>Ga0182018_10001189_pt1 | contig 30429 bp, 20 predicted proteins | sample 812P2MmetaG_FD_120490 | JGI IMG/M metagenome (GOLD analysis project Ga0182018, IMG submission 120490) | Permafrost microbial communities from Stordalen Mire, Sweden - 812P2M metaG | ecosystem: Environmental > Terrestrial > Soil > Wetlands > Permafrost | place: Sweden: Stordalen | collected...
AACCGCGTGCGCGCAAGAATCAGGCGTTAACCTGGATCCTGCGCAAACCACGATCGAATTCTCGCTCGATTCCACACTGCACACGGTTCACGGAACGTTCAAGCTAAAGAGCGGCCATATCAGTATTGATGCTGCGACGGGGAAGGCGAGCGGAGAAATCATCGTGGACGCTGCGAGCGGCGACAGCGACAACAAGAGCCGCGACAAGAAAATGCATCAGGAAATTCTGGAGAGCCAGAAATATCCGGAGATCATTTTCACTCCGCAGCATGTAAAAGGAGCTGTCAATCCGCAGGGTGCCTCGCAAGTGGAAGTGTCCGGCGTCTTTCGAATTCGCGGGCAGGATCACGACGTCACCATGACGTTCACCGTTCAACGGCCTACCGGCGATAAAGTCCAAGCTTCCACACACTTTTCCGTGCCTTACGTTCAGTGGGGCATCAAGAGCGCCAGTACTTTTCTTCTTCATGCCAGCGACACTGTGGAGATCGAGGTTCACGCAAGTGGACAGTTCATCCCGGCAGGCCCACACCGCTAGCAGCAGCGCGTTGCGCACAAGAAAAGATGCGATTGGGCCGCTTTCGCTTTCGGGAGGCGCTATTTGGGCTTCGGCTCCTGGTGGGGCGCCGGTGCCGGCGAGGGTGCCGGAGCCGGTCGAGGCGCGGGAGATGGCCGTTGCTCCTGCTGGTGCTGCGGAGGGGGCTGCGTGTTTAGAGGCGGATGGACGTCATACATGCTGTCCCGCGCGTTTGTGGGCGGGTTGAATTTCGCGGATGGGTGCTGCCGATATTCCGGCTGAGCGGGAGCCCTTTCGGGAGAGGCCTGAGAGGTTCCTGTATTCGTTTGCGGCCGCAATGTCTCCTGGTTGGCGGCACGCGAAACGGATTGGTGGTTCGCAGGAGCCGGCGGACTTAGTTTGGCCGCGAATTTCCGGTCAGCAAAAGAGACGGGGGGCTTCGCGGATGCCACTTTAGCGTTCGAGGCCACGTAGCTCGCGCGCGTGGGAGCCAGAGCGTGAGTATCCTCGACCTTCGCGCTCGTGAGTTGCTCCGGTGTAACGCTTACCGCTGCTAATCCTACCGGGCGGCCGTTTACGAAAGCGTCTTTTGGAACAGCTGTAACAGCTCGCGCATTATCCGCGTACGTGTAACTTCGCGACACGGACTCACTGTTCGCACGATAATTATTGTAAACACTGGTTACCTGCGCCACGTTCACGAGGCGCGAATTCGTGATGTTGAGGTATTGTACGTAGCGAGGACTGGCACCATATCCGGGAATAAAAACGTCATGTGGCCCGAGCGGAAACCAGGCTACTCCCGAAAAGGCGCTGCCGAAGCCGACCGCGAAGCCGAAGCCACCGCCGACAAATCCGACCAGGGCGGGTGCGTAGTAGGGCCGGACGACCATAGGGCCTGGCACCCAGCCCCAGTAGCCTCCGAACAGGGCCCAGCGGCCATAGTGAAATGGGGCAAAGCCCCACGATTCATCTGCAACCCAGGTCCAGCCCCAGGGACCGATCCACACCCAATGGCCGAAGTGGTAAGGTGTCCAACCACCAGCAACAGCCGTTGGAATCCAAATCGGGCCGTTGTCCGGATCATTTTGCCAGGTTCCGGAGTCGTCGAGATCGTAGTAGCCGTCAACGTCTCTTGAGACGTACCTCGCAGACTGGGAATTATTCTCGCGCTGATCGCGTTCCTGGCACCAATTTTCGAAGTCATCGAAGGCGGGAGCTTGCTGCGCGTTCTCGATTAGCTGATCGGTGCCTGCAAAAGTATATTGCTGGCCTTCGGTGAGGTCCCAAGATTCTCCGGCGCCAGTAACCTGGCCTTCGCCCTCGCGCACAATAAACACGGTCGAGCCGCCATCGGGATCGGCTTGAATCAGGTACTCGCCAGCGCGGGTTAGTGTGAAGGCCACATTCGGAGTATCTATTTCCCAGGCATTTCCGCTTTCAAGACGCCGAAGATGGACTTCGATCGTGCCCTGCACGAGTTGAATCTGCGCGGTGCGATCGTCGAGGTTCAGAATGGAAATGCCGGTCTCGCTTGAGAGACGAATCGCTGTGGAACCGATGTGAACTTCGCCGCTAGAATCCTTATCGACCCAAAGATTGTCGCCAGTGGTTAGCGGGCGGTTTAAATTGGCATCGACCCAATCTTTTTCGCCGGAGGCTTGGAAGGATACGGCGCCCTGCGCGTAATTCAAACGGGCCACTCTTCCAGGAGGATCCGCGTCTTGGGCGGCAGCGGCGCGGGGAAACCCCAACAGCAGGCCAACTACAAGAAGCACCGGCAGGTATCGGGAGAATAGTTTTCGCATTCACGTAACTCCCTTCACTACTGCCACGAATTTAGGAGACCAAACCTAGTGTACCCGAACGGATACCACAAAGCAGGGCGGCCTTTTAATCCGAGCATCCGCGCGGGCGCTAAAGCGCCGCTTCTTCGTCAAGCAGAGGTGCGCAAGTTCGACGTGGTGAGGAGCTTTAGGAACTGAAGACGTCATGGAGCGAATAGTGGGGTGGGAAAAAAGCTGGCGCCAGCCTCGTGAGAGACCGGCGCCAGATGTTTCTTGCGTTTTCGCCGAGCGCGGGGCAAACAAGCGACTCGGCGGGACTGAAAGACTTACTTATTTGCCGCTGCCTCCCATTTGTGGCCCGAAATCGAACAGTTCAAATAGGTCACTGATCGCGGGGCTGTTAAGCGGTACGTATGGGTTTTCCGGGAATGCGAACGGGTTGGGGAAATTATCCCGGCTGCGGTGTGTGACGGGAGGCAAATTCCAGTTTCGCTCGATGAATTTGAGGATGGAGACGTGATCCGAATAGTTGTGTGTGATACGCCCGCCCGTTGAGAAGGGGGACACAACTAGAAATATAATGCGGGTGCCGTCGCCGAAGAAGTCGAGAGGCTGGACGTAACCGGAGTCGTAGTAGCCGCCGCCTTCGTCCTCCGTGATGAAGATCGCCGTGTCCTTCCAATAGGGCGAGTTCTGGACCATATCCACGATTTTCTGCGTGAAGCCTTCGAACAGGTTGAGCTTCGAAGAAGCGGGATGGCCGTCCACAAGCCCGCTAGGCTTCACGATCGAAACGGCAGGAAGCGTGCCGCCCCGGATGTCGCTGTAGAGGTTGAGCGTGTCCTGGATGTGCGCGGCGCGGACAGCGGGATTGGCCATGATGGAAGTGTCGTATTGGAATGGGTTGCAGATGTTGCAATACTCATCAGCGTTCGTGATGAGAGCGTCGAAGAGTTGATTCTCGGAGCCCACCGGGCCGTAGTTGACCTGATACTTGTCCTCTGGGATGAAGCAGTTTGTGGTCAATGTTGCCGAACAGGCGGGCTGACTGGCCTGACCGATACCAGCATAGTCGTTCCACTGGTCGCCGTAATACTTCCACGAAACATTGTGGGCGATAAGGTCGTCGCCGATGCTCGGTGTCGACGAGGGTGGAATCGTAAAAATGGTGTTGAGCGGGCTTGGATCGGTGAATGCGTTTTCGCCTTGACCGAAGTAGCCCGGGTTGTAATTGTTCAGCAGATAGTAGTGGCCCGCTTCACAACGCGGATCGATGTTCATGGACCGGAGGTAATTTACGACCGTGGAGACTCCAGGTTGAGTGGGGTCGGAGCAATCGCTGTACGATCCACCGCCATAGGCGGGTGAACCAAATGAACCGTCGCCATAACCATCTTCGGTGTACCAGTTATTGGTGTTCATCTGGGGGTTTGGGTTTTCGACCTCGTCAAGGACAGTGGGCGTGTCCGCCGGCGTGGTTCCGCCCGTAGCTACTCCGTGAGGCGGTTGAAGAGGATGACCGTTTCCATCGCTGAACCAGAGCGCATCGCCATGACCGAACATGATGTGATTGGCGCCGGTGCCGCCATTGACGGACTGGTGGAAGTTATCGCTCATCGCGAAATTGTCCGCGAGAAACTTGAAGTAGGGCACATCGCCCTGCTGAACGTTGTAAAAACCGAGGGCGGTCGAACCTTCACCCGTAGTTACGGTCGGGCTAGGCGCCCATTCTGTGCTGAAGTCTGCCGGCAATGGCAGGCCGTTGAGTTCCTTAGAGGAGCCGGCTCCGGTAGCTACTTCGACCCACGAGAACAACTTGGCGTTGCAACCGGAAGGATTCTCGAAACTCGAGTGCTCCAGGCTGCAATTCAATTGCTGCCACATCTGGTAGAAGCGATGGACCGGACTTGCCGCATACGCGTTATACGTAAAACTGCCACCGTTCGTTAATTGAAATGGGCCTGCGGGCAGTGAATTGACATTTGTGATGCGAGTGTCCGGCGTTTTATGCGCCAGCAGAGTGCCTCCGGAAACCAAGAATTGGTAGTAGGGGAAAGCGTTGGCTGGGGGCAAGCCGTTTTCGGATGCCTCGGCAAGGGCCAAGCTGTTTCCAGGAATATAAGAGACCGCTGGAGCGCCTGTGGCAGTCTCGGCACCGCCCACCAGTGGCGATGGAAGCTGATTGTTCGGGAACTGCTGCTTGGGCGGGTCCAGCAGAAAAGCATCAGGTGTGCTGTCTGTCGCGGCGAGCTGCTCCGCTTTTTTGAAATTGGGGCCGGGAGTGCCGTCGGCGTTGACGATCCCTTCCGAAAGCAGGTTCCGCGTCGTTTGGCCGTGTTTGGGAACGTACGTAGCGAAGACGTGGTCGTAGCTGCGGTTTTCACCGATGATCACGATCACATGTTTGATGGGCGAGGTCGTGTTTCCGTCGTTGCTCTGTTGTGTCTTGGCCGGGGTGGCTTCCTGTGCCTGGACCGAACTGGCCAAAGGTCCACCGACCGAGAACTGGAACAGCGCAAGGGACGTCAATCCGATGCGCAGATAATCCATTGATTTCGAAGCGAAATGCCTGTAGGACATGCAGCCTCCTCTTTGTGGGCGGTTTTCTACCGCGTTGGTGAGTAATAGCTGCTCAGTGTTGCGATAAGATTTTTCTAGTGTGAATGGAAGAACAAAGTGAAGAGCGAGAGAGCCAGTGAGCGTTCGTTCGCCGATTTAGTCTAGTTGCATACGTTACTGAGCGGGAACATTTCGGTTTCAGATTGGGAAGATCCAGTCTGAGCCAGAAAAAAAGTAAGTTAGTTGGCGCCATTTGCGCGGGCGGGTGGCTTCTTTGTGGAAGGTTCATGGACCGCGGCTTTGGCAGGGTTTGACGGCTCCACGCGGATCAGTCCCATCATTCCTCCGTCTTCGTGTTCCAGAAGATGGCAATGATATACGAAGGTGCCAACGGCATTCGGATCGCGGAAGTCCACCCGAATTCTGACGCTGGGATATTGAAGCGTTTTACCATCATAAAAAGGGACGTTTATCGTGTCGCGGAGGAAAGGCTCGTTTACAGGAGCGCCGAAAAAATCCAGGAGTATGAAATGCACTTGGTGAATATGAAACGCGTGCAATTCAGTGGAGCGGTTTTCGATGATCCAGTCTTCCACGTCTCCCTGCTTCACCACGATGTTTGGAACATCGGAGCTCGGATCGAATGGCGCCGGCACTTGTCCATCTACGGTGAGGTAAAAAGTGGTTGCACTGTTGGGGTCGTTCGGATCGAGTAACTTTTCGGAGAAATACAATTTGCGAGTACGCGCGGGGGAGACATTTCCCAGCCATGGAAGGCTGGATGGAACGAGCGGCTCCGGCGAGGCGGCAAGCGCGGAACGCGGCTCGGGTGCTTCGTTCGTAGATACAATCATCGCAATCGCGCGGTTGGGATCGTTTTCGCCTCCTAAGCCTGTATCCACAGTGCGCGTCACAAACAAGCCCCGAACACCAGCGGGCGGTGCCTTTACGATAAATTCCACCCGGCCGCCGGGAGGAATTCCAATGTGGTTGCGCCACAGCACGCTATTCGCCGGGGCGCCATTTGTGTTCACGGGTACGCCGTCGAGAGCCACAATTCCTATTTGTTGCGGCACACGCCCATTCAGGACCTCCAAATTCAAATAGGTGATGGCCGAAGCATTGAGCACTCGCCAGAATTGGCGCTCGTTGGGCTTCATCTTGATGACGGCGGTTGGGTAATCGGGATACGGAACCGGCACGAAATTGATAGAAAGGTCTTTGGCCGGTTTGCCGAAGCCGGTGCCGGTGTTTGCAGCATCGCCGTCATGGTCGATCAACATCTTTGGGATAACGGGCTCCGATTTATTAGGCGGCGCGTTTGGGTTCGACAAATCCTGATCGCGAATTACCAGAACACGCTCCGGCAAACCCGCCACTTCGGAGTTCGCGCGCTCGATTCCTTCGACGATCATCGCGCCTGACAAGCCGCCAAGAACCTGGGCCTTGCTGAACCCGTGAATGTGCGGATGGTACCAATACAATCCGGGTGGCTCGTCGGCTGGAATGCGAAACCGGTACTCGAAGGGCGCATCATCCGGCTGTATCGAAGTTTTCAAAACATCGTCCTGGTGACAAACGGGAGGAATGGTTAGGCCGTGAAAGTGGAGATTTGTTGAGGTCAATGTCATCGCACCGCTCGCACACGGCGCATCACTATTGTTGGTGATTGCGTGCGCATGGTGCTGGTTGAGTGCGGCGGTGGCATGCTCCGGATCGGTCAAATCATTCTTCAAATTCAAGATGAGAAGATCGCCGGGATGCAGCCGCAGCGTGGGCGACTCGCTGCCGTCCGCAGAAATATAGCAGTACCGAGCCGGCTTGCCGGACTCGCTGATATTGCGCACGGTCAAGTTGACCTTCAGCACGCCGTTTTGACTTCGCAGATCCTGAGGTTCCGGCACGGGGCTGCCCGCGGGTGGGCGAGCGCAAACGCCGTTCGGCGGCTCCTGAGCAGAAATGCTCGCTTGTAAGGAAGCAAAGCAGAGAATCGCGTAGATAAGTAAATACAGTTTTTGCATTCTGGGGAACGTTAAGGGCATGCCTCCGCTCAAGACACATGCGGAGTCCCCCTCTCTGCTTACCGGTTAATTTAATCGGACGCTGTTAGCTCAGTTTGGTAAAGGCCCAGAAGAGAATACCTGCCAGGCATATAGACGCGGGAAGCGTAAGAATCCACGCCATCGCTAGATTTTTCACCGTGCCCCACTGCAAACCGGAATGATTGGCGGCCATGGTGCCCGCGACACCGGAGGAAAGCACGTGCGTAGTACTGACGGGTAATCCGAATCCGTCGGCAGCTCCGATGGTAGCCATGGCCGTGATTTCCGCCGCGGCTCCCTGCGCGTAAGTCAGGTGTTCCTTGCCGATTTTCTCTCCAACGGTTACGACGATGCGCTTCCAGCCGATCATCGTACCGAGGCCCAGCGCGATGGCGACCGCGACTTTTACCCAAGTGGGGATGAATTTTGTCGCGTTGTCGATGTGCTTCTTATAGTTAGCTATGACCTCCGAATCGGCCGTCGAAAACTGGGGGTTCCCGCTCTTTTTCATGAGGCGTAGGGCTTCGCTGACGACGTACATGTCGTTGCGGAAGTTGCGAACTTTGTCTTGCGGGACGGCCTTGAGTTCCTTGTACTGCGAAATTTCCGTGCCGATTCCATTCACGAGCTCGCGCAGGGCAAGCATGGTGTTCGGCGTGAATTGCTTCGAGCGAATGTAATCGGTGACTTCGACTGTGGGGTCGCCGATCACCGCGCTGGAAGAAACGTAATGGTCCAGCACGCCGGCGGTCTGAGTGGATACCGCGACGAAATCCTGCGACTGACTGTAAGTGACAGCGTGATTCACTGCGTAGGCGGTCGGCACCGTGCCGATCAGGATGAGCATGATCAGACCCATACCCTTTTGGCCGTCGTTGGAGCCGTGAAAAAAGCTCACGCCGGTGCAAGTCGCCACGAGGAGCGCGCGAATCCAAAACGGAGGAGGTGCGTCTCCAACCGGGGCGGCGTAGAGCGCCTTGCTGGGAATCAATTTTTTCATCAGCAACAGCAAGCCACCCGCGACAACGAAACCAACGATCGGTGACAGTACGAGGGACTTTCCAATGTTGGCTGCCTGCCCCCAGTCCACGCCGCTGGTTCCGGACTTGACCGACATCAATTGGTTTGCGATGCCTACGCCGATGATGGAACCAATGAGGGTGTGCGAACTCGACGATGGAAGGCCGAAATACCAAGTCCCCAGGTTCCAGATGATTGCTGCGACCAGCAAAGCAAAGACCATCGAGAATCCCGCTCTGCTTCCGACCTGCAAAATTAGTTCCACGGGCAGAAGTGAAACTATGCCGAACGCAACAGCTCCGCTGGAAAGGACTACGCCGATAAAGTTCCACATTCCGGACCAAACGACAGCAACGTGCGGCTCCAATGAGTGGGTATAGATGACCGTGGCCACAGCGTTCGCGGTGTCGTGGAAGCCGTTCACAAACTCAAATCCCAGGGCGATCAAAAGCGCGACACCGAGCAAGACGTACGGACCAACCGAGACGGCATGCATCTGCGAAAGGTCAGACAGCAGGTGTCCTCCCGCATAGATCAAGCCGATGATCAAGGCAACTCCAAAGACGAGCATGCCGATTCGGCCTGGTCCTGCGCCAATCTTTGTGTCTAGAGCGGTTGTGCCGGTCGCCATCATTCACCTCGCGAGCTGGGATCCAACTTGGCGGACCGAAGCTACCGGGTGTTTGTTAACACAGTGTTATAGGCGCGTGAACAGTAGCGGAACTATCGGCGGCGGGCGAGACTTTACGGCTTGTCATCCCGCCGCCGGGCAGCTTTCGGATCGCTTGTCGATGGTTTTCTTACGGACACGAGGCACCACCCATCATCTTGCCTGCATCGGCGAAGTCCGTAGATAAGGATTTGCTTGAAGTGACGGCTCGTCGCCTGCGGAAATCCAAAGACGTGGTGCTCAAAGAAAAATGCAATCCGAGGGTGCAGTGAAGAAACCGCACCTGCGTGGGACAACATCCATCATCTCAGACCAGCCGAGATTGCCGTCCAGGACCGAAACTTGGATGTGGCGAGTCACAAGAAGAAAGCAAACAACGCGGACGGGCAAACTGGGGAGTGTGAAGGGCGGAACGGAGCTAAGGTTCTTATGTGGAAAACAGATCTTAACCGTGACCGACGGTACGATGCAAGCCGCTCGCAGGGATTTCCTTCTGGGTTTCCTCGTGAGGGCGCGGATATTCTGAGGTTGGGACAACCAAGCCACTCTGCCCCACAGTGCTTCCAACAGGGATACTGGATTGCCAGGAATACTCAGGGACCATTTCTTTGATCTTCGCACGAATGGGAGACGCGCCATCGACATACAACGTTGCACGCAACTCAGCGAGTTGACGGCACAGCCCCGGCCAATCTTTCAGCGGGCCATCTGTCCGCTTAATCTTGTCACATGACGTGGGTGATACCTTTTCATGCGGATAAAAGAGTTCCTCATTGAGTTTTTCACCCTCGCGCAATCCCGTGATTTGAATAGGTATTGATTCCTCGGATTTTCCGGAGAGGCGAATTAGCGTTCGAGCCATATCTAGGATGTTCATGGAAGTTCCCATTTCGAGCACCAGAATGTCGCCATGATGACCGATTGTGAACGCCTGCAAGACCAGGGAAACGGCTTCTTGGGTGGTCATAAAAAACCGGCGTATTTCCGGGTGTGTGATCAGCAGTGGCCCGCCACGACGCAACTGCTCCTGGAAGACGGGCACGACGCTGCCACTCGAACCAAGAACATTGCCGAAACGAACTGAGACACAGCGCATCCCGTTCGCCGGCCGAGAAGCAAGCATCAGTTCGCCAATTCGCTTGCTCGTTCCCATAACACTCGTCGGATTGACGGCCTTGTCAGAGGAAATGAGAACGAACCCACGGCACCCGGCTTCTTCCGCGATATCTATCAAACCATATAGACCAAAAACGTTGTTGCGAATTACCTCCGCGACGTTTTCTTCCATCAGTGGGACGTGTTTATATGCCGCAGTGTGAAAAACATATTCGACTTTGTGATCCGAAAGGCATCGTTTCATGCGGTCTGGATCGCCAATGTCGCCAACGCAGCAGACTGTTTCAATTTCCCCGCATCGTTGGCCAAGCTCCCGCTGAAGGTAGAACATTCCGGTCTCATTCTGATCGATGCATACAAGTCTGGCTGGATTATGGGCCAGAATTTGACGGCATAATTCCGATCCAATCGATCCTGCCGCGCCGGTCACGGCGATCACGCTGCCTTTCACGTGACGGCTCACGGCTTCAAGATCCATCTGCACAGGCTCGCGTCCAAGCAGATCTTCCAAGCGCACCTCGCGAAACTGGTTAACGCTGGCTTCGCCGCGAATGATGTCCCTGAGTGTGGGTACCGTCTTGAAGGGCAGCTTCGTTTTCTGGCACTCTTCCGTAATGCGCTTCATCTGTTTGCCCGTCGCAGAAGGAATCGCAATCAGGATTTCCTCGGCGAGAATCAACGAAACCAGGTTCCGAAGGTCGTGAACGGCGCCGAGCACCGGAATACCGTGTATGCGAATGCGAAGCTTCGATGTGTCATCGTCCACGCAACCTACAGCTACGTAGCCGCTTTCGGGTCGCGCGAGTTCCCGGAGGACCATCTGTGCCGCAAACCCAGCTCCGACCACTATGACCCGTTTCGAACGCGGTGAATTGCGCCGAACGGATTCTGCAAGAACGCGCGAAGCCAGTCGCATGCCCGCGAGGAAACTCGCCGTCAGTACGGCTTCCAGGAAATAAATAGAACGAGGAAAGCCGGTTGCTCCCAAAGCATACCGGTTGATAACAAAAAACACCGCAGACCCGACGCCGACGGCTTTCAGAATGGTCAATACATCGCTCACACTGGCAAAGTGCCACCAGCCATGATCGAGTTTGAAAAAGCGAAGAACGATCAATCGCAGAACAATCAACAGAAGGCCTGACGTTAACAGGACGCGGCGATAGGGCATCGAGAAATCAAAACGTAATAACCATCCTGAAACCAAGCCGCAAGTTACAAGGAACGCCTGGAAAGCGTAGATGAAGACTGGGCTTCGATTGGAGACGAACTCGGGCAGTCGAACGAGGAACGTACGCTTCACAGACATGGAAACCCCTTTTGAATCATTCGAGGAAACTATGGGGATTGTTCTTAGCGTCCGGCAGCGGTATGTAAGGAGAGGGTCCGAGAAGTGAAGAAATCACGGACACAACTGACAGTAGTATCAACATCATCGTGTGTGGTTTCCGCACTCATCGGCAGAGAGATAACTTCTCGACAAATGCGTTCCGTCTCAGGAAGCCCAGGGTTTTCCAGCCCTAGGCCCTTGTGTTCCCACATCGGTTTGGCCCAATGGACGAGGGTTTCCACGCCTTGTTCTCTCAAATGCTGGCGCAATTCGTCGCGGCATTCCGTTCGGATCACATAATTCTGATAGCTGTCAAAGTGCCGATCGTCCTCGAAATGAGGCAAGCGTAGACCCTCAATCCTTTCCAATCCTTTGCGGTAAAGGCCTGCCGTCATTCGCCGATGTTCAATCCAATCGGGAAGATGACCCAGTTTTACGTCGAGAACCGCAGCCTGGACGTTGTCCAGCAAAGCCGTTTGACCGTGGTACTGGAATTCGCCCGTCTGCCGGTCCTCGCCGTTAAATCGCATCAGAGTGACGAGGCGGGCGACTTCGGGATCGTCGGTAGTAACAGCGCCGCCGTCGCCGAGGCCGCCCAAGGACTTGAACGGATAAAAGCTGAAACACCCTGCTAAACCAAATGAGCCCGCTCCCTTATTCTGGAATGTCGCGCCCAGTGCCTGAGCGGCATCTTCGATGACGGCTATCCGACGCTCTTTGGCAAAAGCGATGATTCTATCCATGCCGCACACTCGACCGTTGAGGTGGACAGGGATAACCGCCTTAGTGCTGGCCGTGACTGCGGCCTCGAACATATTGGGGTCCATGTTGTAGTCATCACGCACATCAACCAGAACTGGCTTGGCGCCCGTGTGAACGATCGCCGATACGGTGGCCACAAACGTGTGGCCAACGGTAATGACTTCGTCTCCAGGTCCGACACCGGCCGCCAGCAATGAGAAATACAGCGCGTGATAGCAGCTATTGACGCCAACCGCATATTTGACGCCGACAAACTCGGCCAGATGACTTTCGAAATCGCACAACTGTTGGCGTAAAACCAAATCCCCTTTCGTGAGCGTATCGGTAATCGCGAAGTCGACTTCACTCTTGATCCGTCGGTAATGCTCGCGGGGATTTACGAATGGCACGCGGTATGGCATGTTCCTCTCCTCCGGTTAGGCATTTTTTAGGTAAAAATCGACGATCGCTTGCAGGAACGGTTAACTCGCGGTAGTGACAGAAAAGGTGCGCTCATTCTTCAGCGTTGAACGTATGGCAGCCACCAAAGATGCCACCGAAAGTCCATAATTTGCTCGAATGTATTCCTGCGTTCCGATTACGGAAGAAAATGCGGAAGGAAGACCAAATCTCTTGAAGACGATACCTTCTGCACCGGCTTCGGCCAGTACTTCGGCAACTGCGCCGCCCAGACCCCCAAGCAGACTGTGCTCCTCGAGCGTGAAGATTGCATGGGTTTCCCGCGAGGCTGCGAGAATGGCATCCGAATCGATCGGTTTTACGGTGTGCATACTGAGCACACGGGCTTGTAAACCGGTCTTGCGAAAAGACTCGGCTACCTTGACAGCCGTCTCCAAAAGGCCGCCCGTGGAAATTAGAGTGAAGTCTTTTCCTTCACCAACCTGGATCGCCTTACCAAGCCGAAAACGAATTTTTTCCTGATGAACACTCGCCTCTCCCGCTCGGCCCAAACGCAAGTAACAGGGACTGGGATGTGATGCAATAGCCTCCGTTGCCGCCTCAGCTTCCATCGGGTCGCCCGGAGCGACCACAACCATTCGGGGCAGCGCTCTCATAATTGCGAGATCTTCCGTCGCATGATGAGTCGAGCCCAGAGAGCCATAGGCCAGCCCGCCTCCCACCGCAACGATCTTGACGTTCGCGTTGTGATAGCAAACATCATTGCGTATTTGTTCGAGACACCTGAGAACCGGAAAGTTGGCGATGGAATAGGTGAATACGATCTTTCCGCTAAGAGCCATACCCGCCGCTATGCCGGTCATATTCTGCTCGGCCACGCCGGCATTCAGAAACTGAGCGGGAAATCGTTGAGCGAACTTTTCCACCACTCCGAATCCAAGGTCGCCCACGATGAGATGAACGCGATTGTCTCGTTCGGCTAGAGCCGTTATCGCGCGAATAAAGGCGCCTCTCATTGTTCTTCTCCTAGCTCAACCAGAGCTCTTGTCATCTCGTCGCGATCAGGCGAGCGGTAATGCCACAAGAGATTGTTTTCCATGAAACTGACGCCTTTCCCCTTTATGGTGTGAGAAATGATGCAAGTTGGCTTCCCGGTCTTAATAGGAAGTACAGCTAAGATCTGCTCGATTTCTTGAACGTCGTGGCCATCGATTTCGCGAACCTCCCAGCCGAAAGCTCGCCACTTCGCCGCCAAAGGCTCCAAATCCAGAACCTCTTTGACGGTACCGAGGCTCTGGATCTTATTGTAGTCAACGATAACGATGAGATTATCGAGCCTATGATGGGGGGCAAAAAGAGCAGCCTCCCAAACCGAACCTTCGTCGCATTCGCCGTCGCTCAATAACGTGAACACGCGGTAATCGCGTCCGTCGCGCTTGCCGACAAGCGCCATGCCGCAAGCAATTGGCAGTCCATGACCGAGAGACCCAGTAGATACTTCTACGCCTGGGACTCCCACGTGCGTGGCATGCCCAGCCAAATGCGCCCCATCTTGATAGAAATCATCCAGCCAATCCTTTGGGAAAAATCCGCGCATTGCGAGGATGGCGTAGAGCGGAGCACAAGCATGGCCTTTGCTTAATACAAACCGATCTCGCTCCGGCCAGTCCGGCCAGTTCGGGTCAATCCGCAGAGTTTTCGTGTAGAGCACAGCCAACAGGTCCGCCATGGAGAACGCCGAGCCGATATGTGAGCTCTTAGCCCGATGAATCATGCGCGCGGACTGCAAGCGAATGTCTCTTGCGACCAGCGAAGCATCACAGGCCGTCAACGCGGAGCTTGAGACGGATTGTTTCTTTTTGGGTTCAGTCATTTGCAAGCCCCTCTGGCGGAACTACTCGACGATGGCCTTCAGTGTCTTGAGAATAATTTTGAAGTCAGTCATGAATGAACGTCTGCGCACATATTCCAATCCCAGCCGAATTTTTTCCGGACGAATTTTTTCACGGTACGCCGCGTGTGGGTCGGAACTCCCCCGCAGAATCTCTCCCTCATTCCGGAACAGGATCGACGCCCAGTCCGTGATGCCTGGCCGCACTTCGAGCAGCCCCTTCTCTTCGGCGGTGTATAAGAGCACTTCCTCGACGACTTCGGGCCGCGGTCCAACCAGACTCATCTCACCTTTCAGCACGTTCAGCAGCTGGGGCAACTCATCGAGTTTGTAACGTCTAAGGAATGCTCCCATGCGCGTAATCCGCGGATCGTCCGCGGAACTTGAGGGGCCCCCCAACTTGTGCGCATCCAACACCATCGTCCGATACTTGAATATCCGAAAGGCCTTTCCGAAAAGCCCCGCCCTAAGCCCGCGATAAAATACCGGTCCGGGCGAGTCCAATTTGACCGCAAGCGCAAGGATGGCGAAAATCGGCAAGAGCAGCGTCAATCCGATGATTGAAGCAGTAAGGTCAAACAGCCTCTTGAGAATCGCCGAAATCATGCGCGCATAATCCTTTCTTGCAGTGTGCATTTTCAGAACTAGCGATAAGTCCGGTGCGCAGCCGCGTTCGTGAAGAACTTTTTGCGTGGAAATAGCTTCTAATTCTCCACGGCTCAGCAGTTTTGGAGCCTCTAAAAGTCGCCGACTTTTCTCAAGGCCGTGACCGTGTGAGCGGCCGTGAACGGGAACAACGCTTGAATCAAGAAATAGGCAAAGGGGAAATTCTTGGAAAGCAATCGCCCAAGAGGAGGGACAAGCGCGCCGCGAAAGACACCGCGCACTTCGGTGCGTTTCCCGAATTCATAGAGACTGTCGAGTCTTCTCCGCGACACTCCCTTGAATTCGCGGCTGCCAGGTTTCGAATATCTCCAATCCGACACCAATAAAATGCCCCCCGGCTTTGTCACTCGAATCATTTCCGATGCAATGCGCTTCGCCGTATCATCATCCGTGATCTGAAGAAACATCATTGTTTCGGTCACGACATCGAAGCTGTCGTTTTGAAAGCGGAGCCCTGTTGCATCTGCGCATTCCAAGGAAACCAGAGGATTCGTTTCTTTGGCCTTCCGTATTCTGTCTTCCAGCAAGTCAACACCGAATAAGTTCTCGGGCAAAAACCCGAGTCGCAACAACAACCACAGGCTGTCACCTTCGCCGCAGCCTACATCCAGAATCCGGGCAGAGTGCGTATCGAGATGAACCGATCGCAAAGCGCGGATCATCGCCGCTTCCTGTGCGAGGGTCTGAAAAAGCACTTCGGGATTTTGGAGGAGGTTGTTCCTATTCGCACCTTTTCTCGCGGCATATTCCCGGTAATACTTCCCTGTGAAAGCCTGAAGGGACGTCGACGCGGCATCCCCGTCTTGTATTTTTTCTGACAGCGGTTCGGGTGTCATAGGCTCAATTTTCGCGTGAACGCTTGAATCAGGAGAGAGCGATCCAGAAAATGGGGTTAATGCCCTGTTGCGGCAAACTTCGAGGCCGCGACTTCGCGGCAGCTGCCATCTCCAATCAAATACTGACGTTCACAGGCCTCGCAGGCATTATCGCGCAGACGCACTCCGCAATTGCATATCCACCCGTCCTGGCGGGCGGGAACGCCTCTGACGAGAGCATAGTCAGGTACGTCGTGAGTAACAACAGCGCCGGCTGCGACAAATGCATAACGGCCGATGGTCGTACCACACACTATCGTGCAGTTTGCACCGAGCGTGGCTCCCTGTTTCACCAGTGTTCTGTTAAATTCATGCTTGCGAACTACGTGACTGCGAGGATTGATGACATTCGTAAAAACCATCGAGGGGCCGCAGAACACATCGCTCTCCAACTCCACACCCTCATAGAGAGAGACATTGTTTTGAACTTTGACGCTATCTCCCATGATTACGCCGGGGCTGACGGCGACGTTCTGACCTAGGTTGCAGCCGCGCCCGATCTTGCACCCGGACATGATGTGCGAGAAATGCCAGATCTTAGTTCCAGTGCCGATTTCGCAAGGCTGGTCAATGACAGCAGACGGGTGAGCGAAATAATCTTGCGAATCCACTATGACGGGCACTGGCACGCCGCCTTGAGCCATCGATCTGCCGCACGCATCGAGAATCTCTAGGACGCGAAGACCATCCTCACCATGCGTTCGAGGATGAGATCCTTTGGAGATACATTCCAAAAAGTGTTGGCATTCTTTCTGCAATGGCTCGTCTTTCGGCAATGCGATCACCTGGCCGCCGTCGCGCTCCGCGACCGGCTTGCGATCCTGCCAATTGATTCGATGTGCGTATAGCACAAGCTTTTTCTCAGGTTCCAAGTCGTCAAAGACGGCCATCTTCTGGCTGCCGATGACGCACAACTTTTGTTCCTTGAAAGGGTGGAGCCAGCTGACGAAAATATGAGCCTTTACTCCGCTTGAAAACTCTAAGGTGCTCAGAGTCGTGTCCACAATCGGGGGATTCAAATAACTTCCGCCTTGCGCCGCGGCAATGGTGGGAGTCTCAGACAGCATCTTGACGATCACGGCGATATCGTGGGGCGCGAAGCTCCACAATATGTTTTCTTCCGTACGCAGTTTTCCGAGATTCAGGCGAGAGGAATAAATGTACTGGATCTTTCCGAGCTCTCCCGCTCGTATCAGACGCACCAATTCAATAATTGCCGGGTGATATTCGAGGATATGGCCGACCATCAGCACGAGTCCGCGTTCCGCAGCTACTTTGACCAGGTGTTCCCCTTCGCGAAGATGAAGCGCGAGCGGCTTTTCAACAAAGGCGTGCTTGCCGTGGTTCAGAGCGTCAAGGGCAAGTCTATAATGCTGCGCTGCAGGCGCAGCGATGACAACGGCGTCCACCAGCGGATCCGCTAAGACCGCGCAATAATCCTTTGTGGTTGAAACTTTATATTCTTGGCGCACCCGATCGAGGAGAACGTCATTGACGTCGCAAACTGTTTCCAGCGCGTGCAGTGCGTGGAAGTTACGCACGAGATGCTTGCCCCAGTATCCGGCGCCGATCACACCGACCCGAGGGGTTTTCGTTTTGCTTTGAAGTGAAGGCATCGTTTTTGTTAGCTCCTCATTCCTGATCAAAATCAGCAATTGCCGCGACTACGGCACGCTGTCGGTCTTCGGTAAGCTCAGGGTAGATTGGAAGTGACATGACTTCCCGACTCGCGGCCTCCGACTTGGGAAAATCTCCCAATCTGTGCCCAAGGTACGCGAAAACATTTTGGAGATGTAATGGCTTCGGATAATAAATCTCGGTCGGGATGCCGCGTTCCTTCAAATGGTCACGAAGCGCGTTCCGGTGTTCTTTGACCCGGACCGTAAGCTGATTGTAGATATGGACCGAACCAGGCACCGGTGCAGGCGGCGTGATCATTGTCTCAACGCGAAACTCACGGAACAGTTCAAAATACCCAAGGGCATTATTTCGTCGAGCGAGAGACCAGTCATTCAGGTGACGCAACTTAACGCGCAAAATCGCTGCTTGCAAAGCGTCCAGGCGGCTATTCATTCCCAACGTTTCGGAATCGTATTTCGTTCGCGCGCCGTGGACGCGCAGCAGACGCAATTTGTCTGCGAGCCTGGAATCACCTGTAGTGACCATGCCACCGTCACCGGCGGCTCCCAGATTCTTTGACGGGAAAAAGCTGAAGCAACCCATGAGGCCAATACTCCCTACTGCACGTCCTTGATAGCGAGCTCCAATGGCCTGCGCTGCATCTTCAATCACAGGAATCCTGTGTGCAGACGCCACATCCTGAATCTTGTTCATGTCCGATGCCAGGCCAAATAGATGGACAGGCATGATCGCTTTCGTCCGCGGCGTAATAGCTTTTTCAACTTCTGATGCGTCGATGTTAAATGTGTGCTGATCGATATCGACGAAAACGGGCTTCGCTCCGACTCTGGCGATAGCCCCGGCTGAAGCGACAAAGGTAAAAGGTGTCGTGATGACCTCATCGCCCCTACCGACCTCCAAAGCTAGCAACGCCAGGATTAGGGCGTCCGATCCTGAAGCACACCCGATTGAATGTATGCAGCCCGTGAACAAACTGATTTCTTTCTCGAATGCTTCAACCTGCGGTCCCAAGATAAATTGCTGGCCATCAAGTACTTCTGTCACAGCGTCAAGGATTTCTCCTCGAATACTGACGTACTGTGCACGCAAGTCGAGAAACGGAAAGCTAACCGGAGATCTACTAGGTGCAGTTGAGGTCATTTGGTTGCTGGAAAATATTTCAAGATTCGAGTTGTCGCAGGCGCCACGAAATGAGAAAGCAGTATCCGGAAATAGAAATCGCTGCGGTTAAAGTAGCCTCGTTCCAAATCTGTCTATCGTACTCGCACGGTACCACGCCCTCTCCAACGAGCGCCCGGTAAGAGCAGAAGCAGTAGCCCAAATGAGGTGCCGGCGCCGAACGCGAAATGGCGACCTGCAAAGGTGCCGGGGAGCAGCAGCATAAGCTTACCTTTTCGCTTGCGAACCGCCATCTTTGCTGAGGCTCCGATATTGGCAACTACGTAAGAACCCAAGATCGCAAGGAATATCCAGATGAAACTGTGCCAAATAAAGGAAAGCGCGAGTGTAACCGCCAGGCTCGCCACCAACGCGAATGGAATCCAATGCCGCCAAGACCATGCTTTGCTGCCGAACTTCAGCACGTAGGTGACCCAGAATCCGTCAGCAAAATTATGCCGCCAGAAAGCAGGCCAAGTGGCGTCTGCGAAATATCGGACGACCACATCCGGCACGAGCAAAATCCTTCCGCCGGCAATGCGGAGTCGCCGGTTGAGATCCAAATCAGAGCTGCCAAGGAGCCGCTCGTCGAACATACCAATTTTGTCGAAAAGTTCTCGCCGGTAGCAACCGAACGCTGCTGTATCCGTCCATATTGGTTTTTGTACACCCGTCTTGACGTGAGAATTACCAGAACCGAACCGGCTGGCGAGCCCTGCTGCGATCGCCTGCGCGAATGGACCTTCCGCTCCCGGCTCGACCTGAAGCGCCCCACCGACATTCTCCGCTCCGCTCTCCTGGTGAAAGCGGACGCAAGTGGAAATGTGATCGGGTTGATACACGGCATGCGCGCCCGCAATAATGATCAGGCTGCCGGACGAATTTCGTATGCCGGTATTCATGGCCGCGGGAAAAGACCGGGCGGGGTTGTCCAAAAGTCGGAGGCCGGAGCAGAGCTTTGCATACTCGTGGACGATTCCGCGGGTGCTGTCCGTACTCATTCCGTCCATAACAAGAATTTCCAGGCGGTCTTTTGGATAGTCGTTTGCGAGGATAGAGTCCAGGCACCGGGCGATGTATTTCTCCTCATTCCGGCAGCCTAGAAGCACCGAAACAAACGGCCATTTATCTCGGACTTCGCCAAAAATGGCTGGATGATCGGAGATTTCGCTCACAGTCACAGTGTCACAGTTTTTCAGACTAGCTGCGCGACAGAAGTCCGTACGGGGTAGCGAGACAACAAATTAAACTTGGAATCCCGAAGAACCAGCCCTCCGATGAGAAGCGCGAGTGGGACCGAATTGTAATAGAAGGCCGATACAATGGGCGAAAAAAGGACCCAAGCGTAATAGGCAGTCAGCACCCAAAGCAACGATATTCTTCCACTGCACAGCTGAGAATAAGCCCGTCCGACGAACGCACCTGCGATCAAGCAGAGGAACATCGACCCAACGAACGAGAAATCGTCAATCAAGCCGCGAAAAGCCGTATAAATGTTCGATGTGATCCCGCTTTCCAGATCGACGATCTCCCAATTCACATTTCTCACGCGTTCCTTGAGTCCCAAGAATTCGAATACTCCTCCGATTGTATATGCGCCATAGCCAAGTGGCTGCGACTCGTGATTGTTAGCATAGCTATCAAACACTGCGAGGTAAGCGAGGATATCGGAGGCTATTTTCACTGTGGCTTCTGATGCGTCATTGAACGGGCGCCCGCGTACGGCGTACAGGCCCGCAAACATTGCAACCGCTGCGATGGCGATGATCAGTAGGGTTGCGACAAATTTGGTCGTGATGCGAAATCGTCCTCTACTCAAGAAGCATTTCATGCTTAGGTACGCGGCCATCCAGCAAGCAATGGCGACCAACGTCGCAAATCGCGAAGCGATCGCCGTCCCCATGAATAAGGACGGGAAGAAACCGCTGAGCGCCAGCAGTTTCTTAGTCCGCGACCTAAGTAGAGGAGAGGCAAAACCGCCCAGGAGCACTGAAGGGAAGACCCACATTCGGAGGAGACGATACCACCACGGATCAGGCTCGCCCCCAACAACAATGTCATACATAATACTGCCCAAGCTAAAGAATCCATCCAACGAGAACGAGAGATTCAAATTTCGCAGCCAAATCACTGCATAAAGCACAGCGCCTAACATGGCTGCCGCAGCAAAATACAAACTGAGCCGCAGGCATCGATCTCCCATGGAATTAAGCGCGTTCTGGTTTAGTAAGACATCAGTGTTCTTCCATCCGGCAGGATCGACGAACAGGAATGCCCCTACCTGGAGGCAAGCGATTAGACCCAGCAACATCCAAATGGATTTTGGAGAAATGTGATCTTGCGTCATCACTAGAGGCAGGCCGCTATAGACGGACCACGTCAGCCCGACAAATGCGCTCGGTGCGAGCCAACTGCCCTGATACATGCGCGCGAGGAGCGACAGTCCAAACAGCACGCTCCACGGCAACCAGGGCGAATTTAATAAATGGGCGAACACGGATACTCAGTCACGAATTGATTTTCTCGAGTCAGACGGCCGCCGCAGCCGACTTCTGGGCGGAGTGAACTGCCGATTCTGATGTGTTCGTTGCGATCACGTTTTCATAGAGATTTTCCATGATTCTCGCGGTTTGACTCCACTCATAGCGCTGTTTGACACGTTGTCGCCCCGCGCGCCCCAGTCTATCTCGCAGGCCCGGCGTGAGATACAGCTTCTCGAAACACTTGGCGGCCGCCACTTCGTCATCCGGCGGAACCATCAAACCGGTTTCTCCGTCTACGACAACCTCCGGCAATCCGCCCACTTTAGACACCACTACCGGAATGCCACAGGAAGATGCTTCGAGAATAGCCACGCCAAAGCTTTCGTTATCGGACAAAGCTGCAAATACAGAAAACGATCTCAGATAATCGGGCACCCGCCCGTGCGGTACTTTGCCGGCGAAATGGACCAACTCCCCTAGGCCAAGCTTCAGTGCAAGTTCCTTGTATTCACGTTCCAGAGTTCCCCCACCTACAATCACGAGCTTGATGGGCCAATCGGAATGTTCGTTCACGAGCAGCTTGAAAGCTTTTAGCAAGCAATCAATGCCATAAGACTTTTCCATGGATCTGACGGTACCTATGACGAATTCGTTCGATTCTTCCGAGGTCTCCGGAATCGAGAATTCGTCGCAGTCCACCCCGAAGGGCGTGATCAAGGTGGGTTTCGAAGTGTATTGTTTCGCTTCCCTCGCCATATCCAGGCTGGTGGAACAAAGATAGTCGGCCGCTGCAAGGTTTCGCCTGAGAAGCCACTTGTGAAGAGGCGACCTGTGAGGGAACTCGTATATGTCACTGCCCCAAACCGAAACGATATAAGGATGGAATCCGACCAGACGGCCAAGCGTTCCGTAACCGCTGGCGTAATGCGCATGAACGATGGATGGCCGAATGTCGGCTACAAGTTCCCGAACTTGCCGGACTCCGCGAAAATAGTCCAGCTTGAAGGGCAAATCCTCTCGCAGCCGATAGACGTGAATCCCTTCACGTAGCCCGTCTCCGTCGCGGAGGGAAATGACGTGGACCTCGTACCCCTTTTGGTGAAAGTGATTCGCCCACCGGACCGCGTGAAGAGCGCCCAAATTGGCAAGAAAGCAGATTCGTCTCGGGTTCATCGGTGACAATTAATCCTTCTGGCAAATCATTATTTCGGTGGTGGGACTCTCGCTCATTAAACGCGTGAGCGTCAGTTCGACGGGGTAAAGCACAGCGCCATAAACGGAGCCCAAAAACGGCACGAAGTGAACGGGAGCCAGGAACGCTCGCCATATCGGCATAAGCCATCGCAATGAAGAATCGATCGGAGCATTCATCAACACGAACATGGGCGCTCTCCGGACAATTCGGAGACCGCTCTTCCGAACCACTGCTTCTATCTCATTCAGCGAGCGGCTCACTTGGTGGTCGGTCCGCTTCGCCGTACCGTGTAAGAAATTGTCAGAAAAAAAGAAATAGCCCTCGCGTTTCAATAAGGTGGAAATATTTTCGATCGCCCTATTGAAGCGACCGTCTTCCGTGACGTGGAAAAGAACATCGAATGCGGAAACCACATCAAATTTCCCATTCCAGTTGAACCGCTCAAGAGTTTCTGCAATGTCGATTTGCGCGATATCAATTTCCGGGAATTTTTGCTTAAGCCGCTCCACCGCAACGGCCGCGATGTCGCTTCCTTGCAGCGACCGCACGCCAAAGCCTTTCCATTGTTCGAGCCAGAACCCAGTTCCAGAGCCGATATCCAGAACATTGGCTCGCGTTAGCTCGATCGAAAGACCGAGCAGATGTCTTCGGAGTATCTCCCGCCGGACGGCATACAGCCAGTTGTTGTAACGCACACCGTACCCGAGGTATCCGACACCCTGCAATCCCCAGTGGCTTGCCAGACGCGCTTCCCAATAGGACCTATCTTTCGACCCGGCAATCCCTCGAAGAGAATCGGCTCTCATTTTCGGAGTTAGCGCCCCGGTTTCAGCGGGTACAGTAGCCATCGGAGTATTTTTCATTCAGCCGCAGCGGATGAGTAGAGTATTCGCAGAGTCTCAGCGCACGATAGAAGACAAATCGTCAGGACGCCGCCAAGAAATGCCAGCAGTACGACGTACTTATTGTTCTGCACGTAGAATACTGCCAGCGATCCCACACAAAAAACTCCGAATCCCGCCAGCAGGATCACCGTAGTTACACCAAGCTCATGGAATGCATCAATGACGTTGCGCAAAACTGTGTAGAGACTGTAAGGCACCGCCGCGAACACCAACAACCGTAGAATGCCTACCCCCGCCGTAAAATCAGGCCCTAGATAAAGTCGAACCAGTCTCTCTGCCCCAATCGCGATTCCCAGCGCAAGAACAACCGAAATAAGAAGTGTGATCTTCGTTAGCAGCCAGACTTGCCGCCTTAGCTCTGCGGTTCTCCCCGCGCTCAGAAGTGCGCCTGCTTTGGGCAGCAGGATGAGGCCGAAAGCAGAAAAGAATGAGCTGATGACGTTCAGCATCGAGATTCCGAATGCTACGTAGCCGGCCGCGCGAATCCCGCTTTTGTGCGCGACGATTGTGGCGGGCAGCGCAAACAGCGCCATTAGAATAAAGTCACCGGGAACCCGCTGGATCCCGAAACGCAGCAGTTCCACAACTTGCACGCGATTGTCCTTCGCTACCGCTTTCCACGGAGTAAACAGCAGAGCCACTGTCGCCACAACGAAGAGAGAAATACCGAACGCAGAGAGGAGCGACTGAACGCTCTTGCCAAAAAAAATAAAAACAGCCACAGGTACGAGTCCCAAATTCACAAACTGCAGAAGATTCGCGGCTCGCATTTCCAACATCCCCCGGAAATAGCTGTACGCGATGGCGTGCAACGCCGACCCCGCGACGACTAGGCTGACGGGCAAAATGATTGACGCGTATTCCTTCGATCCGAAGAACAAGTATGCGAGTCCCGAGGCAAACACATTCAACAGCGTCACGCAAACCAGCAAAGACAGTCCGATGCACGAGAGTGCCGCCCCAAGATAGCGGGCTTTGGACTCCTCATCCCTACGTCCGGCTGCGTTGGCAACATAGCGCGGCAACCCGACAGCAAGACCGAGGAGAACGACAGGATACATAATCGAAATTGTGCGCCGAGCGACGGCATATTCAGAAAATCCCGTATTACCCAGAAAATGCGCCGCCAGCTTGTACGCCAGGAGTTGGCAACCAAGAACCGTGAACTCAGTCGCAAAAGTGCTACCGTACTCGCGAACATGGGTGCCCAAATTCTCAGTAATCCAAGAAAAAGGCGTACTAACCGTCGCGCTCATAGGCAACTGCCTTCCGTCGCGTGCATTAAATAGAAATGTAATGTGGGGATCAAGATTACTAAGGACATGCGAAAAGGATTGCTATGCTCCCGAGAATTCCCTACACCGCTTCCACGTCCGCCTCATCAATCTCTACCGCCATTGACCTCATGATTAGTTCCACGGACACGACAAACCGCGTCTTGCCTCTTCGTCGCAAGAGAATTCCTCGGATTCCCGCGAGCGGACCACTCCTCATTCGCACGCGACGTCCTGCCGTAAGGAACGGATGTGGCCCCGCCGCGAGCTGCTGAGATAGTCCCGTTTGCAGAATTTCCATTTCATAGTTCGGCAGCGCCGTCGGTACCCCGTTGAACGCTACAAACCGTACCACGCTCGGAATTTGCAGTACCTGCAAGCGGTCGCGGAGCGCGACGGAAACGAAGACGTAGCCAGGAAAAAGAGGCAAATCCAAGGTGACGCGCCGGTCTTTCCAGCGACGGACGGAACTATAGAGCGGGAGAAAATGTTCCACACTACGGACATGAAGCTCCGCAGCGACATGCTTTTCATGATTTGCGCAGGTGTAGAGCGCGTACCAATGCGGCTGAAGGTAAGTCTTTGGTGTTGGCTCCGCCCAGCCCCGCTCACAGTCTGTCTCAACGCCGACAAGCTCCATTGGTCTCCTTCTGAAGACAGCTTCGCCCCCTCACTCCCAGGGCGACATGTTGTCTAACAGCTTCAGTTACTGCTACTTACGAGAGTTTGGACGTGTTTGCATTCCCGTCAGTTGGCGGGCGATGAGCCAGCCGGTCCCAAACCCTCTGCGTCGCCCAACGCGGCTCTCCCCCGTTTTGCGAAGCCCAGGGGACCCGCGCTTTCAGCGTTTCAGAAATTTCATGCATCAGAATCTTGCGTGGGTCTTGCGGATCCACCTCGTTCCATCGCGCTGACCCGAGCACCCAAACCACAGACAAAGCGAAACCGAGAAATGCGCCCATCAGCATGATCGACAGTCGCGGGGGAAACGATTTTTTCTCTGGGATCGTGCCCGGATCCAGCACTTTGACGCTGGGTGTCTCCTTCGCCTCTTCCATCTTGGCAAGCTCATATTGTTGAGTCAGCAACTCGTAGACTGTCTCTTGAATCTTCGCGCGGCGATAGTAGTCCGCGTATTTCACGCCTAGGAGCGGCAGATTTTTTATGGAAGGATAGGGCATGTCACTCGAAGAGCTCTGAATCGTTTCGACTCCTTCGCTGGGCTTGCTGTCGGCCCCACCCAGACGTTGAAGTTGCTTACGAAGTTCTTCAACGCGAGCGATCGACGCCTGAACTCGAGGATTGTTATCGGTGTAGATTCGCCGGAGCCCTTCGAGTTGAGCTTGCGCGGCGACCATCTGGCCTGCAATCGTGGCAGCCACGTCCAGCATCGCTTTCCCTTCCTGCTCGATGTCGAGCGTGTTGTTTCTGCTGGAAAATTGAGCGAGTTGATTCGAGGCATCATCCAGATCTTGTTTGACGACCTTGAGGCGCTCCTCCAGAAAAACCCTTTGTCGATGTGCGGCGGAAGTCGATAGGTCGGTCACGAGCGAATTCAACTCGTTCACATATGCATTTGCCAGGGCAGCGGCTCGCTGAGCGCTGCGGTCGGTAACACTAATCGTGATGATCCCGCTCTTCCTATCTTCCGAAACCGAGGTGTTTTCATCCAGTTTCGCCCGTGCGTCAGCGACAAGCCGTTTTCCATAAACTTTTCTCAAGTCGAACTGCTCAATGACCCGATCCTCCGACGTCTGGCTTCGCAGCACACCTACGAACAGCGCGCCAGTAGTCTTCAACCCCAGCAAGTCGCCTGCCATCGATCCTAAACCGTTGCTGCCCTTTGCTGCGAACGCAGCCATCATGGCCATGCCGGACGTGGACTGAGTATCAGGAGGCATAAGCTGCGTCGTCGATGTGTAGGATTTGGGAATCAAGAACGCGATCAGGGTCGCTACCAGCAGACCAATCACCGTCATTTGAAGGAACAATCGGCGACGATCCCAAAACACGCGTAGCCGATTCGCTTGCCGCTCGCGGGAATCCTCAAGCGAAACCGGGAGCAACGAAACACCTCCCGCGGTCGGCTGCGTTAATTCCTGCTGGGGCGCCAACTCCGGCTGCGTTTTTGTGCCTGTTTGCATCATTCCTTAGACTTTGCTATTGGCGTCTTGCCATCGGAGTAAAGCCCATCTCGACAATCGCCGTAAGATTTCGCTGTACTCCACGGAACAATATGGGGTAGTGCGAAATATGTTCGTACTGTACCTGGCTCTTTACGTAAAACCTGGAATTCGAATAAACGGAATTGCTCAGGCTGTAGTCCTGCCAGGCGCCTCCACCTGGTATGAATGCTTGATCCACAGAGCTGTTCTTGTATGTGAATTGCAATGTGTTAGTAGGCGAAACCCAATAGGTTAGCCATCCCTGATATGCCTGCCCGTCCCGTCCCACCGCATTCCCAATCAGATTGCCACCGTTGGTGTAACCGTCATGATAGATAGCGTTCCAATAATTCAAGTTCCCCATGTTGCCTTTTCCGTCTATGCCGGGCCATCCAGGCGACTCGGTCGACGTGGCTTCGATATGAAGATCGAGTTTGGAGATTCCGGGAATTCGGGTAATAAAAATCCCCGGCCGAAATGGATTCTTTGGCTGGTTAACGAAAGGGACAGGGTCATCGTCTGCGTAAAGGTCGCCGTAAAACACTAGATAGTTTCGAACCTTGGGAACATTAAACGTCCAGTCAAAGCTCGAGTGACTATCACCCGGCACGGAGGATGTCCCCCCGGTGGATTGTTGGCCAAAAAAACTGCGTATGAAATTTCCGGGAGTCAGTGGCGTGCCTCCTCGACCTCCAATCGTGACAGTGCGCCCGAAGCCGAATTCCAGGTTTGGTAAGGGCTTAAAATTTATCTTGTTGCCGTAAATGAACGGGTGGGGGATAAACGTACCACCCTCAAGCCTGCCGAAGAATTGATCAATGCGCATAGGCCCGAGATACTTCAGGAAGCCGGGCAGGCTGAATGGCTCTGAATTGACCACGCGAACCATGTCGACTGGCTCGGCATTGTCACTCCACAAGAACGAGCCGCCGAGACCCGGAGCCCAGGACAAGCTTTGCTTCCCAACCAGAATCTGCCAGTTGTCTAAATTTACGCCGATGTAGGCGTCTAGAAGGCGTATGCGGTTGACAGCTTCCACAGGAACTGCCGGCGGTTCCGGGACAAAATCGCGGAGAGCGATAATCTCGCGCACGGCATCCGATGGTGCGGGCGCGGAGGGCGCATGCTGGTACTCCGCGCGCACGTATATCGCTATGGGACCTGCCTCCGCGCGGACTGCTCCGCCTGCTTGACCGTTTGTCCCACGCTCGAATGGCCGGCCAAAATCGTAGGATACGGTCTGTCCAAAGTGATAGCCGTCGGTCAGGGGCGCCCCACTGATCGAAACTGCTCGTACGTAAACGGAGTCGAGATCCGCCGAAAGATTTTGCCCTCCATCCAACAACCCAATTTCATGAGAAAACTCTCGTCGCAAGCGATCCTCTAGGCCTCCCGCTTGGGAGTACAAAGGTCCATCGCCTTGCAATGCTTCACGGGCCTCTTCGGTAAGACGAGCGCATTCCATGCGAGTCCAAGGACTCAAGCCTGCGATCTCGGTGTGAACGTAACCGAGCGCAGCAAGTCTGTTCAGCGCCGGATATACCCAGCTATCCAAAGGAACGAATGTGGTTCCCATGCTTTGCCGGGGTCGGTCACGCTCCAGATAGTCGCGGGACTCTGCAAAAGTTTCCCAAGGCGAGCCACCAAGTTCCGGATCGTGATGTTGGCGATAAACAATTTGGCCAGAGAGCCATCCGATTGCGCTTCCGACTAACACGTCCGTGGGAAAATGCTGCTTGGAAGTCAGGCGGGAAGCGCTTACAGCCGATGCCATTCCATAAGCTATAAATTCCGTAAGAATCCCGGGATATTCGTGGGCTACAACACCTGCGATAGACCACGCCGCCGCAGCATGTTCCGAAGGAAACCCGTCGCCTCCCTTCCAGAAATTTCCATTATAGTTATCGCTAAAAGGACGTTCGCGCCCCAAGCTGTAGTTCAACGAATAGACAACAGCGAGGCTGTCAGCCGCCGCTTCGGCTGCCAGGAATCCAGTTTCTCTCTTGTGATCGTCGTGGCTCATTTGGCCCCAGAGATACAACCCCCCTGCCAGTCCGCCCATTGCGCCGAGTCCATAATTTGAAAAAGTGCTGCTGTAGTTCAATCGACTCGTAGAATTTGAGAGGTGCTTGCTGAACTCGGTATCTGTCGCGAGCGTACCAGCTATAGCGAGACCGAACGGCATAAGCCAGTCGGCGTCCGCTAGCCGAATCTCGGCTGGACTGGACCAAATCATTTCCTGATCAAGAAAGAAGCGCCCAAACAAATGCAACCCAAGCGAGTTGTCGTAATCGGGCGATTTCGCAGGCGAGATGTTCAGTTTGTGTGCGGAATCCGCATTCGAGGTCGATTCCGTATTCGTTTTCTCCGACTGAGACGTCCGGTCCGCCTGATTCTCTTGGGGCCTCGCATAGCAAATCCCGCTAAAAGCCTCTGGCGCGACTAACAAAAAAACTGTGAGCAAGACGTTACCTCGAGCTCGATTCATTCCTCGATCTCTCTAATAATGAGCAGCAATGAATGCGGTGCTGGCAATCGAGGAAGCTACCTGCGCTGCCAGGAAAACCAGCTGCCACTGTATGCCCCCGCCGATTGCCTTTTCCGGAACCACCACTGTGTCCCCCGGCCGCAACGTGGCATTCAGCGAGTCTCCACTCCACAAACTCCCGTTTGTCCCGATGACTGAGCCATCCGCTCGGATAACGAAGACTGCTTTCTTATCGGCGAGCTGAGTGGGACCTCCGGACTGGCGGAGATACCACTGCGCGCTTTTGCCCGGACGGTACCCGACGGCGGTAGGATTGTAGACTTGGCCCGTGACCATAACATAACTAGGCTTTTTGGGAACTACCAGTGTGTCTCCAGTTCTAACTTCCACGTCTGAGGCTGTATCTTTCCATTGGTTGATTTCCGGCGAAATCCTTATGGCAACTCTGCCGAGGGGAGGCGTGGCAGTCAATTGCTCAAGCGTTGTCTGCCATTGCGCCAGCGCCATGTCTTTGGCTTTTTTCTTATCGGGATCCGTATCGGGCAAGAGTTGAAGATTTGACTGCACATCGTTAATACGCACAATCATTTGATCCCGATCTCTTGCTTCCAATTCGCGCACCTGCACTCGCTGTAGCATCACTCCGTAGGGGTAAGCGTCCGGCTGGAACCCGCCTGCTCGTTCCACGATTGAACTCAGGTGTTCGCCAGGACGAATTCCGTATGTTCCCGGATACTTGACTTCACCTTTTACACTGATTGAGGCGCCCAGATCGTTCCATCCCGGAAGCTGCCGTATAGTCAAAACGTCGCCATTGTGAACTGCAATGTCGGCCTTGTCGTCGCCGGAAAGCGCAGCCGATATCGCAATCACTTCGTGCTGCGCAGCTAATGACGTCTGGCTCGGATATGCAAAGTGTGTCAGGTCGGCTGAATTGGTGTCAGCGCTCGGTTTGAGCCCGCCTCCCACGCGGATCAAATCCGCCGCCTTCATGTTGGTTGTCAGCGGGTACCGCCCTGGCCTGGCTACTTCTCCTTGTATGTATGCGGTCGCAGGTTCAACCGCATCCGGATTACGGTGAATCAGCAGCCGGTCACGCGGCTGGAGTAGAATGTCCTCGGTCGGATCACCTTCAAGAGCTTGGTTAAGATTCACGCTGAAGATCTTAAATTTCCCGTCAGGCAGATACCGGAAGACCTGGGCATCTTCGGTTTGCGCGTCCGGCGCAAGTCCGCCGGCCAAATGGACTGCGTCACCGAGCCGAATTTGGCCGGCCGTTTTATAGGTTCCGGGCCTTCGCACATCACCCCATACGGAAACCGTCGGTGGGTTTTCAAAATCGTAACGACTAAAGATTCGGACTGTATCCATAGGACGAAGGATCGGCGCCTGCGAAGGGTTGGCGAACGCGTCCGCGAGATCAAAGCTTTCTACCGTGGGATGAAAATCCGGAGGGTTGAGTCGGATAATTTCGGCGTACCGGGTG
>Ga0182018_10001190_pt1 | contig 30427 bp, 25 predicted proteins | sample 812P2MmetaG_FD_120490 | JGI IMG/M metagenome (GOLD analysis project Ga0182018, IMG submission 120490) | Permafrost microbial communities from Stordalen Mire, Sweden - 812P2M metaG | ecosystem: Environmental > Terrestrial > Soil > Wetlands > Permafrost | place: Sweden: Stordalen | collected...
CAATCGCGCCGAAGTGAAAGACGTACTGGCCTACGTGCGCATGGCGATGCATCCCGAGGACGACGTTTCGCTTCTGCGAGTGCTGAACGTGCCGCCTCGCGGCATCGGCAAGACCACCGTGGATGCGTTGCGCGAAACCGCGCGACTCGATAGCTCGTCGCTATGGGAGGCAATCGCAAAGTTTGTCTCTGGTGCTTCCGCTGGCCGCGCCGTTGCGCCGCTGCGCGCCTTCCAGGAATTGATTGCCAAGCTCCAGGAAAATCTGTCCAAGCAGGGCTCCGCGGACTTCCTGCGCACCGTTCTGGACGACACTGGCTACATGGAGATGCTGAAGGACCGCAACACTCCGGACGACGTTGCCCGCATCGAAAATCTGGAAGAACTCGTGCGCGCCGTCGCGGAAAGCACGGAAGCCGGAGAAGAGTTTACCGACTTCCTGGACGCTGCGGCGCTGGTCAGCGACGCCGACTCTTTCGACGGCAAGCCCGGTGTGACGTTGATCACCCTCCACAGCACGAAAGGCCTCGAGTTCGACCATGTGTTCCTCACCGGGATGGAAGAGGGCATCTGCCCACACAGCCGTTCGTTCAACGACGACAAAGGCATCGAGGAGGAGCGCCGCCTGGTGTACGTCGGAATGACCCGTGCGCGAAAATCGCTCACGCTGACCCGCGCTGTTTACCGCCGGGTGTTCGGCAACGAGCAGCAGCTTCGTGCCTCGCTGCCTTCGCGCTTCCTTGCAGAGATTCCCAGCGAACTGGTGGAGACGGTTCGCGGCTCGATGGCCGAAATCGGGGCCACGCGGCGCTACGAGCCCGATCCCGAATATTCTTACTCACCCGAGGAATTCCTAAGGCGCGTGCGAGGGAAACCCGCGCCTTCGCCCGCAGCACCGCGACGCGCCAGCAGCCCGTCGCCAACTTTTGGCCGGTCGGCAGCCATGAAGCGCGCTGCCAACGCTGATCCTCTGCTGGGGCAAAAAGTGCGCCATCCGGAATACGGGGTAGGCACCGTGGTGGGAGTCGAAGGCGAAGACGACGACCGCAAACTCGCGGTAACTTTCCCCGGGCGCGGCACGAAAAAGTTTGTCGAGCGCTACGCCCAACTTACGCAGATGTGAGAGTCTGTGTGGCAATCTACGAAACGGGCCTCAGAGGCTAACGAGCCTGTGTGAAAACTCCCGCGAAGCGCTCGGCGGCTGAAGCCTTGTTGAATCCGCGTTGGTTGCGCTACGGCTAAAGAATGCGCCCTCCCGTTACCACCCACACTCGTAAACCGGAGCAACCCCTGTTGCGCGTCAGAGCCTCTCAAGGTACATTGAGGCGCGCTTTCATCCTTCCATACAACGGTTCAGGCGGGGCAGCTTTTTCTTTTGCCTGGGGACGATCGGAGACTACGGGTGGGATCACAACTCTTCAATTGTAAGAGTATCGATCAGCTTCTTTCGGACTCCGAAAACGCCGAAGTAAAGCTCAAGAAATCGCTAGGCTGGCTCAGCCTCACTTCGCTCGGCATCGGCGCGGTGATCGGCTCCGGCATCTTCACCATTGTTGGCACGGCCATTGCCGGGCAGAAGATGGAAAGCTCGTCGATCCTGAACGCTCCCCTGCTGGAATATTTGATCTACCACTCCGCCACGTTCGGCCGTCCGGGGGCAGGTCCCGCCATCGCGCTTTCTTTTATCCTCGTCGCCATCGTCTGCGGGTTTGCTTCGGTGTGCTACGCCGAACTCGCAGCGATGATCCCGATTGCCGGCAGCGCTTACACTTATACGTACGCCACGATGGGTGAACTGATCGCCTGGATCATCGGCTGGGACCTCATCCTCGAATATGCCGTCAGCAACATGGCCGTCAGCGTGGGATTTTCCGCGCACATCGTCGGCTTGCTGGACTGGTTTGGCGTGCACCCCAGCCCGCGCTGGATTTCGCCGGCCTATCTGCCGGGTGGACTGGCGGATTTACAGGGCAATCTGCTGTACGGGCCGGGCTGGCACTTCGGTTTCAACTGGCCCGCCTCCATCATCGTGATGTTGCTCACTATTATTCTGGTTCGAGGCATCCGCGAATCCGCGGAGACCAACAACATCATGGTCCTGCTGAAAATCGTGGCTATCCTGGTGTTCATCGGCTTTGCTTCACGCTTCATTCACCCTGCGAACTGGCATCCATTCGCACCCAACGGATGGCCCGGGGTCCTCACCGGCGGCTCGATTGTGTTCTTCACTTACATTGGCTTCGATTCTGTCTCGACCGCCGCCGAAGAGTGCAAGAACCCACAGCGCGACGTGCCCATTGGCATCATCGCCACACTGGTCATCTGCACGGTGCTTTACATCGGCGTTGTGGTCGTGCTGACCGGCCTCGTGCCCTGGCAAACGCTTGTTGATGATGCCGCGCCCGTAGTCAACACGCTGAAGAAACTCCACTTCAGCGGCGTCCGCCTCATTGTTCTGCTCGGCGCGCTGATGGGCATGATCTCTTCCCTGCTGGTCTTCCAACTCGGCCAAGCCCGCGTGTGGTTCGCGATGTCGCGCGATGGCTTGCTGCCGCACATCTTCAGCCGCGTTCACCCGCGCTTCTGCACTCCAGACTTTTCAACCTGGATGGCCGGCTTCGTCGTGGGAATTCCGGCGGGACTTCTGGACATCGGCACGCTCGCCGATCTTTCCAACATCGGCACGTTGTTCGCTTTCGCGCTGGTGGCCGCCGGGGTCTTGATCCTTCGTTATCGCGAACCGAATCGCAAACGCGCGTTCCGCGCACCAGGCGGCCCGCTGGCCCCCGTCATCACCATTGTGACGTGCCTTCTCTTGATGGCCGGCCTGCCGATCACCAACTGGATCCGATTCTTTGTGTGGATGGCGATCGGACTCATGTTCTACTACAACTACGGCCGCAAGCGCAGCACCCTGCGCGCCGCGAATCAACCCTAGAGGAATTCTGAGATGGAGGAGTCCTCGAACGTCCAACAGTGGCACCGCCGTTCACGGATGTGCGCTTCCACCCTTTTGCGCAGACTATCCATCGTTCTGCTGTGCACGGTTGCGGTGTTGGCGCTTACCCGGAGCCGGACATTCGCTTGGGGCGCCAATGCCCAGAAGATAGTGGTCAACAAAGCTGTCGACACCCTCCCGCTCGACATTCGACCCTTCTTCGACGCCAACCGCGCATTTCTGGTACAGCACGTCACGGATCCCCTGGATGCTGAGTCCAAGAACCCTAGCGAGAAACATGATCACTTCCTTTATCTGGACAAATACGGGCGCTTCCCGTTCACCGCTCTGCCCAGAACCTACAAAGCCGCGGTCGGCAAGTACGGCAAGTCCAAGCTCGAAGCCACCGGCCTGCTCCCGTGGCAGATTGGCGTTTACAACGCGAAGCTGACCGAAGCGTTGAAGCTCGGCAAATGGGACGAAGCCAAGCTTGACGCTGCTATCCTCGCCGGCTACGTCTCCGAAGCCCACGACCCGTTCAACACGACTGATAATTTCGACGGCCACCTCACGCTGCAAACCGGCATCAATGAACGCTTCGGTGTCACGCTAATCGATCGCTTCTCCTCGTTCTTCCCCATGCGCCCGAACGACGCCTCCTTCATCAGCGATCCCACCGACCACGCCTTCGAATCCTGCCTCAGCGCCCACAGCTCCCTGGAAACGATCTTGCTGGCCGACCGCAACGCGCGCATGGCCGGCAAGTCCTACGACGATGAATATTTCGACCGGTTCTACAACCTGACCGCCGCCACCCTGATCCGGCAACTGAGCGACGCGGCCACGGATATTGGCTCTTACTGGCTGACCGCCTGGATCAATGCCGGCCGCCCGCAACTACCCCACTAAGATTTCACCATCGTGGAAATGGCCGATCTTCAATCGGTTGTCCGCGCCAGCCAGTTTTGCGCCCTTGCTGTTCAGCAAACCCTTGCAAACCTGCTAAACTTCCATATGGCCGCAGATCGCTTCCGGCAAAATATCGCGTCGCTTCCCAAAGCCGAATTACACCTGCACCTGGAAGGCTCGATCCAACCTACGACCGTCTGCGCGCTCACCCGCTCTCACGGCGTGGTCTTCACCGAAGCGGAAGTCCGCCAAAAATATGCCTACCAGGACTTCAACGAGTTCCTCGAAGTCTTCAAATGGGTCACCTCTTTTCTCCGTGAACCGCGCGACTACGCCCTGATCACGAACGACCTCTGCGAGCAACTTCTGTCCCAGGGCGTTGTCTACGCTGAAGTCACCCTCTCCATCGGCATCATGATCCTGCGCAAGCAAGTCCCCGAAGCCAACTTCGAAGCCATGCTCGAAGCCGCCGAGCCATTCCACAAGCGCGGCCTGCGCATGAATTTCGTTTTCGACGCCGTCCGCCAATTCGGAGTCGAAGCGGCCATGCAAGTCGTCCAGGCCGCCGAGCGCGCCAACTCCAAATCCATCGTAGCCTTCGGCATCGGCGGCGACGAGCTAGCCATCCCCACACGAGATTTCCGTGGTGTCTACGACAAAGCCGGTGAAATCGGCTTGCATCGCCTGATGCACGCCGGCGAAATCGGTGGCCCCGAAAAAATTCGCGAAGCCATCGAACTTCTCGGAGCCGAAAGAATCGGCCACGGCATCTCCGCAGCGCAGGACCCGGCATTGATGGATCTCCTCGCTGACCGCCGCATTCCCCTGGAAATCTGCCCGCAAAGCAACATCCGCACCGGCGCCCTTTCCGGCCAACTCCGCCGCAAGAACGCTCGGATCGAAGACCACCCTCTTCCGAAACTCGCGCGCCACGGCATCCCGGTTGTGCTGTCCACAGACGACCCCGCCATGTTCCACACTACCCTCCTCGACGAATACGAAAACGCCCGGCGCATGGGCCTATCCGAAACGGAACTCACCGGCCTGATCCAAGCAAGTTTCGACCACGCCTTCGATCCTGCCGCTCGTTTCGTGAACTCGCTCAGCCATCAAACACAGAAAACCAACCCGCAATAACGACCGAATCCTTTTCGCGGTGGCCTGGTTGCAAACCTTCGCGCTGCGGTCTACTGTCCTTCGGCAACCCAAGGCGAGACTCGATTCCATCACCAAGTTCGCCCTTCTCTAACGAAAGGAAACCAGTAACGAAGCAAAAACTGTCTTGGGGCGGTGTTCTGATTGCAGCGCTGGTTTTCGCTGGACTCGCCTCGGCGCGAAAACCTGTGGCGAATATCGACGCAAAGCGCCAGCCAAATCTGGCGGCCGGGCAACAACATATCATTGAGGCGTATCAGAACACCGAGGAAGCGCGAGCCATCGACAAGGATGAGCTCGGTGGACACGCCGAAAAAGCCATCGGCTTGCTGGTGCAGGCAGACCAAGAGCTGAAACAAGCCGCCGAAGACGCCGACCACAGGAAATAACACTCGCGAGAAAGCTGTTCAACCGGCATCTCAAGCCCGACAACCTGTTCGTGTGCCGCGATGGCCGCGTCAAGATGGTTCGAGTGAAACTCAGCCGTTGCCGATCTCCGCGGATTGCGATCGCGCGAGCATCCGGCTGCTGACCTCGCGGAATTCACACTCCAGAGCCTCGATGCTCCTCCCGGCCGCAGTTGCTTCGTCGATCTCCGTCTTCAACAGCATCGACGTGGCCAGGTCTGCGCTACATTGCAAACAATATTTCTCAGTTCTGGCGGGAAGGTCGAATAACTCCTCGAACTGGCCGCAAACACTGCATTGTCCAATCGAGTCCTGCTCGCTACCCTTGGGACCGGATAACATAATCGTGCTTTGGCTCCTTACGCTCTGGGTGTTTCTGATTCAGAGCGCACCAATGGATTCGTTGCAAAGTGAAGTGGGTTTGAGCCACCGAATGCGACCAGCATAACGACTCGAAAATCCTGAATATGCCAGGGATCGGTTTCGGTGCCTGGTCGCCTCACTTCATTCAATGCGATGCTAAGAAAACCACGCTGAGCAAGTCCTCAGGCTTTTGTCAGAAAACCATAAAGTGAAACGTCATCGCCGCAGTTCTTGAATCCTTTTGCGCACATCGCGTCCCTAACGAATTTCTGATGAATTCCTCAGGACTTCCGAGCGCCCTAGCTCGCATTCTTACCGGGAAGCAAGACTTCCGTCGGTCTGTAGAGGGAACCATGTCCGTTACCGCATTTCTCGCGTTTTGCATTCTTGGGCTCGATTTCATGATTTACGCCCTATTTCAGTGGATTTATGGCGAGAAGCGCCGCGCCTTCGCCCGCCAGGTAGCCGCGCGCAAACGAGCTCGCAAGGAGCAGTCCGACTCACTGCTTCCGGTGGTCACGAGAATGGCGGCCCATCATACGCCCCGGCCATTCCACGGGAACCCGCCGCACAAAGGCGTCTCGAACCGCCGGCCGATAGACCTCCGTCGCGGCACGTACACGGCGCGAACCGCCTGACCGTCAGCGTCAGCGCTTCACCGTCAGCGTTTCCCCAATGTTATACTGCCGCCATGCAAGCACATGTCTGGGTCATGCCTAAACGAACGGTTCTCGATCCCCAAGGGCAAACCATCCACCACGCCCTGTCTGGTCTCGGCTACGAAGCCGTCAAGGACGTCCGCCAGGGAAAGTTTTTCGTCTTGAATCTTGATGGTTGGAATCGCGACGAAGCCCAAAAACAACTCGAACGCATCTCCAAAGAAGTCCTGACCAACCCGGTCATCGAGGAATACCGCTTCGAGATCGTCGAGTAAGCAGCGGCGCGTAACCGCCGGCGGCCGGTCGTTGTGGCGGTTGCTTTGCGAAGCAGGCCCCTTTGCAGCGCCGGCAACCTTCCCGCAAAAAACCCATAGTACCCTGCGCCTACTCAGCACAAGGTACCAACGTCATCCTCGCCGATTCCCGACTCCGTGCTACGCTTTCCTGTAATCATCCAGACCCAGGAGAACTGCCCGCATGTGCGGAATTGTCGGCTACATCGGATCTAAAAAGGTCGTCCCCGTCATCATCGAGGGCTTGCGCAAGCTGGAATACCGCGGCTATGACTCCGCTGGAATTGCCGTCGTGACGAAGGAAGGCAAGCTGGAAATCCGCCGCGCCCCCGGCAAACTTCGCAACCTCGAAGAAGTGCTGCAGAAGTCCCCGATCGAAGGCACATACGGCATCGGCCACACTCGGTGGGCCACCCATGGTCGTCCGACCGAGGAAAACGCCCATCCCCACCGCGACTGCACCGGTCAGATCGTCGTCGTCCACAACGGCATCATCGAAAATTATCTTGAGCTGAAAGAACAGCTACAGGCTGAGGGCCACAAGTTCGTCACCGAAACCGACACGGAAATCGTCGCGCACCTGGTCGAGAAGAATTCGCAAGGTGGCACCATCTGCCTCGAAGAGGCCGTCCGCCAATCGCTGAAGCAGCTTCGCGGCATCTACTCCCTGGTGTTCCTGTCGGCGAAGGAGCCGCAAAAGATTGTCGCCGCCCGCTTCGGCCCGCCTTCTGTCATCGGCCTCGGCGAAGGCGAATATTTCGTCGCCAGCGACATCCCCGCGTTGCTGGAGCACACGAGGGAAATTTTCTTCCTGGCCGACGGCGACATCGCTGTCCTCACGCCCAAGGGTGTCAGCGTAATGGATCACGACGGCCGTCCCGTTACCCGCCCCGCCCACCACGTCTCGTGGGATCCCATCATGGCGGAAAAGGGCGGCTACAAGCATTTCATGCAAAAGGAAATTTTCGAGCAGCCGCGTGCCGTCCGCGACACCCTGCTCGGCCGCATCTCGCAAGACACCGGCAAGATTTTCCTCGGCGAAATGCAAATCAGCGAGCAGCAATTCCGCGACTTCCAGCATGTACGCATCGTCGCTTGCGGCACCAGTTGGCACGCGGCCCTCGCCGGTAAGTTTATGATCGAGCGCCTCGCGCGCGTTCCCGTCGAAGTCGATTACGGCAGCGAATTCCGCTATCGCGATCCCATCCTCGACTCCAAAACGCTCACCGTCTGCATCAGCCAGTCCGGCGAAACCGCCGACACCCTGGCCGGCCAGCGCGAAGCGAAACTCAAAGGCTCGCCCACGCTCGCGATCTGCAACGTGATGGGCTCGATGGTCACGCGCGAAGCGGCGGGATCGATTCTCACGCACGCTGGGCCGGAAATCGGCGTCGCTTCGACCAAAGCCTTCACCTCGCAACTCACCGCGCTGCTCCTGCTCGCCGCGCATCTCGGCCAGGTCCGCGGAAAATTCACCGGCGAAGCCTCGAAATCCCTACTGCAGGAATTCACGCGTATCCCGCACAAGATTGAAATGGTCCTGCAGTCCGAAGAAACCGGCGTGTACGAAAATCTCGCCCGGCAACTCTTCCGCCACACCGATTTCCTCTACCTCGGTCGCGGCATCCACTACCCCATCGCGCTGGAAGGCGCGCTCAAGTTGAAGGAAATTTCCTACATTCACGCTGAAGGTTACCCCGCCGGCGAAATGAAGCACGGCCCGAACGCGTTGATCGACGAAAATCTGCCGGTCGTCGTACTCGCCACCCACGACGAATCCGATGCCGATTCCGTAACGCGCTACGAAAAGAGCGTGTCCAACATCCAAGAAGTAAAAGCTCGCGACGGCATCGTGATTTCCGTGGTGACTGCAGGCGACAACCTCGCCCGAAAGTCCTCCGACTACGTACTGGAAGTGCCCGCGGCTCCCGAACTTCTCGCTCCGTTGCTGGAAATCGTCCCGCTGCAACTTCTCGCCTATCACATAGCCATCCGCCGTGGTTGCGACGTAGACCAACCGCGCAACCTGGCCAAATCCGTAACAGTTGAGTAGCACCCTCGAGCGACTGCAATCGCCGCGGCAATGGTAAACTAACCGCATGCCCCGTCGCATCCACCTCGCCGCGTGCGCATTCGTGCTTTCCGTCAACTCGCCACCTGCGCGCCCGCAAAATCCGCCTGCCGCGGCGACCGCAACCGCGCCGCTTCGCGAAATTCGCACCGACGGCCTCAAGTCGCTGACCAATCCGCAAGCCGCGACCATCAGCGGCCTGCAAATCGGCGCAGACGTCGGACGCGGTGATCTTCAGGGGGCCGCCGATAAACTCGTGCAAAGCGGCCTGTTCTCTCACGTGACCTACAAGTTCCAATCCCGCCCAGACGGAATCGTCGCAACCTTCAGCCTCGAAGAAACCCAGCGGATCCCCGCCTACTTCGACAATCTTCCGTGGTTCACCGACGGCGAACTCAACGACGCCATCCACGCAAAACTCCCGTTCTACGACGGCACTCTGCCAACTGTTGGCGCCGTGGTGGATCAGGCCGCCGAGATAGCAGGCGAATTTCTGGCCGCGCACGGCTTGCAAGCCGCCATCGAACATCAAGTCATCGCCAACCCGAATGGCGATGGGAATATCCAGGAATTCCACATCGACGGTGCCGCGTTGAAAATTTCCAGCCTGGAATTCAGCGATGTGAACCTCAACTCGTCCAAAATGGTTCAGCAGGAACTCGCTGAATTACAAGGCAAACCGTACTCGCGGATGGCCATCGATCTTTTCCTCACCGAACAAGTTCGCCCCATTTATCAGAAGCAGGGTTACCTGCGCGCAAAACTCGGCCCTCCCGAGATTCGCCTCACGGGGAATCCCAATCAAAAACTTCCCGAGCAAATCCCCGTCTTCGTTCCGGTTACGCCCGGCCCCATCTACAGATGGAAAGGCGTGGAGTGGTCCGGCAATTCCCTGTTGGCCTCCACCACCCTGACCGGTGATCTGGGCTTGAAGGATGGCGACGTTGCCGACGGTATGGCGATTGAAGCAGGACTGGACCGCGTGCGCGAAGAGTACGGCCACGTCGGCTACCTCGACGCGAAAGTTGATGCACTGCCCTCCTACGACGATGAGGCGCACACGCTGTCTTACAAAGTCCGCATCGAGGAAGGCAAGGCTTACAAATTCGATGCGCTTACGGTCACGGGCTTGTCTCCCACGGCGGAGAAGCGCCTGCGCGACGCATGGACCATTCCGCAAGGCGAACTGTTCGACAAAGCCACATTCGAGGAATTTCTTACCAAGCTGGAAACGAAACCCGCCGACATCTTTCACAATCTTCCAGTCCACTACGACAATGTCGGCCACTGGATCCAGCCCGATGAAGCCAACCACACGGTAAATATTTTGCTCGACTTCAAGTAATCGGCGACCTCGGTAGCCAGCATCCTTGCCGGCTTCGTCGGTGATTCCAGCAGAGACCGAAGCCAAATGGCGTCCCTAAGCATCGAAATTAAGCGCCAGACGAACTCGGATTTCGAAGTTAGCGGCGCGCGATGTAGCCCGGACAACGCACCCTTGCATTCGCTTTGCGCTATACTCAAACTCGAATGGCCGCTATCGTTCAAATCCGCGCAGTAGAAACTTCGGGCGCCTCCGCCGAAGAGAAGCAACGCCTGCTGCTCGCCAATCTCGCAAAAATCCCGTCGCTGATTGTCGCGCTTTCCGGCGGCGCTGATTCTGCTTATCTCGCCTGGGCCGCGCAAAAGGCGCTGGGCGACCGCGCCCTTTCGGTCACCGCCCTGTCGCCCAGCTACGCCGCGCACGACCGCAACATCGTGGAAGATTTCGTCGGCGCGCAAAATCTTCATCACGAGTTCGTCGAAACGCACGAGATGGAAAATCCTGCGTACCGCGCTAATGCGTCCGACCGTTGCTTTTTCTGCAAGGACGAACTGTTCTCCGTTCTCGACGGCATTGCGCAAAAACGCGGATTCGCGGCGACGGCCTACGGTGTGAACGCCGACGACACGCTCGACTTTCGCCCCGGCCACCGCGCTGCAAAAGAACATCGAGTCCTCGCGCCCTTGCTCGACGTCGGCCTGCGCAAATCCGAAATTCGTGCCCTCTCTCAGCGCGCGGGGTTGCCCACCTGGGATCGCCCAGCGTCCGCGTGTCTTGCTTCGCGCGTACCTTACGGAACGGAAGTGACACCCGAGCGTCTCTCGCTGGCAGAGCGCGGCGAAGCCGCTCTGCGTGAATTGGGCTTTCGCCAGTTCCGCGTTCGCCTGCACGACACACTCGCGCGTGTTGAAATTGCCCCAGATGAAATGCCGCGAGCGCTTTCTCCCGAGATGGCCGCCGCCATCGCCAAGGAACTAAAAGCCGCCGGCTTCGCCTACGTATCGCTCGATCTGGAAGGCTACCGCGAAGGTTCGCTCAACGAGACTCTCAAACGCTCGGAACCCGCTTGAGTGAAACCCGTTCCCGGAACATAATCTCCCCATTCTGCGTACCATACTGTGAGCGTCTAGGTAGCACAGGTACTCTTGCCTGCGCCAACGTCGACGCCAATTGACATTGACCGGAAAGCTGAATCGATGCAAAAACCTCAAATGCCGTTAGCCCTCTTGCTGACCACCATCGCCGTGACCACATCCGGCTGCACAATGGGACCCGCCGCCAGCGGCAGTTTTGATCGCACTCTCACGGTCACCGCACCAATCCGCCTGGAACTGGCTAATGCCTCGGGCGACGTAACCATCACCGGCAGCGCCGACAACAAAGTTCACGTCCACGCGGACGCGCGCTCTTCCGGCGTGGGCTTCGACAGTCCGCAAAAACGTCTCGACGATATCGTAAACAATCCTCCGATCGAACAACGAGGCGACACCGTTCGCATCGGCAAAGAGCTGAGGCGCGTCAACAACATCTCCATTTCTTACGTGATCGAAGTGCCGCACGACACCGACGTGGACACCTCTGTCGTTTCCGGATCGCAAACGATCCTAAACCTTCGTGGCCCCGTGAAAGCGAACTCCGCCTCCGGGTCGATCCGCGTGGATCACATCGACCGTCAAACGCAGCTCACCACTCTTAGCGGTTCGATCGAGGCGACAAATATCGGCGACGATCTGCGAGCTTCGAGCGCGTCCGGAAGTGTGAACGTCGCCAAGGTGAAGGGTGACGTGAGAATCAGCGCGCTTTCCGGCACCACGCAGGTTTCCGGACCCGGAGGGCGCGTTGACGCGGACACCGCCAGCGGGACCGTGGAAGTGCAAGGCGCGACTCGCGACGTTAAGGCGCACGCAGCTTCAGGGCGTGTGGATGTGCAAGGCAATCCCAGTGAGAGCAGCTACTGGGACTTGAAGACAGTGTCGGGTGTTGTTGAACTCGGCGTCCCGCCCAGCGCAAACTTTCACCTGACTGCGGAAGCCGTTTCCGGCCAGATTAAGACCGATGTTCCCATCGTGATCGAGGAGCAAGACAAGCATTCCCTCCGCGCCCGCATGGGCAACGGCGGCGGCCGCGTCGAAGTCCGCACCGTCTCTGGCGAAATCCGCGTCCGCGCCTCATAGCCCAATCCGGGGCCCGCCCCGTTGCCCCCTTGTCGGGTGCGGCACGGTTGCTCCCCAGTTTGCGCAGACCAGCGCGCCTGACATTCCATCCTTACCCTCACCACTCTGCCTACGTCCGCGGTGCACGATTCCCGGAGTTTGCATAGAATAGAAGCAATGTTGGTCGCTCGTAAACGCCTCGCAGCCATGTGCGTCGCCGCGCAACTTCTGCTCCTCGCTCCAGCGATCCGGGCATCGCGCCCGCAAAGCCCGCAATCCTCCGCGCCGAAATCCGCCGATAAACAAGCCGCGCAACAAAAGTCACCTTCGCCAGACGAAGAGCTTCAACAAGCTATCGACAACGCCGGAAACGATCGCGCGGCGCTCGTCCGCAACCTCGAAGCATTTCTGCAGAAATATCCTGAAGCGCCACAACGCGTGAGAATTTATCGCGCTTTGGTCGAAGCGACTTTGCAGCTTCGCGACACCACGCGCGCCGCGGATTATGCCGAACGCATTGTCGCGCTGACACCCGACGACATGTCCATGACGGTGCTCGCTATTCAACTGCTGGAGCGCAACGGCGACGAAGCTGGCCTCGGTCGCGCCACCAGTTACTCGACGCGAGTGCTGGACTACATCGGAAGGGACGAGAAGTCTCCGAAGATTTCACAGGAAGACTGGGAAGCCAGCAAAAACCGCGACCGCATGACGATCCTGGCTCTTCGCGGACGCTTGTACCTGAAACTCCATGAAACCGCCAAGGCGCAAAAGGACTTCGAGGACAGTTACGCGTTTGAGCCGAGCGCCGGAGCCGCGGAAAAACTCGGCGAAATCGCCGAAATGAAAAAGGATCTGCCACGCGCTATTCAACAATATGCTCGCGCGTTCGCGTTGGCCGACGCTAAAAACGGGGCGGACCGTCGCAAAATTCGCCAGAAGCTGGGCAATGTATGGCGCCTCGCGCACGCGTCCGACGAAGGTTTAGGCGAGTACATCCTTCGTACCTACGATGAAGTGACCCAGTCACCGGCGAATGCAACGGCGGCAAAAAATGCCAATGCCAAGGAGCCCTTCGAATTTACACTGCGCCGCATTCCCGATGGCTCCGCCCTTCCGCTTTCCGCGGAAAAAGGGAAAGTATTGGTGGTGAATTTCTGGGCGACGTGGTGCGGACCCTGCCGCGCGCTTGAACCGGTCTTCGATCGCGTAGCGATCAACTTCCACCAGAACCACGATGTGTTGTTTCTGGCCGCCGACTGCGACGAAGACGAAACTCTCGTCCCGCCCTACCTGAAGGAAGTGAAGCCACAAACCGCGGTCGTCTTCGCCGATGGGCTTGATCGGCTCTTTGCCGTCAACTCGTTCCCCACGGTCGTCATCATCGATCGCGCTGGAAAAATCGCCTATCGCACCGAAGGCTACGGAGACGAAGACGCCTTCCAGCAATCGCTGACCACAGCAATTCATCAGGCTTTGGCGCCTGCGGCGGCGAGCCTTAAACCCTGACCGGTAGCGCGTTTCCTTTGCGGGGAGCTGCCTGGCAGGAAGGGCTGGTGGGTCTAAATTAAGAACTCTAGATTCTATCGTTTTCAGCCGAATGTTCTGGTTCGTAAATGAAGAACCTAACTCGCAGAAATGACGTGACCAGCAATTTGCCCTTCCTTTTTCTGTTTTTTCCCGCCTTGGTGTTTTGCTTTGGGGCTCATCCTGCCGATCAGAGAGTCGTTAAAGAGGGCGGAATCGAATATAGGGCGGCAGAGTCGGTTTCGGAGGAAGCGTTCGAACGCGCACAATTTGTCGTTCAGCAGATGACCTCGGCTTCTCCTAGAATCCGCGAAAAAATGGTGTCCATCGGGTTCAAAGTCGAAATTATAGGAAAAGATCAAGTCCTCAGCGATCTACCCGATTATGCTCATCTTAAAGGCCAGAAGACGCGCGATGGGCGTGATTTCGACACCGGAACAAGGGGCCTGGGTGGACGTGGAATGTGCTCCATTGGCGAGGAAAATCTGTTGTGCCTGAGCAACCAGCCTTATCGGAAAGAGGATATTTTCGTGCATGAATTTTCCCATAGCATGATGGCTCAAATGGACGCTGACGACGTCCAGGAGATCGAAGCTGCCTATAAGAATGCCGTTGATAAAGAACTCTATCCCAAAGGGATTTACATGATGGCGAACAGCGGAGAATATTGGGCGGAGGGCGTACAAGCGTGGCTTGGGGTCACTCTTCGCACCGACGTGAACGGCGGATTCAACACCCGGCAAAAAATCAGGGATCACGATACGGCGCTGGCCGCTGTACTGGAGAAAGTTTACGGCTCCCTCCAGCTCCAGCACTCTCCGGGTTGCATGTACTGACCCCCATACAAGACTGTTCCCATTGTAGAGTCCAAGTGTGGCTACCTCACGGCGTCATATCCGGATTGTAGGTATCGATAAAATCCACAAAGTCCGAGGCTTCCCCCATGTCCTTGGCTACGAATCGAACGGTGTGCGAATCGACGCGTTCGACGAATCGAAGATACGTGAGCATTTCGGCTGGGGTGTAATTTTTGAAGGTGATTTCCAGGGTGACGGGCGCTTTGACGACGTAGGGTTTGAAATCGTGCAGGCGTGCGAATGCGGCTTGGGCACCGGCCTGGATCTTGGCGCTGGCGGCATCTGGGGTCAGCGTCTCCGCGGAGTGAAATCCCAAAGCTTTTTTCGTTTCGACCGTCTCCAGATTGCCCAGCCGCGATTTCAACTCGGCCATGGCGACGTCGTCACCCGAAGCGAAAATCACCGGCACGCTCAACGCCCCGGCGTATGCCGCATTGAATTCGCCCTCCGTTACGGCACTGCCGTTCAAAACCAACTTAGCGAAATGGGCGCTCGACATGGTATGCGCGCGTACGCCGTGCGGATTCGTAGTCGATGCGTGATAGCCGACAAACAACGCCGCATCAAAACTTGCGTCCAGACCAGCCATCATACCGCCGTGCCGCGGCCACGATCGCACGATCTTGACGTCCGCCGGAAACAATTCGATCAGCAAATTCTCTCCGTTACCGTGCGAATCACTCACCACGATCTCGGTGGCCCCAGCGTGCTTAGCCGCCTGCACTGCCGCGAGAGCTTCATTGGTCATGAAGCGACGGAATCTCTCATATTCGAAGCCCGCAGGTGATAATTGGTCCGCAGTGACGGTACCGGCGACTCCTTCCATGTCCACGGAGATGTAGACCTTCAGCTTTCCGTCAGGTGTTGTTCCGGCCTGCGCTGGTCGGAAAGAACCTGCGCCGATGGTTGCGACACAGTACGCGAACGCGCATACGCAGGCGGCTTTGGAGATTCGCAGCATTCGTCCTCCCTACAAGATCGAACGGGGATTTCAGGACCGGGAGTGTATCAGTTCGTAGCGGCGTTGGCGGAGGGAAACGCGAGAGCGACGTCGCGAGCGGCGAGGATGGTGTTCACGTGAATGCGTACGGTGTCTTCGATGTGACGAGCGTAGCCGCCAGCTAGCGTCGTCGTTACCGGGACGCCGCGGCGGCGGGCTTCTTCGAAGACTTTGCGGTCGCGTTCGGTTAGTCCCCTCTTTGTGAGCGACAGGCCGCCGAGCTGGTCTTCGCAAAAGGGATCGGCGCCGCCGACATAAAACACCATGTCCGGACGGAATTCATCCAGCGATTTTTGCACTGCCGGGATGAGTTCGCCGAGATATTCAACATCGTCAGCGCGATCCCACATATTGAGATCGATGTCGGATGGCGGCTTGTGCGCCGGGTAGTTATTTTCCTGATGAATGGAAATGGTGAAGACGGAGTCGTCACCGCTGAAGATGGCGGCCGTTCCGTTGCCGTGATGCACGTCGGTATCAACGACCATCGCTTTGCGAATCGCATTGTCGGCTTGCAGACGGCGAACCGCGACCGCGACGTCATGAATGGCGCAGAACCCTTCGCCGTGGCCTGGGTAGGCGTGGTGGAATCCGCCGCCAAGATTCGCACCGAATCCGTCGCGCAGGGCGGACTGTGCCGCGAGGATGGTTCCACCCGCGGCAAGCCAGACGGCTTCCACAAGTTCAGGCGAGTAGGGGATTTCCAGTTTCATTACGTCGCTGGCGGTGAGCGTGCCGGTTTTCAGTTTACCGACCCAGTCCGCGGTGTGAACGCGGAGGATATCTTCGTCGCTAGCGGGCCGAGGGCGGAGGAAATCGTCCTTGGCAGCAATACCTTCAGCGAGGAGCGCTTCGGCGATCAGGCGAAATTTTTGCGAGGGGAATACGTGTGCGCCAAGATTCAGGTCGTAGTATTCGTGGTAGACGAGCTTGAATGGCAGCATGGCCGATCGTTATGCGCCGGAGGGTCGCCCTAAAGCGCCCTGCTTTAAACCTTCGGCGTTAGTTTTCGCGCTCCAAAATAAAGTCGGGGAGAGTTAGCAGGGCGCGGGCGTAGTCGGAATCGTTGCGGCCGTCGAGGCTGGCTTTGGCGCGGCGGGCGTAGTCGTGGGCCAAGGTGCGGACGCGATCGAGCGCGCCGGATTCGTGGACCAGCGCTACCAGCGTCTCCGGGCGGACGGAGTCGAATTCTTTTTCTTTCAGGATGCGGGCAACGAGTTCGCGAGCGTCGCGATGGCCATTTTCCATCGCATAAATAAGAGGGAGCGTAACTTTGCCTTCTTTGAGATCGCTCAACACCGGCTTGCCCAGCTGCTGCGCGGACGCGGTGAAATCAAGGAGGTCATCTACGAGTTGGAACGCCAAGCCTGCGTAGCGGCCGTACTCGGATAAGGCCAGTTCGTCGGCGCCCTCGAGACCGCCAAGGACTGCGCCGAGGCGGGCGCAGCCTCCGAACAGACAGGCTGTCTTGTACGTCGCCAATTGAATCGCGTCGTCTTCGGTGACATCCATGCGACCGATCTTTGCGAGCTGCAGGAGTTCGCCTTCGACCATCTTCTGGGTGAGGTCGATGAGCACGTCGAGAATTCGGAAATTCCGTTCTTCCAGGGCCATCTGAAACGACTGCATGTAAAGCCAGTCGCCTGCCAGAACGCTGCGATGATTGCCCCAGCGGGAGTTGGCAGACGGGCGGCCCCGGCGCGTGTCGGCGCTGTCGATGACGTCATCATGGATCAGCGTGGCGCTGTGGAGGAGCTCGACGACGGCGGCGAGCTTGATGGCGCTGGGTCCGCGGTGTCCGGCGTAGCGCGCGGACAGGAGCAGGAGCGCGGGGCGCAAGCGCTTTCCGCCACCGCCCAACAGATAGGTCGTGATTTCGGAGACGGGCTCGAAGGCGGTGGCGCTTTGTCGCGTCAGTTCGTCTTCCACGAGCACGAGGTCATCTCTGACGAGATCGAAAATCTCCCTGGCTGTGAGCAGCGCGATGGCCTTCCTCCTGGCCTGCATGAACAACGTTGTGCTTGCGAAGCGCACAGTATCCTGTGCGACCGCGAAGGCGTCAATCTAATTAAGTCGACTTGAAGTCGACCTATTCAACCTTGGCGGCTTGCAGCGCACGGCTTGGCGAGGCCTCCGTCAAGGCCTTTCTTCCAGCTTAAAAAAACGCCGGAAATTTGCCGAGGTTGCCGAAGCGACATCTTCCGTGGCTAAGTTTCTCACACTCGCGATGGCCTTTGCTACCTCGCCTACATAGGCGGGCTCGTTGCGCTTGCCACGATAGCCTTGCGGGGCCAGGAACGGAGAGTCTGTCTCGATCAGAATGTTCTCGAGCGGCAGAGCTTTCGCAACGTCGCGAATGTTTGAAGCTTTCGGATAAGTCGAATTGCCTGCAAAGGAGATCAGGAAGCCCATGTCCAGGCCGCGCTCGGCGTCCTCAAGCGTGCTGGTGAAGCAGTGCAGGATGCCGCCCAGGCCGGTCGGCTTCCAAACTTGTTCGAGGACTTTGAGGGTGTCAGACCAGGCGTCCCGACAGTGGATGATGATGGGGAGCTTGGCTTGATGAGCTAACCCCAGTTGTTCGCGGAAGACGCGGTCCTGGACGTCGCGAGGAGAATGATCGTAAAAGTAGTCGAGGCCGACTTCGCCCCAAGCAATCACTTTCCGATGCTTGGCGAGCTGGGTTAGCTGCTCGAGATGCTGCGGCGTCACGTCCTTAGCTTCGTGGGGGTGGACGCCGATGCTGGCATATATCCAGTCATATTGTTCGGCGAAGGGGATGGCGGCGTCTAGTTTTTCCGGGCCTGGACCTGTGCCGATTGCCAGCAGCGTTTCGACACCCGCGGCGCGCGCCCGATCAAACATGGCTTCGCGATCGTCCGCGAATTGCGGGAAGTCGATGTGGGCGTGGGAGTCGATGAGTTGCATGTTTTTGTAGCAGGGGCACTCCTGCCTGTGCTTCTCGATCAAGAAGCTTGATTGCCGACGAGGCAATCTGACTTGCCCGTTTTCGTCTGGGCGCTGCGTACACCGCGCAAAGGCAAGAGTGTCTGTGCTACTTCAATCGCGCGCCTACTTCTACTTCTTCGGCGAAGCCGGCTAGGATTGGGCGGCCTTCGGGGCCTACGCTTGCGGCTACGATCATGCCGTTGGATTCTACGCCGCGCAGTTTGCGGGGGGCCAGATTCACCACCACGACTACTTTGCGGCCGATCAGGGATTCTGGTTCGTAGTATTGGGCTATGCCGGCGCAGATTTGGCGGACTTCCACGCCGATATCTACCGTCAGTTTCAAGAGCTTGTCGGCCCCTACGATGCGCTCGGCGGTTTTGATTTGGCCCACGCGCATTTCGACCTTGGCAAAATCCTCGATTCCAATCTTTTCGACTCCAGCGGGCGCGGCGGCTGGGGCTGCGCCTGTTGCCGCCGACGCGGTGGCGGATGTCGCCGGCGCGCTTGCTACCTTTGGCGTCGGTTGCTGTTCTTCCTTCTCCATAATTTCCATCCTCTCCATGGCTTCAACTTTGTCGATGCGTGGGAAAAGCGCTTGGGATTTGCCCAGCGTAGTGCCCGGTTTCAGTTGGCCCCAGCTTAGGCCTTCGAGTTCCAGATGTCCGAGCTGACCTGCTTGGCCGAGTAAGGTCCAAACCCTGGCAGTGCTCTCGGGCAGGACCGGATGCGTTAGAGCCGTCACTACGCGCAGGACCTCGGCGGTGGTCCACAGGATCGCAGCGCGGCGTTGTTGATCGGCTTCGGAGTCGGTCAGCGCCCAAGGCTGCTCGGTGGTCAGATACTTGTCCGTCGCCCCGATTACCGACCAGATCTGTTCCAGGGCTTTCGAGAAGCCTAGATTGTTGTACAACTCCTTCACGTCGCCGATGGCTTCCTGGGCTTGCTTCGCAAGCGCGGTGTCTTGCGGCTGGAACGCGCCGGGTTTGGGAATTTTCCCACCGCAATCTTTCTGGATCATGGCGGCAGTACGGCTGGCTAAATTGCCGAGCCCGTTGGCGAGGTCGCTGTTGTAGCGCTGGACTAGAGCGTCGTAGCTGAAGTTGCCGTCCTGCCCAAAAACGGTTTCGCGCAATAGATAGTAACGCAGCGCGTCCAAGCCCAAGACGTGGACGATCGGACGCGGCTTCACTACATTGCCGACGGACTTGCTCATTTTCGCGCTGTCCATCAGCAGCCAGCCGTGGGCCCAGATTTGTTTCGGCACCGGCAGGCCCGCGGCCATCAGGAAGGCCGGCCAGTAGACGGCGTGGAAGCGGATGATTTCTTTGCCGACCAGGTGTAGGTCGGCGGGCCAGAAGCCGCGTCGCTCGTACTCCGGACCCCCTACGGCGCTTAGGTAGGCGGTCAGGGCGTCGAACCAGACGTAGAAGACGTGTGGTTCTTCGCCGGGAACCGGGATGCCCCAGCGGACCGACGTCCGTGTGATGCTCAGATCGCGCAGGCCGCCTTCCACGAAAGCCAGCACTTCGTTGCGGCGGGCTTCCGGTTGGATGAAGTTGGGATTCTTTTTGTAGAAATCGAGAAGAATGGTCTGGAACGCCGATAGCTTGAAGAAATAGTTGGCCTCCGTAACGGTTTCCGTGGGACGGCCGCAGTCGGGGCATGGTTCGCCGGGCTTTACGTCCACGTAGGCGTTGTCGTGAATGCAGTATTGGCCAGTGTAGTGGCCGGGGTAGATGTAGCCGTTTTCGCGGCAGAGTTTGAAGAGCCATTGCACGGTGCGCGCGTGGCGAACTTCGGTGGTGCGGATGAATTCGTCGCCTTGAATGCCTAGTTCATCCCAGAGGGATTTCCATTCCGCGGCGATTTTGGCTACGAATTCGGATTCGGGGACGCCGGCATTTTTCGCCGAGCGCTCCACGTTGACGCCGTGTTCGTCGGTGCCGGTCGTGAGGATGACCTCGTACCCGAGCATGCGTTTGTAGCGGCGGATGGCGTCGCAGACGATGGTCGAGTACGTGTGGCCAATGTGCGGCAGCCCGTTCGTATAATAGATCGGCGTTGTCAGGTAATATTTTGGTTTCGTTGGCGGCATCTCTAGTTTTCAGTCCGTTTCCTGCGCATGTCCGCTAATTCACTTGTGGGGAAACAGCATCGCTGTGTCCCATCGCGGCAAGATCGCCTCGCTTATGGTGATCCAGGTCCTCTTGGTTTTCGACAACTCCACAACCAAATCGAAAAACCGATCGTTCGCGACGACATCTTACGAGCCCCCTTGGTAACGGCGGAGGGCTTCGTTGATTACCTGTTGCAACGGCACGTTTTTCTCTATCGCGAGTTTGCGGCAGTCATCGAATTCTGGCGAAACATGGAGGATGCGGCCGTTGACGCGCGATAGCTTGATGCGAACCTCACCGAACGTGGTGGTTACGTTTACATGCTCGCGCGGGAGTATGCGGCGTTGCGCAGTCGTCGTGCGCAGGCCAAAAGTCGTGGTCTCGGCAAAAATCAGCGAGGCGAGTGCATTGGCGTCTTGCGGTTTGCAAAGGACCGTCAGCAGCGTGCCCGGCCGATTTTTTTTCATTTGGACTGGCGTGGTGTAGACGTCCAGCGCGCCCGCAGCTAATGCTCGTTCCAGGAAATAGCCATAGATTTGCGGGTTCATATCGTCGAGATTGGCTTCGATGACCGAGATTTGTTCGTCGTAGCCAGGCACAGCTTTCTCGGCGGATTCGCCGATCATGATGCGCAGGACGTTGGGCTGGCCCTCGAGTTCGGCGGTTCCCGCGCCGTAACCGATAGCAGAGACGGTCATGGCCGGCTGCGGGCCGAAAGAATCGCAGAGCGCCGCTACGATCGCGGCCCCTGTCGGCGTGACAAGCTCGCGCTGGACGCCGTTTGAATAGGTCGGCTTGCCTTGCAGCAAGCTTGCCGTGGCCGGGGCCGGAACCGGGAGGACGCCGTGCGCCATCTTGGTGGTGCCGCCGCCTACGTTGAGAGCCGAGCAGGCGAATTTCTCGATGCCCAGGACTTGGAAGCCGACGCAGGCCCCGACGATGTCTACGATGGCATCGACCGCGCCGACTTCGTGGAAATGGATCTTTTCAAGCGGGACGTCGTGCACCCGGGCTTCGGCTTCGCCGAGCTTCTGGAAGATGGCACCTGCGCGGTCGTGGACCTGGGGTGCCAATTGAGATTTCTTCAGAATTTCCAATATATCAGTCAGCGAGCGATGCTTCTGCTGGTCTTCGGTTCTTACCCTGGCGTAGGTTGCGGCCATGCCGTTCTTCCAAACTTTCTCCGCTGAAAGCTCCCAGCCTGGTACTTCCAGAGCTTTAAGTTCTTCGCGCAGCCGCGCAACGTCGCACCCGGCATCGATCAGCGCGCCGAGCGTCATGTCTCCGCTGACACCTGAGAAACAGTCGAAATATGCGAGATTCATCGGGAGCCGCCCGCTTGGCGCTGGGATGTTTTGTTGGAAAAAATCTCTTCGCCGGGGTGCAGATTGATACTATCGGCGCAACTTGAGGCTGTCAAACGGGCTCGGGATGTGGCCACAGCGTCACGATACGCTTGGAAGTCCAATCTCCCGGCAAAACGTCCGCCCATTCTCCTATTGGTCCTTGACAAAAGGTTACCATTATGGTATACTAATTTTTGTTATCGCAAACGTCAACTCAAACGCGTCGGATAGGATCGAGCTTACCTGACCTACGCCCGGCCGCCGTCTCTCTGCCCGTAACTCCTTTAGAATCCGCATTTACAGAAAAGGTGGCCTTCAAACCCTTTCCGGATTTTCGGCTCTGGGTTGGTAACCCAAGGCTTAAGCCGCCAGTTGCTCCTTAAGGCGGCGACACCACAACAGCCGACGCTGCTCGGTCTATACTGGTGTGATTTTTTGGGCGACGAGGGAGAAAAGAGCGCGTGTATCTGACACTGTGTGATCGATTGCGGGCCGCTTTGACCGGGCACATCCGCGAGAAGTATGGCGTGGAGTTGGCGGTGGTGCTGGAGCGCCCACCCAAAATTGAGATGGGGGAGGCGGCTTCGCCGGTTTGTTTTGAGCTGGCGAAGAGGTTAAAGAAGGCTCCGCGGATGATTGCGCAGGAGATTGCTGTCGGGCTCGGACGCGTGGAGGGGGTCGCGAAGATTGAGGTGGCCGGCGCTGGGTATTTGAACGCTTATTTTGATCGCGGAGTGTTTTGGGCTGCGATTATCGAACAGAAGAAATCGGCGGAACACAAGCCCGAGAAAATCATCGTCGAGCATACCAGCATCAACCCGAATAAGGCCGCGCATATTGGGCACGTGCGGAATGCCGTGTTGGGCGACACCATGGCGCGGACTTTGCGGGGAGCCGGGTACAACGTGCAGGTGCAGAACTACATTGATAACACCGGCGTGCAGGTCGCGGATGTGGTGATTGCGTTTTTGGAGATGGAGAAACGGACTCCGGTTAGCGTGAAGATGATGGCGATGGAGCCGCGGTTTGATTACTTGTGCTGGGATTTGTATGCCGCAGCTACGGCATTTTTTGCCGAAGATAAAGCGCGGGCTGCGGCTTTGCGCGGGGCTACGCTTCGAGCGATCGAAGAGGGTAAGGGCGAAGAAGCGGAAGTTGCCGAAGTTGTCGCCGATTCGATTGTGGGGTTTCATCTGCGGACGATGGGGCGATTGGGGATTCATTATGAGTTGCTGGCTCGGGAGAGCGAGATTTTGCATTTGCATTTTTGGGATGCGGCGTTTGCGAAGTTGAAGGAGGCGGGGGCGATTCAGTTTGTTACTGAGGGAAAGATGGCGGGGTGTTGGGTGATGCCATGGAAAGAGGAGGGCGGGGACGGAAACGAGGTTCAGGAGGTTGAGGAAGACGAGGAGAACGAACAGGACAAGATTATTGTGCGGTCGAATGGGACCGTTACCTATGTGGGGAAAGATATTGCGTACCAGCTTTGGAAGTTCGGGCTCTTGGGAAAAGATTTTCACTATGCGAAGTGGCCTAAGGCGCCTGAGGGCGAGACCGTCTGGTCGACTACTTCGCGCGCCGGTGATCCTGGGGCGCCGGACTTTGGGGCGCCTGCGGCTACCGTTTATAACGTTATTGATGCGCGGCAGGCTTATTTGCAGCAGGTGGTCGCCGCTGGGTTGCGGGCTTTGGGGCATGCGCGGGAAGCGGAGCAGTCCATTCATTTGTCCTATGAGATTGTCGCTTTGACGCCTCGGTGTGCGGCGGAGATGGGGTATGAGTTGGCGGCTGAGGATGCGAAGAAGCCCTATGTTGAAGTGAGCGGGCGGAAGGGGCTAGGCGTTAAGGCTGATGATTTGATCGACAAGTTGGAAGCGGCTGCCTTGGCAGAGGTGGCTCAGCGACATGCCGAGATGGGGGAGGTCGAGCAGGTTCAGACGGCGCATGCCATTGCTGTGGGAGCTTTGCGGTTTTTTCTTTTGAAGTTTACGCGCAACGCGATTATTGCGTTCGATTTCAAGGATGCTTTGAGTTTTGAGGGCGAGACCGGACCGTATTGCCAGTATGCGGTGGTGCGCGCGCGCAGCATCTGGAGGAAAGAAGCCTTCGCACTTGGGGGCGACGCCACTGCCGAAGTTAAGACTGGGGAGGTCAAGGTTTACCAGACAGGCGCAACCGTCAACGACCTCGCGCCCCGGAAGGCGGGTCGAACTATGACCCAGTTCTTGGATGGTCGACAAAATGACGGTTTATGGGAGCTTCTGCTCGCCGTGGGTTCGCTGGACTTCGCGGTGAATGCCACGATTTCTACCCAAGAACCGGCGTTTCTGGCGAAGTACGCGTTTCACTTAGCGCAGGCGTTCAACAACTTCTACCACAAACACCACATTTTGTCGGAGGCGGATCCCGCCAAACGGGTCTTCTTGCTGACTTTGACGCAGTTGGTGGAGAGGGAGCTTGTCGAAGCGCTGGGATTGTTGGGAATTGAGGCGCCAAAGAAGATGTGATGCAGTCGGAGGCTAGAGAAGGCGAAGAAGTTCCGGACACCGGGACGATCGATCTTGCCGAGATGTCATGCAGGAGTCCTGCGCCCCTACAAGGGAGCCTGGCGGGCACGGAAAGTTCGCGGCAATACGCATCCATCGGGCCGGACGGAGCGAGCGAGCCCCGCCCCTTCGCGCTCGGACCAAGAACCGGCAGGATCCCGACGCTGCCCGGGTTAGTAGGACATCGCTAGGTTTACTAGGGTGCGAAGGGCTACGCCCGTCGGGCCCTTCGCTAGCCACGGCTTGGCGTCGTCGTTCCATGCCGTGCCTGCGATGTCGAGGTGGATCCAGGGGGTGTCGCCGGCGAATTCGCGAATGAACCAGGCGCCCGTGATGCTGCCGCCGCCTTTGCCGCTGCCGATGTTTTGGATGTCGGCGAAGCTGCCCTTGATGAATTCGCGATATTCGTCGTCCATGGGCATTTGCCACATTTTTTCGCCGACGGCTTTGGCGGAGGCCAGGAGCTTGTCGGTCCAGGATTGGTCAGCGCCGCTGAAGACGCCCACGTTGATGTTGGCTAGCGCGACCACGATGGCGCCGGTAAGCGTTGCCGCGTCTACCAGGTGCGTGGCGCCCAGCTGCTTGGCGTAGTGGACGCCGTCGGCTAGGATCAGACGCCCCTCGGCGTCGGTGTTCAGGACTTCGATGGTTTTGCCGGACATGGCGGTCTGGATGTCGCCGGGCTTTTGGGCTTTGCCACCAGGCATGTTTTCGGTGCTGGGCACAACGCAGATTACCTTTACGTTGGGCTTGAGGGCGGCGAGGGCCCGCATTACGCCCAGCATGGTGGCGCCGCCAGCCATATCGTACTTCATCTTCTCCATGCCATCGGCAGGCTTGATGGAGATGCCGCCGGTGTCGAAGGTTACGGCTTTGCCGACCAGACCGATGACTGGTGCGCCGGGCTTTGGCGGGGTTGCCGGCGTGTACGTCACTACGATCATGCGCGGGGGCTCTGGCCCGCCCTGGGCCACGCTGAGTAGGGCACCCATTTTCAGGTCGGCGATGCGCTTTTCGTCGAGGATGTCTACCGCTAAGCCGGACTCTTTGGCCATAGCTTCGGCTTTTTCGGCCAGAATTTTGGGAGTCAGCTTGTTGGAGGGCTCGTTGACGAGGTCCCGAGCAAAGTTTTGCGCTTCGGCGATGACGCGGCCGCGCGCTAGACCCTTTTTCGCGGCGACGTTGTCTTTGTCGGAATAGCCGGCGATCAGCACCGTGTCGATGGACTTGTCGTTCTTTTTGTCGGATTTGTATTTGTCGGTTTCGAAGTTGGCGGTGATGGCGCCTTCGGCGACGGCTTGGGCGGAGTTTTCGTTGAGATCGTTTTCGCGAACCAGGAAAGCCAGATGCTTGACCGAGCGGGATTTCAGGTAACGCAGTGCGGCGCCGGCGATTTTACGCAGGGTGGCTAGGTCGAACTTGTCGCGTTTCCCTGCTCCGACCAAGAGTAGGCGCGTAGCTTTGAGGCCAGCGGGGGCGTGGATCAGGGTCATTTCCAGCAACTTTCCAGTGAATTCGGCGCTGGCGGAGAGTTTTTTTAGCAATCCGTTGGCGGATCTGTCGATTTCAGCGAGGGTGCCTTGGATCGGATCTGTATCTTCGAAAACGTAGGAGACCAGGGCGTCGGTCTCCAGTGTGGCGTAAGGCTTGGCTTCCAGGGTGATCTGCATGATTGCTTTCTATCGCCTCCGATTGCGATACATGGCTTGGTCAGCTTCGCGGCGGGCTTCCTTGGTGCGCTCGTCCTGGCGGCGGTCCCACGTCTTCTTGCCTTGGGCCAGAGCAATTTCGCATTTCGCAATGCCGTCACGGAAGTATATCCGTAGGGGGATGACAGTTAAACCCTTGGACTGGACGCGCCCCGCCAACTTGTAAATCTCGTTCTTATGAAGAAGCAGTTTGCGTGAGCCGAGGGGTTCATGATTCCACGGTCCGCCCGGACTGTATTGAGCGATGTGGGCATTGACCAGCCAAGGCCCGCTGGGCTTGAAATCGACGAAGGCGTCACGGATGTTCGCTTTGCCTTCGCGAAGGGCTTTGACCTCGGTGCCGTGGAGGATCAGCCCGGCCTCGAGTCTCTCGAGCAAGTGGTAGTTGTAGGAGGCGGCGCGATTTTGAGCGACGACCTTCTCCTTCTCTCCCTCTTTGGATTTGCTTGAGGACTTACCGGCGGGTTTGCCAGGTTTCGTGGCGGGCTTGGGCACTCTTTAATCCTATGTGACTGCGAGATTAAATGTTAGTCGGAGGGGGTAACATATGCAAGACAGCCAACCTTCCGCAGCTTGTTTGCCCTCTAACCCGATGCTAAGCTTCGACCGAATCGTGCCCGAGCCATGGAGAGTGCATGCGAGGATGGAGCAAGACAATTTTGTGTTTGGGTATCGGGCTATTGGCCGCGGGCTGCCCGAAGGGGAAGCCTGACTATCAACAGGGCGTCAAGGCCGAAAACCTGCAAGATTATGATGCCGCGTACGACTTCTACCAAAAGGCGCTGAAGAGCCAGCCTGAAAACGCCGAATACCAGATCAAGTTCAACCAGGCGAGATTCGAGGCGTCGGCCTTTCACGTCAAGCAGGGAGTGAAGCTGCGTGAGCGCGGCGACCTGCCAGGGGCTGCTGGAGAATTCCAGCGGGCGGCGGCGATCGACCCCTCGAGCCCCATCGCCGAACAAGAGCTGCGCAAGACGGCCGAGATGATCGGGGAGCGGGATCACGCGGCTGAGGCTGCCGCCGAGAGTACCGAGGGCCCAGTCGAACCGCCGTTGGCGTCGATGCCGCCGGAGATCAGGCCGCTATCGCGTGCGCCGATCAGCCTGCATATGTCGAACGACGCCAAAATCGTGTTTGATACGATCGGGAAGCTCGCGGGATTAACGGTGGTTTACGATCCGGACTTCCCTGCCCGGCGGATTCCCATCGCCTTGGACGGCGTGACGATCGAGCAGGCGCTCGATATCGCGTCGCTGGAAAGCAAGGCATTTTGGAAGCCCGTGACGGAAAATATCATCTTCGTGATTCCGGACCAGCCGCAGAAGCGGAGGGATTACGAGGAGCAGGAAGTACGGACCTTCTATTTGTCGAACACCGTGCAAGCACAGGACCTGACGGAAATCGTCACGGGACTGCGGCAATTGCTGGACTTGAAACGGCTGCAACAGTTGAACGCGCAAAACGCGATCATCATCCGGGACACCCCGGACAAGCTGGCGATCGCGGAAAAAATGATCAAGGATATCGACAAGGCCAAGCCGGAGGTTGTGATCCAGGTGCAGGTGCTGGAGGCGCGGCTGGACAAGATGAGGAACCTGGGCATTCTGCCGGGGCAGAGCGCGTCGATCGGAGTCGTGCCACCCGGAACGACAACGACTACCACCGGGACGTCGACAACCTCGACCAGCACTACGACAAACATCTTGACGCTGCAAAACCTGGCGCACCTGAATGGTTCGGCTTACAGCGTCACGCTGCCGAACTTTACGGCGAACGCGCTGCTAAACGATTCCGACACGAAGATCATTCAGAATCCTGAGGTGCGATCGGTAGATGGGCAGCCTGCGAAGTTGCGTATCGGTGACCGCGTGCCCGTGGCGACGGGCAGCTTCCAGGCAGGCGTCGGCGTGGGATCGACGGCGGGAAGCGGATTCGTGAACCCGTTGGTGAACACGCAATTCCAGTACATCGATGTCGGTGTGAACGTGGACATCACACCGCGGGTACATCCGAATCATGAAGTAAGCATGAAGGTCAGCATCGAAGTTTCGTCGGTGACCGGCCAATCGAATATTGGCGGCATTCAGCAGCCGATCATCAGTCAGAGAAAGATCGATCACGAGATCCGGCTGAAGGAAGGCGAAGCGAATATTCTGGGCGGCTTGGTGGAAAAGACGGAGACCAAGAGCAATAACGGCTGGCCCGGCCTGGGAAATGTTCCGCTGCTGCGCTATCTGTTCGCTGAAGATAGCAAGAGTTATGAGGACGACGAGATTCTGATCATACTGACGCCGCGCATCGTGCGAATGCCGGACTGGACACGGGCAAATCTGCGGCCTTTGTATTCGGGCTCGGAGACCAATGTGCAGGTGCGACGCGAGAGCGAAGTGCGCGCGCCTTCGCAAGAAATCCCGCAGGCACCGGCGACTCCGGCGACCCCACCGACCGGTGCTCCTGTCCCGCCGAATGCCGCGCAGGGAGGACAGTCTGCGCAAATGCGATTTGAGCCGCGGAGTCTGTCGCTGAAAGTGGGGCAACAATCGACGATTGGCGTGGTGGTCGACAACGTGAACGACTTGTTCTCGATTCCCTTTTTGCTGCAATACAACCCGGCGGTGATCAGCGTGGAAGAAGTGCAGCACGGCGGGTTTTTGCAGGGCGGGAATCAAGAGATCGCGATTGTAACCAACATCAATAAAGAGAAAGGCCAGGCGATTATTTCGGCGACGCGGCAGCCCAACACCGTCGGCGTAAGCGGGACGGGGACGATCATGGGAATTGTGGTAAAGGCGGTTGGTCCCGGCACGTCGAATCTGTCGATCGTGCAGGTGAATGCGAAAGACTCGCAGCAGAAGCCGGTTCCGCTGGTAACCAGCGAGGCAACGCTACAGGTACAACCGTAGTCAACTTTACAGGGCATATGTTGCGCAGGAGACGAATTCGGGGTCGGGTGAGTGGGACAGATGCGGGCATGACGCTTCTGGAGTTGATCCTGGCTTGCTCGATCTTGTTGATCTTGACTTCGGCGGCTTTGCCGATTGCGCGCTACACGATCGTGCACAAACGGGAAGCGGAGCTACACTACGACTTGCGACAGATGCGCGACGCCATCGACCGATATAAAGATTTGGCGGACCGGAATTTGATCCGGATTGAAGTTGGAAGCGAGGGTTATCCTCCGGATTTGGAGACGCTGGTGAAGGGCGTGCAGCTCGGCGCGGGAAACGATCGCAAGATCCGATTCCTGCGGAAGATACCCACGGACCCGATGACCGGCCAGACGGACTGGAATTTGCTCGCCGTGCAGGACGATCCGGACTCGACGAGTTGGGGCGGTAAAAACGTATTCGACGTACACTCAAAATCACAGGGGACTGCCAGCGACGGGACGAAATACTCGGACTGGTAGTGGTGATAAAAGGTGCAGCATGAATGAAAACTTCAAGAGAGGTGGCTTAGTGTCTGGGCGCCGAAGCCGGACGCGTCTGGGCGCCGGGTTCACCTTGATCGAACTGATGATCGTAATCACCATCATTTTTATCTTGGTGGGTATTGCGGCGGCTCGATACGATCGCTCCGTGCAACGCGCGAAGGAAGCGACTCTGAAAACCGATTTGCAGGTGATGCGGCAAGCCATCGACAATTACACATTGGACAAAGAGGCGGCGCCGCAGTCGCTGGACGATCTCGTGAATCCGCAGACGCCTTATCTGCGGGAGGTTCCGGTGGATCCGATGACGCGGGCCAAGGATTGGCACGTAGATTATGGGGACTTGGTGCTAAGTCCCGACCAGACCAACAACGGAATTGTGGATGTACATTCCAGTTCAGGGCTGACGTCGTCGATTGAAGGCACGCCCTACAACACCTGGTGAACATTTCGCGCGGCGCGCGTTGCCGCTCCAACCGGGATAGCGATTTGACGGGAGATTGCAGGTCCGTTATAGTCGTGTTGCGGGGTGGAGCAGCCTGGTAGCTCGTCGGGCTCATAACCCGAAGGTCGTCAGTTCAAATCTGACCCCCGCAACCATGGGCGCTTACGAGGCAAATCCTCTAAGCGCCCTTCTTATTTATAGTTACGAGCTGAACCGTAGAAATTCTTTCGCC
>Ga0182018_10001191_pt1 | contig 30423 bp, 27 predicted proteins | sample 812P2MmetaG_FD_120490 | JGI IMG/M metagenome (GOLD analysis project Ga0182018, IMG submission 120490) | Permafrost microbial communities from Stordalen Mire, Sweden - 812P2M metaG | ecosystem: Environmental > Terrestrial > Soil > Wetlands > Permafrost | place: Sweden: Stordalen | collected...
GTGTGCGAGCACTGGATTCTGCATCGGTTCCGCAAGAATTTTGCGACCGACCGCCACGAGAACGGTGCGTCCGCCCGTCAGATACAAAAGTGGTTAGGTCACAGCAGTCTGGAAACTACGCTCCGATATTTGGCAACTATGGACGACACCAGCGAGCAAGTGCGGGACATCTGCAATGCTACCCACGCTGGGCTCGGGCTGTGAGTAAAAGAACGCGTCCCCATCGCTTGCCCTGTGGCTGGGGGACCAAGCGGCTCCCGCTTAGCCTCCAATGCAGTCTGCACCGCACCGAGATGGGCCGTCGAGCGGGCACTCGAACGGGCGCACAAGCTGGGCGGGACCAGCCCCCATCCCCGCCCTCTTCACTCATCTTCAAACCGACAGAGCTATTCTGACGGCTTCCAAGTACCCTGAACTTCGTCATTCTCCCGCGAACGGGCTGAGTGGTCTTTCGCGTGGTAGACGGGCTAGTACACCGACCCCTCATTGAGCCCGAGCCTTGCTGCGATCTCGGGGTAACGGGCACAGAGCCGCCAGAAATTCTTGCGAGCCTGCGATGGCGGACAACTCTGGCCGTAGGTTGGCTGGTTCAAGGCGAGCGCCTTCCAGCGCCAAAGCTTTTTGCGAACGATGGCATCACGAATTGGTTTTCGTGCGTTCATGACCACGTTTTCCTCCAAGAAGTTGTTTCGAGCCGTCCTACTGGCGACTTCAATTCGCGCTCGTTCGAGACGCAGGTTAGAAGTTTTCCAGTATTGATGGCATTTCTGCATCTGGGCGGGTCAGAGCAGTTAGAGAACTGACGCGATTGCCGCCTCTAAGAAGGGGTTTTGAAAGTCCGCGAATTACCCCTGAACAATCCCGCGAATTACCTCGATTGGACCTTCATCGCACCTTGAAAGACCTTGGCCTGCGCAGTCTGGGTCCGCTCCTGCGATCAGCGGTGAACGAAGGTGAATGAGTGACTCATTTTTGGAAACCCTTTCTATACACACGCGTATACGAGGGAAAGGTTCTGGATTTCGTTCACTCGTTCACCTTCATTCACCGTCCTACTCAAGTTCCTCTGGCGTCATGCGGTGACCGTCGATCAATAAACCGACGCCGTGGAACACTGCCCCGCTCTTACCAGCGGTCTCCTGAAATTGCGGACACCGTTTCCTGAACTCCGCGTAAAACCTGCGGCTGTTCAGGGCGAAGAATCCGTTCTCCTTGCACCATGAGACATAGGAGCGGTAGATCATGCAGCCGAGGGCCGTGGCTCCCTCCTGTGCAAACATGCGGTCTTTCACGAAGCGACTCACGAGATCCATATCCTCCATGTACTGGTTGGTGGATTTCTCGACTGCCTCGCAATAGGGGAGCTTGTGTCCGAGGTCGATGTACCGCTTCAAACCCTTGAGCATCCAGTTGAGAATGCCGGGTGCCTCTGCGAGAAGCTTCCCCGTGAAGTGCGGGTCCTTTTCCTCGGGTTTGATCGTGTAGTTCCAAGGAATCTTCTTCAGCCGACGCCAAATCCCCCGGTCGCTACCCTTGACCACGGGTTCGTAGTTCGACATGAACCACATCTTGTACTGCGGCACGTAGGTGAAAGGCTTGCCCATGATCTGGCGGCACGTGACTGGGCTGCACCCAGTGACCTGCTTGATTACGCCCTCGTCGAGGGAGTGACCATCGCTGGACTCGCAGGAAGTGACCATCCTGACTGCACCCGCCAAGTCCGCGAGGTCGTTGCGGTGCTCGGAATGGTTCTTGGTCTCGGCGAAGGTCATGAAGTTGACGTTCCTCCAGTAGGTGCCCATGATGTACTCGATCACGGAGAACGCCGTGTCCTTGCCGTTTTCCCCACCCCCTTGGCAGAAGAACAACGCCTGCAGGCTGGTATCGCTGGTGAGGGTTACACCCCAAGCCGTCTGGAGGTATTCCACCAGTTCCTTGTCACGGCAGCACCACTTGTCTATCGCGGCTTCCCACAGAGGGCAGGTAGCATTCTGATCGACGGTAATGGGGCTTTGCTTGGTGCAGAGGTCTTCTTGCGTTCGTTTGCGGAACGTCTGGGTTTTTAACTCAATCACGCCGTTTTGGCAGTTGAAGAGCCAGCCGTCACGATCCCACTCGCTGATGTTGGTGATGATGCCCTTCTCGACCGAAGCCGAGGCGATCATCGCCTTGCGACCGGGCACCGACGCTGACTTTTTGGCGTGAATCCACCGAGTCTTGTCATCGTCCGCTTGGTCCACAAGCTCTCCGATGACTGATTTAGTCATCCGCATGAGCTTGCCGTTAGCGTCCTGCCCCCAGCCTCCGGCGCTCCAGGCCATCCATTCCCCGGTCTCATAGATGTAGCGGATGTGTTTTCCGTAGAGGCGGACCAAGCGTTCGCCGTTCCCGGTGTCGTCGAGGGAATAGGTGTATCCCTGAGCCCGCGAAGCGACCTCCTTTGCTGTCCCATCGGGAGAAGCCGTATGGGTTTCCTCGGGCTCAGAAATGTCGTCCGACACGGGCTCGGCGTCGAAAGCCTTCAGGACAAGCTCGTCGTCCTCATCCTCATACACGAAATACGGATAGGGCTCCCACTCGGGGTCAAGCTCCAGCATTTTCTGCTCGAACTCGGCCTTGGTAAAGACGCTGCACACGACGCAGGAGAAGCCCCAGCCGTTCTTGCCGTAGATGAACTCGGTGACTCGATCCCTAGTGTGCTGCTTCTCATCGCCACTGCGGTGTGGTCCATCGTTCAGGGGACAGGTGTTGGAAACCACATGCAGAGCGCCATCCTTGTTGTAGGAAAACGCTTCACCTGCCTTGTTGTGCTCAAGGTGATCGTCAAGTTCGAACGTTGGGTGGAACTTCCTTGCTGGACCCGCCGCTCCCTTACCCTTCGGAGCACCCACAAAGGTCCCGTATTTGCTTAGCCATTCCACGAACTCAGGATTAAGGCCCTTCGCGAGTTTCTTCTGATCGCGAGGCTTGTAGACGCCATCACATTTGCCGGGGTGACCCGACCGCACGGTTGTGGGAGCCGCAACGGAGTTCGCTCCGTTCAGTTTGAGTTCAAGAATCTTCTTTGACTTGGGATTTCCCGGCTCTGCATATACCACAACAAGATTGCCCAAGATCTCGGTCACTGCGTCGTGGAGTCCGTACTGGTGCTCTCCTCCAGACGGGGTGTCATCCGTGTATGTCTCGCTTAGGAACGGCTCGGGCATACCCATTGCCTTGCACGCCGCAGGGTCGTCCTTGTCGATCATGAATTGGTGACCGTGAGTGGCGACGGCCACGAGGCCGTATCCACTATCAACCCATTCCTTAAGCTTGGCGATGTTGTCCGTACCCGTGTGCTGCCATTCGCTCCAGTCGGAGCGGGTCATGCCAAGGGATGTGCCTACGAAGATCACACCTTGGTTAGCGAGTATTGAAATTTCCTGAAAGTCCATGATTCTTACCCATTTTGTTGATTTCAGCCCATTCCTCTCTTTTTCATTTCAGCCTTATTAAGGGCTGTGGGGCGGGGGTAAGAAAAGGAAGAACCCGCCCCATCTAAATCTTCGTTGCCGTCGCGCCGAAGGTCCGTTCATGAAGAGGGCACGGTAGTCAGTTTTGTGTGAAACACAAGCGTGTCGAAATTATTTCGGCGGACATTTTTGGCGTGTTTTCGCATCATTGCTGGCAAGAATGCTGGTTAAAAAATTCTTCAGAGCTTTCCAAAGGATCTGGGTATTAGAGAAATGTGGTGCTGATTTATTCGGGATAACCCGACAGCCCCACATGTTAGTTAGGTCGGTTTGTTTGCTGGGCCGTGTGCTGACTGGCAACAGGAACTCACGGCCCTGTTCTTCGACCCGAGAGCGGTTCTGGGTTGCCCGCGTCAATGTAGCGGGAAAACGCGGGATCGATGAGAAAACCCAGTATTAGGTAAATAGGAGGTTGTAATCATGAAAGAAACATATCGTGAACGTCCTCAGCAGCCGATTTGCACGCGGGACGAGATTCAGTGGGCAGAGCCGAAACAGTGGCAGGACGAAATAACCGGGTCAATATTGTTCTGCTGGCCGCTGGCTTCCGAAGCCCAGATGTGGGAGCAGGCAAGATGCCGCGAATGCAATCAACCCGCCCGGTGGGTCGGGCTAGGCAGTCCGTTCGGCGACGGCGAGCAGTATTTCTTGGAGTCTGCTGCGTGGTGTTACTGGTGCTATCCACGCCACCATTTTACGGACGAGGAACTGCGGCTTGTGCGTCATGCTGAGTGGGCCCGAGCGCAGACCGTGGACGAAATCCTCGAAATGATCCGTGATGCCCGATTACAGACCGACGACAACATGGTCGAATCGGCTCTGTCTGACCTAGCCGATCAAATCAGGGCAGCCACGGAGAGTCGGGAAACAAAATTACAGCAACGGGCTGTTTGGGATCGGCTTTGCGACCCCGCTGTGAATGGATAAGCACCACTTTGCAAATGTTTCTTTTTCCGAGGGGATTCGGCCAAAACACAGTATTAAACAAGTGCACAAGTAAGGAAATTCGATATCACGTACGGAGAAACGGAACATGAAGGTATACGCACTGAAAACGCACGAGCCCATTGTCACAGCGATGTGGGCAACAGACGAGCCGCCAACGCTTTACGCAACCCGTGAGGTCGCAGAGGTTGCCGCCAAGGAATACAGCGAAATGTTTCATGACGAAGAGCCTGCGACGGTAGTGGAAATTGAAGTTTTGGGTGGAGAGCCGGGCGCTTGGTGAAAGCGTTGACTCCAAATTATTTGACCCCAGAAGAAGTGGTCGCTTTTCTCAACGAGCCGCTCGAACAGCCCGACGAAGCGGAAAGGTAAGAACACTATGGCAAATGATTGCAGTAATAAGTTGATGGTAGTCGGGCTCCCATGTGCTCCCGAGGAGTTCACAAAGGCGTTGGAACTCACTATGTACGGAAAGGAAGTCGACGAGGGTGAGTACTATGCTGTCCATTCCTTTGAAGGTCGCCCCGAGCAGTTCCGTTTCAAGACAAAATGGCAACCGCCAGTGAATGCCTTGCTAACTCTGTCGAAGCGTCATCCAGCCGCCATGTTTCTCCTGGCTTATTCCTGTTGGGAGTCAGACTTCCGCGGGCAGGTGGTGATGCAGGACGGGGAAGTGATCGAGTCCGTTCGGCGAACCGGATACAACGGTCCTGCATATTTATGGTCCGACATCACGCATCCGGTTGTGGGCCTATTTGGGTCGTACGTGGCGCCCAAGACTCTAGCACAGCATGCCGCTGAGCGCATTCAGGACGCAATTGGCATCATTAACGGCTTGAAGGAAACTCTCGAAGACGAGCGATTTACGAATTCGCGTTATCGCGCACTCGGTAATGACAGCCAGGTGAAAAAGGCAACTGCGGATCTGAGCGAGATGGTGAACATGATGATCAGATATGCGGAGGCCATCAGCTTCGAGGGAGTTCTTGTGGAAACTGAAGCCCAATGACTGGGAGAAAAAAATGGAAAACGACGCCAGAAAGCAAGAAAAAGTCTACACGCCTGAAGAGGTCGCCGCATACCTGTCCGACATGAGCCTAGACGAGTGGCGGAAGGCGACTGCGACTGAAAACCGTAAAGCATTTCCTTTCGGGCTAACACCGGATGAGTTGGCCGTACTGGTGAAACACTGGGTCAACAAAGCCATTGACGACGAATACCTCATTTTCTGGGGCCAGTGTTTGGCAGTTCTGATCTTTGGGATATTCATCTTGACTGGAAACGGGTTAACGAAATCTCTGATGTGCTCGGCGACGAAGCAACACGTAAAGCCGTTGAGGAGGCCTATCAGCAAGCGGCTCAGGACTTCGACCACAATCATTGGATCGTTTTCCGCTATGGGACACGAGAGGAGCAAGACGCCTATCAAGAAATGGGCGGGCAGTTTCTTGAAGAATTCGAAGATGGAGCTGCCGACAGGCTAGCCTCGCAAGTGGTGAAGAGGGTTTTTCGCGAGGGACCGGAGAAAAAGCAAATTAGCCTTCTCAAAACAGAACTGAAACGGCATTCGACCACGCTTAACCGCCTGAAGAGTGGTCCACGGCACATAATTGAACTTTTCGGCGTCCGCTTTCCTGCGGAAGTGAAACGGCTGGTCTTGAGCATCGGCATTGAAGACGCCGGGCCTAATTCGCCAAATACGTTCTTTAAATCACTCACGCTGGAGCAAGGCAAAGCGACTTTGGCAGCACTCGACGAAACTGCTCGAAAAGGTGAAAGTGCTTTGAAGGAGTTGGTGGCTGAGTCGGAGCACTTCGTGCATGCGTCGGGCTAAATGATTCGACCCCGGAAGAAGTGGCCGTTTTTCTCAACGAGCCGCTCGAAGAGTCCAACGAAGCCGCCTAGAAGAGATGCATTTTATTCCGCAGGTCTACGAAAACATCCTTCCTAGATAGGACCGCCTCTTTTGAGCAAGACTGCGGGCACGGTCTTTTTCCCGCTCTGTTTGACCTCGCCAGCAAGAAACGTATCCCGATTCGATGAGCGCGTTGATTCCTCGGTGCCACTTGCAGAAAATCAGCTTGGAACAACTCGGTGCTCGGCGGATGTTTGTGGGTTCGTCATATAGTCCCGCCGGCGTCATACCCGATGAGTGCTTTGCGCTGCCTGTGCTCGCCCCCGCAAAAGTCCAATTATCGGCCTTGTATACCGCGCCCGTTCTCCGTGCATTTTCGACAACAAAGGTTTCGAAACCGAACACCTTGACGCCGTACAAATCCTCCCAAATGGTCGAGACGGTCTTTCGCCATAAAGCCAAAACTTGTGTCGCTAAATTCTTTTCGTGAACTTCCAACCTGAAAACCGTGTTGTCGATTATTCCATTCAACACTTTCTCTCTGTTGCCGTTGATTCCGAAGAAGTCGTCCCGAGCCTTCACGGCATAAACAGCAGAACCGCCAGAGATGATTCCTACTGTTTCGTTGCGAAACCAAATCAAAAAGTGCACTTGTTGACCATGCGCACCCCTGTTCAAGACATAGTGCCGGTCCCGAATCCTCTCGTACCGAGCATCGGTAGTCGCGCAGAATTCCAAGCGGATTTCTCTCATGCGAACACCGCATCACGAAGGTTCGAGCGGAGAAGTACAACGGCACAACCCAGCAGCCGACTCTCTTCGCCGCCACACTTTTTTATAAGTTCTCGCCGACCAACGCTGATGATGCGATTTGCCATCGCTTCGATTTGTTGCCTCCGGAATTGCCCTTGCATGACCGAATTGTCGTAGTCGTTCGGCGGAGCAGGAAAGATTCGCTGGTAGGCCGCGTCGATAGTCAACGTCCCATTATCGACAGCTTCCATCACCGCTCGTGCCTCGGCGCTTCCAGCGTCGGCGGCATCTACGATCTTCTCGAACTTCTCGGCGGTTCGGGCACCCATCCCGACCATGACCGCTGCTTTGTCACGGCTCTTTCCGAGAAGGTGTGGCAGGATTGCCACCCCTTTGCCTCCTGCCGACATGCGCTCCTTGGCAAGTTCGGTTTCGATGCGCTTCAGTTCCTTGAATTCGCGGATTCTTTGTTGCGCGGTTTTTATTCTTTGACGGTTGGCCTCGATGAGCACCCTTTCGGCGTCGAGACCTTTATTCTGCGACACGACACAAGGAACGTTTTCATATCCGTTGGTTCGGACGAGTTTTTTCGAACGCCGCTTCGCAAGTATCTTGCACGCCATCCAACGCCGGTGCCCTGCGAGGATTGTCTGCTTCGAGTCAAGGATGAGGGGTTGGAGAACGCCATTTTCCGCAACGCTCTTTAACAACTGCGCGTCGGGTTTCACAGTTCCGTAGATTTTTTGGTTCAGCGGGTGCGGCGTCAATTCATGGATGTTGAACTGTCGGACTCGCATTACACGTCTCCCTCCGGTTAGTCAAGGATCATGGGCTGCCAGCATGGGCTGCCACAGGCTCGCGCAAGACGGCGGATTATACTTCTGCGACTTAGATATCCAGAGGCAGTCAGAATGCGGGGTACTGCCGCGCATATCATGTCGTCTCCTTAAATGAAAACTCGACCCGGGCAGCCCGCCAAGTGCCAACTGGTGTTCTCGACCAGAGGCTTCCTGCCGCGTCGTCGTCGTGATAACCTGCGCTCTTTGAGCGCGATGGCACTGGCTCTGCCACCCGAGCACTGGGCTGGTGCCCAAATGTGAAACGCTCTCCCGATCTGCCATAATCCCCCCATGTCCGCTGCCACAGCCCCCGTACAGATTTGTCGCCGGGAGATGGTTTAGGTTGGGTCAGGCGTTTCAGAGGTGCTGGCAGCCCTTTGTACCACCACGGCGGGCCACGTCTTGGGAACGATGATGACTTGAAAACCACGGACGATCTGTTTGACAGATGCTGCAGCCCGAGAAGGACGTTGTCCCGCCCGGAGCTCAAAATCCGTAAGAGTCTGCGCCTGCAGCTGCTGCAGCTCATCAGGAGCCACAGCTATACGGTGGCTCCGACACGTCGCCTTGAAGTTGCCAGCGACCCCGATGACAAGGTGTTCTAGAATGTGCCGATGTTCGGCCGCGCCGATTACTTGATCACTGGCAATCTCCGGCATTTTCCAAGATTCTGGAAGAAAACCAAGATCATAACGCCGCGTGGGTTTATCGGGCTTGTAGCGCCGCATTTACTGGAGTGGCGAGGTCTGGGAAGAATATGAATCGAAGCGTCGAGTTTCGCCTAAGAAATGTGAGCCCAATACCACAAACTCTGCGTGCGGATTCACAACTTGACGCGCCAGGTCATGAAATCGAGGTAAACCTCGGACAACTGTTTCTTCATTACTACTTTGACAGCTATCCTTCTGGCCCACCTAACCCTGATCCTAGCCAATTCGAATACCTGCAACTGGTCAGTTCGTCTCCAGATTTCCGATTTCACGCACACGTGGCACACGCCAGCCTAGTCAAGCGACGCTCTTTGTCGACGGACATGGGCCAGGCCTTTTGCAGGTTGATGTTGGCCGATCACTTCGGAGTCGTTCATTTCGCCCATATGAGTGAGGTGCTTGGGAAAGCAGCTCATGCCGCTTTCGGAGGAATGCGCGTTGAGCGAATCAGCCCAGGAGATGTGCCGGACTATCTCTGTGCCCGAGAAGTGACGGAGCCATTGCTTGCCGAAGCAAAAGGCCGATTCTCGTCTATCAATTTCAACACTGCTGCGTTCGATAGCTGGCGGTGTCAGTTCACTCGCATCCGGGTTGTAGATAGCGCAAGTATCCCGCGAAGCACAAAGGGCTATATCGTTGCCTCACGGTTTGTTACGGACGGTGGTGCCGCTCAAGCTCGAACTACAAGCTTTATAGAAGATCCCCGTACTGCGGGAGAGCGGCTTTCCGAAGAGCAAAGTGCACTGCTGGCGAGGGGCGCCAGGGCTTTACACTATGCCCGAATCTTCAACAAACTTGATCTCGTGCCTTTGGCATCGGCACTCAATCTTGGTTACGCGTTAACGCGTCAGCTGACGTTCCAGGTTCCGGTGTGGACGTGTACTGCGCCACCTTTCATAGGCAAAACGTACATCGGCGGGTTTTACCGAACCCGTGCAGGCCACGGTCCGACACTAACGGATAAAGGCTGGCAGCTGTCACTTGAACTCGGTGCCGGTCATGCCGTGTTTGTGGGACTGGAAACATCGATTGCTTCTCAAGTGGCAGCAGCGGCTCGGGGAGAATGGAATGCCCTCAATGAAATGCGGATGATGGCACCCGAAGGCCTATGGTCTAGTGAGTTTGCTTGGCTTCCGGACGGCAGTGTCGCAGCTCCCCTTTTACACTTTCTCCCGACCAACCAGATGGCCTTGTGAAAGTGAACCACGCCAACGCAGAATAACGGAAGAGGGAATGATGGGAAAGAACGGCAAACGGGTGATTTGTGTTTCGACGCGTGAAGCCTCGCTCAAGAAGCGTCTGCGGCGTCATCTAAAATCGTTGGGCTTTCACAAAACTGACGATGGCACCTTTGCTCCCCCCGGCGCCGGCAAAGACGTTATTCGGACAATTCACAGCGTTCAGAGAGACGATAGGCTGGCATTGAACCGCAGATTCATCTCTGAGAATTTCTCAGGCCTTATCAAATACTTCGCCTCGGGCAAGGACGTGGACGCTGCCCGAGTCTCGCCGGTCCTTCAGCGAATATCCAGCGACACCTGGGAGAGCAACCTGTTTCGTCTCGCAGCACTGACGTGGTCGGTGCCGGTCTCGAACGGCTTTGGCAGACGACTCAGATATCTGGTCTGGGATAACCATAACAACAAGCTGATAGGCATCATCGCTATCGGCGACCCCGTCTTCAACCTCTCGGTCCGGGATACTCTGATTGATTGGGATGCACGGGCGCGGGGCGAACGCCTTGTCAATTTGATGGACGCCTACGTCCTGGGTGCCCTGCCGCCCTACAATTCGTTACTGGGTGGAAAGATGGTCGCCTGCTTACTTCGAAGCCGAGACATTTACGACGATTTTGCGAAGGCGTATGGAAAGACCACCGGCATTATTTCCCACCAGGAGAAGAAAGCCCGCCTTCTGGCCATAACAACGTCTTCCTCAATGGGCCGCTCCTCCGTTTACAACCGGCTGAAGCTGGGTGGAATTGAATACTTCAGATCTATCGGCTACACCGGGGGGTGGGGGCACTTTCACATTCCAGATGACCTTTTCTTAGATCTTCGCGAATATCTCCGCGAGATCGGTCATTCTTACGCGGACCTAAACCGCTTCGGTCAAGGGCCTAACTGGCGCATGCGCACGACGAGGGCAGCCCTACATGCGCTGGGCTTCAAAGACGACATGCTTCGCCATGGCATCCAGCGCGAGGTATTCATTTGCGAACTTGCTAACAACGCTCTAAAACTCTTGCACCGCGGCCGCGGGAGACCCGATTTGTCATCATTACTCAGCGCAGAGGAGGTGGCAAGCGTGGCCGTGGAGCGCTGGATGCTGCCCCGGTCGCAACGCCGGCCGGAATTTAAGGCCTGGGCGCGAGAGAGCATCGAGGCGCTCCTGGGCAATCAGCGTACTGAGCTTCCGACCAAGCTGCGTGTATCAGCGTAAGGGTATGTGTCATCAGGTGACAGGATAGCTGCCCATGCCGATGCCTCTCGAAGATTGGCAGAGACGCCTTGAGAGGCACTTCCAGCAACTCGCCACGGCGAGATCCAACTCGGGCTTCCCTCTGTTTGCGCTTGAGCACGACCTTACCGGCACCGAGCTTGAAGAAATCGGAACGCAGTTGCGCGAACGACTGGCTTTAGGTTTGCGGCTAGAGCCGCACTGGCTTCTGTGGGTCGTGTACGCGACCGAGCTTGGCTATGACTATGATGGAGGTGAATACTGGCGCTCATTTGAGGAACGCACTCCGCGTTGGAGCGATAAGGCAAGCCGCAACCAACTTCGGGAATGGTTCTCCCGGTTCCAGCTCACCTACCAAGGTGTGAAGCCGTCCGGCACGTGGGCTGGACACTTTCCTATCATCGCCTGGCCTATCACCCATGCCATCCTGTCCAAATATCTTCAGTGGCAATTCGCGAAGGCTCTCTATGATCTCCGCTACCGCCTTGCAGGCCTTGAAGGGATGAGCCCCGAGGCCGTCGGTCAACTCCTGGCGGCAAATGCATGGGAGGCATCTTCGAGGTTCCAGGAGTTTCTCCAGCAGGAGTCACTGACCGGGAGGATCGTCCTGGCGCTCCTCACCGACACCAGCGCTGATGGTCAGAGTCCGATCTACCCGCCGACACTTCAGAGGCTAGTCTCAGACCTTGAGCGGGTACAGAGCACCGGAGAATGGCTCAAGGAGACTCGGCGCTTTGTTGCCGACAGATTGAAAGGGGCGGCCAGGGGTACGGGAGGGAGATTAACGGAAGCTGAGGCGCAGCCCGCCGACCATGATGAAAGTGACCATACTTCGCTTCGCCTCCGCCCGACTCTTATGCTTCGTCGTTCCGGGGCCTCAGCATGGTCGGCGGTCGTTGATGTTCCTTCCTTCGCCGGCATCGCCAGGCTCTCGCCAGACTACCGAACATTTCTTACCAGTACGCGTTGCAAAATCGCCGGAACGGGTGAAACGTGGCTGCCGAAAGGATGGCTGCTTTCCAATGCACGAAGACGGGTACTCAAGTCATGGCCTGCAGCGGGAGTGCCGCTAGTGCAGTTCGAGATGTCCAATTCGATGCTGGATCACCTGATAGGCAGTGAGACCAGGCTCTCGGCGGGCCCCGTGTGGATCTGCCGCATTGGGCGTGATGGTCTGGCGCACGAGATCGCGGGACGAATCGTCAGGCCGGGGCTCGAATACATCCTCATCAGCGATAAGGAGGCTCTCCTCTCACGCCATCGGTTCCTTTCCGCGTGTGACCTGAACTGTGACGGGGTAAGCGCCGCGGCGCTTTCCATGCCGGACACTGTTTCCCACGATATTCTGAGCGGCTTACAGCAGTTAGGATTGCACGTCGCTCGAACTATTCGCATCTGGCCCGCCGGCCTCTCCTCTCGTGCTTGGGACGGCGAAGGCTACAGCGAGTGGTTAACGACGGAAGCACCTTGTTTCGGTATCGCTCACGATCATCCAGTAGAGCAATACGGCCTCAGCCTCAACAACGGCCCTGAAACTCTTCTTAAGGCCCGCGAGGTAGGATCTCCTTTGTTCGTGAAGCTTTCCCCGCTTCCGGTAGGGAGACATACCCTCTATATAAGGGCCAGGCGTAGCTACCAGTCTTCGCCGCCCTCGTCTTCACCCGTGGAAGGAGTCGTCACTCTGGAAGTGCGCGAGCCGGAGCCCTGGCTTCCCGGCACGACCGCGCATGCCGGACTCGCTATTTCCCTAGAGCCCCACGATCCGTCGCTGGACACGTTTTGGGAAGGAGATGTCGCAATCGGCGTCCTTGGTCCGGCAGGCCATCACGTTACATGCGCGATAAGCCTGAGTAACGCGAGCGGGGCGGAACTCCTGTCGGATGTAATCGGTACCTTCGACCTCCCGGTGACGACCGCTGAATGGCAGAAGAAGCTCTTACAGTTCGTAAGGGACGAGGACCGTTCCTGGACGTATCTGGAAGCAGCCTCCGGGCGCTTCTCAATCAAAGGCGACGAGCTCGGCGAATACGCACTGCGACTTGAGAGGGATGTGAAGCCCCTGCGGTGGGCTTGTCGTAGCGTAAATCGCGTTGCGACAGTCCGGCTGATTGATGATACCGGCCGGGATGAGGAAGCCATCTGCCGCTTCTTTAGTATTCGTCGTCCGGCGGAGGCCATGTGTCTGGACACCGCTACCGTTCTCGAAGGCTTTCCCGTTCCGCTACCCGGCGGTCTTTTCGAGGCCAGGCATGGAGATTTCCTGGACACAATCGTCGTGAGTGTCCCTCAAATCGAGGGAGGATTCCAGGGCCTGGGCGTCGAGCCGGATTTGCGAGATCTCAACGGTGATGCCGATCCCGTTACATGTATTCTCAACCTCCTGCAGCAATGGACCGACGCGCGCCTACTGGGGCCGCTCGTGGGCCTACGGCGAAGCCGCGTCGCGGAACGGTTACTCAACCGCCTGTATTCCCACCTCTGTGGCAAGCGATGGGCCGAGGCCGAAGCCGCGTACGTTTCCAATCCGCGCGGCGATTACGAATTACGGCAGCTTGAGCGATTGGTCGGCGGATCGCAGGGGTTTCCCGTCGTATTGCGCCGCGACTACGAGAGAATGGAAGCCGGCACGGGGCAGGGGGTGCAATGGTATTCGGACGTTGCCAAGCGCTACCAGGTTTGTTCGGAAGCGGGCCTCAGCGAATTCGCCCTTCAACTTGCCAGCAATCCGTGCCACCTGCTTCGCTTGCCCAAGCCTGCACTTGATGGCTTGCTACTGGAGATTAAAGCGAATACCGTGCTGTTGCGCGGAGCACGGCTTCTGGCTCTTCTCGCAGCGTCCAAGGAACAGGGGTTTGCCAGCATCGGTCTTCCGAGGTGGAAATGGTGATCACGGAGATTTCAGCGGACGAAGTCGTGAGGTTCAGCCGTGAGGCGCTGGGTCTTCCTGTCGCCTCCGGCAACGCAATCGACGATACCATGCTGTCTGCCTCGCTTCGGCGCGCCGCCGGAATCCTGTGTCCTTGCTCGCCATCAACACTCGTTGCCTCCGTTATGGAAAGCCTCCCGTATCTCTTCAACGAGGACGAAGATATGCGGGAGCGCATCGACGCAGCTGCAGAGGCGCTCATCATCGGTGGAGATCTGCTTGAACTAAACCAAGTAACCATTGACGATCCGGACGTGAAGGGCACCTGGGTTTTCTCGGCACCGCCCGGCTTCGTCGTGAGACCTGGCGGAAGTATTTTTCTCATTGGCATCGCGCCGGACGAAATAACGCCTCTGCCTGCGTCACTAAGTGCGCGCATAACCTATGAAGGCTACGCTCGCGTGCTCACTCCCTCTCCTGGAGAGGCGTTGCCTGCCGTTCTGCGCGACCTTGGATTGGTTGAACTGTCAAAGTCGGCGTGGCTCAAAGGTCCCAAGGGCGAATCTGCAAGTGAATTGCGCGACAGTATGCTTCGCCGCCTTGAGGGGCAGCCACCCAGCGGAACTGTGGCAGATGTTTCCATCCTTCATTCCAACCGGGGAGTCGCCTACTATACCGGGCGCTGGGATACTCCCACAAATGAATCCGGCAATTATGTGGCGCGCCGGCCGCAGGCACATGGAGCACCCCTGTGGGGATTCGCCACACTGGTGGATGGAGTCGTTGTTAAGTTCCTGGACTTTCCGTTGCCGGGCACACGATGGAGAGGGTGCGACGTTGCCTGGCACCTTCAGATGGCGCTCGACCACTGTCACGGAACGCCGCAATTTTACCGGTCTCGCCGGGACTCCACGGGCGCCTGCCTCGATTTCTTTTCTCCCATGCCGCTATGGGCCCAGCGGCACTTTGCCATTCTGGGGCGTCCTGCCACGCGGGAAAAGTGCCTTTTTTCCTACTGGATACCGGAGCGCGAACTCGCGTCCGAGGAGGCGTTTCTTCAGCAGCGGTTATGGTTAGCCAAGCGCGAGAAAACTGACCTTGGAGAGAAAGAATGACACACTCCATAAAGGAGACCATAGGACAGCTTCATAGCGCGCTGCGGGAGTATATCGAAGCCACATATCACATAAGCGCTCCTGGCCTTATCGAGCAACGCAAAGAACTTCTTGATCGTCCCGGCGTCATTCATCAGATACCGTATATCGAATCGACTCCACGCTATCAAAGCGGCGAAAAATTCTCTGACATCAAAGACTTACCGCCAGCCGCACTGCGAGCATATTCCGCTCTCTCAACGCCCTCGGGTGAACTCCCCGCTCTGCTTTACGATCCCCCTTACAAACATCAATCGGAGGCTATCCGGCACTGCCTGGTTGATGGCAAGAACCTCTTGGTGATGACCGGCACCGGCTCCGGTAAGACCGAATCATTCCTGCTCCCGATACTCGGAAAGCTCGCCCATGAAGCCCACACCAACCCGTCGGCTTTTCACGATCAACTCGCCGTGCGCGCTTTAATCCTCTACCCGATGAACGCCCTGGTGAACGATCAGCTGGGGCGGTTGCGATCCCTCTTCGGCGATAAGCGCATTGTCGCGCTTTTTAAGCAGTGGGCGCAACGTCCGCCTCGTTTTGCGCGGTACACAAGTCGCACGCCTTACGCTGGCGTCCGCACTCGTGAAAAAGACTCACGAAAAATGGGGGCTTTTGATGACTTTTACGTGGATATACAACGACAGGCGGAAGGGCCTTCCTCAGACGAGCAGCGTCAGGCGCAGACTCTGCTGGACCAGCTGAAGTCGCGTGGAAAATGGCCTGCAAAACCCGACCTGCCTGCATGGTTTGGAGACAAGGGGACGGAATGGCAGGATCGACGGACGCAGGCTTTCCGACGGGCTATTACGCTTCCCGACGATGTTGAGCTGGTAACCCGGCACGAGGTGCAGGTCGCACCACCCGATCTGCTGGTTACAAACTACTCGATGCTCGAATACATGCTCATGCGGCCTATCGAGCGGCCTGTCTTCGACAAGACGCGCGACTGGCTCGCCCAAAATCCTCGCGAGAAATTTCTGATCGTCCTTGACGAAGCGCACTTGTATCGAGGCGCAGCTGGCGCGGAAGTAGGTCTTCTACTGAGACGGCTACGGGACCGGCTCGATATTTCGCCGGAGCGGTTTCAGGTCATTTGCGCAACAGCAAGCTTCAGCAAAGCAACTTACGCACCCGAATTCGGCGCGCAGCTTTCGGGCGTCCCCGCTGCGACCTTCCTGCCGATCGAAGGCGATTATGCGTGGAGACCGCATGCGGCCAAAGGGACCAAACGTGACGCCGAGATGCTGGCAAACATCGACCTCGCAAGCTTTTACGACGCCGAGGCCGATGAGAAGCGCGCAGCACTGGTTCGGCCTTTTCTCGATCACCGGCACGTTAGCGGCGGCCTGGGGCTGGAGCCTAGCCTGTACCATGCCCTCGTGGAGTTTCCGCCGCTCGGTCTGCTGATCAATACCACGATGAAGCAGGCCAGGCCTGTACAAGAACTGGGCCCTGAACTTTTTCCCGATGCACCGTCGGCGCAGGCAGATGCCGCCGCAACCGTGCTCATGGCTCTGGGCAGCATGGCGCGGATTGATTCCAAGGGTCCGGGTCTTCTTCCCTGCCGCATTCATAATTTTTTCCGCGGATTACCGGGCCTGTGGGTCTGCATGGATACGGAGTGCAGCGAATTGGCCGAGGCTGAGCGCAGCGGGATTTGCGGGAAGATGTACAGCCAGCCGCGTGAGCGCTGTGAATGCGGCGCGCGTGTGCTTGAGCTTTACACCTGCCGGTTCTGCGGAACGGCGTATGCGCGTGCTTACACCGATGACGTGGATAATCCTTCCTCGCTTTGGTCCGAACCCGGTCGCCGTTTGCACATGGAAGGGGGCGAGACAAGCCCGCTTCTTCCTCTGGACATGCTTCTCGAAGAGCCGAATCCAGCACGTGTGACGGAGCCGGCCGATTATGATCTCGAAACCGGGAGACTGAATCCCAACAAGCACGGGCCGCGGATGCGCATTGTTCACATGCGCGGCGATCGAACGACGCCTCCCGCAGATGACGACAATGATGTGGACACCAGCCTGGAGGCGAGGGGTCAGTTTATTCCCTGCGGTTGCTGCGGGGAGATAGCGCGCTTCGGCCGCACGACCGTTCAGGATCACCAGACCAAAGGCGACCAGCCGTTTCAGGCCCTTGTTGCAAAACAGATACAGATCCAGCCCGCGAGTGCCGTAGCGGCAAGCCGTTTCGCACCGCTTCGGGGACGCAAGGTCCTCGTATTCTCTGACTCCCGGCAGGTGGCGGCGAGGCTTGCACCGAACCTGCAGATGTATTCCACCAGGGATTCCCTGCGCTCCCTTATCGCATGGGGTTACGGAAGACTTCAGAAGGTCGCGGGGCTGAGGCCCTTGCTCAGCTTCAACGATCTCTATCTCGCCATCCTCCTGGCGTCGAAGAAGCTTAAGGTTCGCCTGCGGCCGGAACTCAAGGCCGCCGAAACATTCGCCGCTGAAGACACGGTTGAATCCGCCGTGCAAGACGGCAGCGCAGATACCGATTTCGGGTTGCAAATGCTCCTAATTAAGGTACGCTCCGAGATTCCTCCGCAGGCCCTCCTCGAAGACCTGATCACGACGGTTCAGGACCGGTTTCTGGGATTCGAAGCGCTCGCCCTCGCGTCCATCTGCGAGCGCAACGAACTGACCGCCAAGCTTGAAAAGCTTCCGACCATTGCCGGACTCGCCGAAACGCCGGAGGCGAAGGTCGCACTTGCGCGCGCCTGGCTGCGCTGCTGGCGCAATTTGGGATTCTGGCTTGCCCAGATGCCGACCACATGGTGGAACCGCCCGAGAGTTCAAGGTGTGAGCGTCAAGGCCAAAAAGGGCAAAGGCAAATTCGATGCCATGAATGAGGTAATCAAGGACAAGGGCGCTAGGAAACTATTCAATGACAAATGGACGCCCGAGCTCTTGTCACTCTTTTGCACGGACATGGGCGGCGAGTATCAGCTGCGTGGAAGCGAACTGTCGCTTCTTTTTGAGGGACCGTGGGTGCGCTGTTCGATCTGCAAGTCCGTGCACCGACCCGTGCCGGGTCTGTCGCACTGCCTCGATTGTGGCAGCGACGCTGTCGGTGTCCTCGATCCTGACAACGACACCGTCTTTCTGGCGCGGAAGGGCTACTATCGCCGCCCTGTGATGGCTGCGCTTGGAGATCCCGCCGAAGAGCCGATGGCTCTGATCGCGGCGGAGCACACCGCGCAGCTAAATGCTCCACAAAACGAGGACGTGTTTTCCAAAGCGGAAGAAAATGAGTTGCTCTTTCAGGATGTTGCTCCCGCGTTGGGACGCAAGGCCCACCGCGCGACCGCTATCGATGTTCTTTCGAGCACCACCACGATGGAGGTAGGTATCGACATCGGCGCGTTGTCCGGCGTGGCGTTGCGCAATATGCCGCCATCGCGCGCGAATTATCAACAGCGCGCAGGACGAGCTGGTCGGCGTGGCAATGCTGTTGCCACTGTGGTTGCATTCGGCAGCGCCGACAGCCACGATGAGCATTATTTTGCGGAACCCGACGGAATGATTCGCGGAAACGTAATCGATCCAAAGCTGACGCTGGACAATCGCGAGATTACGCGCCGTCACATCAGAGCTTTCCTGCTTCAGAGGTATCACCAGGACCGGTTGCCGGATTTCGACCCCTCACAGCCTCACGATCTGTTTTCCGTGCTGGGCAGCGTCTCCGGTTTTCGCGACGGAACGGCCGTGCTCAACATCCACGATTTTCGCGACTGGCTTACTTCCAACGAAGCGCAGCTGCGAGAACGGGTTGCGTCCTGGATTCCGAGCGAACTCTCCCCGGAGGATCGATCCATTCTCCTGGCGGATTTCAAAGACGATTGCATTAGCGCGATTGAAGCGGCCATCCGCGTCGGGCCCAAGGAGGAAATACAGCCGAAGAGCGCTCAGGATGAGGAGTCATCTGAGGACTCTCCCGAACAGGACGAAGAGAAGCCGGCAGAAACACTCAATAGCGGCCAGCTACTCGATCGGCTCCTCTACCGAGGTGTCCTTCCTCGGTATGCTTTTCCCACCGATGTCGCGACTTTCCACGTCTTTGACCAGGCCCTTTCAAGCCGGTTCCGGCCCATGATGCGCTTTGCGCCGTCTCAGGGCTTACCGATTGCGCTGACACAATACGCTCCGGGCAAGCAGATTTGGATATCCGGGAAATGCTATTCCTCCGGCGCGCTTTACTCAGTAATGCCGGACGATCGGTTCGACGCATGGGCCTCAAAACGCCTCTATTCCGAATGCAGCGCGTGCGGTTTTGCGAGAACCTTCGAGGTTGGAGAAATTGATCGCGGTGAGAAACAGGATTGCCGCGCGTGCGGAGAGGAAGATACCTTCGGCGAAGCCCGCTATTGGTTGCGCCCGCCTGGCTTCGCTCATCCCATCGATGTTGAAGAGGTCACATCGCCCGATGACATGCCCGAGACGAGCTATGCGACCCGCGCGAAACTCACGATGGAGACGCCATCGGATGATTCCAAGTGGACGCAGGTCAACGAGCGCCTCAGGGTGTTGAAGGAACGCAAACTGCTTTTGGTGTCGAACACCGGACCGAAAAAAGACGGTTACTCCTATTGCGTAAAGTGCGGTCGTATAGAAGCAAGCAGCGAACCAACTCCATTGCTTGCTGCTCCTCATCGCAAACCGTACCCCGATGAGAAGGAGCCCATGTGCGAAGGGGCAGGGACCACACGGCACATCGTGCTGGGGACCGACTTCATCACCGACATTGCATTGTTTTCGATGGACGTGGAACTCCCGCTGCGATTGAGACCGGGCCAATATCCAACCGCTGTGGCTCTCCGTACTGTCAGCGAAGCACTGGCAAAAGCCGCGAGCCAGATACTTGAGATCGAATCCGGCGAACTCATGGCCGAGTACCGGCCATCCCTCACGCCCGAGGGCCGCGAAGGCCTGAAGGCTGAAATCTTCCTTTACGACACTCTGCCCGGTGGCGCTGGCTTCTCAAGCCGATTAGTCGAATACGGGACCGAATTGTTTCAGCGTGCTCTCCGTTTAGTAAAAGCGTGCCCTGAGAACTGCGATACCTCCTGCTACCGGTGCCTCCGCAGTTTCAAGAACAAGTTTGAGCACGGCCTTCTCGACAGGCATGTAGCCGCGGAACTGTTGGAATATCTCCTAACGGGTACGTTGCCTGAGTTCGATGCAGACCGCCTAAAGAGTTCGACTGAGTTGCTTTACCGTGATCTTCTCCGGCAAGACGATGGAAGCATCGACTTTAAAAGGAACGCTATCGTCAAAATTGCCGGCGCAAAGGAAAACACAGTCCCGATACTTGCCGTCACGAAGAGCGGAAACCAGTTTGCAATCGCACTTTCCGGGCCTCTGACGACCGATCATCCTGCCGAGTCAGCGATCAGAGAACTGCGCGAGAAAGCCACCAACCTGCAGTTCATTGTGGTTAACGAGCTTCTTGTTCGTGGCAACCTTCCGGCAGCGACGCGCGAGGTCCGGCAACTCGTAGATGCCTCAGCAAGATAGAGGAGTAAACCCCGAAAGCAGAAAACCCTTGATTCGCTAATCAGCGGATTATAATACTAAGGGACCCATGAAAACGTTCGGCACTCTTATATCTGAAGCACGACGCGCGAAAGGCCTTAGCCAGAAGGATCTCGCCTCCAAAATCAAAAAGGAGGATGGGCTGCCAATTTCCGCTCAGTACCTTAACGACATCGAACACGACCGGCGCAATCCACCCTCAGAATTCCTTATCTCGCAAATCGCAGGACTTATTGACGTGTCTAAGGACGTTCTTTGCATCGCTGCTGGCACAATTCCCGACGACCTGCAGCGAATGGCCAGGAGCCAACCTGCAAGAGTCGAGGAGGCATTTAAGGCTTTCCGGAGGGCTGTTAAGGATAAATAGCATGAAGTGGGTGAAGGACAAAACAGGCCGATTCGCTCAGCGTCCACACTATCTGCCGCAGGCGATAGACGAGGAATGCGAACGTGTGATCCAGGCCTTCCTGAAAAAGAAATACGCAAAGATCGAATATCCCGTCAGGACCGACGACCTGACGGTATTCATCGAGGAAAAAGCCGATCTTGACTCTTATGCCGATCTCTCCGGCGAACCGGGCGAGGTAGAAGGTGTTACGGAATTCATCCCCGGCAAGCGGCCGGTCGTTAAGATCGCCAACGGCCTTAACGCACCCACCATGGAAAACCGGCTGCGTACAACGCTCACGCATGAATTCGGGCACGTCCATTTTCACCAGTTCATGTTCGATGACCTTCGGAATCAGCCGCCATCCTTGTTCGAGCAGCAGACACAAACCCACACTAATAAATGCAACCGCGATAACATGATTGGCGCTGCCGAGCGTGACTGGATGGAATGGCAAGCGGGTTATGCTTGCGGAGCCATCCTCATGCCTGCCAGCGCGCTCGTTGAGACCGTGATGCGTTTCCGCGAGGAAAAAAAACTTCCCTATGCGAACCTGGTGGTGGGCTCAGAGGACGGCCAGCAGCTCATCACGCTGGTGACCTCCACTTTCCAGACCTCCAGGGACGCCGCCCGCGTGCGTCTGCTCAAGCGGGGAGTCGTGACCGAAGCAGGAGCTGCCCGAACAGCGGAATTATTTTGACATCCCCCTTTTTTCTCGTAGAAATACTCAAATCCGCTGATTGTGGTATACTGAAAATGACCCTCTTAAGATCGAAGGGGCCAGGAAGGGGAAAAGCCAGTGGCAGACGTTCAGGTGACATGCATATCGAAACCGCATCCGCAGAGCCCGCACGAGCACATCACGCACCTCGGAAATCCGCGCGTGGGATGGAAGTGGACCCGTGAGGATGTCATCCGCAGCATCGACGCCGGGACGAACACGTTCTTTGTTCTCGATCCCTACACCGGCAAGCGATCCGATGTCGGCGTCGTTCGTCCGTCAGGCCGTGCGCCCTATGTGCGGACGCACGCAGACGGCGACTGGAACGACAACCTGCTTTCCCTCAATCAGTGCACCTTGTAAGCAACGGAGAAACATAATGGAAAATCACGAACATAAACATCAAGTCCGCATTCACATTGACGAGAAACCCTACGAGTCGCCGAATCCGACGACGGGAGAGGCTCTCTACAAGCTTGCCGATGTCCAGCCGGGCTATGACCTGTTCCGCGAGGTAAAGGGCGATAAGGAAGACCCCATCGTCGAAAACGATGATGAGCCGATTCACCTCCGCGAGGACGAGCACTTTCACAGCGGTCCCGCGCAGGCGCGCAAATTCACTATCATCGTGAACGGCCAGAAGAAAGTGGTCACGACTAAGACGGTGACGTTTGATGAAATCGTCAAGCTGGCTTTTCCGACACCGCCGCCGGGGACGAACATCCTTTACACCGTGTCCTACGAGGACGGACCGCGCAAGAACCCGCAAGGGTCGATGAAGGAAGGCCAGAGTGTCAAGGTCAAGAACGGGATGATCTTCAATGTCACAGCGACCGATAAATCGTAGCGCCGACCTCAGGAAGCTGCGCGACGAGGGCTACGACATCGAGGAGCGCAACGGCTGCCTTCTCGTGAAGGACGTGCCCTACGTCAATTCGCAGAAGCAGCTCAAGCGCGGAATTCTCGTCGTCAAGCTGGTGCTTGCAGACGACCAGACCGGCCGGCCCGACACCCATGTCGCCTACTTCTCGGGAGATCACCCCTGCAACGAGGACGGCTCGGAAATCGGCAAGATAAAGCATGGCAGTGGCCCGCATTCCCTCGCTGAGAATGTACAAGTCAACCATTCCTTCTCGGCGAAACCCAAGCCGGCCGATTCCTATGCGGACTACTACGAGCAGGTGACGACCTACGTCGCCATCATTTCCGGTCCGTCGCAGAGAATCGACTCCACTCTCACGGCAAAGACCTTCCCCGTCATTGTTCCGGACGACGGCAGCGACGAGCCCTTCAACTATGCCGACACTGCCTCCAGCCGGGCGGAAATCGTCGAAGTCACGAAAAAGCTGGCGGGCAGGAAGATCGTCATTCTGGGCCTGGGCGGCACCGGTTCGTACGTGCTCGACCTTGTGGCGAAAACACCGGTGAAAGAGATTCACCTCTATGACGGAGACACCTTCTACCAGCACAATGCGTTCCGCTCCCCGGCTGCGCCTTCGGGCGACGAGCTGAGGGCAAGACAGCCAAAGGCGACGTATTTCAAGAATCTGTACGGAAAAATGCACGGCGGCATTGTCGATCACCCGGTCTATCTTGATGCCGGCAACGTGGAGGAGTTGCGCGGCATGGATTTCGTATTTGTCTGCCTGGACAAGAACAGTCCCAAGAAACTTATTGCCGAAAAGCTCGAAGAGTTTAATGTCCCGTTCACCGACGTGGGCATGGGGATTCAGTTGGACAACAGCTCCCTTGGCGGGATTGTCAGAGTGACGACGAGCACACCGCAGAAGCGCAATCATTTCCGCGAGAGAGTGTCTTTCGAGGATACGCCCGGCGACGACGACTATAACCGCAACATCCAGATTGCCGACCTCAACGCGCTGAATGCGGCTCTTGCCGTCATCAAGTGGAAGAAGCTTTCCGGCTTTTACCGCGACCTTAAGTCCGAGCACCACAGCCAGTTCAGCATCGACACCAACCTGCTCCTGAACGATGAGCGGCCGCTATGACGCCGGAAATCGTCCTGAAGCACGAATTCGTCGAGTTCATTCCTGAAGAGCTGGAGCAGGGGACGGTGTATGTCTCGATGCGCTTCGCGACAGCGTCCCATCTCTGCATTTGCGGATGCGGGAACAAGGTTGTCACCCCGATCCGTCCAACGGACTGGACTCTCATTTTCGATGGAAAGACAGTTTCCCTGGAGCCGTCGATTGGCAATTGGAGCTTTCCGTGCCAGTCCCATTACTACATCCGGAAAAACCGCGTCAAATGGGCACCGAAGTGGTCGCGCGAGCAGATCGAGCTCGGACGGCTTCACGACAGTCATGCCAAGCAAGGTTATTTTGGCGGCGAGATTCGGGCCGAAGTCCCCACTGATGAGCCCCAAGTCACCAAACCAACGCGCAGCTGGTGGAAAGCGATCAAGACTTTTTGGGAGTAGGAATTTCTGCATGTCGACTCCCGACCACGCAACCCTGGCGATGCAGCTTCGGCTAATATCTTGTTAAACATTATGAATATCACGCCCACCCAGATGTGGTACGAGGAACTGCCCAACGAAAAATCCTGGATCAGGCTCTGGAGCGACTATACGATCTGCGGGCGCTGCAATGGAATTCGACGGTTTGAAGGGGCATGCCATATCTGTGGAGACCCGCCCTTCGACTTCACGCCCCAACTGATTCGCGAGCAGAACGGCAAGGAATACCCAGTGTCCCGGACGTTCATGGGAGCAGAGGGACGGTACGAAGACTATGTCTACCTGGAAATGATGCAGCGAGAGTGGAATCGGCCGATCGAGAGCGAAGATTCCTTTTCGGGAACTCCTCTCGGGTTCCGTCCGTCATTGCGAGCTTCCATCGTACTGCTCTTCTGGAGTTATTTTGAGACGCGAATCGAACGTCTGCTGCGTGCGGCTCTGGCCGAGATTCCCAGCCGTCTTCTGGATGACATGCTCCGCAGGTACTCGATGATTGGGGTCCGGCTCAACGATTTCTACCGCATCGCATTCGACTCAACATATAAGAAAGACCTGGAGGATCTCGGGTACGCTGAGGTTTGGCCGCACCTTGCCAAAACGCAAGAGCAGCGCAACCAATTCGCACATGGCCAACCGCAAGCAATCGACGACAATTTGGTTAAGTCAGTTGTAGAAAAACTCAAAGTCGAGCATGAGGCCTGGATCGCGGTATTTAACAAGCGTGCGACCAGGATTAAATGAGGAGGAATCAACCGGCAAATGGCCGATGACATTCAGATTTACTGCAATTGCATGGAACGTGTGCGCCGGCATGTTTCCATCGCAGATCAGGTATTTACGAGGAAGATTGACACTCACAATCGCGACCTCAACGCCGAACTAATTTTCCTGCATTTCCGAAAGGCTCTGGAGGAAATCGCGTTTGCATCCCTGTCCGCCAATCGTGAAAAATATTCGGCGGCTCGTGCCGGATTCGCAACTGAGTGGAACGCTCGCCGTATGCTTGGCTTTGTCGGGAAAGTTAATCCGAACTTTTATCCCATTCCACTAAAGCCTCCGCAGGAGACGGCGCCGGGCCACAAGTTCTTCGATCGGATCTCCGATGGCTTTCTCACAAAGGACGATTTCGTCACACTTTATGACGGAAGTGCGGAGGTGCTTCATTGCAGGAACCCTTACGCACCTGGAGATTCGACCATCAACGTCAAATACACCGTTGATGAATGGTCTCGCCGTATCAAACTGTTACTGGGCTGGCACTTTGTTCAGATCGTCGATGTGAAGGGTCTGTGGGTTGTTCAGGTTCCCGATGAGGGGCCAATACGCGGATTTTTCGGGGCGGCGGATGGCCCGTTTGTCGTTGAGCCTCTGGTCTCTTAGCGTGCACGCATATTCGCGGCGTGCTCGGGCTGCCACACTCCAACCACAATTTTCCTCCTGATCCAGAATGCATTTGGCTCGGGCCTGAGTACGTGATAATCCCGTTTATGACGTTGCACGGGGCAGAGTCGCTACTCTTTCTGGCCCTGCCGCCGTTGCTCTTCCGCATTCAGGACGAATGGTTAAATCGGCGTGCCCCCGCTCAGGGTAATGATCGTATTCAAGAATGCTTTCAGTTCCGGGCACCGTGCAGCAGCAACCGATAGATCTTTGTTCCGCAGTATTCGATTCGCATCCCTCGGTTTTGAATAGTCATCTCGACACCTACCGATCCGAAAGATCTCTTTGAGATGGTAAGAAGGCGGGCGATTATGATTAATAGACTCTGGCAATCCCGCAGGCGCATTGCGGTTGTGCCCTGCGAGTTTCTGAATTTCACTCCAGTACGGCAAGAGCCACGCTTCAAAATCATGCTGGGCAACGTGAGGATGGAACGAGGGATTTTGGCCTACCCATTGCCGCATTTTAGCTTTGGCGTCAGCCGCATCCTGGAAATCATTCGTTCCCGTATACACATCCGTCAAGGCAATAACTGCGTCTGCTGCTTGCTTGCCGCTCAGTAGATTGTCAACGTCACGACGCAGCGCTGCTCCAGTAGAAATCCTGCCGTGATAGGTAAACATGTCGAGCCTCGGCATGCTGCCTGCGAGTTTTCCCTTAAGGAAGGCGGTCAGATGCGACTTAAATGCCATCTCCGTCCGGCCCTCGACCAAAATGGCAATTTTCAAGGCCGTGCTCCGAGACGGCCATTACTCCAAAGCTCGTCGAGGGAGTAATCCTTCATCCATTTTTCAAGATCAAGTTCGTCGGCCCATTTCATGGTACTCATTCCATCATCGGTCGAGTCCATGAGCACGATTTCGTTTGGCTGCAGAAAGCGAATGAGTCGGTCAGAGTGCGTGGCAACAATCAATTGGGTACGGTTCGAAGCCTCCCGCAGCAAATCGGCCAGCAGGCTTAATAATTCCGGGTGCAAGCTGACTTCAGGTTCGTCCAGGAGAGTAAGGGCCGTCAGACCCGGACTCTGAAGCAACGTCGCCAGCCATAGGAAACGAAGCGTTCCCTCGGAAAGCTGGTGCATGTAGAGAGGCTGAGAAAAATCCGTCTCACGCCAAGCTAAAGCAAGAGTTCCTGCCGCCACGGGGGGGAAATCGAGACGATCAAAACGCGGGAAAGCCGCACGAAGTGCGTCTTCAATTGCCTCGAATCGATCGCGTTCCGTTTCCCGCAGATAAAACAGACAGGACACCAGATCTTCACCGTTCCGTCCTGGAAGAGTAGCCGGACGCATAGGCTGAGGTAATCGTACCGGTGAGCGCGGATCAACGTTCAAAACGTGATAGAAAGTCGAAGAGGACAGGCGGTTGCGGAATTCTTCGGGTTCTCGAAACATCTTGGGCACCTGCGACAGAGAAGTTTCGAGCGGCTTATGTTCCCAAGTTGGCTGCTGCAGTTTTCCTTGCCCTTTTCCCTGTCCTTTCTCGAAGTACCTGATGTTGGGACCATGCGAGTCAATATGCAGAAATGGCTGATCGAAACCCGGACGCTTCTGGATGAGTTTTTCTTCGCTGATGACGTACGAAACGCCCTGTGGCCTGAACTTTAACGAATATTCCAGCGGCTCGTGTCCCGGAACCGTCATTGAGATCCCGAGGCGTAGTTCTTCAGCCTTATCGTAGGTCAATATGCTCGCTAGTCCCGAGAGATTCGTTACGGACTCGCTGAGCTTGCCCTGAGCGGAGTTTGCTAAGAGGGCCAATACGTCTAGAACCGATGTCTTACCAGTTCCATTCGCCCCGATCATCACGGATAGCGGATGCAACTGCAACTGAACGTCAAACAGTCGCCGGAACCCCTGAATCGACAGGTTCTTGAATCGTGGTGTCTCTGGAAGCATTTTCCCTTGCTTCATTTCTCCTCACAAAGTTGCAATCTGTGCCATGTCATGCCTACCCGTCAAACGTCGTAACCCGAAAACGGCGCGTGCCCGATTCCGAACCGTCGAAGCATCATAGTACTCTAGGCGGCTTCGGCCAAAATACAATCAAGATCGCAAAATTGGGTAAAAAGTTAGGAAAGGGTCAAATGTTACGTAGGGATTTTCGTTTTTTGGCTCTGTACAATGATTGGGCTGCTATTTGCACCCCCCCAAATCTGGTGCGGATGTTTGTGTCAGCTCCATTTTTAGCGCGTGCGCGATCTTGTCCCGCTTCCAGTGTGCGTCAATGAAGGGGCAGTCATAGGCTGGCCCCAGGTTCTCGTGCTTGGCGGTCGCGAAGAAATTCCGGGCAGCTTCGTGCAGATGCTTTGGAATGATGAGGAACGCCACGTCTTCCACCGAGAATTTGAAATCGCCGACCTTCCGCCACTCACGTTCCCACTCGAAGAAATACGAGCCGTTAGGATAAGCGCCCGGCATGTCGATGAACGGCGTCACTTCCCAGATTGGACTGTCCGTATCGTCGCCGAAGACCGCAACAAGCTTCTGGATCGCGGCCGCCACGCTCTGATCCTTGTAGGCATAGAGGATGGGATTTCCCTTGCGGTGGATGACAAAGGCTTTTCCGAACCCGATGCCATACTCGGAGCGTTTGTCCGCCAGCCGCCCGAGCAGGTGCAGGGGGACCTCGCTGAAGCAGACAGCTTTCTGGCTTGCTATATCGGGAGCCTTGGTGCGGGCGATACCGAAGGGATTGCGGGCGCGAATGACGCGGTCGCTGAGAATACCCAGCATGTTGTCGTATGCCTTCCTCCCCTGATAGTCCTTTGCGAAATGCACCACGTAGTCGGACATGTCCGTCCAGGTGGGTGAGTTCTCTCCGAAAAACGATGACATTGCCGCTCTCCTTATACGGGTTTGGGGAGGAATGGAACAGGATCTTACGGTTTGACTGGGCTACGATCAAGCAAGCGGGCCCGTGGCCTTCGCGGCTGCCTCCTTCGCGGCGCGTGACAGGGACTCAAGTCCGATTACTAGATTGTCCAGGATCTTCAGATGCGATGTGTCCCATCTGAACCGGTCGCGACAGGCCAGCCATTCGTCGGCCTTGGCCCGGAAGGTCGTCATTTGAGCAAGCGGATGGAAAAAGTCTTGCAACACGAGCCGCAGCTTCTCCCATTCCCACTGCAGGTCATTCGTGATCTGCTTGTTTCCAAACAAAAAAGTGAGCGTGTATTCGCGGTCCACGGGGAGCACGAGGTTGGGAGGCAGGTGCGCCAGTACCTTTGAGTTCCCAACGAGCGATGTGCCGGTCGCCATGCAGCGGACTCCAAAGAATATGTTCTTGAGGCAGTCCCAATCGCCTTCCGAGAGTTCGCTCGGTGTTTTCCCCTGGAGCTGAGCCGCACGCGGCCAAAATCTCGTTCAGCGATGAGTAAAACTCGCCAACTTCGCGCATTTTTGATCCGCGCGAGTCCATCCGGTGCATCCCCCAGGAGGCGAGCATGGCGTAGGTACATTCGGCGAAGCGTTCGAATTGCCGATCGCGTGCCGCTTTGAGTGCCTGTATATGAAAGTAGAGGCTTGGGCCTCCGAACGTCTCATCCTTGTAATAGGTTTCGTGGGCGGCGTCGAGCGCACCAAGAATCTTGTTCTTTTGGTCGTCGAACATGTGCTCTCCCTCTGGCCGTCGTGCTCGCATAGCCATACGCAAACCTGCAAATCAGTTCGTCGTCTAGACCTTATTTCTTATTTGCGTAGCCAGGACGGTTTCTGCATCCGATATGGATTTTGTCGCTTCCACCATGAATTCGTCCAACGTTTGGACTTTGATAGTGTGCTCGCCGGATTTGTCGAAGGCCACGGGGTAGGGTGGGGTCTGCAAACGTGCACGGTCGAATCCGAACTTCAGGACAGCAAGTTTACCTATGGCGGACCCAACTTTCTTGCCGTCAACTCCCGGTAACGGCTTCGATGTTCCCATGCGAATTGACCCCGATCTGGATTCGGTGTACTCGAATAGCCCATGAAGCTCATCCTGCAATCGCACCACCTTCGTTTCGAGATCACGCATCATCGACGCCTGACGTGCCTCCGGCGCATGAAGAGCGAGGAAATCATGAAGCTGCTTGAGCTTTGCCAGCAATTCATCAAACGTTATCACCGTTATATCTTTTGAATTCCCTCGGAAGAGTTCAAAAGACCTTTGCCGGTCGAGCCCCTCGGGCGTCGTGCCGATTACCAAAACTCCGTGAACGGCGTGGGACTCTAAATCGTAAGTTCGGCTGTTCTCTTTTATCCGCGCTATGTCTTTTTGGAATTCGTTCTTCTGGTCTAACATCTGATTTATCGCGCCGGAAAGATCGGAAGACGGAGTATAGAGCTGTCCACGATAAGCCGCCTTATTCAAGAGGGGTGTACGCGGCGTTTTGATCTCAAAGAGGGCGGCGTTATTGCTGATGCCGTTCTTCACCAAAAAGTCCGTTATGGTGTCCCCGGAGCCGGAGAGTCTTTGGCCGCCGACGTGGGCCTGGTCCTGTATTTTGATGACTGGATATCCAAACGCTAGGTTCAGAATGAATGGATTGTCATTAAATAGTTGCTGCCAGCGGCCCTCGGGCAGATCCTTTGCCAGCATTTCCTCATACTTCGCGATCAATACTTCGAGCGTTACGAGCTCGATTTCTTTACGAAGCTGGAGGAGCTGTTGCGGCGTTTTTTCCGCCATCACCTTCTTGTTTTGATCGACCAAATAGATCGCGGCGCTCTGATCCGCCTTCGAAAGCGGTATAGGTTCCATGCGGCCAGTCGAAATCAGTTTA
>Ga0182018_10001192_pt1 | contig 30422 bp, 26 predicted proteins | sample 812P2MmetaG_FD_120490 | JGI IMG/M metagenome (GOLD analysis project Ga0182018, IMG submission 120490) | Permafrost microbial communities from Stordalen Mire, Sweden - 812P2M metaG | ecosystem: Environmental > Terrestrial > Soil > Wetlands > Permafrost | place: Sweden: Stordalen | collected...
GACGCCCAATACGCTGAGTTCGTCTCCCAGAACTTCAACATCACCACCGAGAAGTTCGAGAACGAAGTCAAGCAGCAGATCGTCTCCGACCGCCTCCGCTCTCTCATCACCGGCGGCGTCTCCGTTTCGCCCGCTGAAGTACGCGATTCCGTCCTCAAGCAGGACACCAAAATCAAGTTCGACTACGCCGTCCTCTCCGCCGACGACCTCCGCAAGACCCTCACCCCCACCGACCCGGAGCTGAAAACCTTCTACACCCAGAACGCCGCGCGCTACACCAACGCCGACCCCGAAACCCGCAAGATTCAATACGTCGAAATCAGCGACACCAGCCTTCCCGGCGGCAAGCCGCAGATCACTCAGGCCGATATTCAGCAGTACTACAACCAGAACCAGCAACTCTACAAAGTCGATCCGCAGGTCAAAGTCCGCCACATCCTCATCTCCGTCGATACCAACGGGGGACCCGGTGCCGATGCCGCCGCCAAAGCCAAAGCCCAGGGCATCCTCGATCAGCTTCGCAAAGACAACGGCAAAGACTTTGCCGATCTCGCGAAGAAAAACTCCGACGACCCCGGCAGCAAAGATCAGGGCGGCGAGCTTGGCTGGGTCAAGCACGGCGTCACCGTTCCTGAATTCGATCAGGTTGCCTTCTCTCAGCAGCCCGGTCAGATCTCCGGCCTGGTTCGCACCCAATTCGGCTACCACATCATTCAGACCGAAGAAAAACAGGACGCCCACGTCAAATCCCTGGATGAAGTGAAGAGCTCCATCATCGACACCCTTACCAAACAGAAAGACGCGCAGGCCGAGCAGGCCTTCGTGAATCAACTCGCCAACGAAGCGCAGAAGTCCTCGCTCGCCCAGGTCGCCGCCGCGCATCATCTGCCGGTCGTCACCAGCGACTACGTAGCTACGGGAGCAACCCTGCCCGGTATGAGCGACAGCTCCAAACTCCTCACCGCGGCTTTTTCCTCGAGGCCGGGCGCGCCCGTTCAGATGGCGGATACCGGCAGTAACACCTTCGCTCTCTTCCAGCTTGCCGACATTAAGCCCGCGCACACACCCACCTTCGAGGACTACAAATCGCACGTCCTCGACGATTTCCGCGATCAACAGGTCACCGCCCTGCTCGCGCGCAAGACCAATGAACTCGCCGACCGCGCCCACGCCGAGCACGACCTCGCCAAAGCCGCCAAAGAAGTTGGCGCGACCATCAAAACCAGCGACCTCGTCGGGCGCGATCAGCAGGTTCCCGATATCGGCGCGCTCGCCAGCGCCGCGCCCGCCCTCTTCGATCTCAACGTCGGTCAGATCAGCAACGCCATCAACAACGGCGCCACCGGCGTGGTCGCAAAGATCGTCGACAAGCAACAGCCCTCCGGAGACGAATTGGCCAAAAACTTCGACTCCACCCGCGACACGCTCCTCAACCAGCGCCGCGACCAGATGTACGAAGTCTTCGTCTCCAGCCTGGTCTCCAGTTACGAGAAAGCCGGCCGCGTCCTCGTCAACCGCAAACTGCAACAGCAGCCCGGCCCGCTCAGCGGTACATAGTCGAGCTGATGTTAAAAGAGCAACGAAGCCCGTGCATTTCGGATCTCTTCAGGGACTGCGGACTTTCTCTTTTGCATCCATTCGGTCAGGATTGATTCATGCCCTTTGAACGTTCCTCTGGACTCCTGCTGCATATTGCTTCTCTGCCTTCGTTCGGTGGCATCGGAGATCTTGGACCCGACGCCTACGCCTTCGCCGACTTCCTCTCCGCCTCGAAGCAGCGCCTCTGGCAGGTTCTTCCGCTCGGCCCCACCGGCTACGGCAATTCCCCCTACGCCGCGCTCTCCGCTTTCGCAGGCAATCCTCTGCTCATCTCTCTTGAATTCCTCGTCGATCGAAACTGGATCAGCCACGACCGCCTCGCATCGCTCCCCGGCTCTTCCGGGAACATCGATCACGAAGCCGTCGCCGCCAAAAAGCAACCCCTCATAGAAGAAGCCGCGCGCAATTTCCTCCACAACCACTCCGCCGAAGAATGGTCCCGCTTCGAAGGGTACTGCCGCGAGAACGCCACCTGGCTCGATGACTGGGCCCTCTACTCCGTCCTCCGCCGCAAATTCGACTACGCCTCCTGGAACGATTGGCCCAACGACGTGAAGCATCGGGAGCCCCAGGCCCTCGAACGCCTCCGACTCGAACATGGCGAAGAACTCGCCACCGCCCAGGCCCTCCAGTTTGCTTTCAACGAACAGTGGAGCGCCCTCCGCGCATACTGCGCCGCCCGCGACATCCGCTTCATCGGTGACATCGCCATCTTCGTCAACTACGACAGCGCCGACGTCTGGACCCACCCTGAGATCTTCGAACTCGACAAAAATCTCGCCCCCATCCGCGTCGCCGGCGTCCCGCCCGACTACTTCTCCGCGACCGGCCAGCGCTGGGGCAATCCCCTCTACAAATGGGATGTCCTTCAGCAGAACGGCTTCTCCTGGTGGGTCGATCGTATTCGCCGCGCGCAGTTCCTCTACGACGTCATCCGCCTCGATCACTTCCGCGGCTTCGAAGCCTACTGGGCCATTCCCGCCGCCGACGTAACCGCCGTCAACGGAAAATGGGTCAAAGCCCCCGGAGCCGCGCTCTTCCAGCGCCTCCACGGCGAGCTCGGCGAGCTCCCCTTCATTGCCGAAGACCTCGGCATGATCACAAAAGAAGTCGACGCCTTACGCGAGCAATTCGGCCTGCCCGGCATGAAAGTCCTGCAGTTCGGTTTTTCCGGCCGCGGCGCCCATATCCACCTGCCCCACCAATTTGTCACCAACACGGTGGCGTACACCGGAACCCACGACAATGACACCACTCGCGGCTGGTGGGAACACGGTACAAATGAAGTGGAAAAAGCTGCCGTCCAGGCTTATCTCGGGACTGACAACAAGAACGTCGTCTGGCCGCTCATCCGCGCCACGGCCACTTCCGTCGCCGACCTCACCCTCTATCCCGTCCAGGACATCCTCGAGCTCGGCAGCGAAGCCCGCATGAACGTCCCCTCCCGTCCCACCGGCAACTGGAGCTGGCGCTACCCCGAAAACGCCCTCACCCCAGCCCTCGCACAAAAGCTAGCCGCCCTCACCGAAGTCACCGACCGCGACAAACACGAGCGCCCCCCGCGCGATTAGTTCCACGAAGGAGATTCCTGTCTCCTGTCTCCTCTTCATTGTTCTCTAACAAACAACGCCACTGGAAACTCCGCGAAAACTGCCTTCAGCGCCAACCGCCCGTCCACGCCCACAGCGACTCGTTCCCCCGTGAACACATTCTCGAGCAACGCCCCCGCCATCTCCGGCACAACCAGCTCCCCGCGTCCCCATGCCCCATTCAGCGGCAACCGCGCCTTCCCCCCCATCAGCGTGTAAGCGAACCGAGGAACCGCCGCCAGCACCCGGCTCCCCCGCGAAAACGCAATCACATGCTCGGCATAGTCTTTTGTAACCTCAGCCGGCACATATTTCCCGCGCTGAAAAGTCTCCGCCATCCGATTCCGCAGATCGAGGGCCCGATGCGCCGTCCATAGCTTCACGCGCCCATCGCCCAGCCTCTCCAGCACATCGTGGCACACCGCCAGCTCGCCCCTGCTCATCGCTTTCTCCTGCATCTCTTCGAGCGCGCGGCGCCGCACCTCATAATCCACCGGCCGGCGATTGTCCGGGTCCACCAGGCTCAGGTCCCACATCTCCGTCCCCTGGTAAAAATCCGGCAGCCCCGGCGAAGCGATCTTCAGCACCACCTGCGCCAGCGAGTTCACCGCGCCAAACAACTTCAGCGACGGCAGAATCTCCCCCAGCATCTCTACAAACCGCGGCTCTCGTCCCCGGCTGTCCGGCATCAGAATGTTCCGGATGAACGCGTGCACCGCATCCACGTAAGCCGGGTTCGGATTCGTCCAGCTCAGATTGACCTTCGCCTCGCTCAGCGCCTTGGTCATGTACTGCAGGATCCGCTCCAGAAAGTCCTCGCGCTCAGCAGCGCTCACCATCCCCCACGGCCACACGCCCGCCAGCGTCTGGTAGATGAAGTACTCCTCGTTCAAACTCGGCGCCACGCGCCCATCTTCCAGCGTCCTCTTGTGCCGCGCATTCAGCCGAACCCACCGCCGCACGTACGACGGCCACATGTACGTCATCTCCGACAGCACGTTCAGCCGGTTCCGCACGTCCTCGCTGCGCTTCGTATCGTGCGTCGACGTCGCCAACATCGCATCCGGCTCCGCCTGCATCCGTCCCCGATTCCCCTCATGAAATTCCGCCGCCCCAATCCCGAATGCCTCCATCGAGCTGCCCACGTCGTTCGACGAAACGAACCGGTTGTACACGTAGAACGCCGTGTCCTCCACTCCCTTCGCCATCACGGGCCCGGTCAGTTGCTGGAATTTAAGCGCAAAGTAAAGCTCTCCCTGATCGATCTCCGCGCCGCTCCGGCCCCGCAGCAACAAGGTGTTCTCAAGAAAATCGAAAACCGACTCGTCTGTCTCCCGATTCCGCTGCTTCGCCCGCCCGATCGCCTGCCGGATAAACGCGCGATCCCTCTCCGTGTACTGTCCGCGATCGTCAATGTAAGTCCGATACACAGGAAAACACGCGATCGTCTCACGAATCGCCGTCTCCAGCAGATTCTCCGTAAAATCGCGAACCTTGCGATTCGCCGATGCCAGCCGGTTCAGCAAAGTCATCAGCACATACACTTCGCTCGAAAGCGCATTGCGCATCACGTTCAGCTTCGATTGATAAATGATCGTTTCCGGATCCGAGACCCCCGTCAGCTTCTCGTAAAAATCCGTGAAGCGCTTCTCGTTTTCGCTTCGGATGAAAACCTGATTCCCGAGATAGACGAAGTCGTATCCCGATGTCCCCCGAACCGGCCACTCCTGCGGCAGCGACTCCCGCGGCTCCAGAATCTTCTCCACCACCACATACAGCGGACCCTGCGCGGCCGCCCAGTCGCACCCGCGCATCGCGTCCCGCACTTCGACCTCAATCCCGTTCGGCGCCGTCGGTCCCTGCGCTTCCTCACCGCAGCAATGCGCGGCCACATAAAGTAACTGTAGCCGTATCAAATACTGCCGCGGATTGAACAACCCATCGCAATGATCGATGCGCAGCCCCGTCACCTCGCCGCGAGCCAGTAGTCTCCGTATCAAATCGTGCGTCGCCGCGAATACCTCGGGGTTCTCCATGCGCAGCCCAACCAGATCGTTGATGTCGAAAAACCTCCGGTAGTTGATCTCCTCGCTCGAAACCCGCCAGTACGCCAGCCTCCACGGCTGCTGTTCCAGCAACTCGTGCAACCGATCGAAACTCCCCGGATCCCCTTCGACCCCGTTGATTCGCGCCACCGCTCTTTCGAGAGCCGGGCGCATCTCCTCGCTCAGCAGCGCTGCGCACAGTCGTGGACGCAGCTCAGCCAGCTGCCGCCGCCGCTGCGCCACCAGCGCCGGGTCCGTCGTCTCATGCGGGGGAATGTGCGCCGTATCGCGCAAAATGTCCCGGAAGAATTGCGGAACCTGCAGATCGTCCAGTTCCGCATCGCGAAAAATCATGGGCGTCGAACGCGCAGCAACCGGAATCAGGTAATCGAAATACTTCACCCGCAGCCGCCCATCGACGGCCACCACCTGAACGCGCTTCGCCTCCAGTTCGTCCCCGTACTGCGACCCCAGTATCGGCAGCAGCAGCTTGTCCTTCATGTCGGGGTTCAGCGGATTCCAGTCAATGTCGAAGTAGCTGGCATATTCCGACGCGCGCCCGTTCTCCAGCACGTCCTGCCACCACACCGAGTCGTTGCCCACGCCCATGTGGTTCGGCACGATGTCCAGCAGCAACCCCATTCCCTGTTCCCGCAGCCGCGCCGAAAACCGCGCGAACCCCCCATCCCCGCCCAGCTCAGGATTCAGCCGGTCGTGCCGCGTCACGTCATAGCCGTGCATGCTGCCTGGCCGCGCCTCGAAGATCGGCGACGCGTAGCAGTCCCCAATTCCCAGCTTTTTCAGGTAAGGCAGCACCGCCTCAGCGTCAGCGAAGGTGAAGCCCGCATGCAGTTGCAGACGGTACGTCGACAGCGGTGCCCGCGCCTCCATGCGCGGTGTCCGCTCGATGCAGTCCTTCATTGCCTGAATTCTGGAGTAGGATTCCATGGTCCGCACAGGTACGGACGTTTGGATGCAAAGAAGCCCAGCGGGATTTTCGGTCGTCGTCAAGCGCTGCCTCCGCGCAGGCCAAAACATCCCCGCACCCCAGCGAGGATCTGTCGCACCCTTATGATCAAGGCAGCTTAGACGAAGTGATCTCCGTCCGCGGCGGCGTGCTCCTCACGCTCTTTATTTCGCAGTACGTCGAACCCTGCTCGTAACCCGTTTAACACCGCTCCCACCTGTCGCACTGGACCAACCACAGCACGGTGTACCGTCGCGGTTGCATGGGCAATGGTGTTCAGCGTTCCCGTCACCATCTCATCCAGTCGCTCGGTCTGCGCCGTGGCCTTCTTCAGCAGATCGTCGACTGCGCCCGCCGTGCGTTTCGACTCTACACGCAGCGTCTGGCTCACTTCCAGCACATTCTGCGCCGCCACCTTCAGCTTGGGAGAAACCTCTTCCAGCAGTCGCCGCGTTGCTTCCAGCGTCGGCAGCAGGTGCTCCTCTGCTTTCTTCGTGACCTCATCCACCCGCCGCAGCGCGCTCTTCAAAGCGAACAGCATTCCCAGCAGCACCAGCGCCTGCATCAGCACGCCCGCCGCCGTCACGGCGGTGAAGACGATATAGACCCATTGCGGTATCTCCTGATGCATAGCTGTGCTCCTGGCCAGCCGTCAATATATCAGCGCGAGGCCACACCTTCGCCAGTTGCCTCGCGCATCCTTCCGTCCTTTTCCGATGTCAGGCGGATTCGGCTTTGTTCGTCGAACTGCTCTGGTAGGCCTGTCGCCCCGCGTCCACGGCTGCCGACACTCGCCCGCCCTGATCGTTCACATACTGCCGTCCCTGGTTCACGAATTCGTCCCACTGCGCGCGGCCCCGCTCCACATATTCCTTACCGCGGCCCACATATTCGTTTACCTGACCCTTGCTGCGGTCTACGATGTCGCCCACCTGGTCGACCGCCTCACGTCCCCGCTGCTTCAGATACTCCGTGCCTTCCTTGGCACTGCTAATCAGTCCCTCGCGCGTCTCTCGCCCCGACTTTGGCGCATACAGCACTCCAATCAGCGCTCCCAGTCCCAGACCTGCAAGAAACCAGCTAAAACCGCTTGACTGCTTTTCTTCCGACATACACTTTATCTCCTTAGGAATAAACCTGATTCGCCGGACACTGTGATCGTACCGGGAAGCCCCGGCCTGCGCAATGGGATGAGAAGGCCAGCGCCTGCCTTGCCAGGGGGCATACATCGACCTCTCCCAGCGCGCAGGACGCCTGCCCTATCAGATGCCTCCCTGAACAACTTCGGGTGCCTGGCTCATTGCCCGGTCGAGCGGGCACCCTACTGCCTGTTGCCTACTGCCTGTTGCCTGCCTCCAGATCCACCAGCTCCACATCCGCAATTGCCCGCCCCAGAAACCGCCCCCCCAGCACCCTGAATTTCGCCACCGAATCCGTCGCGAAAAATCGCGTCTTCGCGCTGGACCCCTGCCCGCCCAGCCTTAGCCTCCGCGCCACTTCATCCGCCGTCACCTCGGCCGAATCGATCACCCGCAGCGACTCCGGCACCGCCGCCTCAATCTGTCGCCGCAGCAACGGATAGTGCGTGCAACCAAGCACCAGCGTGTCCGCGTTCAGCCCCACGCCCCGTGCCACCTCCATCAGCTCCGCCATATATATGCGCAGAACATCGGCCGTCACGGGATGCTCGATCCATCCTTCCTCGACCAGCGGCACCAGCAGCGGGCATGCCTTCTCGATCGCCCGCATTCCACGCTCCGCGCACGCCGCCGTATACGCATGACTCTCCACCGTCGCCGCCGTGGCAATCACCATCACATCCCGCGATGTCGAACTGCGATCGGCAGCGTTCGCTCCTGTTTCCACCACCCCCAGCACCGGCACCGTAACCGCACTCCGAATCGCGTCCAGCGCCAGAGCGCTCGCCGTGTTGCACGCGATCACCAGGAACTCCGCGCCCTCCGCCGCCAGGAACCGCGCACTCGACGCCGCATAACGCGCCACCGTATCACGCGACTTCGCCCCATACGGCAGCCGCGCCGTGTCGCCCAGATACAAATAGTCCGCTTGCGGAATCCGCTCAAACAGCGCTCGCAGCACTGTCAACCCGCCGAATCCCGAATCGAAGACTCCGATTTTCATCGCCCCGCTCCTGTCGGACTCGGCCGCCGCTCCGCATCCGACGCCAAATAGGTCCGGGTCAGATCCGCATGTCCCGCCAGCGTATCGCGCGGCTGCCCATCTACCAGGAAGTGCACCTCCGTCACCGACGGCAGATTCGCATGCAGCGTCGCCATCATCGATAGCAGCGTCAGCGTCTCCGGCTCGATGCCCGAAGGTTGTGCCACCGCCAGCGCTCCGCTCAGATCCACAACCGCCATTTGCCCCCCATCGCCCGCCCCCTCCTGTCCTTTACCCTGCGGCACAGCCAGAAAATAAACATCGTTGATGCCCGCGGCCACGTTCATCGGATGTGTCGAACCCGGTGCGCGATACGCCTCCATCAGGTTCTCCAGCAGCACCCGCGCCTGTGCGTTCTCGTCCACCGGCAGCGGAATATTTCGCTCCACCGTAGTCAGCGAATCGTCCAGATCGTTCGGCACATACATCGTCACAGTCTTTGTCGGGTTTCCTGCCGATTCGCCCATCGCCGCCGGCGCTGCCGTGGCCTGCGCCTGCATGCGATCCTCCGCCCGATTCCTCAGCCGGATCAAAAATGCCGCCATCACCGCGCTCGCCACCAGCATGGCAAAGAAAAGATATTTCTGCAGACGGGAGATCATTACTGTCTCCAGTCGCTCCGCCACTGCTCCAGCGCCGCCGTCACCGCATCCACAACAGACTTCTGATAGCTCACATCTGTGATTGGACGCGCCTCCGTCACGTGCCCTCCCACCAGCGGCGCTATCTCTACCGCCACTTCCGGACAGGTAATGCTGTCCATCGGCTCCACCGACGCCCGCCCCAGACTCACCGGAATCTCAGCATGTGCCAGCGCCGAATCGATCTCCGACTCCAGCTTCAGGCTCTGCGTGACATAGGCGGACTGCGCCGTCTGCCACGGCATAAACCGCTCATTGGCCGCCGGGCTCAGCGAAGACGTAAACAGATGCACCCCGCTCCCCGTCGCCGTTGCGTGGATCACCAGGCAAGCTGCCCCCTGCGTCCGGTTCGCAGTCTCCGCGCGGTTCACCGGCAAAAGGTCCATGTCCGACTGCCGCGTCATCACCACTTCAATCCCATGCGCACGCAGCGTCGACCGCAAGCGCGCCGACAAGCTCAGAGTAATGTCCTTTTCGAGAATCCCCCCGCTGGTCCGCGCCCCGGTGTCGCTGCCCCCGTGCGCCGCATCCACCACCACCACAAATCGCGGCGGTTGCACCCGCGGAGGACCAACCACCTCAGGAATCGAAGGCGCCGCCGGAGCCGGCGGCAACGGCGGCTGCGGATTCTGCTGCATCCATACCGACACCGCCGCAATCCCCAGCGCCGCCGCTTCAGTCCAGCGCATAGATCGCCAGACCGCTCAGCAGCTTCGGATAAAAGTCCGTCGACTTCTGCGGCATTACTTCCCCTGCAAACGCCACTTCCCGCAACTGCTCCATCGTCACTGGATTGATCAGGAACGCCACGTTCGCCTCGCCGCGCGCCACCTGATCCGTCGCCTCCGCCGCTTCCCGCAAATACCGCAGATGCGTCTGGTCGCGGATCGCCTCCTGCGATATCCCCAGCAGTTTCTCCAGCGCCAGACTGTGCAGCTGCACGATGTCCAGCTGCCGCTGTCGCGCCGGAACCCCCTTCAGCGCCTCTGCTATCGCCTCCGGCTTCGCCGTAAGCAGGGACCACCCCTTTGCCGTCACCGCCACAAAAGCCGTCTTGCCGCCTGCAGCCGCAAGTCGCGCCATCGCAACCGCCGGATCCCGTTCCACCAGCTCCTCAATTTCAAAGTAAGGCCGCGCCGCCTCCAGCAATCGCGCCGCTTCAAATCCTGCCAGACCAAACACCACCCGATGCGTCGGCAGAATCACCAGCCCCTCCGAATCCATATTGATGAACGTCATCATCGCCGCTGCTTCCGGATACGCAGGCTGCGCCAGACCCGTGCTGTTCCGCCCCGCGCTGTTCGGCTCGCTCGACTCCGCCGCCTTCCCCGCTCCTCGCTCCTTCGCATAATTCAGCGCTGTCTCGTAGCGATGGTGACCGTCCGCAATGATCAGCTTCTTATCTTCGAGCCCCGTCGCCAGCAGGTTGATCTTCGCCGGATCGGTGACCTTCCACACCCGGTGCACCACGCCATACTCGTCCGTCACTTCGATATCCGGCAGCGTCTCCCCCGCCGTCCCGTTGGCGAACAGCACCCCTTCCGCACTGTGAGCCGGGTCCGAATACAGCATAAAAATCTGCCCAAAATGCGCCCGCGTCGCCCGCAGCAGATTCAACCGGTCCGACTTTGGCTTCGACAGCGTCTGCTCATGCCGGAACACCACCTCCCGGCTGTACTCATATAGCTCACCCAGCGCGATGAACCCACGCCGCTCTCGCACCACTCCCCCTTGTCCCGGAACCTCGAACCGCTGCGCGTAGGCAAAAACGCACGGCTGCCGTTCCTGCGCCAGAATCCCCGCCTTCCGCCACTCCGCGAAATCCCGCGCCGCATTCGTATAGAGGTCGCCCTCCTTGTCGAACAGCTCCGGCATCCGCAGAATAATGCGCACCAGGTTATAAGGGCTGCGCTGGTAGTACGCCTGCTGCATTGCCGGCGTGATCTTGTCATAAGGCTGGGTCACAACGTCCTGTGCGGACACCAGGGCCAGGTTGTAGCGCAACGCGCGAAACGGGTAAATGCGAGCCATAATTGGTTTTACGTTCTCCCCGATTCTATCGTGTCATTCTGAGCGAAGCATCCAGCGAGATACCAGCCTCTCAGGTGCCCGCTATTCCCTAAGGGCTTTAGGAAGCAAACGCTCAGAAGAAACGAGCTAAGCTTCTGTGATGGGTGGAGTTAACCGGTATTTTCGTTACTTCGAAGATCAGTGAGGCACGATTTCGTCATCTGGTGAGATGTTTTCACTGGACTTGACGGCGACTCAGACGGCAGCGGTGACCGGCATTTCAGTGCGCTCGGTCAACGCCATCTTTCTCCGCATCCGATTGGATTTCAGTCCCGGTCGAAGAATGCACCGCAAATTCTGTCACGCTGGCCGTGCTCAGGGACGCTGGAAAGCCGATGCCCTCCCGCGAGGTAAAGGATCGCGTGAAGAGCTTGCTTGAGAGCGCATCGGATGGAGTAGTGGCGAACGTTGCCACTCGGCTAAAAGGAAGCTTGATTGGAATGCAGGATGATGGGTGGATATTGCTGGAACCAGAGATTGCTCCACTGCTGGCTGCTGGGTATTTGTGGGGACATTCATCCGTTTTTCAAAAGCAGGAAGTAGCTGCGCATCGGCGTGAAGCGATAATTCTCATCCTTGAGGCGTATCCGAGCGGATTGCAGGTGTGCAGATCGTCGATGAACTGAAACGCCTGGGCTGGGTGAAGGCTTCGATCAACAAGGACCTAGTGAAAGACGATGTTCAGATTCTCGCGGAAGAAGGAAAGCTCAGGCGGCGTGGATCGTCAATGATGCGCGAATTTAACGTCCATTACAGCCCCTGTGGAAATCACCTGGCCCACTACCCAACTTCACACCTACTCCCTATTTCCTGTCGCCTGCCGTATACTTGAAGTTCGCGGCGGATGCGCAGTGTCTGTCTCCTCTGCCCGCATCACTTCCGAAAGAGAGATCCGATCCACTCATGGCGAACCATGTTTCTTCGCTCAAACGAGCCCGTCAGACCACCAAACGAACAGCAGTGAACCGCTCCAACCGAAGCTCCTTCCGCTCCAGCCTCCGCGCTCTCCGCGAGGCTCTCCAGAAGGGCGACGCCAAAGAAGCCGCCGCGCAGTTCCGCACCACTGTCTCCGCTATCGATAAGAGCGTGCAGAAGGGCGTCATCCACGGCAACACCGCGTCCCGCTACAAGAGCCGCCTCAACGCCCGCGTGAAGGCAATCTCCGCCACCAAGCCAGCCTCATCGAAAAAGGCCGCCGCGCGCTAACGAAGTCCAGTTTGTTTTTCTCGAAGATCACGAACCAAAGGGGAGGCTTTTTGCTGAGAGCCTTTCGCTAAGCGCCTTTTGCTATGCGTTATACGCTGGCTCTCCTAAACCTGGCCTTTAAGCAATACTCACAAACCCCGTCGGCACGTAGCTCGTCGTGACGCTCCCGTTGTCCACCGTCACAAACGTCACACCCTCGCGATCCCCAAACTGCGCCCCTCGCCACCAGTTGCCGCACACCGCGCCCCCGGTCAGGTACTGGATTTCGTGATGCCGCACATCCTCCACGATGTGCGTGTGCCCCTGCAGCAGCGCCATCACGTTGTACTTTTCCAGCATCGGAATGATCGCATTTCCGTTGGATACCGGTTCGTAGACCTTGCTGTTCGACCCCGGCCCATAACTCGCCATGCTTGTCGCCAGAGGCACGTGACTGATCACAATCGATGGAGTCCCCGCGTTTGCCGCGAGCACCCGTTCGAGCCACGCCATTTGTCTCAGATCGATTTCCGGATACCAGTCTCGTCCCTTCACCAGGATCGAATCCAGAACGATAAAATCCACGCCCTTGTGCTGGAACGAATAGTAGGTCGGCGTGTTAAACACCTTCTCAAACATCGCCTTGCCAAAAATCGCGTCGTGCGAACTCATGTCCGTCTCGAGTCCAGCTACGTCATGATTTCCCAGCACGTGCCAAACCGGCATGCGCAGCGTTTTCTCCGCCTCCGCATACAGCTGGTACTGATCGATAATCCGTTCCTTGTGTACTTTCAGCGCATCGTATACGTGATCCCCACCGCAAATCGCAAACTCCGCATCCGACGCGTTGATGATCTCCATCGCCAGCTGTGTCCCCTGCGGCGCATCTATCTCCGGCTCGATGTGCACGTCGGCGAAAAACGCAAACGTGAAGCTGCCCGATGCCGCCTTCACTGGCCGCTCGATCTCCTGCGCGCGCGCCTGAACACCGCCCAGAGCACACGCCGCCGCGGCCAACCCCGAACCTCTTAGAAACTTTCTGCGATTCATACTGCCCACCCTGACTGGAATCCTGCCTGCAACGCTACGGCCAGGCATGACTCCGCACCATTACAAAGAAGTAATTTGGCCCCAGTACTGTCGAAAGTACCCTCGCACCGCGCGCCCCACTGTGAGATCCATCACACCAGCGCTGCAGCACACATTCCATCCCGGCCGGGCGCAAAGTTCTCCTAGAATCCTCCGCGCTCATCCTGGGTTTCGATCTGGCTTTCGATCACGGCTCTCCTCCCGGAACCGGCCGTTTGCGGATATTGTCATCCGTCCTGGTCACCCTCCGCAGAGTCCCCTCCGCCATTACCAAGTTGTTATCGCGAAACACCAACGGGGAAGTGACGGGGTCGACTGTGTCCCGAAAGATAGAGATGGCTGGAGAAAATACTCGATGGCGGATGTGTCGTACTATCGCTATCCATTCGACAAGGATGGACAACCGGTCCTCAACTTCGGGGAAGCAGTCGCCGCCGCGCGGATCCTCGAAGCGCAGCTCAGCAAACTGATGGACCGCTGGACCTGGCCGGAGCTTTGGCTCAGGATCGTCGAGCGGCGCCCCGGTTGCGTCCGGTACGAGGTTCACCGTAACGGACGGTTCGTGGGATTTGCGACTGTCATGCCCAACTCGGTCGCGCCCCCGCAACATGATCTCCAATCGGTTGTCGAGGAGAAAACGACGACGGACGAAGCGCGGCGCGACAAGGCTAAGCGAGCCTGAGAACGGCCAAAGCTGGGCCTAAAATCTCCCTTTATGGCTGAGCGGGAGCGGGGATTTCGAGCGGGCGCGTGTCGGCCTCGGCGGCGTTCTTGTGCAGCTGATGATGCAGGCAGTAGAGAGCCAGCTCGAGCCGGTCCGACACACCCAGTTTATCGTAAATCTTGCGCAGGTAATTCTTGACCACCTGCTCGGTGGTGCCAAGCTGGTAGGCGATCTCCTTGTTGCGCTTGCCCTGCGTGATGCCCGCAATGATGAGCATTTCCTTTTGATTAAGGCGGGGCTGATTGCGCGGATTCGACAGGTTGCCGGCTTGCGAGCGATACGCCTCGATCACCCACGTGACCGATTGATTGTCGATCCAGGTTTCCCCGGCCGCAATTTTACGCACACACTTGATCAGCAGATCAGGAGAGATGGAACGGGGAATGATGCCACGGACTCCGCGACGATATAAGTCGACTGTATGCGACTCCTCGTTGGACGCCGACTGCACGATGATTTTCAGATCCGGAGCCAGCCGCACAACGGCCGGAACGGCATTCGCAGTGCCGGTGATCATGGCGCCTTCGAGCAGCAAGACGTCGGCAGGCGTCCGTTGCACAGTGTCCTGGAGTGACTGCAGGTTATCCGCCTCGGCGACGACCGACACGCCGGAGTCCGGTCCGAAGACCTTGCGCATACCTACCCGATAGATCGCCTGCGAGTCAGCGAGTATCACTCGAACCTCAGGGCTGGGTTGTGCTGCCTGAGGAGCTACACTGGTGCCGTTTCCGTTGATGTGCGTCATAAGAATTCTGTGTCCGAACTACTGGAACCTGTATTCGTCAATTACAGCAGCGGCGTATGGCTGACCTTCATTCCAATAAGAACGGACAATTCTTCCAGAGCAATGCACCGCCGCAGTCACAGAGAACTCCAGCGTTCCCGCTGGAATCTCCACAAGAAACTCAATCTGCTGCCCTTCCCGAAGTGGTTGCCGCAGGCGCAATAGAACTCCGCTGGCGGAAAAGCTTTCGGTGAGCGCTTCATAAGCCTGGCCTTCGGCGAGTACAGTCACCCGCAACTGCAACGGATAGCGGACTGCGCCACGGTAAGGGCGCCAGTTACGGGTTCCAGGAGAAGAACAAACCGCAGTCTCCATGATGGACTCTCCTGTGATTCATCCCTACAGTACCCGCAAACCCCGGCGCTGGCCAATTACCAAAGTTTACATCTTCGATTCCATTTGTAAACGAGGAAATTATCCCCTGCAATGACCAAAATGGGGCAGGATCGGTCTCTTCTGTGGGAACCGCAGGATTTGTGGTAGATTTCCCCCGCTGAACCCAAAAAACCATCAAACGCCAAAAAACGCCGCCGAAGCCCCTACCCACGACTGTTCCCGATTGTGGTCGACCCCCATCATGAGCCCCCGCCCAAGGCGCACCAGCGAGATCAGCGGGGTCAGTTTGCCCCCCACCGGCCCTGTCTCATCCGGCCATACATATAGGATGCGGACCTCTGCCTGGGTGGGACCAACGGGGGTATCGATGACGGGTACGAAGGTGACCCGCTCCTGCAGGAGGTAATCGGCCCGACGGTCCAAAGGTATGGCCGCCAGCTGTTCGTCCGTCGGTGCAAAAACGATTCCCTGCCCCGCAAACGAGTATAGCGGCTTGAGGATCAGCCGGTTACGATCCTCCGGCAGACGATCCCGGAGGTTCGGCAGGTTCTCCCCGGCCGGGGGACGGAACCAGTCGTCCAGGAAGACAGCAGGCGGGACGGCCGGATGATGCAGCCAGGGAAGTGAAAATTTGCTGACGTGGAAGTACCAGTTGGGGTGGCCGGCCCACTCGACGTCGAACGCCTCGCGGTAATCGAAACGGAGGCGAATTTGCTTCCCCACCAGCTCGTCGACGATGGCGCGGTTGTAAATGCGACGAATCGGGTACAGCCTGCCGGCCTTGCGATAGGCGAGACTACGAAGCCGCCGGCCACGCGACGTGGCTGTCGCGGAAACCGGTTGGACGTCAGCGATGTCGACGATCTTGATACCGAGCCGATCAGCCGTGATATGGAAGTCGGGCAGGGTTTTTTGGCCGGCAGGATCGACGTCGATAAGGACGACGGTCTCGGGATCGTGTCCGGCGACGATGGTACTGCCGAGGAGCTTCCAGAAGCCAGCCTCGTCGAGCCCGCCCAGAAGATACCGAAGTGAACCATCCAGCGAAAAGGCGGACCGGTACGCCTCGCTGAGCGCCCACTGGAACCCGAAGACGGAGGGGAAAGCCTGCATCTCGACCAGCCGTGGCGCGAGCCGGCCATCCTCTTCCCTCACCAGCCCGAAGTCAGCGGTCAGGAAGTGGGGATGATCGGTCTGCGACGCTGCGCGCCAGGGTTCAGGAATTGCCGCAAGCGAGCGGGCAAGGTATTTGGGGTCGCAGACCAACTGGAGGGTAAGGTCGATGCCGATGCGGGCCATCTCATCGAGCAGCGACTGCGGGAAAAAGCAAGGCGTTTCGGCGACGGGAAACCCAACGTGGGTGCGCGCAACCGCGTCGAGCCCATCCAGCATCGACCGAAACACTTCGGGGCGAAAGCGGTGGTTGAAATCATGGCGCAGCTCGGGGATCACAAAGCTGAGAGTAACGCGGGACCGCGATGGGAGCAATCGTCACAGCAAGCTCGACCGCCTCCGCAATGCGCTCAAACGCCCTTCTTTTGCGGCTCCCACACGTATTTGTGAATCTGCAGGCTCAGCCGCGCGGGAACTCCATCGGCCAGCATCCAATCCACCAGCTCCCGAGGATCGAGCAGACAATTCTCTGTGCTGCGGTGCACCGAAGGCGTTTTGGAGAATGCCGGAGAAAGCAGAACCTGCCCCGCCCGCGTCTCCAGCTTGTTCTCCCGAATGAAATCGCGCGCAAATACGTAATCGTCGCGGTTCGTAATCACAAACTTCACCTCGTCGCGTTCCGTCAGGCAGTCGAGATTCGCGATCCGGAAGCTGCCCGCCTCGCCCGAGGCAGGGCATTTAACATCCACAATCTTGTGTACGCCGCGGGGCACCGCCTCGAGCAACCGCTCTCCGCTGGTTTCGATCATCAGCTCGTACCCGGCGCGCAGCAGCCGCTCCATCAGCGGAACCAGCTCCCGCTCCTGCAACATCGGTTCCCCACCCGTGAACTCAATCAGCTTCACTGGCGCCAGCTTCTCGATCTCCGCTGTCACCTGATCTTCGCTTAATTTGTAACCGCCGGTGAACGTATATTCCGAATCGCACCACGCGCAGCGCAGATTACACCCCGCGAGCCGCACAAAGATGCAAGGCAGCCCGGCGAAACTGGACTCGCCCTGTATGGACTTGTAAATTTCGATCAGATACAAGCGTCGCTACTCGTAATACGTCGCAGTCGTGGTGTCCGTCTCGAAGATCGTGCAGTCTTTCACCCGCACGCGTCCGCTTGTCATCTGGCTCAACTGGCGATTGGTCTCATCGTAGAAATATCGAGCAAGGTTTTCGGCCGAAGGATTGATCTTCGTAAAAGGCTCGATATCGTTCAGCATCTGATGGTCTATTCGCTCGATCACCGGCCGCATCACCTGTTTCAGATCCCGAAAGTCGAGTAATAAGCCCGCCGCGTCCAGTGCGTCGCCGCACAGCGTGATCCGCACCTTGTAGTTATGCCCATGCGGGTTCTCGCACTTCCCCTTGTAGTTGCGGAGATAATGTCCCGACGAAAATCCGCGCTCTACTGTCACTTCATACATAGTTTCTGATAGCTTTCCGAATACGGAATGCTGCTCTCGTTTCTATTTTATCTGTCGCCCGTTCCCGACCCGTCCCGTCCCCGCCGCCTCATCCTCTGCTCCTCGTTGCGCCGGTCGACCTGCTCGAACATCGCGGTCATCACCCCCAGCAGCGCGACAATCAGCCCGCCCACAGTCAGGAACAGCGCCGTCGTCTTCCACAGCGTACCGTTTGCAGGCAGCGCAGGCTGCATCCGCCCCGACGTCATCGCCATCACGAACGAAACCGCCGCAAACAGCAGCAGCACTCCCGCCAAAATGTAGAGGTTCCGCGCCACCGGTCAGTCTACCGGCTTTCACTGCCCGTTTCCTCGCTGACCGCACTTTAGCTGCCCGGCCCCGAGCTGACCGCACCTTAGCTGACCGGGCCTGAGCTGACCGTTTCCTGGCTGATCCGCTCCTGTACTCTGTAGCCTGAACGCTGCACCTTGCGTATGGATATCTCCATCGTCATTCTCGACGACAATGCCGGCAGTCTCGACCTGCTCTCGACCGCCCTGGCTCAGGAAGGAGTCGTAATCCATACTGCCTCGCGTCCCAGTGAGGCTCTGGAGCTGGTGCGCCGCCACCATCCCCAGCTGGTGCTGACCGACCTGGTCATGCCGGAGATGACCGGCCTCGACGTCCTCAACCGCATCATGGAATTCGCCCCCACCACCGATGTCGTGCTGATGACCGCGCACTATACAACCGAAACCGCCGTCCAGGCGATTCGCAACGGAGCGGCCGATTACCTCGAGAAGCCCATCCGCCTGCCCATCCTCCGCGAACGGGTCGGCCGGCTCATTGAAGACACCCGCCGTCGCCAGCAACTCGGCTCAGACGCCGAATTCGAAGGCCTGATCGGCGCCAGCCTAAAAATGGCGGAGATGTTCGCGCGCATCCGCCGCATTGCCCCGCATTACCGGTCAGCCCTCATCCAGGGAGCCACCGGCACCGGCAAGGACCTGGTCGCCCGCGCCCTGCACGCGCGCAGTGGCGTAAAAGGCCAATACGTCGTCCTCAATTGCTCCGCAGTCGTCGAGACGCTATTCGAAAGCGAACTCTTCGGCCACGTGCGCGGCGCCTTCACGGGCGCAGATCGCGACAAGCCCGGTCTCTTCGAATCCGCCACCGACGGCACGCTGTTTCTCGATGAAATCGGCGACATGCCCATCGCCACCCAGGCCAAGTTGCTGCGCGCGCTGCAGAACCAGGAAATCCAACGCGTCGGCTCGCTCCAGACGCGCAAGGTGAACGTGCGCGTTATCGCCGCGACCCACCGCAACCTGCGCCAGGCAGTCGCCGACCGCCTCTTTCGCGAGGACCTCTACTACCGCCTCGCCATGGTCGAGATCCCTGTTCCTTCTCTCGCCGAACGCAGAGAGGACCTACCCCTCCTCATTCGTCACTTCGTCGAGCGCTTTGGGCAACAGTACGGCAAGACCATTCGCGGCGTCTCACCCCGCACACGTCTCGTGCTCGAGCGGCACAACTGGCCAGGCAACGTACGTGAGCTGGAAAATGCCATCGGCCACGCCTCGATGATGGCGGAGAGTGACGAAATCGACGTCGCCGACTTGCCGGCCGCGCTGCTGGCAGAGCCGTCGACCCTCTCCAGCGATGCGATCCCCAGATCGCCTGATCAGCCTTCCACACTCCAGGAAGACGCCTCCCTGGCCGAGCACGAACGCCAGCTGGTGGTCAGCGCGCTCGAAAAGGCGCAGGGCAACCAGTCCCATGCAGCACGGGCTCTGGGCATCGGCCGTGACGCCCTCCGCTACAAAATGAAGAAGTATGGCTTGCTGTAGCTATCGGACCGATCAGCTCAGGCCGTCTCTTCCCGCTCCAAAGATTGCGCCGCCGATTCACGCAACATCCGCGCCACGGTCTCGCGCAAAACCTCGGGCCCCGCGGGTTTGGCCAGGTAATCGGTGAACCCCGCGTCCATAATTCTCTCGCGATCCCCGCGCATGGCGCTGGCCGTCAGCGCGAGCACCGGTAGATTCCGAAAGCGCGCCTCGCCCCGCAACGCAGCCAGTACTCCGTAGCCGTCGAGACCCGGCATCTGCAGATCGAGCAGGATCAAATCCGGATTCCCGTCGCGCGCCCGATCCAGAGCTTCTTCGCCATCCTCGGCTTCTATCACAGCGTATCCGGCGTGCTCCAGCACCAGGCGCAGCAGTTCGCGGCTGCTCGGCCGGTCATCCGCAATCAGGATCAGAGGTTTCTCTGGAGATGTCGACATCGTACCCACTCAGCTCCGTCGGCCTCGAACACAGGTGCTTTTCTTCAAATTTCGATGGATCTCCGGGGAAATGATGCAGCCATCCTACAACCCCGGCGCAGCGATGGGAAGCGTGAAGGTAAAGCGGCTGCCCTCGCCCGGCGTGCTCTCCACCTCCATCCACCCGCCGTGCATCTGCACCAGCTCCTTCGTAATCGATAATCCCAGCCCTGTGCCTTCGCGAACACCGCGCGTCGTATTCCCCACCTGATAAAACTTGTCGAAGATGTTCTCCTGCTCCGCGGCGGATATGCCGATCCCGGTATCGCCCACAGTCACGCGCACAAACCCCGCATCTTCCACCGCGTCAATCCACACCTTCCCTCCCTCGGGCGTGAATTTCACCGCGTTGCTCAGCAGGTTGTAGAGCATCTCCTTCACGCGCAGCGGATCGGCATCGACCAGCGAATCCCGTGCGCCGAGCTCCTCGATTGTTATGCCTTTCGCGGCGGCTCCCGGACGGATCGCTTCGAGCGCCTCCCCGATACTGCGAGTCAGCGGATAGGTCTCCCGCTTGAGTGTGAGGTGGCCGGCCTCGATCTTGCTCAGATCCAGAACGTCGTTAATCAGCTCCAGCAGGTGCTCGGAGTCGCGGCGAATATGGCCCACGAAGCGGCTCTGCGCCTCGCCCAGCGCGCCCTCGTGCCCCTCCTGCAGCAGTTCGGCAAAGCCAATGATGGTATGCAGCGGCGTTCGCAACTCGTGACTCATGCTGGCCAGAAACTCGCTCTTCAGCCGATTGGCGCGCTCGATCTCGCGATTGCGCGCTTCCAGTTCGCCTGTGTACTGCAGCTGGAGCCTCCGCACCTCTTTCTCGGCGCGCTTGCGCTCGGTCACGTCGCGAATCACAGCCGTCACATGCATGCCGCCTTCCGTCTGGATAGGACTCAGGCTGATCTCGACAGGAAACAGCGATCCATCCTTGCAGCGCGCGTGCAGCTCGAGACCCGAGCCCATCGGCCGTGTGCGCGGATGCTCCAGATAGCTGTCGCGATGCCGATAATGCTGGTGCCGGATCGCGTCCGGAACCAGCAGATCCACCGACTCGCCCAGCAGCTCGTCGCGAACATAGCCGAACATCTCCTCCGCGACCCGGTTCACCAGCACGATCCGGCCGTCGGCGGAAACCTCCACAATCGCGTCCGGCGCCGCCTCCAGCAACTGCCGGAAGCGGCGCTCCATTCGCGACTGCTCTTCGGCCGCCAACCGCTGCTGCCGCTCCGACATGTCTACGTTCGTTTCCATCACATGCGATTCGGCCACACCCAGCTCGCGAATCCAGCGGCTCAGCACCACCACACGCTGCCCCGTGCGCGTGCGGTGGATGATCTCGCCCTCCCAATGCCCATCGCGTTCCAGCTGTTGGGTGATTTCCCCCACCGGTTCCCTGAATGTTGTCTGCAGCAGTTCGTGGCTGATGCGACCCATGGCCTCCCCGGCGGTCCAGCCGTAGAGTCGTTCCGCTCCTTTGTTCCAGTAAACGATGCGATCGTGGGGATCACGAACCAGAATCGGCTCGTGCGCCTGATCCAGCAATTGCGCCTGCCGTTGCGCAAGTTCCTCGCGCTCCTTCTGCTGCGTTATGTCGCGCGCGATCTTCGAAATGCCGATCAGCTTTCCCGCGCCGTCGCGAATGGGGGAAAGCGTCAGCGCGATTACCAGGCAACGTCCGTCCTTATGGCGGCGCAACGTTTCATATCGCTCGATCGCTTCATCGGCGCCGATCCGCCGCAGCAGCTCCCGCATATCGTCTTCGTAACCAGGCCACGCCAGCATGGTGATCGGCTGTCCGACCGCCTCCGCCGCCGTGTATCCGAACATCGTCTCCGCGCCCCGGTTCCACGTAGTGATCGCGCCATCGAGCGATTCGCTGATGATGGCGTCGTTGGAAAACTCGACAATCGAAGCAAGGCGCTGCCGCACCTCCTCAGACTGCTGCCTCGCCGTGATGTCGCGGCTGATACTCGCGAATCCCAGCAACTGCCCGTACAGGCCAAAAATGCCGAAAGCCCGCATGTCCACCGTGATCGTTCCGCCCGTGCGCGCATGCTTCAGGCGAAATTCTCCGAACCACGGCTCGCCGCGCAGAAGCGCCGGAAGAACCTCCGTATCGAAAATCTCCCGCTGATTTTCGATTTCTGTATCGAACACGGAAAAGTCCCGCACCTCATCGGCCGCATCCAGCCCCAGCAGTTCGCGCCCCGCGTGGTTGATGTAGCTCGTCTTCAGCGTCGGATCGGTCAGGATGACCAGATCCGGCGTGTTCTCGACGATCGCCAGCAGCCGTCTCTGGCTCTCGGCCGTTCGCTTCTCCTGTGTAATATCGCGCCAGGCCAGCAGCGCCCCCTGCACTTCGCCTTGCGAATCGAAAACAGGCCGGGCGCGGACGTCGATCCAATAGCCATCTGAGGCTCCCGGCGGGCGCACGTATTGTTCCCCCTCGACCGTCTGCCCTTGCAGCGCGACAGCGCCGGGCAGCTCGTCTGCCGGCCATAGGGTCTGCCGGTCAGGCAGATAGATTCCGTACGCCTCGCTCCACCCCGAGATCGGCGGCCCGTGGGGATCGATACCGAACAGACGTTCCGCAGCCGCGTTCGCAAATTGCACCCGGCCATCACGGCCAAGCGAAACGACCGCCTCGTCCAGTTGATCCACCAGCGCCCGCAATTCCTCCTGGCGCGGCCCGGAGGACCCTGCACGGGACTTTTTCCCACGAGGCACGGCCGTGGCGCTCTCGACCGTGGTTGAAGATGCCGCACCGGATTTCTTCCTGGGTCGCCTGGTCTTCATGGAACAGGCTGATAGTGTACCCGTGCCCACCTGCCCGTCGCACCACCTGCGTCATTTCGCGCAGCGGTGCACTCCTTCAGCGCCGTCCCGCGCACGCGGCTACCGATCATATTTCTGGATTTCGTGAGTTTGCGCGGCTTTTCGCGGCCTCGGCGCAGTGGCCCACAATTTGCTTTCCCACCATATGAACCCAGGGTAGTTGAGCCAGGGTAATTCAGGGGTAAGCTTGGAAATCTCTTTACGTCACAGCGGCGGCGCTCTTTTCACGGCGGAGGCGCGTCACCATCGGGTCTTGCTCGATCAGCCTGCCGAAGATGGAGCCACCGACCAGGGCATGTCCCCGGCCGAGCTCCTGCTGGCGTCCCTCGGCGGCTGCATCGGCCAGTACGTCGCTCAATACCTGAGCCTGCAGGGCCTCTCCTGCGAAGGCCTGCTGATCCGCGTCGAAGCGCAGCCTTCCGCCCGCCCCCTGCAAGTCGGGGATTTTCAGGTTGAGGTGATCGCCCCAGCGCTCAACGACAGCCAATTGCGCGCGCTCGAGAGGGCCTTCCCAGCCGGCCTGGTCCAGAACGCCATTCGCTGCGAACACTCCGTGCGCATTACAGCAGTTTCCAAACAGGAACGTTGAGCCGTCTTGCGGGCGTGACTGCCTGCAGGCGAAATCTGGAGGCTTTGTTGCGTGCGGAGCGGGAGCCCGCATCCGCAATTCCCTCCGGGCTCTGGGTTTTTCCTTTACCATGGGAATTACATCGCGACGATGCCTATAAGCGACACGATTCTGGTCACCGGGGGAGCTGGTTTCATCGGGTCGAATTTTGTTCTGGCCTGGGTCGAGACCGTCGGGACGCCGGTGGTGAATCTCGATGCACTGACTTACGCCGGTAATCCGGCCAGTCTCGACTGCCTGAGCTCCGATGGGAGACAGCTGCTGGTGCAAGGCGACATCTGTAACGCGGAGCTGGTGGGCTCGCTGTTACGGGAGCATCGGCCGCGGGCCATCGTGCACTTCGCGGCTGAGAGTCATGTGGATCGCTCCATCGTAGCTCCGGATGCATTCATCCGCACCAATGTCCAGGGCACGTTTACACTCCTCGAACAAGCAAAGAGCTACTGGTCCGGGCTAAGCGAGGCGGACCGTTGGGCCTTTCGCTTTCTCCATGTCTCCACGGACGAAGTTTACGGTTCGCTCGGAGCTGCGGATCCGGCATTTTGCGAAACCACGCCCTATGCTCCCAACAGCCCGTATGCCGCGTCGAAGGCCGCGTCGGATCATCTGGTGCGCGCGTATTACCATACCTTCGGGCTCCCCGTGCTCACTACAAACTGCTCGAATAATTACGGCCCGTTTCAGTTTCCTGAAAAGCTGATTCCACTGATGATTCTGAATGCTCTCGAAGGCAAGCCATTGCCGGTTTATGGAGATGGCGCCAACGTGCGTGATTGGTTGTATGTTCGGGATCACTGCTCAGCCATCCACGCTGTTCTGGCACGCGGCCGCATCGGCGAGACCTACAACGTGGGCGGCAACAGCGAGCGAATGAATCTCGATGTCGTGACCGCGATTTGCGATCTTCTGGACGAGATGAGTCCTGACCCGAGACTCGGTTCCCGCAGGAAGCTCGTCACCTTCGTCAAAGACCGCCCTGGCCATGATCGCCGCTATGCCATCGATGCGTCGAAGATTGCCCGTGAACTGGGATGGACGCCTGCCGAACAATTTGAAAGCGGTCTCCGCCGCACGGTTCGCTGGTATCTCGACCATCTTGACTGGGTTGAAAACGTCCGCACCGGAGCCTACCTGCGGTGGATCGAGCAGAACTATAAGGAGCGCCTTGCCACATGAAGGGCCTCATCCTTGCGGGCGGGTCAGGCACGCGTCTTTATCCGGTTACCCAGGTCGTTTCCAAGCAGCTCCTGCCGGTATATGACAAACCGATGATCTACTACCCGCTCAGCACGCTGATGCTGGCCGGGCTGCGGGACATCCTGATTATCTCGACCCCCCAGGATACGGGGCGGTTTGCCGAATTATTGGGCGACGGCCATAACTGGGGCATGAACATCAGCTACGCGGTCCAGCCGAGTCCCGATGGTCTCGCACAGGCATTCCTGATCGGGCGTGACTTTATCGGAGACGACACCAGCGCCCTGGTTCTCGGCGACAACATCTTCTACGGCCAATCGCTCTCCACCCAATTGCAGAAGGCAGCCGCGCTGCAGCAGGGAGCCACCATATTTGCTTACCCTGTGCAGGATCCCGAGCGCTACGGCGTCGTTGAATTCGACCAGGCTGGTCGCGCCGTCAGCCTCGAGGAAAAGCCCACCGCCCCGAAATCGCGCTACGCGGTCACCGGCCTTTATTTTTACGATCGTGACGTAGTCCAGTTCGCCTCTTCGCTCAAGCCATCTGCGCGTGGCGAACTCGAAATCACCGACTTGAATCGCCTCTATCTCGAAGCGGGGCGCCTGCACGTCCAGATTATGAGCCGCGGTATGGCATGGCTCGACACAGGCACGCACGATTCTCTGTTTGAAGCCGGCCTCTTTATCCAGACCGTCGAGCGCCGCCAGGGGCTCAAGATCGCCTGCCCTGAAGAGATTGCGTACCGGATGGGACACATCTCGGCGGAACAACTGGAATCGCTGGCCCAACCCATCCGGAAGAGTGGATACGGTCAGTATCTGCTCGCCTTACTGCGCGAACCCTATTTTGGACAAGAGGCGCAGTGATGAAGGTTCAGGAAACCTCGCTGCCTGAAGTTCTTCTGTTCACCCCCACTATCTATCGCGACAACCGCGGCGCGTTTCTGGAGACCTGGAACCAGCGCGCCATGGCGGAGGCCGGTCTGCCCACAACCTGGGTGCAGGACAATTTCTCCGTCTCGCAGAAGAATGTGCTGCGCGGCATTCACTACCAGGTGATTCAGCCACAGGGAAAGCTCGTGCGCGTAGCCTACGGAGCCGCGCTTGATATCGCTGTGGACCTGCGCCGCAGTTCGCCCAGCTTCGGCCGGCATGTCGCCATTGAACTCAGCGGCGAAAACTGCCACATCCTCTGGATCCCCCCGGGCTTTGGCCACGCATTCCTCGCCCTCACCGACATTGTCGGATTCGCCTACAAGGTTACCGACTACTACTCGCCCGCCGGCGAGCGGACGATTTTGTGGAACGACCCGGCGCTGGCGATTCCGTGGCCTGTGGCCCCCAACGATGTCGTCGTCTCGGAGAAGGACAGCAAGGGCGCAACGCTTCCCCACGCCGAGGTCTTTCCATGAGCCGCAGCCCTTCCGTCCTGATTGTTGGTGGAGCAGGACAGGTTGGCAAAGAACTGGAGCGCAGCTTTTCGGATTTTGGCGACATCGTTTCCGTCGACCGCGACCGTTTCGATTTGGCAGTACCCGAGCAAATCCGTGCTCTGGTGAGACGAGCGCGGCCGGATGTAATCCTGAATGCCGCCGCATACACGGCGGTGGATCGTGCCGAGTCGGAGCCGGACATTGCCATGGCTATCAATGCCGCGGCGCCACGTGTCCTCGCGGAAGAGGCGCGGCAATTGAATGCATTGCTGGTGCACTACTCCACAGACTACGTCTTCGACGGCTCAAAATCTGAACCATGGATCGAGGAAGACCCACCCCATCCGCTGAATGTCTACGGCGCCACCAAGCTGGCCGGTGAGGAGGCCATCCGCCAAGTAGGCGGTCGATTTCTCATCTTTCGAACCAGCTGGGTCTATGGTCCGCACGGTCAAAACTTCCTGCTCACCATGTTGCGGATGGGCCGCGAACGCGACCGCCTGAATGTCGTCGACGATCAACACGGCGCGCCCACCAGCTCCATCGAACTGGCCAACGCCACGCGAACCATCGTCGAAGGCGTCCTGGCAGGCCGATTTGGCTTCGACGACGCATGGGCTGGTCTCTATCACATGACCTGTTCGGGCTCGACCACCTGGTGCGGCTTTGCTCAGGCCATCTTTGCCCGCGCGGGCCGTCTGCTCAACGGACGCGCACCGCAGGCGAATCCGATCCCTGCCGCCGACTACCCGACACCAGCCAAACGCCCCCGCAACTCTGTTTTGTCGAACGCTCTCCTTCAACACCGTTTCGGGGTTCAGCTCGTTCGATGGGAGACGGCCCTCGACGCGGTTCTCGAGGAGTTGAGGAAAGATTCGAACTGAGGCCTTTGGGAGCTGGGAGCCTGTAGCCGCTCGCACAACCACAATCCGTGTCAGGAAAAGAGAATGTCATCCAGAGCGAAGCATCCGAATCGTTGCGCCCGCCTTTGGGCGCAACAAACAATGAAGGCGCAAGTCGAAGGACCTGCGGTTCCCGCCGGAACCACCCCCCAAAAAATGGACAAAGGACCGCGCCACACGCGGTCATCGCATTTTCACAAAGAACCACCACAACCCGTGCCCAAAAAAGAGAATGTCATCCAGAGCGAAGTATCCGAATCGTTGCGCCCGCATTTGGGCGCAACAAACAATTAAGACGCGAGTCGAAGGATCTGCGGTTCGCTCGGAGTTACAAATCCGTTTGGGATGCGCATCTCGTCCCGCGTATGCAGGACTACGGTGAAAGCCACGGCCTTCAGGCCGTGGAAAAAGGCGCCTAGCAGAAAGGGCTTCAGCCCCGGAACTCCCAACACCGTCGCGGTCGCAAAGCCTCACCTCGCACCACGATAATCAGCTCACACCATCACAACCCGTATCAAAAAAAGAGAATGTCATCCAGAGCGAAGCATCCGAATCGTTGCGCCCGTTTTTGGGCGCAACAACAATTCAGACGCGAGTCGAAGGACCTGCGGTTACATGCTCCAACCACAGCCGGGCGAACGACTCAGCTCGAACCACCACGACCCGTGTCAAAAACAGCGAATGTCATCCAGAGCGAGCCGTCCGAATCGTTGCGCCCGCCTTTGGGCGCAACAACAATTCAGACGCGAGTCGAAGGACCTGCGGTTCGTTCGCCGCCACCTTACGTACCCGAAACCACCGTCCGCGCTACCGACACCGACCTCATCGCCATTCAGGGCTGCGCAGCCGAAGCCCGCATCCCAATCGCAGAACGCATTAGAGGCCCTGACGAACAACTCGAATGGTTGTCATCAACTCCCGCTATCGCGGATGCAATCAAAGAACGCCGTGAGATCCTACTACCCGGCGGGAATCGCGCCTTCGATTACCTCTTTTCAGTTATTGAAGTCTACGGGATCTAGATAAGCCTCGCCAGTTTGGGAAGCGTGCCGACGAACCCTGGATATGACCTCCCAACCGAGCAAATCAGGAAACGATGTTTGCTGATCAAGCGAGTCAGCCATGCGGTTGACTAAGCGGAGCCCTGCATCACCTGCTTCCTCCAACTTGGGGAAGAGGCGGTAGAGGAGTTCGCGCTTCGTCTCCTCGCTTTGCCAACCACTCAGAAACGCCTGCGCCACTCCACAGCGTCTCAGAAAAAGCGCGAGGGCCTTCCGACGCCAATACGATTTCAACGCGGCGTCGGCTACCAGTTCCAAATAATGTGGCGGGATCGGTTTTTCAATTCCTATTCCCATTGGACCGATTGTCAACCCATTCTAATTTCCCAACACTTGCGCCATGTCTCGATTTTGGTAGACAGGAATCGTGCAAGACACGCCTCGCGTCAGCGAGGCTACGGGAGAAGCCACGGCCTTCAGGGCTTGGGACGAGGCCCAAACAGAAAAGGGGCTTCAGCCCCGGCCAGCACCTCGTCACTGGACGGTGACCCTCCCGTCCTCCTTCGACGGAGACGCAGCCACCTGAAACTGATCCCAGTAGCAAATATTAGCCAGCCGCCTGCACTTATGAACCTCCACGTGATGCCCATGTTCGCGGAGTATCTGAACCAACTCCCACATTCGGCTAATACCCTCTGCCGCCGCTGACCTGAACCAGAAAATCGCTCGACCCGTAGAGAAGCTTTCAGGCGGATGCGGCAAATGCGCGTTGAACCAATCCAAAATACCGCGCACCTGGTTCCATTCTTCCTGGTCCAGCTCGCCCGAATCGAGAAGCGAATACGCCGCCACAAGCACGCCCTGGGGCTTGTGGGAATCCTCGTCGATCCACCTGATTACGAAACGCAAATACATGGCACCAGTGTGAGATTATCAATCGCGACAGACGGGAAGAAGCCGTGATCAAAAGAGAATGGCGCTTAATCTTCCCATCGAAGAAAAATTTCGCATCCTCGAAGACCTCCCTCCACCTCCGCGACCCGGAAATCCGAAAGACCAGCCTCGCGTGGAAGCAGCGTCCCCCGGATAAAAGCCCAGCCTCAGGCTCCTAAAAAGAAAATCCGGCCCGAAGGGCCCACCTTGCTGCCCCAGGCCGTCGGCGCAGCTCGGAACGAGCGCAGCCGACTCGCCCAGTCACGGTACCTTCGTACCGTCCCCGCCCCCGCCCACAACGCACTTCCCCAAAACCACCAAATGTGGAAAATCTGTCAAGCCCCAACCCCCAAAACCGAAGTAATAACCCAACAATCAACGCCACTTACAAGCCAACCTATTCAAAGAAAGTTGGCAGTTTTTCCCTCCCGACCTGCTATCCTTAACTTAGGATAGAAAAAGAAAACAAAGCCTGCCTTGCGCGGGCTTTTCTGTTGCTGAACGACCCATCGCGGCCGAGAATGCGTCTGCCTCCGTGTCGATAGCGCAACCAGAGAACCTCACGACTCAGCACCTGACCAGAGCTATTCAAGCCACGCGTCTCAAAGAGGAAACAATGACAACGACAAAATTCGAGGGCTTCAGCCCCGGGGGCTGTTGTCGAGTCTGTCAACATTCGCTAACCGCCGCATTTTCAAATGAAATCGTCTCCGCGCGGCAGAAAAAAAGACAGCCTCCAGCCCTCCGGGCTCCCAGCTCCCGGCGCCCGGCTCCCGAAAAGGGCCACGGTAAGTATTGTGGAATCTGATGGAACGACAACTTCCATTTTGAATTCAAATACATAACTGCCACCCATTTGTGAACGACACGTACCAATAACAAAACAAAATAGATACCGGCATCTATCGAGGAATCAAATGCAAACGGCCCACCCGAAATCGTCCGCGTCCTTAGAATCAAATACCTGCGCGTCACGACCCTCAAAACCAGCAGACGGGGGGTGGGGTACCGAGCCCAAACAGCCACCAGCTCCCAGCCCCGGCGGGGCTGAAGCCCTCGGAGCAGCGGCGTGGGGGTGAGTGGAAATCTAAAGAAGAAACGGCCCTGACCTGTTCAAAATTGAACAGTATTTCGATTCGGACGAATGCCAGACTGGTGGCGACGGGCCCAGACACCATCCAACGGGTGAACGATTGCCCAACCTGAAAACGAGCCTTCTCGTTGTGGACGATTCGGCGGCACTCTGCAAAACGCTGTCCGTATTGTTTACCGCTCTGGGCTATGCGGTGCGGCTCGCCTCTAACGGCTTCTCCGCATTAGACGCGATAAGGGCTGCGACCCCGGATGTCCTGCTGTCCGATCTCAATATGCCGGAAATGTCGGGCTATGAACTGCTC
>Ga0182018_10001193_pt1 | contig 30379 bp, 26 predicted proteins | sample 812P2MmetaG_FD_120490 | JGI IMG/M metagenome (GOLD analysis project Ga0182018, IMG submission 120490) | Permafrost microbial communities from Stordalen Mire, Sweden - 812P2M metaG | ecosystem: Environmental > Terrestrial > Soil > Wetlands > Permafrost | place: Sweden: Stordalen | collected...
ATTTTTTTGACGATGGCGTCGCTCGTCACGGATTGCGCCTCGGCCTCGTAAGTCAGAATGATGCGGTGGCGCAAGACATCCGGCCCGATGCTTTTCACGTCTTCGGGAATCACATAGTCGCGGCCTTGCAGCAGCGCCCAGGCTTTGGCGGCGATGGTCAGGTAAATCGTCGCGCGCGGCGACGCGCCGAACTGGATGAAATGTTTCAGGTCGAGCTTGTAATCCGCCGGCTGGCGCGTGGCGAAAACAATCTTAAAGGTGTCAGTCCCGCGTATTGAAACAATTCTTCCGCGCCTCGGCGTTTATCCCAACTTTTCCTTCACGCAACTGCTGAAACTTTCGGTGCGGAGACGGCTCTTAACGCGGACTGAAACGCCGGCGGAAGCCGCCGGATCTTGGAGCGGTGCTGGGGAAATGACGTTCGTTGCCGCCTTCATGGTTGCCGCTGGCGGGCTGGGGTCGTCCGCCGCCGCCGTGTTGTGGCCGGCCACCTTGCGCCGGGCGCGAGTGCGATGACCCATGTTGGGAACGCTGTTGTCCGCGTTGCTGCGGATGGCGCGGACGATCTTCAACCACATGAGGGACGACTTGGGAGTAATTAAATCCTTCCGCCTTTTTCCGCACGATGCCGCGCCCGATGAACCGCTCCAGCGCGCGCAATTCGCCCTGGTCCTCGTGCGTGACAAAACTGATGGCGTCGCCCACCGCATGCGCGCGCCCGGTGCGCCCGATGCGGTGGACATAATCCTCCGAATGCATCGGGAAATCGTAGTTCACGACGTGCGAAATGCCGTCCACGTCAATGCCGCGCGCCGCGATGTCCGTCGCGACCAGCACGCGCACCGCGCCGGACTTGAAATCTTTCAATGCCCGCAAGCGCTGGCTTTGCGAACGGTTGGAATGCAGCGTGGCGGTCTTGATGCCCGCCGATTCCAGGTTGCGCGCGATGCGGTCGGCGGCGTGTTTCATGCGCGAGAAGACGAGCACCATGTCCATGCCGGGATCGCGCAGCAAATGCAGGAGCAGCGCGGGCTTCAGGCTTTTCGGAACTTCATAGACGATCTGCGTCACGGTCTCCGCCGGATTGGCGCGGCGGCCAATCTGCACGATTTTCGGGGCGTGCTGGAATTCATGCGTGAGCGATTCGATTTCCTTTGAGAGCGTCGCGGAGAACATCAGCGTCTGCCGTTTCTGCGGCAACTGGCGGACAATCTGCCGGATGGACGGAAGAAAACCCATGTCCAGCATCCGGTCGGCTTCGTCGAGGACGAGGTATTGCAACTGGGAAAAATCGGCGTAGCGGCGTTCCATCAAATCGAGCAGGCGTCCGGGACAGGCGATGATGAGATGCGTGCCGGCGCGGAGGGCGTTCATCTGCGGATGTTCGCCCACGCCGCCGAAAACCGTGGCGACGCGGAATGGCAGATGTCTTCCGTAAATTTTGACGTTCTCCTCAATCTGTAAAACGAGTTCGCGCGTCGGCGCGATGACGAGCGCTCGCGTGCCGCGCCGCCCGTCGGCGATGGCGGTGGCGAGCTTGGTCAGCATCGGCAGCGTGAACGCCGCCGTCTTGCCCGTGCCGGTCTGCGCGATGCCGATGAGGTCGTGGCCGGCGATGATGGGCGGGATGGCCGCCGTCTGGATGGGCGTGGGTTCGGTGTAGCCGGCTTCCTTGACGGCTTGCAAAATTTTGGGATCGAGACCGAGGACTTGAAATGACATTGGGAAAAATTGGGGAGTGCGTGCGGTTCGGCACACGCGAATGGTTGCGCGGCGGGCGCAGGCCGCGCGTGAAATTTATTTCAACCGCCAGGTGATGCGCGCCTTGTCGAGGTCGTAGGGCGACATGTCCATTTTCACACGGTCGCCGACGGTCAGGCGCACCCAGCGCTTGCGCATCTTGCCGCAAATGGTGGCGAGCACGAGGTGCTTGTTGTCCAGTTCGACGCGGAACATCGTTCCGGGCAGCACGGTGGTGACGCGACCTTCGACTACAATGTGTTCTTCTTTCATGACTGACAGACCGACAAATGGGAAAATAAAAAGGCGGAGTCCGGTTCAAGCCGAACCCCGCCATGAAATCCAAAAGGATTAGTAGCGTTCGCGACGACCGCCGCCGCCACCACCGCCACCGCCGCCGTATTCACGACGACCGCCGCCACCGCCGCCGGGGGCGCGTTCTTCGCGCGGACGCGCGACGTTGACCGTCAGGGCGCGACCGTCAATTTCCTTGCCGTTCAAACCGGCAATGGCTTTCTGCGCTTCTTCAGCTGAACTCATGGTCACGAAACCAAAGCCGCGGGGGCGGTTGGTCATGCGATCCATCATCAGGTTGGTTTCCGTGACCGTGCCGAACGCGGCGAACGCGTCGTTGAGGTCGTTTTCCGTGGTATTGAAGGAAAGATTTCCGACAAACAGTTTATTGCTCATGTGATGTTTTGCTGTCCGACTAACTCTGCACTCACCAGACTGTTCCCGACTACCGGGTTTCAAATCATCACTGAACCGAGTTCACTTGAAGATTCACCATGCCGTGGGACTGACAAGCTATCTAACAGACGACCGCACTTTAAACTTTTCCCGCCAAAGCACAAGCTTTATTATCAACTAAATGTCGGCCGCCCTTTGCCGTTCCTGCAAAAATGATTTTGCATCAATCATTTACAAGGGTTTCGCCGCTGCGCATGATGAGCCTGGCTGCGGAGAAACTACCATGCCGCAGGCAGTCAACCGCAGAAAAGAAAGTCAAATATCATGGGCGATAGATCTCCAAAGTCGAACCAGAAGAAAGCGAATCAAAAACAGGCCAAATCCAGCAGCGCCAGCCAGCAGAAAAGCGCCGCAGTCGCCGCCAAACAAGCCGCCGGCAATAAAAAATAGCCGTCCGTTTCCTGCTGTCTCTCCTGACACGAAAACCAGGAGAGACAGATTGCCCGCCAAAACCACGTCGCCATGAAACTGTGCCAAGGCCAAGTCTGGAAACAGGGCAAGGAATACATCCGCATCGTGCGTCTCGAACGGCTCGAAGTGGAATACAAATCCATGCCAAATCTCGGCAACAAGGAAGGCACCAAGCACGTTACCAGCAAAAAAGATTTCTGCCGCCTGCTCAAAGGCGCACACCAACTTCAGCCCGCCAAAACCTCGGGCGCGGTCACGCCCTAGCGCAAACTTTCTCGCCGTGCCAGTGATTTTCGCGCATCATGTCCGCGTATGTCCGACAGTCCCGCGCCAGCACTGCATAAGCGCCGTCCGCGTTATAGCGGCAGGAACCCGCGCCGCTTCGAGGACAAATACAAGGAACACGATCCCGGACGTTACGCGGAGACGGTGGAAAAAGTCCTCGCGTCCGGCAAAACTCCAGCCGGCACACACCGTCCCATCATGGTTGCGGAAATTCTTGAAGTGCTTGCCCCCAAATCCGGTGAAGTGGCGGTGGATTGCACGCTTGGCTACGGCGGCCATGCGCAGGATATTCTCGCGCGCCTTCAGCCTGGCGGAATATTGCTCGGCCTTGACGCCGACCCGATTGAACTGCCGAAGACGGAAGCACGGCTTCGCGCACTCGGTTTCGGCCCGGAAATTTTCACCGCGCACCGCAGCAACTTCGCCGGTCTGCCGCAAGTGCTCGCCGCGAGCGAAATCGGCGGTGCGGACATCATTCTGGCCGACCTCGGCGTTTCCTCCATGCAGATTGACGACCCGGCGCGAGGCTTTTCCGTGAAGTTCGACGGCCCGCTCGACATGCGCATGAACCCGCAGCGCGGCCAGCCGGCATCAGCCTTCCTGGCAAAAATCAATCCCGATGCGCTCGCCACATTGCTCGTCGAATACGCCGATGAACCGCGCGCCGCCACGCTCGCTCCCGCCATCGCCGGAAAAACTTTCACTTCGACCAAAACGCTCGCCAACACTGTCCGCGCCGTGTTACCGCGTCTGAACAAGGAAGATTGCGACCTCTCCATCCGCCGCGTCTTTCAGGCGTTGCGCATCGCAGTGAACGACGAATTTTCTGCGCTCGACACGTTTCTCCGCAACCTGCCCGCGTGCCTGAATCCCGGCGGGCGCGTGGCAATTCTGACATTCCATTCCGGCGAAGATCGCCGCGTGAAGAAATCTTTTGAGGCTGGTTTGCGCGGCGGAATCTTTTCCGACATCGCCCACGACATTCTCCGTCCATCATCGGCAGAGCGCAACTCCAACCCCCGCTCTGCGCCGGCCAAACTTCGCTGGGCACGCCGGACGGCTTAAGGCAGTGGACTTGCCCGCTGCCTCTCCGTTAAAATCGCCGCATGAGTAAGAACCGGCTCGAAGCATTCAGCGACGGCGTGCTCGCCATCATCATCACCATCATGGTGCTGGAATTGAAACCGCCGCCGCACGCGGACGGACTTGCCGACTTGAAAGAAGTGCTGCCGATATTCTTGAGCTACGTGTTGAGTTTTCTATACGTCGGCATCTATTGGAACAACCATCACCACATGTTCCAATCCACGAAGTTCATCAACGGCGGCATCATGTGGGCAAACCTGCATTCGCTATTCTGGCTGTCGCTCTTTCCGTTCACGACCGCGTGGGTGGGCGAAAACCATCTCGCGCCGACGCCCACCGCCGTCTATGGCTTCGTGCTGCTGATGGCCGCCGTCGCATATTACATTTTGCAACGCACCATCATCGCCTCGCAAGGAAGCCACTCCCTGCTCACGGCGGCGATTGGCAAAGACTGTAAAGGCAAGGTTTCGCCGGTGCTTTATCTCATCGCCATTCCGCTCGCGTTCGTCAGCGTGTGGATTTCAATCGGGTTGTATGTGTTCGTCGCCCTCATGTGGCTCGTGCCCGACCGCCGCATCGAGCGCGTGCTGGTGAAGCGGGAGAATCGTGATTGAAATTTCTCCATTCCCGTCTTCGGTGATTATCATTGGAAAGCTTAATGTTCGATGCGCCGGAACATATTTTTGCGCCCGCATCATTCTCCGGAAAGCGAGACGGCATATAAATACCACGCGGCGTGCGGAAGCCATTGCTCGCCCCAGCGCCAGTCTTCGTCCTTGCCGGTCACGGCGAAGCCGAGATTGAAGTCAATGTCGTCCGGGTTGTTGACGCCGCCGGTGATCCCGTTGCAAATGCCGCCCGGCGCATTGTTGTATTCGTAGGATTTGAAATACATGTAAAAAATATTGTTCCTGCCCGCGCCCTGCATCATGCAGCCGTCGTAAGGATTCAATCCCAGAATCCAGTTCAACTGGTCCCATGCGTAAGCTTGAAGCTGGTCGCAGAAAACCGGGTCGTCCTTGAAATATTTCGCGGCCAGACGCGCGGCGGCGGCCATGGAACTCAAACGGGCATTTTCACCCTGCCACCACAAACCCGTTTCCGTGTCGTGCGGATAAAAGAATGCGGTCCGGCGAAAGCCGTTCGTACTCTGAACCAGTTGACGCGCATAACCAAACGGGTTGGCGACTTCTTTCGTCACGGCCAGTTCAAACTCCAGGGATTTTTTGACGGTTGCCAGAACTTTCGGACGCGTCGTTTCGTCGGCAACCTCGTAATAATTGAGCAGGCTGATGACTGGCATCCCGGCGTCGGCAGCGTGAAAAAACGGACGGTCGCCATCGTCGGCGCGCCAGTAATTCGTGTGTCCGCCGCTCGTGACCAAACGGTTCATCAGATTTTCCGCGCGCTGGTCGGCGGCGGTTTTGTATCCGGCATTTTTGGTCGCCTTGAAAAGTTCCGTGGCGGCGAGCAGCGCGCAGTAATCGTCCAGGATGTTTTCCTTGCCATCAGGGTTGAACGCGAGGTTGTTTTTTTCCAGAAAAGCAAAAGCCTCCTCCGCCGTCTGGAGATAAACCGCGTTTGAAAAACCGCCGGACACGGGGAACGTGCCCGCCAGCGCCAGCGCCGCAATGGCCACGCCACCGCCGGAGCGATAGCCAACCTCGTAAGGAAATTCACCGGGAATCGTCTTCCTTTCGCCGATGGAAAAATCATTTTTGGTCTTCACCGTTTTGATCGCAAAACCGACACCTTCTTTGCCGATGCGCCGGTCTTCCGGGCGCTTGCCTGGACCGGGAGCATCAACGGTGCGATAGAAAGAACCGCCGGGATTTTTCATCCGCACCAGAAAATCCGCGCCATGCATCGCCTCGTCCAGCAGGCGCCGTTTGTATTGCTGAAAATTCTGGTCGCCGCGCCGGTCCAGTTCCTGATAAGCCTTGAAAAGACTCCAGTCCGCGACCGGAGTCGGCTGCATGTTGAAATAAGTGGAGAACCCAAGTCCGCCGAGATGTTTCCCGTAATCGCCGGTGGCGTCATACCAGCCGCCGTGAACATCAGCGGTGTTGGTCGAGTCTTCAAATTGCAGATCGCGGTCGGCCTTGTCCAGCAAGCCCGAACAGCGCTGGCCTTTGAAATAATAAATGACACCCGACAAGGTGTTTTTCTCCAGCAGACCGCGCTGAATCTGAAATGGAAAGGAACGCGCCGTGCCATGGCTGGTGGCACATTCGAGCAGATAAGTCCCTTCGGCCCTGACCGGGCTGAAATCCGCCGTCCAAAAACACCAGTCCTTCCAGTGGTCCACGGGACCGGCTTTGACGGCGGAACCGGACAGCACATTTTTCCCCGTTGAATAATCAATGACTTTGAATTCCGTCACGTCGTCACTGGCGCGGCCAAGAATCACGGCGCGTTTCGGCGCATTCAGTTCATAGCCGATGTGATTGACGAGAACTTTGACGCTTTGTCCAAGGCCGGTTTGAGCGGCCAGCAGGCCGCAAATGACGGCCAGCTTGCACCCGAAAATTTTCATTCCGATTTTGATGGCTCGGCTATATCAAACGCCGCCGCACCCGGCAACCCCTCCTTTGGTGGGGCTGGCCGGAACGAAAACAGCCGGGAACGGTTGACGCCGACTTAAGCCGTCTGCCGACTGACTTGGCGTGTCTGCCGGTTCACTTAGGCCGTCTGTCAGGACGTTTGGAGGGCATAAAACCTCACTTTTTGCGGTTTTCGATGGATTTTTGAGTTTTGTGCCTCTCCAGCACGAAAAAGTGATTGAAATGTCCCTTATCCGGTTCAACATTGCGGCATGAAAATCGCCACCATCATCGCCCGCATCCTGCTCGGACTTGTGTTCACTGTCTTCGGCTCGAACGCCTTTCTGCATTTCATTCCCATGCCGCCGATGTCCGGGCCTTCCGGCGACTTCATCACTGCGATGTATGCCACGCATTACCTCTACGTCGTCGCCGGTTGCCAGGTCCTCGGCGGATTGATCCTGCTGATCGGCCGCTACGTTCCGCTCGGCCTCACATTGCTCGGCCCGGTGATTGTGAACATCCTCTGCTTCCACATTTTCATGAATCATGAAGGATTGCCGCTGGCCCTCGTCGTCGCAGTCCTCGCGCTGTTCCTGCTCTGGCGTTACCGCGCAAATTTCGCGGGACTGTTGAAGCCGTAAATTACTCGTTCGAGATGCGGTTCCGCAAAACTTAGACCCTTAGCGAGCCACGGAATCCTCTGCCGGCATAGTAAGACTGCGCACCGTTGTGACCCGTGAAGACGCGGCCGTAGCGGCGATCACAATAAAGCGCGCCGCCGAGTTTTCTGATATCAGCCGGTGTTGCAATCCAGCTCGACGACCTCGTGTCGAACTCGCCCAGCTTTTGCAGTTCGAAATATTGTTCTTCCGTCAAAAGCTCGATGCCCATGGCCGCTGCCATGTCCACGACGCTGTTTTTGGGTTTATGTTCTTTCCGGGAATCCAGCGCTTCACGGTCGTAGCAAAAACTGGTGCGGCCTTTGGGACTTTCCGCTGAACAATCATAAAAAACGTATTCGCCCGATTTTTTATCCTGACCCACCACATCCGGTTCACCGCCGGTGCGTTCCATTTCATTGAGCGACCACAGTTTTTCAGCATTGGCTTCCAGCTTGGCTTGGACTTTAGCCCACTCAAGACCTTTATGGCGGTTCAGATTTTTCTCAAACCGGACTTTCAATGCTCTGAACAGTTCTTCGCGTTGTTTTGGGGACAACTCCTTTTTATTGCTCTTCATGTTGTTCATAGTTTGGGTGGCCGCCAGAAGAGGCCTCCCGGCTTGATGAGATCGTAACCGCGATTCACGGTTCTTCCTCTTCTTCGGATTCAAATTTGAACAACGGACCGAAGTTGTAGCGCCACTGCAGCGCAGGACTCACGCCAATCTTCCCATTCAGCGGGCTTTTCTTCAATTGCTCCCATTCGTTTGCGTTCGGAAAACGCCCGGCTTCGAGGAAAGTTGCGACAACCCAGTTATCGGCGGCATCAATGATGGCGAGTTCTAGTGGTGATGCCTTGGAAAGTGAACGGATAACTTCCAGGTCTTCGTCGGGGATTAAAGGCTTCGTCTTCTTGGTGCGCGCCATATTTTGTTTTTGAAAATCTGCCGCCGCCGCCTTGATGAAGGCATTGAGCCGATCTGAGTTCTCCTCTGAGTCGTCTAACAAAGAGAAAGCTTTTAAAAGTCGCTTCCCCAGCCAATCACTCTGATTGATGTAGGAGAGGAATTTTAAGAACTTCTTGGCCCATGATTCATTGTGCTGGATCAAGCGGTCTCTATGCTTCAGCGCCAGCGCGCATAGATTTTTATCGGCCAGTTCAGATCCATGCAGATACGACCAATTGGTGAGTTGCAATTTTAACGGCGGATTTTTCTTTTTCTGCTGGTAGTCAGTCAGCAGGACAAGGACGTCGTGCTCGCTCCCAAGAAGTCGCTCATACGCCGAAAAGAATGGCTCGCTGGTGCAATAGTTTTCTGACGGTGATTTGACGCCAAGATTCAGGTCTGGGAGATCAACGCCACGTGCTGGATTGATGCGGAGGATGATTTTCTCCTGCGCGAACAGTCTTGTTTCGATGACAGCGACCAGAAGCATTTCGACGACGCTGCCGATTGTTTTCCCGTCGAGATTAGGAAGTGTGCCGTTCTTTTTCAGGGTGGCGAACCAGTGGGGTAAAATTCCTCCTCGTCCGATGCGCTGGAGCACAGGCTCAAGCTTGCCGAGGCCCTTGCCTTGGAGCGATTGATTCACCGCTTGAATGAGCGAGTCTAGATTCGTGCGAACCTGTCCGCGAAGTTGGTCTTTGTTCTTCATTTTACTTTTTCGTTCATCACCAGCGCCAACTGCGAAACGGCAGGCATAGGAATCTCATCCCAGCCGCCATGTATTCGGCGAAAGACCCACTCAACTAATGGCGGTGGCACTGCGTTCCCGTAGAGCGAGTATTGGTCATAGACTGATACTGTCGAACAATGATCATCGGGGAATCCTTGCAACCGAGCGTATTCGACGTTGGTCAATCGCCGGAAACACGGGCCAATTTTGTATCGCTCATAGTGGCGACTTGTAGCCGCCGTCAACGTTGGCGCAACCCCTCGGATGCCGAAGACCGTGTAGCCCATTCTAGCCCCACCCGCTTGATTGCTGAGAATCTCAACCCCATCAACGAACCGGCAAACCTCATCATTCTTCGCCAGACGAGGCTGCATTGTATGTGTAAAGTCGAACTGCGTGGGCACATCGTTCTGCAAAATACCCGCAAGTGTGGCGGCAGGTTTCGCATCAGAAAAAGCTGGAAGGTCGATGGCGAGGAAACGTCCGCTCTCCGCAAATCCCCAAGTGAGAAATCTTTCCTCGTGACGTTCAATTGGAAGCCAGCTTTTCTGGTCATGAAGGCAATCCAATTGGACATCGTTGAGTGAATTGAAGTCTTCGGTGGGTGCGAGAATTGAACGTTCAAGGTAAGAAAAATCGCGTGTGCCGACAATCACGATGCGCTGGCGATTCTGCGCGAGACCGAAATGCACCGCATTCAAAAGTCGCCACTCAATTCGATATCCAATATTAGCCAGCGCGGTGAGAATTGTGGCGAAGTGGCAGCCCTGTTCCATGCTCAATAGCCGTTTGACGTTTTCCAATACGAAGAACTTGGGCTGGTGTCGTTCGATCACCTGCACGATGGCTTGAAATAGTGTGCCCCGAGGGTCACGAATCCCAAGTTTTTTGCCGGCACTACTGAAAGGCTGGCAAGGGAAACCACCGGAAAGCAAATCATGCGGCGGGATTTCATCAAGGAAATCGTGAATGTCTCCCTCCTTTAGTAGAGAGCCAAACTGGTCGCGATAAACCTGACAGGCTTTCGGTTCAATATCGTTCGCCCAAACTGTTTTGAGACCGACGGCATCCGCTGCAATCCGAAATCCACCTATTCCGCAGAATAATTCGACAGTGGTGTTCAGGCCACTGTTTAAGTTCGACCCGTGACCGTTTTTGGAATTCGTGGCTTTCAATTTCTTCTATCCAAGTTACCAAACTCACACCTTCGCGTAAACCTCCGCCCCATTTTTCACAAACTCCTTCGACTTGGCTTTCATCTGTCGGCGTGGAAAGGATTTTACGAGCCGGAGAAGTTGACTGACCTTTCTGATTTTTTCCTCGAAAGGTTCGCGCGCCAACTTCCTACGCATCTCCAGAGTCATGCCTTTGAATACACTTCCGCTCCGTTCTCGACAAATTCTTTCGACTTTTCTTCCATCCCCTTTTTCAGCGCCTCTTCCTCGGCGATGCCTTGTTCGGCGGCGTATTTGCGGACGTCTTCGGTGATCTTCATCGAGCAGAAGTGCGGGCCGCACATGGAGCAGAAGTGCGCGGTCTTGGCGCCGTCCTGCGGCAGCGTTTCGTCGTGGAACTCGCGCGCGGTCACGGGGTCGAGGCTCAAATTAAATTGATCTTCCCAGCGGAATTCAAAGCGCGCTTTTGAAATTGCGTTGTCGCGGTATTGCGCGCCGGGATGGCCTTTGGCGAGGTCGGCGGCGTGCGCGGCGATCTTGTAGGCGATGACGCCGTCTTTCACGTCTTTCTTGTCCGGCAGGCCGAGGTGTTCCTTGGGCGTGACGTAGCAAAGCATCGCGCAACCATACCAGCCGATCATCGCCGCGCCGATGCCGCTGGTGATGTGGTCGTAGCCGGGCGCGATGTCGGTGGTGAGCGGACCAAGCGTGTAGAACGGCGCTTCGTGACACCATTCGAGTTGCTTGGCCATGTTTTCCTCGATCATGTGCAACGGCACGTGGCCCGGGCCTTCGTTCATCACCTGCACGCCTTTGGCCCAGGCGCGCGTGGTGAGTTCGCCCTGCACTTTGAGTTCGCCGAATTGCGCTTCGTCATTGGCGTCGGCGATCGAGCCGGGACGCAAACCGTCGCCGATGGAAAATGAAACGTCGTAAGCTGCCATGATGTCGCAAATGTCGTCCCAGTGCGTGTAGAGAAAACTTTCCTGATGATGCGCGAGACACCATTTGGCCATGATGCTGCCGCCGCGGCTGACGATGCCGGTCATGCGATGGGCGGTGAGCGGAATGAAGCGCAGCAACACGCCGGCGTGAACGGTGAAATAATCCACGCCCTGCTCGGCCTGCTCAATCAATGTGTCGCGATAAATTTCCCAAGTCAATTCCTCGGCCTTGCCGCCGACTTTTTCGAGCGCTTGATAAATCGGAACCGTTCCAATTGGAACTGGGGAATTTCTTAAAATCCATTCGCGTGTCGCATGAATATTTTTCCCCGTGGACAAATCCATCACGGTGTCCGCGCCCCATTTCGTTGCCCAACGCATTTTCTCGACTTCCTCCTCGATGCTCGACGCGACGGCGCTGTTGCCGATGTTGGCATTTATTTTAACGAGAAAATTCCGGCCGATGATCATCGGCTCAAGTTCAGGATGATTGATGTTCGACGGAATGATCGCGCGACCGGCGGCGACTTCGCTGCGGACGAATTCCGGCGTGATCTCTTTCGGGATGCGCTGCGGAAAGCGTTTGAAAACGCTTGGGAGATAGGAGTTGGAAGTTGGGAGTTGGGCGGAACCAGCGTGTTGCTTGTCCAAATCATTGCGGACATTGTCGCGGGACAAATCCCCCATCTTCGATCTGCCATCTGCCATCTGCTTCCGTCCCATGTTCTCGCGGATGGCGATGAATTCCATCTCCGGCGTGATGATGCCCTGCTTCGCATACCAAAGCTGCGTGACGGGACCTTTGCTCGCGCGCAGCGGCTTGCGGCGCTGGCCGAGCAGTCCGGGAAATTCCACGAGCCGGTTTTTCTCCGCCTTGCTTGCAAATTCGGCGTGCTTGCCGGAAAGATAACCGTTGTCCATCGGTTTTACTTCGCGCCCGGAATATTCCGCGACGTCGCCGCGTTTCAAAATCCAATCTGCACGCAGCGCAGGCAAACCTTCGTCCGACTTGCCGATGAAATTCGGATCGCCCCACGGCCCGCTGCAATCATAAACGCGCACGGACGCGTTTTTCTCAACCCCGCCAGTGTAAGACTTCGTGTCGCCCACTTCGATCTCGCGTATCGGCACGCGCACTTCGGGATGAATCGTGCCTTCGACAAAAACTTTTTTGCTGGCCGGCAGTTGCTCGCTGCTGTGCGGTTCGAACGATTCTTTGGATGCGATCATAATTATATTTGAGACCAGGAAATGCCGGAAGAAAAGCGGCTCCGCGCCGGTGCTTCCTACGCCAGCATTACCTGGGTCAGGTTCAACGGGTCTTCCGCGTTCCGCGCGAAACTCTCAGCCTTCGTCCGCCGTGACGGAATGGTTGGCTCCCCGAACAGTCTGAAACTAGAACGGTTTGATGGAAGCGTCAAGCGCGGGAATCGCCGCAAATTTCACAAGCGATGGTCATGTGCCGTTTCAAAACTCCCAGTGCAGCCGCGCGCCGAAGACCGAAACCGGCCCGCGGTCGCGGTTGAAAGCCGGGTCGGTGATGTATTGATAATCCACCGCCCCGTGGATGGTCTTCCAGATTTTGAAATCGTAGTAGGTTTCCAGGACTTTCTCCCAGCCGTAGCTCAAATTGCCGTCGCCCGCCAGAATGCCCGTGCCTCCGGCCTCAAAAAATTCCTGATGCACGTGCGAAAGGCCGTTGGCCGCGCCCGCCAGCCCAAACGTGTCGTCGGGCCGTCGCCAGGCTTCGCCTTTGACGCTCAAACCGAACGTGGCCGTCTGATCCACGTCGCTGAACACCCATGCTTCGTTTTGTCCGTCGCTCCAGCCCAGCCGCGAAAAGACGCCGACGTTCTTGACGATTTCCTGTTCCCAGTTCAGGCCGAAACCGTATTTGTAACGGTAGGCGCGCGTCAGGGTGATGTCCGCGCCCGGAACGGAAAGCGCATCCTGATAACTGCCCATGTGCGCGTGGTTCAGAAAGGCGAGAAACCGGATGGCGCCCGGATGGCCGCCGATGGAGTAACGGCGCTCCAATTCCGTCACCATGCCCCAGGCTTCCAAAAAATTCTCGTCCAGCGCCGTGCCGTTGGAAACGCGCGGCATTTGGAAAAAACCATAGCGGAGCGTCCACGCCGGCTGGTTCAGCTCGGCGGCAAAGCCGGTGATGAAGCCGAGCGCGTCCGCCGGATAATCCCAGGCTTCGTTGGCCATGAACGCCCAGTTCATAAACTGCGTGCGCGGGTCGTTGGCGTAGGCGTTGTTGTCGAAAATGTCCTTGGCGCTGAATTTTCCCAGCGTGAGCGTGAGCCGTGACACATCCTGTTTTCCGGCAAGGTCAAGCGCATCGTCGGCAACGTCCTCCTGTTCGCCGCCAAAGCCGATGGTCTGGCGGATGAACAACCGCGGAATGTTCGCGTTGGGAACGCCGGTGCCGAGGCGGAAGGCTTCGCCGTTGGGAAAGCCCTCCACGCCCAAGGTGTCGGCCAGGCCGAACCCCTGCCACATCAAGCCGTCAATGTGCGCCTCGGCCCCGCTCCACAGGCGGACACCGGCCATCAAATCCAGCGAAACGGTTTCGCGGGTTTGACCGCCGTCGGGCAGGCTGTTTGGACCGGAATAATTTGCGGAAAAGCCGGGATAGCCCTGCACGATGTCGGTGTTCTGAACGTGCCAGTTCCAGTTCTGTTCGCCGGACGGCGAATTGGTGGACGCTTCCGCCGCCGCAGCCAGGGCGGTCGCGAAAAAAACCAACGCCGTGATCGCCGGGCGCTTTTTTACAAACAAGAATAAAGTGTTGTTGACAAAAAACACGCCGCCATATACCCCTACCCCCCATGTTGCGTCAAGCGCCATTTTTGGGGTGGCGCGCCCGGTAAAAAATGTTAATTGTTTTGCCATGAAAATCAAACACGCCCGTCCCGGCCTGGAGAAAAGGGCGCTCGTCGTCCGCCTGCGCCGGATCAAAGGCCAGATTGAGGCCATTGAGAAAATGGTGGAAGCCGACACCGATTGTTCCGATGTGCTGATGCAGGTCGTCTCCGCGCGCCGGGCGCTGAAATCGTTCAGCGAAGAAATGATCGGGTCCCATCTGCACGAGTGCTTCGAGAGCGCCGCGAGTCCATCCGAAGGCCGCCGCGAACTGCGGTCGCTGCTCACCGTTTTGAAACGATATGCCGTCTAAACCTTCCAAAAGCATGTCTGCCATGAAAAATTCCGACAGCCAGCGCACTGCCGATCTGGTGCGCGATGCGGCGACCAGTGAAATCGCGGAAATTCTTCAACGGCTTAACACCTCGCCCGCCGGCCTGACCGAAGAAGAAGCGGCGGAGCGATTGGACGTGTTCGGCCCGAATGAAGTCGCGCAGGAAAAACAGCACGGCTGGCTAAAACGGCTTTGGGTTGCCGTGCGCAATCCACTGGTCATTCTGCTGACGGTCCTCGTCATTATCACCTTTGCGACGGCGGGTGATGCGAGCGACTACATCGGCGGCTTCGTGATGCTGGCGATGATAGTGCTGGCTGTATTATTGCGCCTCATTCAGGAAACGAAAGCCGACAACGCAGCGGCCAAGCTCAAGGCGATGATCAAAGTCACCGCGACGGTGTTGCGCGACGGCGAGCCGAAGGAAATTCCGCTCAAAGAGCTCGTGCCGGGCGACGTGGTGAAACTTTCCGCCGGCGACATGATTCCCGGCGACGTGCGGCTGCTTACCTCAAAAGATTTGTTCATCATCCAGGCGACCCTGACCGGCGAATCATTGCCGGTGGAAAAAACCGACGCGCGCGATCCGCGCACCGACGTCCAATCCATCGAACACACGAATCTTTGTTTTCTCGGCACGAGCGTGGAAAGCGGCGCGGCCACGGCGGTCGTTGTTACCACCGGCACACAAACGTATTTTGGAAAAATGGCCAGCAGTCTTTCCGATCAGCAGGTCGAAACGGCGTTTGATAAAGGCGTAAAAAAATTCACCTGGCTGATGATTTGTTTTATGGCGGTGATGTCGCCAATGGTGTTTTTTATCAACGGATTCACCAAGCACAGTTGGGGCAAGGACACTTTTCTATTCGCACTCGCCATTGCCGTCGGCCTGACGCCCGAAATGCTGCCGATGATCGTCTCCTTCTGCCTTTCCAAAGGCGCGGTGGCAATGTCGAAGAAAAAAGTCATCGTCAAGCGGCTGAACTCCATTCAGAACTTGGGCGCGATGAATGTGCTGTGCACCGACAAGACCGGCACGCTCACGATTGACCACGTCATCCTGGAAATTCATTGCGACGTTTTCAAAAATGAAAGCGAGGAGGTTCTCCGCGACGCTTATCTCATCAGCCATTTTCAGACCGGCCTGAAAAATGTTCTGGATCGCGCGGTTTTGAAATACTCGGAACTGCACCGCGAGCTTGGTGTCGAAAAAATTTCCAAGGTGGACGAAATTCCATTCGACTTCTCACGCCGCATGATGTCCGTCGTCGTGGAAAGTCCCGATGGCCAGCGGCAATTGCTGACAAAGGGCGCGCCGGAATCCGTGTTCAAAAAATGCACGCACTTCGAGTGCGACGGCGAAATTTTTGAGATGGAACCGATTCTCGTCGGCAATTTGATCGAACAGGTCAACTCCTTGAGCGAGGACGGTTTCCGCGTGCTGGCCATTGCGAACAAAAAAGTCGGCGCGCAAAACGCCTATTCCAAAGGTGATGAAGAAAACCTTGTATTGACGGGCTACCTGGCGTTTCTCGATCCGCCCAAGGACACGGCAAAAACCGCCATTGCCGCATTGCGCCAGTATGGCGTGACGGTGAAAGTTTTGACCGGCGACAACGATCTGGTCACCCGCAAGGTCTGCACCGAGGTCGGCATCAACGCCGAAAAAATCATCCTCGGCAACGACGTGGAAAAAATGTCGGATGAGCAACTGGCCGACGTGATTGATTGCACGGATGTTTATGCGCGGCTCTCGCCGGCGCACAAAAAGCGCGTCGTCATGGCGCTCCAGAAAAAGGGCCACGTCGTCGGCTTCATGGGTGATGGCATCAACGACGCGCCCGCGCTGCGCGCGGCCGATGTGGGCATTTCCGTGGACACCGCCGTGGACATCGCCAAGGAATCCGCCGACATGATCCTGCTCGAAAAAAGTTTGATGGTGCTGGAAGAAGGCGTGCTCGAAGGCCGCAAGGTTTTCGCCAACATCACCAAATACATCCGCATGGGCGCAAGTTCAAACTTCGGCAACATGTTCAGTGTGCTCGGCGCCAGCGCGTGGTTTCCGTTTCTGCCGATGCAAACACTGCAAATCCTGATCAACAATCTGCTTTACGATTTTTCGCAGGTGCCGATTCCCACGGACAATGTCGGCGCGCAATATATTGCCAAGCCGCGCCCGTGGCACATCGGGGAAATCGCCAAGTTCATCCTTTTCATCGGCCCCATCAGTTCCATTTTTGACTACACGACTTTCTGCGTCATGTGGTTTTACTTCAAATGCAAACATGTGGGGATCACGCCGGATTTGGTCTCGCGTTTTGGCGATGACGCCGCGAATCACACCTACTTCGCCGCGCTCTTCAACACCGGCTGGTTCGTCGAGTCCATCATGACGCAGACCCTCATCATCCACGTCATCCGCACGAACCAGATTCCGTTCATCCAGTCGCGTGCGAGCTGGCAACTGACGATGACCACCATTCTCATTATGGGCATCGGCGCGTATCTGCCGTTTTCGCCGCTGGCAAAGCCGCTGGGCTTTGTGCCGCTGCCGTGGCAGTTCTGGCCGATTCTCGCCGCGACATTGCTTTGTTACCTCGCCCTGACGCAACTCATCAAAATGTGGCTGGTGCGGCGCAATTGGATTTAGGCGTCATGGTGGTGGTATTTCTTCCACTAACGTGGACAGTTGTGTCTCAATGACCCTGCCATTTCGATCAATCCCCGCCTTGAATACCGCCTGGTGATTGCCGTGGAAAGAATAAATGTCGGCAACCTCTTGCCCGATGTTGTCCGGGTAAACTTCTGCGTGTGTGACCCCGGCGAATGGCACCGGCGTCGGCGGCGTTATTGGCGTCGGCGGTGGCGCTGTGATTCCAACTCAACCTCGCAATTAGGAACCAACTGCATTATGGTAACTCTACCCATGAAACGAGCCACTGCGCTATTGTCAATTCTCGGATTGGCCTTCGTTGTGTTGGCCGATCCGCAGATAGGCCAGCCAGCACCGAATTTCACGACCGGCGACATTTTCGGCAGAACGGTCAGCCTTGATTCCTACAAAGGGAAAATTGTGGTGTTGGAATCGTATTACAAAGGCTGCCCATTCTGCGAAAACCATTACCAGACCGGGGCGATGCAGGAATTGCAAAGAGAGATGCACACCAATGGGGTGGTCTGGTTAATCATCAATCCTGAAGGACATTCACCCGCAATGGCAAAGCAGGATTGGCTGGACAAAAAGATGGCACTTACCGACTGGATTATTGACACTGGTGATTCCCATATCATCAGGACCTATGCCATGAGAACCGCGCCGCAGGCGTTCGTCATCAATACGAATGGCGTGCTCGCCTATCAGGGAGCGATGGACAACCTTCCCCAATTATATCCTGGAAACGAGATGTTCAACGCCGACCCGCGCCAGGCACGCAACTATGTTCGCGAGGCGGTGCTCGCCTTGCTCGCCGGCAGACCAGTGCCCGTTCCGGAAACCAAACCCTACGGCTGCTGCCTTATCTATCCCGGGATGCCGGATGCCCAATTGTTCCAACCGCCCGTCAATATGCGTCGCAGATGAAACTAGCCATCACACTATTCTCAATTCTCGGATTGGTCGTTACTGTGCTGGCCGAGCCGCAAATAGGCCAGCCAGCGCCTGATTTCACGGCCACGGACATCAGCGGCAAAACCATAAAGTTGAGCGACTACAAAGGAAAAATTGTGGTGCTGGAGGCGTATACAAAAGAGTGCGTGTTCTGCCAGGCTCATTACAAGACCGGGGCGATGCAGGAATTACAAAGGGAGTTAACCACCAATGGAGTCGTCTGGTTGATCGTTGATTTCCCCAATCCCATCGGTGGGAGCCAGTGGCACGGTTGGCCCGAAGCTCCGGATGTTCGCAAGACGCCCGCAGAGGCAAGGCAGGAATGGGCAGACCGGAAAATGGCCGTTACCGATTGGATTATTGACTGGGATGGCTCCCATTGGGGCACCCAAGTTGGCCGGAGGTATGCCATGAAAACCACGCCGGAAATGTTCGTCATTGACAAGGACGGCAAGCTCGCCTACCAGGGAGCAATTGATAATTTCCAGTATGTGTTTAGCGCCAATCCCGAGGCGATAGCCATTAACCAGGGCGCGATCAATAATTTCAACGACTCGATTCATCAGAAAATGCTGGCAACATACGGCGCTTCCGGCAAGATGCCGGTTCCCATGCCGCTCGACGAACGCGAGCGCGCGGCACTAAGTTGGGACCCTCGCAAGGCATACAACTATGTCCGCGAGGCGGTGCGCGCATTGCTCGCCAGCAAACCAGTGCCCGTTCCGGAAACCAAACCCTACGGCTGCGGTATCGGCCGCATATACTACTATTAGGCTCGCAGTTGAAATCTTATGAAACGAGCCATCACACTATTGCTAATTCTCGGATTGGCCTTCGTTGTGTTGGCCGATCCGCAGACAGACAGCGTCGTGTTTCCACAACTGCTTTCGCCAACGGATTCCGTCCTGATGACGAACGCGGAATTCCGTTGCTTTTCCGGCAACAAAATCTTTTTCAGAAACGACCACGGCTATAAATCGTTTCACGCCGCCGATTTGAACGCGAATATTCTGGCCACCCTCCACATCACCGCCGCACAACTCGAAGTGCTCCAAAAGAATCTGGACGCCGCCAACCAGCGATACAAAGCAGCAGCGGCGGCGGCCCTGGCAGCGCCGAATTTCACGGCCACGGACATTTTCGGCAAAACCATCAGGTTGAGCGACTACCAGGGGAAAATTGTGGTGCTGGAGTCATACACATCAGGCCCCGGCTGCCCGTTTTGCGAAATGCATTACGCAAGTGGAGCGATGCAAGAATTGCAAAGTGAATTGGCCGGCAAGGGGGTTGTCTGGCTGCTCATTGATTTCACGCCCCGCGTTGAGGGCCAGACGCCCGCCAGGGCAAAACAGGAATGGGCAGACCAGAAAATGGCCGTCACCGACTATATCATTGACACCGACGGTTCCCGGATTGGCCGGAGGTATGGGTTCAAAAGCACACCGGAGGCGGTCGTGATTGACCAGGCCGGCAGACTCGCCTATGAGGGCGCCATTGATGATATCGCCCCTCTGTGGCGCAACTCCGCCGAAATCCAATCAACCCTGGGCGATCCCGGTTCGGACGTCAGTAGGATGCCGCTCCGGGAATTGCTCGCTGCCCGCGTCCGCGCCATCCTAGACCTCGACCCGCGCCAGACGCGCAACTACGTTCGCGAGGCGGTGCTCGCCTTGCTCGCCGGCAAACCGGTGGCGGTCCCGGAAACCAAACCCTATGGCTGCCCCTTGTCCAGAATATACCAATAAAGTCGCAGATGAAACTTTTGAAACGAGCATTGATACCCCATGGCAGCCCGTTCAACGGCAGCGCCGCACGTTCGGTCCGGCCATATTCAAAAATTTCCCGAACACCGGTTAATCATCACAATGGCAACCAGGCCCTTTCGGCAAGGGAGGTTCAGGTGTTGAACCTTTTGGTTCAAGGATGCTATTACCGGGAAATTTCCGACCGGTTAAAAATCTCCTATGCGACGGTTCACACGCATGTCCGTCATATCTACAAGAAATTTCAAGTCCGCTCCCGGGGCCACGCTGTGGCCAGATTTCTCATTAACCGGGCGGCGCAGGAGATAATTTGAATTTCGTGGAGAAGAATTTGGAACGTGTCAAATGGCGGACTTTATCTCAACCGAAATCTCATGGGGCAGTGGCCGCTGGCTCCAGCGCGGCAAAATGTCACTGCTTATAATAAAGCTAGTCTCGCCGGTCTGACGAGCGTGCTTGCGCGACTATCCGATGGAACGAAATGAAAATGCCCAAACCAACCATGATAAACAAAGCCGCGAGCGTAAATCGGTGCAACCAGAAAAAGCAAGCGAGGCAAAAGCCCAGCACTCCAAGAACGAGCACCTTGGAAATGACCGAAGCCGAAGTCGCAAAAACAAAATACAGCGTCAATGCAACCACGGCGATCAAGACGATGAAGCCGTATGGCATAAAAGTTAAACAGCGTGTTTGTGAAAAAGTTGCCGCCTAACGTCCAAAGCTGAGCCACGGCCACGGGCGGCCAAGCTCCGAATGCAATAGTGATAATCTAATTTCATGGCTCGGTCAAAAATGAAAGGACTAGACCGCTTTCTTTGCTGTGAATCCGTATAGCCGAATAACACGCTCAATAATCTCGAAATGAACAGGCTGATTCAGCGTCGCCATCACACCTAGTTGCATCAAGTCTGCGACAATCTTGAATGGCCGTTGTTTCAACGCTTCCGCCAGTTCACGAACTGTCATCCGTTCCTTGACTGTCATCTCACCGATAATCGCCGGGAGCGGTGCTGGTGCAGGTAACAGCTTTTGCTCGTGCCAAATGGCCGCCAAAACTGATGGATGCACGACTGGAACCTTGGGCTTGAAAACATCAATCAAGTCTTTGCAACCTTCAGGCAACAGATAACCGCGTTTCTTGTAGTTGTATTCCATTTCCAAATAATTGTGTTCGATGCACGCTTAAAATTGACCAACGAAGCCAAACTGCGTCCTGTTTGTCCGGTTCGCAAGTATTTTCGCCACGTCGTTTATTTGTATGCCGAAAAAATGGATTTTTTGCGAACAACATTTCAACCCAAGGAATCGTCTGCCACCGTCATACCACTCGCTCCGGTTTGATGGCAGAAATTTCAGGGCGTGGTCACATTGGGCGCTTCCGGTTTTGGCGCAATGTTCGTGACGGCAACATGCACCCATCTTCCATCCCGCGTCTTGATGCTCAATTCCGTGTCGTTGGAAAGCAGCACCTTGCCGAACAGCACCTGCCCGCTCGCAAGCCGTATCAAATCCGGCTGCTTGTTCAACCACGGATTGTTGGTGGGCGTCCACTCAACAGGAATGAATTTCTTTCCCTCACAAATCGGGCACGTTACACGGCCTGTGCCTTTGCAGACACTGCACGGCACCTTGCCGCTGCCGCCGCAAATCGGACAGGGGCCGGTGTCCACCGCCCTGCCATTCTGCATCACAATGACATGGCCAACATGATTCTGGCTATACGCCGTGTAAGACCCGTCGGGTTGATAAAATTTCTGCCACACATCGGTCGGGGGATGGCCGGGCACATCCATGTGAACCCAAACCCCCCGGTCAAGCTTCAGGCACGGCCCCGGACAATCCACCATGCCATCCACACAACCGGGTGCCGTGCATTTGACCGTTCCCGTCCCGTTGCAGGCGAAACAAATCTTTTCACCCTCCTTTGGCCCGGCTTGGGGTGCCGCAACCTCGCTGGCGGGCGCATTAGAAACACCCAGTGCGGAGGAATCTGCCGTTGTCTTTGAGGGAACGGTGGCCGGCTTGCCGCAACCAGCCAGCAGCCACGCGCAAAAAACACCGGAAACAATCAAGGTCGTTGGTCTTTGCATGGTTTTAATTGAAGGATTGACCCAATTACATCTGCATACCATCCGGGCTTATACGCCGTTGCGTGCATGGCATCGTGCGCATTTGGTTTTTGTGAGTTTGCCTGCTGGCATGGTTTTAATGCAATCAATCCTGCGCATTTTCGTCAAGGGTTATCAGCGAGGCCACTGTGGCGCGAAATTGGGCCGGTTCGGCAGCCGGTGATAAAAAATCAGAAATCGCCGGTGAATAAGTTTTATTTTATAGGCCGAAAAAATGCGATTTTTTTGGAACAAATAAAAAAATAGTTTGCCCGGCTTCCGTCCCCCACATTTCAACTTGGCCATTCCAGCGGTTCGTTTACAGTCAGTTCTGGATGTCGCTGAATCCGAATCCCAAGACGCTGGACGACCTGCTGGACTGTGCCCGGCACTACGCCGAATTTTGCATGCGTGGCACCGGGAATCTGCCGCCCACCTTGTTCCTGATTGGCAGCGACGGCAAACAGGTCATGTTCATGCCGAAAAACATGGCGGACGTTCAGGCCAAGGACGATTTTGCCAGCATCTCCAAGCTGATGGCCATTGCCTGCGGTGCGACCGTGGGGGTCATGGCGCTGGAAGCGTGGGTGAAATCGGCCAAACCCGGTGAAAAAATTGACACGACCGAACCGCCTTCGGAAGCGTTTGACCGGCAGGAATGTGTGGTGCTGATAGGCGAATCCACCACCGAAGGCCGGAAGCAACAAATGCTGCCCATCATCCGCAGTGGCAACCACAAATTCTTCGGCTTCGGGGAATCCGCCGTCGAAAAAATGGATAAACTCGAAGGCCGGTTTTCACAATTGCTGCCGACCAAGGTGCCCGATGAAGAGATGCGTGCTCTGGCACACATGATGTTGAATGTGAAGGGCGTTCGCCAGCCCAAGGGCGGACAGCAGCAAGGCCGGTCGCGATTCCGCCGCTGAAGCAACGGGATTGACGGTTCTGGTGGTCTGGTTGTGGGTTTTGCGCGAGCAAGCTAGAAAGTCACCGGGCTGATGATTTTTATCATAGGCCGAAAAAATGCGATTTTTTGGGACAAAATCTCAAGCCGCCGAAACCCCGGACCGTCCTTCCTGCAACCCCGTTGCATGGCCGCTGCAACGCCCCCGCCACCCCGCTTCCGCGCCCGTCCGCGCCCGCTTTTTCAGGTCTCAACCCGCCCTTTTTAACCATTCCAACCAGCCGCCGCCGGCCTAGTTTTTTGCCGGCGGCAGGGCGGCTCTTTTCTTTTCCAGCGAATCTTTCGCCTGTGGGAACAGGATTTCCATCGTGTCAATGAACTTGTCCGGGCTGCCCGCGCCGAGCGCCTCAACCAGGGGCAGGGCTTGCAAGCCCGCTTTTTTTTTCCAAAATGAGTCGGCTTGGACGTCGTAAAAAACGTCGGCGTAGTTTTGCAGCGCCAGTTGGAGCACAGCAGCCTGGTTTGTGCCGGTCAACTGCGCCGCGCTTTTCTCCAGCACGATCCCCAAACCCACCTGCGCCTGGTTCCGCAGGGCGTCGTCTGCAAACGGCGAGTTGATGACCTGCGCGTAGGCATTCGTCGCCGAGGCGTAATCACCCATTTGTTGGTCACAGTCTCCGATCTCGCCCCACGCACGGGCGCCGAGATGGTTCGTCGGATACGACAGGCAGATCTGGCCGAAGACATTGGTGGCCAGTTGAAGGTTCGCCATTGGGTTGTTCGTGTCGGAGGACTCCAGGTGCATCAGCGCCGCGCCGCAGGCAAACCGCGCCTGCACGCCCAGGTCCGGCGGGCAGTTTGTGTCGTTGATCAGGTCGGTGAAATATTTTTTTGCGTCGGAATATCCGAGCCGTCCCATCGCCGCGCGGCCGGCCATCAGGCGTGCCGGATAGGCCAGATCGGACGCGGGCCAGTCCTGATAAATCCGTTCATAATTCGTCTCCGCGCCGACGAATTCACCGGCGCGGTAGAAATGGTCGGCCACCCACCATTGCGCCAGCGGCGCGAGCGTGTTGGTGGGGTGCAACACCACGAAATGGTTGAACAGCGCGAATGCGTTGGTTTCCCGGCCGGCCTGGAAGGAGCTGGCCAGCGCGCGATAATACTCGGCATTGGGCCGCAGGTCGTTGGTCGGGAACCGCGCCAGCCAGTCGTCGTAATCCGTGACGGCCCCCGCCCAGTCCGCCTGCTGTTCGTGCGTGCGCGCGATGGCCAGTTGCGCATCCGGACGCAGCGGCGAATCCGGTGCGCGGGCGATGAGTTTTTCGAGCCAGTCGCGCGCCGTTTCCGGTTCGTCATGGTCAATGTATCCCTGGCCCAAAAGCAGCAGGCTCCGGTCCGTCAGTTCGCTATCCGGATAAAGTCGGGTCAATTCTTCCACTGCGTTGCTGGCGCCGGGCATGTCCCGCAATTCAAGCCCTGCGCGCAAGGACTGGTAAAGCAACTGGTCGCCCCACGGCGGTTTCACCTCCGGCCAGCCGGCCAATGCGTCCGTCACCGTCCGGTAGTTTTGCAGCGCGCCGGCATAATCGTTCAGCCGGAACAGCGCGTCGCCCAGCTTGAATCGCGCGAAGGCCAGGTCCTCCGAAACCGGGAGCCGGTTCGTCGCGGCGCGGAACGCCTGGAGACTTTCCGGGATTTGGTCCAGATACCAGAGGCACCATCCGCGGTCCAGATACGCCTTGCCCGCCAGCGGACTGTTTGCGTAAGCGTCAAAAAAGAGGTCGAACCGCGCCAGCGCCGTCTGCAACTGGTTTGTGGCCGACGGCTGCGCGATGTAATCCTTCAGGTGCAATTCGCCCAGCGCAAGCAGCGCGGCGTCTTCCGCCGGTGAATTCGGAAACTGTTCGAGGAAATTCTCCAGCGCCTGTTCCGCGTTTGTGGACTGGTTCAACCCGATGGCCAGTTCGGCGACTTTCAAAACCGCCTGACGTTGCAATTCGACCGGCGCGTTGTTCGTCAAATTTTCCCGGTAAACGGCCAGCGCCTCGTCCGTGCGGTTCATTTTCTCCAGCACCTCCGCCTGAAACGTCAGGCCGGCGGCGAGCTTTCCGGCATCGTTTTGCTGCCGGGCGATCTGGAGCAGGTTCGTCGTGGCCGCAAACGCCGCGTTCAAGTCGCCCGCCGCAAGTTTGTTCTGGCAGAGCAAATAAGCCTGTTGCCAGGCCTGTTCCGGCGCGAGCGTCTGCGGATTCAACCGGTTCAAAACCGTGGCTTCGCCCGCGAAATCCTTTTGCGCAAACAACGCCTGCGCCAGCAGCAGTTGCCCGCGCGCAACCAATTCATTGGCCGGGTCGGTCCGCACCGCCTGCTGAAAAATGCCAGCAGCATCTTGCAGCAAAGAAATCACCTGCGGCCAGTCGCCGGTCTGCGACCAGGCGGAAGCCGATTCCACCACCGCCCGGAGCCGCAACGGCGACAGGGGGAAATCGCGCGCCAGCGCGGCGAACGTTTCCGCCGCGTTGGTGAAGTCCCGGTTTTGCGCCTGCGCCTCGCCCGTCCAGTAAGCGTATTGGTCGCCCAGATTTCCCGCGTTGCCTTTGCGTTCGTTGAGCAGCACGAGAGCGCCGGCCGGTTTCCCCTGTTTGAATTCCGCCTGCGCCTGAAGCAGCACCGCCTCCGGCGCATTGGTGGATTCCGGATATTTTTTGACAAACTGATCGAACGCCGTCTCCGCGCGGCTCCACATCTCATCCTGAAACGCGGCCACGGCGGCGGCGTAAGCCTGCTGCTCCTTCGCGCCGGCGGCAAAAAGCCGCCCGCCGCCCAGAACGAGCACGGACACAATCAAAACCCATCGCCAGCGGAATGCCATGAACAAAAATCTAACCGACGTTGTGAAACTAAAAAAGCGGAAATCTTGGCGGTTCAACTCAGAACACTTTTCAAATACTGTCCCGTGAAACTTTCTGCGCAGTGGACAATTTTTTCCGGCGGCCCTTCCGCCACGATTTTTCCGCCCGCGCCGCCGCCTTCCGGGCCGAGGTCAATGATCCAGTCCGCCGTTTTGATCACGTCCAGGTTGTGCTCGATGACGAGCAGCGTGTTGCCCGTCTCGCGCAGTTTGAAAAGCACTTCGAGCAGCTTCGCCACGTCGTGGAAATGCAGGCCGGTCGTCGGCTCGTCCAAAATGTAAAACGTCCTGCCGGTCGCCTTGCGGCTCAATTCCGTCGCCAGCTTCACCCGTTGCGCCTCGCCGCCGCTCAACGTCGTCGCCTGCTGGCCGAGATGAATGTAGCCGAGGCCGACCTCTGCGAGCGTCAGCAGCGGATCATAAATCTTCGGCACGGCGCGGAAAAAATCCACCGCCTCGTCCACCGTCAGGTCGAGCACGTCGGCGATGTTTTTCCCCTTGTAGGTGATTTCGAGCGTTTCGCGGTTGTAGCGCTTGCCGCCGCACGACTCGCACGTCACGTAGACCGGCGGCAGAAAATTCATCTCAATCTTCAGCACGCCGTCGCCCTCGCACTTTTCGCAGCGGCCGCCCTTGACGTTGAAGCTGAAACGTCCCGGCTCGTAGCCGCGCACCTTCGCCGCCGGCAGGCGCGCGAACAAGTCGCGGATGTGGTTGAACATGCCCGTATAAGTCGCCGGATTGCTGCGCGGCGTCCGGCCGATCGGCGACTGGTCAATCACGATCACCTTGTCGAGGTTCTCAAAACCCTTCAGCGCTCGGTGCGCGCCGGGTTTTTCCTTTGAGCCGTAAAATTTGCGGAACAGCGCGCGGCGCAAAATGTCGTCCACGAGCGTGCTCTTGCCCGAGCCGCTCACGCCGGTGACGCAGGTGAACGTGCCCAGCGGAATCCGCGCGTCAATGTTCCGCAGGTTGTTTTCCTTCGCGCCGAGCACTTCGAGCCAGCCTTTTTCTTCCGACGGCGGATTCCGTTTTTTGGGGATCGGAATTGAAAATTCGCCGGTGAGATACTTCGCGGTGAGCGAGGTTTTGCTCTGCAAAATTTCCGGCAGTGTTCCCGCCGCCACCAGTTCGCCGCCGTGAATGCCCGCCCCCGGCCCCAGATCCAGAATGTAATCCGCCGCGCGGATCGTGTCGGCGTCGTGCTCAACGACGAGCACCGTATTGCCCAGATCACGCAGGCCCTTGAGCGTCGCCAGCAGCCGGTCGTTGTCGCGCTGGTGCAGGCCGATGCTCGGCTCGTCCAGCACGTAAAGCACGCCGACCAGCGCCGCCCCGATTTGCGTCGCCAGCCGGATGCGTTGCGCCTCGCCGCCGCTCAATGTGCCGCTCTCGCGGTCAAGCGTCAGATAACCGAGGCCGACATTTTTCAGGAAGCCGAGCCGCGCGCGGATTTCCTTGATGACTTCACCGGCGATTTTCTGCTCAAACTCCGTGAGCTTGAGCGTGGCAAAAAAATCATCCGCCTTTTCCACGGACAGCGCGCAAACATCCATGATGGACAGGCCCGGAATTTTTATTTTTGAATTTTGAATTTTTAACTGGGAGGAAAACTCCCCGCCGCTCAGGGTGACGGCCAGGATTTCCGGCTTCAACCGCCGGCCCTTGCACGCGTCGCAAAATTGCGGGCTCATGTACTGCTTGAGCCGGTTGCGGATGAATTCGCTCTCGCTTTCCGTCGCATGCCGTTCAAGGTTCGGCAGCACGCCTTCAAACGGACGACTGATGCTGCTGACCTTGCCCGCGCGCCAGAATTTGAACTCAACCTCATCCTCGCCCGAACCGTGCAGCAGGGCTTTTTTGAAATCGTCCGGCAGACTTTTCCACGGCGTTTCCAGCGCCACGTTGAAATGCGCCGCGACCGACCGCAGCATGGCCTTGTAATAGATGTTCATCCGCTTGCCTGCGCGACGCCACGGCTGGATGGCGCTTTCGAGCGGCAGTTCGGGATCGGGCGCGACGAGATGTTCGTCAAAAACCATCTTCTGGCCGAGGCCGTGGCAGACGGGGCACGCCCCGGCGGGCGCATTGAACGAAAAATGTTTCGGCGTCGGCGGATCAAAACTTTTGCCGGTCGCCGGCGAACACATTTTGTTCGAGTGCAGGGTTTCGATCCAGTTTTCAGCGACGGATGGCGGGTGGCGGGTGACAGGCGGCGGTGGTTCGGCTTTGGACTTTGGGCCCTGGACTTTGGATTCTTCCGGCGGCTGGTGCAGCGTGAACATCACGCCTTCGCCCCAGCGCAGCGCGGTCTCCACGGAATCGCCAAGGCGCACGCGGATTTTGTCGTCAATCACCAGCCGGTCCACGACGGCCTCGATGTTGTGGAATTTCTTTTTGTCCAGTTTGACGCGCGCGGAATTTTCGCCAAGTTCGATGAACTGGCCGTCCACGCGCGCGCGGACAAAACCTTCGCGGCCGAGCCGTTCGATGACGTCGCGGAACTCGCCCTTTTGTCGGCGCACGACGGGCGCGAGCAGCATCACCTTGGTTTTCGGCGGCAGCGCGAGGATTTTGTCCACGATGTCGGTGGTGCTTTGCGTGGAAATCGGCACGCCGGTTTCCGGGCAGTGCGCCTGGCCTATGTGCGCGTAAAGCAGGCGGAGGTGGTCGTAAATTTCCGTCGTGGTGGCGATGATGGAGCGCGGGCTGCTGCCGGAACTGCGCTGTTCAATCGCAATCGCGGGCGAAAGTCCCTCGATGAAATCCACGTCCGGCTTCTGCATCTGATCCAGAAACTGGCGCGCGTAGGCGGAAAGGCTCTCGACGTATTTGCGCTGGCCCTCCGCGTAAATCGTGTCGAACGCGAGCGACGACTTCCCGCTGCCGCTCAAGCCGGTGACCACGACCAGCTTGTCGCGCGGGATTTCCAGCGTGAGATTTTTGAGGTTGTGCTCACGCGCGCCGCCGATGCGGATGAATTCCTTGCTCATAACGCCGGATTTTCCGGCCAAATCAAACGAGCAAGATATTCAAAACCGGCGCGAAAGCAAAGCCGGAGTTGTCCGCGGCGGGATTATGCCGTTCACAAACTACTAGGTAGGGACAGCGCGCTGCGCTGTCTCCCGTCGCCGAGCGTAGCGTCAGCCGACAGGAAAACAGAACGTTTACCGCGTCCGTTCCGTCCTGCCGGACGGGGACGTCGCAGCGCGGCGTCCCTGCCACTCGAAAAGTTTGTCAAAGACATAATCCGGCGATTGAAGCAGTCTTTTCCATGTCTGAAACCAAACTGGCCAGTTTAACCGCATCCTGCTCTGAAAGATACGCTTAAACGACTTCAGCTTCTTTTTGTTTTGTCAAATATGACATCACATTCTGTTGAAGGCTCAACCATAGAAATTGCAATTACTCAAGCGTATGCTACAATCAAACGTCCCACTGTGGGGCACAGTTAGAAATGTTGACAAAATATGAGGCAATTCGTTGTTGCGTTTATCAGTTTAATATGGGCTTTCGGCTTCGTCAAAGGGCAGGCAATCACAGTCAGCAACGATTTTTTTACTGTCCCCACCAATACGGTTTTGAACATGGCGGCGCCCGGTGTTCTCGCCAATGATACCGGCGGGAAAGGACCATTGACCGCCATTCTGGTGAGCGGTGCGGCTCACGGCATTTTGAGTCTGACCAACCACGGCAGTTTCAGCTATCTGCCGACGAACAATTACTCTGGCATTGACACGTTCACCTATCAAGCCACCGATCGAACCACGACCTCCGCCGTGGCGACCGTGGCCATTGATGTGCTGCCCGCCGGGCAGCTTTTTTATGACAGCTTCATGCGCCCGGTTGGTTCCAGCTCCATTTTCCCCTGGACCCTGAACCTGGCCACACCCGATCCGGCCTTGAACCCAACACCGTCGGGCATGTGGATCATCACCAACAATGCGTTCGTCGGGACCAGTTCCACCTTCTATACTTACACTGCGGCCTGCCTTAACAGCCCGTCTTGGACCAACTATTCCGTTTCGGCCCAAATTCAAATCTCTTCCATCAACGGAGTCGGCGGCGGAATTGCCGGGCGGTTGAACGCGGCCACGGGGGCGCGTTATGCCGTTTGGTTTTATCCGGAAAATTCCCCGGACGGGATGTTAAACGGGTCGGCATCCCTGGCGATTTACAAGTATGAGAGTTGGACCAATTATACCGAGGGAAACTTGATTCCGCTGCCCGGAGTGGGCACAAACCAGCACACTGGAAAAGTGGTGTTTCAAGGCAGCAATGTCCTGACGTATTTCGACGGAAATTTGGTGACCAATTGGACGGACAATGGTTCCTTTGAAGGGCAGCCGCCTTTTGCGAGCGGAGGAATTGATGTCGAGACGTATGAGAAACCGTCAACTCCTTACACAACAACGGTAGATAACTTGACCGTCAGCATACTGGCGACCGTGGCCAATAATGACGCTTACACTGATTTGGCAAACACGGCTTTGCACATCAATTCACCCGGCGTTCTGGCCAACGATTCCGCCGGGAGCGGCGGTGCGTTGACGGCTCTCCTGGCGGGCGGACCGTCCCACGGTACATTGACACTAACAAACAA
>Ga0182018_10001194_pt1 | contig 30355 bp, 25 predicted proteins | sample 812P2MmetaG_FD_120490 | JGI IMG/M metagenome (GOLD analysis project Ga0182018, IMG submission 120490) | Permafrost microbial communities from Stordalen Mire, Sweden - 812P2M metaG | ecosystem: Environmental > Terrestrial > Soil > Wetlands > Permafrost | place: Sweden: Stordalen | collected...
GAAGCAGCCGCGGGCAGGCGCGCAGACCGGATGATTGACGGTCGCCGAACGGAAGAGCACGCCGCGGCGGGCGAGGGCGTCGATGTTGGGAGTGAGGCCCATGGGGTTCGCGCCCATCGAGCCCAGGTTGTCCGCGCGGAACTGATCGGAAATGATAAAGACGATGTTCGGCTGCGGGCTGGGAGGCGGCGCGGACTGCACTGCCGCGAACAGAGGGGCCGATTGCAAAAGCTTGCGTCGTGTCACAATCGGTAGTGAGCGACTCGCGACAGAAGTTTTGGGTAAAGCAATAAGAGGGAGATCACTGTGAACATCCCTCAATCCAAGCCACTTACTATCCGCCCCACCCCCGATCCCTTGATCTCGTGTACGATCATGAAACCAGATTTCCTTCCCGATTCAAAGGGGGAAGCGCCAAACTGGAACGATCGTTCCTGTGGAAAACTGCTAACTCCCTGTCGTTTCAACAAATCGTCCTCGCTTTTCCGGAACGATCGTTCCGAAAACAGAAACTTACAAGCAAACGTGTCCCAGCCCGTGGACGCGCCTCATCCTCGATAGTTTATACTTCCAAATATGAAGTACTTTTCGCTGTGAGGCGCCGCCACGCCATAGAGATCTCCGCTGGCTGAAGCGCATTGCCGCGATCGCTTTCATCCTTGCCGGGACCGTCGGATCCCGCACCGGCGAATCGAACGACAGACTGAAGCCCGGTGTGCACTCGATCTGGGGAGCGCCGCGGGAACAGCTCCCTCCCACCGCCGGCATCGACGTGGAGACGCCGCGGCACGCCGCCTTCGTCCTGCCGATCGAGAGCAGTCGCATCCAAGTGAACCTCGCCCTAGACTATCGCTGGAAAGGCCTGGTCCGGTACCGTACTGTACGTATCGTTGGATTTCGGCAGTGCCTATACCTACCGGAATGCCGCGTCCACTCCGCAAACGGCCCCGTTTGAGTTTGAGCTCAAGTTTCCAGCCGAATAAGCCGTCTGATCGAGCCCTTCGACGCGCGCGGCCTCTGTTACCGGTGGCAGAGCGCCGATAGCCGGCTGGATGCGCGGTGCGCGTCGATTCGGGAATCGATCAAGCGCGACCAGCGGCGTCGCAAAAGTCACTGGGAGATTCTCCAAAGGATGTGATCGCAGCGGGGAGCAGGCAGGGAATAAATGAAGAGTGTATTTCGCGGACGGCGGCGGCGCGACCCTGGCGCGGCAGGCTTAGGGCTTCTTAAAAAGCCGGTCGAAGGCGCTGCGGGCGTCGTCGGCGTTGCGCGGCGCCGGAGGACCTCCATTATTCATGTTAGGTGGCGGCGGCGTGTTGGCCGTGCCTTCGCGCGCCACGGTGACCCGAGGAGAAAAGAGGGAACACTCGTTAGCCTTGTCTTTGTAGGGGATGCGTACCGGAATGGGCTTCAGGCACTGAAAACGAATGGAGGGCTCGAAGTGCGAGCACTGTTTGCAGCAGTGCAACTCGGCGTTGCACTTGGGACAAGTGCCGGCGAAGTCGACTCCCGGAGGGAGTGTGGTGGCGCAGTTGTAACAGCGGGCCGCGGCCACGTGCTGCACCAGACGCGGTAACCGGGGGCCGGTTACATCAAGGGGAGGGCGGGGCCCCTGGGGTTTGGGCCCGTCTCCGCGCGGGCCTCTGCCCTCGCGGTCCGTGTCCATGTACCCGTTTTGTCTATACTTGCGATCACTGTCCATGGGGAAGGTTGCTCCGTAGATTGCAGGCCGAAGAACGTTTGCGGAAAAAATCGATTATGAACTCCCAGCGCCTGGGCGCGCAAGACACCGATCAGTCACCACGGCAGCCGCGCCAGACGGGTGGCGGCACTTCGTATGGGATTGCCAGTTGGGGTTCTGCGGGATTCCCGTGGCGCCGGACGCCTTCCGATCCGAGACCCGCCTAAGTGTCAAACTCATATTTACCACGGATTGAGACAGTTTGCACGTCCATCTTTAGAACTATCCGGCGGAACTCCATTTCAACAGACTCCCGCACGGCCGGGTCAAGGGGTCGTCAAAATGGTTGGGGCTGACCCGCAGCGCGTATCCCAAGCGTCCAGTACGTTCCGGTACGATATCCTTGCCAAACACGGTCACCGCACCCTGCTGTTCCACCGACGGCAGCACCTGCACTTCGGTTTCCTCCAGGTGTCCATTGGAATCCACCCGTCCCATCACCAATTCCACTCGCACGTCGGCGGCCGTCAGACCGGCCAGATCGACGGCGGCACGGACCTGGACCGCCGAACCGCTGGTAACCGACAGCGCCGGCGCCGGGCCGGATTCCACGAAACGAACCCGATCCCACACCTCGCGAATCCGGGCGTTCCAGCGGGCCGTCTCGCGGATCTGGTCGTAGCCGCCGGCGCGCAGCCGGTGGTGCTGCTGGTTGGCCGGATCGTACAATTCCGACTTGTAAGTGGCCACCATCCGGCGGCAATCGAAAGCCGGACTAATGTAAGTGAGCGACTGCTTCATGCGGCGCATCCACTCGCGGGGCGTGGTCTCCCGGCGCTCGTAGAACATGGGGACGATCTCGTTCTCCAGCAGGTAGTAGATGGCGCTGGCGTGGAGCGCGTCCTGGTCGTCCGAGTACGGCTCGCGGTCGCCGATGGCCCAGCCGCCGGAGTTCTCGTAGGCCTCGTCGAACCAGCCGTCGAGGATGCTCAGGTTGAGCACGCCGTTGACGGCCGCCTTCATGCCGCTGGTACCGCAGGCTTCTTCGCCGCGGCGCGGATTATTCAGCCACAGGTCGACGCCCTGGATCATTTCGCGCGCCACCTTCATGTCGTAGTCTTCCACGAAGACCACGTGCTTCCACAAATCGGGATCGCGCGAAAGCTGCACTACTTCGCGAATGTAGCTCTTGCCGGGCTGGTCTTTGGGGTGCGCCTTGCCGGCGATCACGATCTGCACCGGCATATCCTTGTTCAGCAGAATTTGTTTGAGCCGCTCCACGTCGCGGAACAGCAGGGTGGCGCGTTTGTAGGTGGCGAAACGGCGCGCAAAACCAATGGTGAACGCGTTGGGGTCGAGCACTTCCCCGGAGCGCCGCACCTCCGCCGCCGAGACCTGGCGCCGCAGCGCCGAGGAATGCTGGCGGGCGCGCACGAAATTCACCAGCCGCCGCTTGCGCCGGCGGTGTACCTCCAGCAGCTCTTCGTCGGGGATGTCTTTCACGTGCTCCCAAACGCTCGCATCGTTGAAGCGGTCGCGCCAGTCGGGCTCCAGGTACTGGTCGTAGAGCAGGGCCAAGTCGCCGTTCAGCCAACTGGGCAGGTGGACGCCATTGGTGATGGAGGTGATGGGTACCTCCCACAGAGGAAGTTGCGGCCACAGATCGTGGAACATCTCCTGCGAGACCTCGCGGTGCAGGCGGCTGACGGCGTTGCGGTAGGCCGAAGTGTGCAGCGCCAGAACCGCCATGGAGAACGGCTCGTCGCGGTTGAAAACGTTGCGCCGTCCCAGGGCCATCAATTGCTGGAAATCGATGCGGACATCGTTGCAGTAGTCGGCGAAGTAGTGGTACATCAGGCCGGCGTCGAAGATATCGATGCCGGCGGGCACGGGCGTGTGGGTGGTAAAAACGTTGCTGGCGCGCGCCGCTTCCAGGGCCTCCTCGAACGCCAGCTTCTCGTCGCGCATGAACCAGCGGATCTGTTCCAGCGCCAGGAAGGCCGAATGGCCTTCGTTCATGTGGAATACCGTGGGTTTCAGGCCCATCGCCTGGAGTGCCCGCATGCCGCCGATTCCCAGGACGATCTCCTGGCGGATTCGCGTATCGATGTCGCCTCCGTACAACGAATCGGTGATATCGCGATCCTGCGGCAGGATGTTGTCGGGGATGTTGGTGTCCAGCAGATACAGTGTGATGCGGCCCACGTCGAGCTTCCAGACCTGGATGAAGGCGCTGCCGGTGGGCAATTTCACCGTCACCTTGAGGTCGTGGCCCGCGGCGTCTTTGACCGGGGTCAGCGGCAAGGTGTAGAAATCGTTCATGGGGTAGCGTTCCTGCTGCCACCCGTCGGGGTTGAGGAACTGGCGAAAATAGCCCTGTTGATAGAGCAGACCGAGACCGATCAGCGGGTAGTCCTGGTCGCTGCAGGACTTCAGATGGTCGCCGGAGAGAATCCCCAATCCGCCCGAATAGACCGGCAGACACTCGGTGAGTCCATATTCGGCGGAGAAATAGGCGATGAGCTCCCCATTGGGCGGTGGTGCGCTACGTGTGCGCATGTCGTAGGTTTCAGACGCGCTGCGATAGAGCGCGAGGTAGCGCGGATCGGCCGCCGCTCTGGCCAACGCCGCCTGGGAGACCCGGCCCAGCATGAGGACTGGATTGTAGCCACACTCCCGCCACAGCGCCGGGTCCAGACGGCGAAACAGCGCACGCACGATGGGTTCCCAACTCCACAGCAGGTTGTAGGCCAATTCCGTGAGGCGCGAAAGTGGCTCGGGCAACGCCGGACGGACCAGGAATTCCCGAAGTGGCTCAATGTAAAACGGCATACAAAGAAAAACTTAATTCCTCAAGATAACAGATCGGCGGAACGCGGCAACGGCAGGAGGGGGCTAACGTACTCATGGTACCGCTCGGCAGGCCCTCAAGTAATCCCGCGGAAAAGTCGATAAGAAGACACATGAGGTCCTGACCTCGCCGAGGTGGCATAGTGTTTCGGGAGAGTAGTGCGATCGAACGGGCCGGCCTGGTGGCAGCCGTAGAACAGGCTGCCGACGGCATCGTCATCACGGACACCCAAGGCATTATCCAGTACGTGAACCCAGCCTTCACCACGTTGACCGGATATACAAAAGAAGAAGCTGCGGGGCAAAACCCGCGCATCCTCAAATCGGGGTGCCATCCCATGGCGCATTACGAAGATCTCTGGAACACCATCCGGTCGGGGCGGGTCTGGCACGGCGAGGTAATCAACCGGCGGAAAGATGGAAGTCTCTACCACGAGGAGATGCGAATCAACCCCGTGCGGGATTCGCTGGGCGGCATTGTCAGCTATATCGCGATCAAGCGGGACGTGACTCAGCGGCGGGCACAGGAGAACGCGCAAGCCTTCCTCGCCGCGATTGTGGAAAGTTCCGAAGACGCGATCGTCGCCTATACACCCGCGGGCGCCATACTCACCTGGAACCATGGTGCAGAAGCGGTTTTTGGCTATTCCGCTGGGGAGGCGATCGGGAAGCATATATCCATGCTGCCACCCCCCGAACGGCGGCAAGCGCTGGAGGATCTGACCAAGCAAATACTGCGGGGCGATGTCGTCCCGCATTACGAGGGCCTGGGCCTGCGCCAGGACGGACGGAGGATTCACGTTTGGGTTGCCGGGTCCCCAGTCAAGAACGCCGCCGGCGAGGTGGTAGCCCTTTCTGCCGTCATCCGCGACATCACGGAGCGCAAGGTGGCGGAACAGGATCGAGCCCTACTGGCGTCGATCGTGGAATCTTCGGAAGACGCCATCTACGCTGTAAGTCCGGATGGGACCATCGTGAGTTGGAACCGCGGCGCCGAAGCGCTGTTCGGTTATTCGAGCCGGGAAATCATCGGAAAGAGTGTTGCCACTCTCGTTCCGCTTGACCGTGTCGACGAAGTGCGCCAGTTATTCGGGGCGATTGGGAACGGGCGTGCCATCCCCCCTTTCGAGAAGGTTCTTGCAACGAAGAATGGATCGGACGTCGATGTTTCCATCTCGATCTCGCCGATCCGGAACGCAGCCGGAGACGTCGTGGGCGCTTCCGCCATCGTCCGCGACATTGGCGAGCGCTTGCGCGCGGAACGGAAGCTGCGCGAGAGCGAAGAGCGATTCCGTGAGGTTTTTGAGCACGCACCGTCCGGCTTGAGCGTGACTGCCCCGGACGGGCGATTCCTCCAGGTGAATGCTGCCCTTTGCCGCATGCTGGGATATTCCGCCAAGGAACTGCTGGAGACCTCCTGGACCAAACTGACCCACCCCGATGATCTGGAATTGTGCCAGGGCAAGGTCGATCGGTTGCTGAAGGAACCGGAGATTTGCCCGGAATGGGAAAAACGGTACATTCATCGCAGTGGAACTGTGGTGTGGGCGCGCATAAAGATGTCGTTGGTAGGAGGCTCCGGCGGCAACCCGCCATATTTTGTGGTTCACATGGAAGACATCACGGAGCGCAAGCGGGCGGAGGAGGCGCTGCGCGAGAGTGAAGAGCGCTTCCGCATCATGGCGGACGGCTGCCCGGCGCCGATGTGGGTTACCGACGCCGGAGGCGGGAACCAGTTCATCAATCGGGCATACCGGGAGCTTTGCGGTACCACTTACGAAGAGGTGGCGGGCCTCAAGTGGCAGTTGCTGATTCACCCGGACGACGCGCGGGAGTATGTCGAATCGTTCCAGCGCGCGGTGCGGGAGCGCCTGCCTTTCAAGGCCGAGTTGCGCGTTCGGCGAGCCGATGGGGAATGGCGGTGGCTGGCCTCGCATGCCGAGCCGCGCCTGTCGCCGGGTGGCGAGTACCTGGGGCACGTGGGCCTCAGTCCGGACATCACCGAGCGCAAGCGGGCGGAGGAGGCGCTGCGCGAGAGTGAAGAGCGTTTCCGCATCATGGCGGACGGCTGCCCGGCGCCGATGTGGGTTACCGACGCGGAGGGTGGGATTCAGTTCGTCAACCGGGTCTTCCGGGAATTCTGCGGTGACACCTACGAACAGGTGGAGGGTCGCAAATGGCCTTTGGTGATTCACCCGGACGACGAGGCGAGGCATGTCGAGGCATTCCAACGCGCGGTGCGGGAACATACCCCTTTCCAGCTTGAATTTCTGGCCCGGCGGGCGGATGGCGAGTGGCGGTGGGTGAACTCCTATGGGGAGCCACGCCTGGCGCCGGATGGCGAGTACCTGGGGCACGTGGGCCTCAGTCCCGACATTACGGAGCGCAAGCAGGCGGAGGAGGCGCTGTGGGTGATCCAAGAGCGCTACCGCCTGCTGGCGCACGCGCTCGAAAGCGCGGACGAGTGCATCAGCATCACCGACATCGAGGACCGGATCTTGTACGTCAACGGCGCATTTTTCCGGACCTATGGCTATCGGGAACACGAACTGATCGGGCAGCACATCGGTATTCTTCGCTCCGCGCGCACTCCCGAGGAAATACAAACCGGGATTCTTCCGGCCACGATGGGGGGCAAGTGGTGCGGGGAGCTATGGAACCGCACCAAGGAAGGGCGGGAATTCCCAATCTCACTGTCCACTTCCGTGGTTTACGACGAGGATGGGCGGCGGATCGCGCTGGTGGGGATCGCCAGCGACATCACCGAGCGCAAACGCGCCGAGCAAGCCTTGCGGAGCAGCGAAGAAAAATTCCGCCAGTTGGCGGAAAACGTTCGCGAAGTGTTTTGGATGACGTCTCCGGCCGCCGGCGAAATACTCTACGTCAGCCCGGCGTATGAACAGGTCTGGGGCAAGACTTGCGAAAGTCTCCACCGGAACCCGATGTCCTGGGAGGAAGCGATCCATCCCGATGACCGGGAACAGGTCCGTGTGTCGGCCGCGAGGCAACTGCGGGGTGAACCCGTCGAATCGGAATACCGCATACAAACTCCCGGCGGGCAGGAGAAATGGATTCGAAACCGGGCCTTTCCGATTCGCGATCAAAGCGGGCAACTGATTCGCGTGGTGGGGATCGCGGAGGAGATTACCGAGCGGAAACGCTACGAGGAGGAGCTGATTCGGGCCCGGGAGGCGGCCGACACCGCCAATCTGGCCAAGAGCCGTTTTCTGGCCAACATGAGCCACGAGATCCGCACGCCGATGAACGGCGTGATCGGGATGGTGCAACTGCTTCTGGATACGGACCTCACTCCGGAGCAGCGGCGGTTCACCAGCGTGGTGCAAACCAGCGGGCGCGCGCTGCTGGCTCTCATCGACGACATTCTGGACGTGTCGAAGATCGAGGCGGGGAAGATCACTTTGGAGAGCCGGAGTTTTGACCTGCGTTATACCATGGAGAATGTCGCCCAGATTTTGGGTGTCCAAGCCAAGGCGAAGGGGTTGGAGTTCCATGCGCGCGTGTCGCCGGATATTCCCCCTCTGCGCGGGGATGCCCACCGGCTGCGCCAGGTGTTGACCAACCTCGCGGCCAACGCCATCAAGTTCACGGAGCGGGGAGAAGTAACCGTGGAAGCGGTCCTTCAGGGCCATCGAGACGGCAAGACAACGGTTTACTTCAAGATCGCCGATACCGGAATCGGAATACGGCCGGACCAGACTGCGGCGCTGTTCCAGCCATTCGCCCAGGCCGACGCTTCCACCACACGCAAGTACGGCGGCACCGGGCTCGGACTGGCAATCAGCAAGCAGTTGGTCGAGAGGATGGGGGGAACCATCGGCGTTCGCAGCCAGGAAGGCCAGGGCTCCGTCTTCTGGTTCACCGCGGTTTTTGAGCCAGTACCCAATCAAGGGCAACCCGCGGGCAAACGCGGGGACGAGGGCTGCGGCGCGCCAGGGGGGCCGGCTCGTACCTGGTGTGGCCTGCGAATCCTGGTGGCGGAGGATAATCCCGTCAACCGGGAGGTGGCCCTGGCACAACTGCGGAAGCTGGGATACCAGGCTAACGCAGTCGTCAACGGCGCACGGGCCGTCGAAGCGGTCGAGAGCGGTGGTTACGACCTGGTGCTGATGGACTGCCAGATGCCGGTGATGGACGGCCTCGAAGCCACCCTCCACATCCGGGCGTCGAACCATCCGGACATTCCGATCATTGCCATTACGGCCGATGCAATGCCGGCCGACCAGGAGCGATGCCTGAAAGAGGGGATGAACGATTATCTGGCGAAACCGGTTGAACTCGAGCAGTTGGCGGGTGTACTGGCCAAGTGGCTTCCGGCCGGCAGCGGCACCGCCGCGGCGCCGATTCCCAAGGGGCACGCCGTAGATCCGGAAAATGCGGTTTTCAATGAAGCGGCTCTGCTGCGGCGTCTGATAGGAGACCGCCAGCTTGCCGGCGTCATACTCAAAGGCTTCTTGGCCGATGTCCCCTCCCGGCTAAACAGTTTGCGCCAGCGGATCGAGGCGGCGGACGGGCCCGGCGCGCAGTCGCAAGCGCACACGCTGAAGGGGTCGGCCGCGACGGTTTCTGCGGAAGGGCTGCAAGCGCTCGCGCAGGCGATGGAACGGGCTGGAACCGCCGGCCAATTGGACCGCTGCGGCGAACTTCTGCCCCGTGCGGTGGACGAATTCGAGCGCTTCAAAAGCACTCTGGAGAGCGCCGGCTGGGTCTAGATCCAAATGGCGAAACATGTCTTGAGGACGAACGATGATCAATCTTGACGACGAGCTGGCGCAGAGTTATCTGGCCGAATGCGGGGAGCACCTGGCGATCATGGAGAAGAACCTGCTTGCCATCGAACTGGGTGGAGCGGAGATCGATGAGGAACTCGTAAATCGCGTCTTTCGGGCCGTGCATTCGGTCAAAGGCGGAGCGGGCTTTTTCGACCTGGCGAAGGTCCGCGAACTGGCGCAACAGACGGAGCACGCCATGGCGCTCGTCCGCTCGCGGAAGATAGTCCCCACGCCGGACCGGGTCAGCGTTCTGCTGCGCTCGACCGACAGGCTGCGCGAATTGATTGACAACCCAGGCGCGAGCAACCAGGCCGACATCTCGGCAATCATGGACGCGCTCGCCGGGCTGTCCGTGGAGGACGGTTCCTCGACTGCGCAACGCGGCGCCTCTTCACCCGGCCCGACGGGCCGGAGCGACTGGCGTCTGCGGGCGCTGCTGGTGGAAGACGACTTTGCCAGCCGGCTGTTGCTGCAGACCTTCCTTTCCCGCTATGGCGACTGTCACGTTGCGGTGAACGGCCGGGAAGCCGTGGAGGCGTTTCGTTTAGCCTTGGAGCAAGGGCGGAGATACGATCTGATTTGCATGGACATCATGATGCCCGAAATGGACGGTCGCGAGGCGGTTCGGCGAGTGCGGGCCATGGAAGAGGACCAAGGCATTCTCTCCAACTACGGCGCCAAGATCATCATGACGACGGCGGTGGACGAAATCAGGGAAGTGATCCACTGCTTCCAGGAACTGTGCGACGCGTATCTGGTGAAGCCCATCGATCTGGGACAACTGCTCAGCCAAATGAAGGCGTTTCATCTGGTCGACTGACGGCGTATTCGCGGGCATGCTCCGCATGCCGCCGGGCAAGCTGAAGCAGCATGGTCCGGGGGGGGCGCCCGAGATGATGAAAATGGCAACGCTCAGTGCACCAGGGATCGGCGACTCACGCTGGTGCGCGCCGCATGGGAAACCGTGCTATTTTCGAGACAAAGCATGCCCCACCAGCTTCGGCGCTTACGAGAAGCGCCGCATTAGCTTAGCACTCGGTTGAAGCGACCCGTGCTGGGAACGACATCCGCGCGGCCCGGGGCGCCGGCGTCATCATCCACGCCGCGGGCGTGCGGTTTACTTGTGCGATCGGCGTGTCGATAGCGATATCATCCGCGCCGAAGGCGCGCGGGTTGAGGGATTTTGTTGGGGGATCCAGGGGCGGCAGATATCCCGTCCTGGGCAGACTGGCTCATCGGGCACGAAGAAGGGGACGCGGCGGGCGGTATGGCTTGCGCGAATGGGGAGTTGCCGGCCAGTTCGTGCCGCGCGCGTTCGACTGATAAGGCTTCTCATCAGCCTCCCGATCAACCCAGATAATTGAACAGCGTGGTATGGGGCATTTGGCCCTCCATCTGCATCGCCGCTTGAAGCTGTGTATTGGCTTCGGTCAGCTCCGTCGCCGCGGTGGGGATGTCGGCGTCTTGTATATTGCTGATTTCGGTCTCCAGTTGGACATTATACTGGCTGGCGTAACTGGTGGCGTTGGTGATTTGGTTCTCTACGTTGCCGTAGAAAGACTGCATGGTATTGAGATGGGCGGAAGCCGCCTGGAGCAGAGTGACGGAGTTGGTGATGCCGGTCGTGTCGTTGTTTTGGAGAGCCGTTTGCAGGGTATTCAGAGCATTGAAGACATTGTCGGTGGCGGGGCCGCCGGCAACGGGATCCTGGTCGTCGAAAATCTGCTGTGCGGTAAGGGAGGCGGCAAAGGATCCCCCCGCCGGGTTTTCAATCTGTTGCGTGGAGGCGGAGGATTGCATGGCGACCACCGGATTGGCGGCCGTCGGGTCCCAGGTGTACTGCGGGGTTTCGGGCTGGTCTCCGCTGAAGATGAACACGCCCTGTACGGAAGCCTGGCTGGTCGCCACCATCTCCTGCTCAATCGACTGGATCTGTTGGGCAAGAGTCGATCGGCCGGCGGCGTCCGTCGTAGAGGTAGCTCCCTGGGTGGCCAAGCTCGTGGCGCTGTCCATCAACTGGATGGCCGAGGTGAGGGCATTGTCGGCGGCGTTGGCGTTGGTTTGCGCCAGAGTCAGGTTGGACTGGATCTGCGAGTTGTGCAACTGGTTCGCGCGCAACTGGAGCAGCGGGCCGATTTCGTCGGGAGCATCCGAAGGCACGGTGATTGATAAACCCGAAGAAACCTGGTTGCTGGCTTGAGAGATCTTGTCTTGGATGATGTTGACATTGGCTAGGAACAGGGCCGATTGCGGATTGAGGTTGCTAATCATAGATCTCCTTACGCGGTGGTGGACAGCATGTTGATGGTGTCCTGAGTCATTTGGTCCAGAACCGAAATCAGTTTTGAACTGGCTTGGTATGCGTTCTGAAACTGAATGAGGATGGCAGCCTCGTCGTCGAGAGAAACGCCCGAGATCTGCTGCCGCACGCTCTGCGCCTGGGCTACCGCCGATTGCTGAGTTTGGAGCTGGTTGGTAGCGTTATTCAGCAAGTTGCCGACATTCGAAGCCATGTTTGCATAATATTGCGTGTAGCTCAGGCCGCCGATCTCGTCGCTGGCGGTGGTGGGGTCGGACAGTTGGGACAACGCCAACGCGACGCCGTTGGCGACTTCCGGCGGGCCCGGACTAATGGCTGCCAACTGATCCGGTGTGATCGTCGAGCTCACCTGTAGGGTGTTGGCCACGTTGGTCGAGTTGGTGGTGTCATAAGTGAACAACGGCACGCCGGGCACCGGAGGGGGTCCGTCGCTCTGGTTGCCACTGGTCAGCAGGCCGTTCACGTTGTCGGCGAACGACTGGGCGAGCGTATTCAAGCTGCCAGCTTGGTTCCCATCTCCCAGATAGCCGGGAAGTACCGTGTTGGCCAGATTCAACAACGATCCGAGCTGGCCCGAGGTAGTCTGTGACGTGATGTCGGAGCCGTCGGAAGACAGCACGGCCAGGTGAGGCGGACCGTTCGGATTGGCTGCCGTGGCGGCCGGGGGCACCGCTTGCGCGCTGAGTGCGTACGATTGATTCCCGATGACCAGCGGCGTCTGTCCGTTGAGCAGGACCGTGTAGGTGCCATTGTTCTGTTTGGTGGCGCTAATGTCGCCGTCGTTCGACAGTTGTTCGAGCGTAGAGTGGATCTGCGCATCCAGACCGGGGTCGTTCTGGTCGCCACTAATAATCTGTTGGTTGAATCCCGCCAGTTGCGTGGCCATCTGGTTGACGCCGGTGACCGTCTGCTGCAGTTGCTGACTGGTGTCTTGGGCCGCTGTGGATAGGCCGGCGGCGGTCTGCTGGAAGGCGCTGGCCACACTGGTGGCCTGTTCGATGACGTTTTGTTGCGCCACCGTGCTGGTGGGCGACTGACCCCATGCCGAGAAAGCCTGAAACAGGTTATTGAACGCGGCGGAGATACCCGAGGCGCCCGTGACGTCGAACTGGGACTGTATGGCGGTCAGACTGTTTACGTCTTGCTGCGCTTGTCCCAGGAGGGTGGTCTGCTGCTGCACGGCCTGCTCGGCATATTCATCGCGAGAACTCACCACTTGGCCTGCAACCACGCCGCCGGAGAACCCCTGGGAGGGGTCAAACTGCATGGCTTCCAATGCTACGGTCTGATTGGCAAAGCCGGGAGTGGAGGCATTGGACACGTTGTTCTGCACCACGTCCAGCACCTGGCTGTAGGCGTCCATCGCGCCGGCCGCGGTCATAATCGATGAGAGCAGGTTCGACATGGCGTCCTATCCGCGGCAACAAAGCCGCCCGTTGCGGGCTACCGGCGCCGGATCGCCGCTGGCGGTGTACCCCCCGCTCATCGTTCCCAGGATTCGCTCCCAGCCGTGGTAGAAACTTGCCAGACTCTGCAACAGCCTGCCGGCGCGCAGAACCTCCGTCCGCAACCCGCAAGCCATAGACTTGGCGCCGGAGCCGGTGGGGAACTCACGGCACTGCGACCGGAAATCCGCCAATTCCGAGACCGCTCGCTCCAGCGCATCCTGGCAATTGTTCAACGCTTCGGGGGTAGGGGCAACCAGCAGATCGCAAGCCCGTCTCACTTGCGAGTGGGCCGCCACCAGCCGTTCGGCGGCATGCGCGGCCGGCATTTAGCTTGCTCCGCCGCTCACAGCCTCCGCCACCATGCCCTGACTGGTGGCCAGAGAATCCGGTTGATAGTTGCCGGACTGGAACTGTGCCGCCAACTGCTGTACCTTACCGGTGAGATCCGAATTGTTGGCCGCCAGCGCACGGGAGAGACTGGCCAACCCGCTGGATAGCTCCACCCGGTCTCCCGATCCGCTTCCCGACCCCGATGACGCCGTGGTCGCCTCGCGCTCCGGCTTTTGCGTCTCTTGTGAACGCCCCGACCCGGCGGCTGCCGTACCCGTCAGATTTTGATCGTAGATTCTCATACCAAGTCCGCCATCCTCTGGCTACACTACATATCGGCAGACGCCAACCCGCTCTTTAGCGTTCCTGCGTCACAAACTGTAAACTTCAGCTCTAAAGTTCGCCGCTCTTCAGCCGATGGTTGCTCTGTGACCGTAACGCCAGACAAACGCCTGCTTTGGATTGCCGCCGAACCCTTCGATTTCGCGGAGTGGCCCTTATTGTCGGCAGCTTATGAGGTCGAACCCAGGCTGTTCCGCGATGCCATGCCGGAGCTGTCGCGGCGTCCTTATGGCGCCATCGTGTTGCATTTTCCAGTGCCTGGTGGGCACCCCGCAGAATTGTTGGATAGAGTACAAAAGGTCGCGCCCGGGACACCCATTTTGGTCCATGACCCGGCCGCTTCCCCTTCCGATGCGGTCCGTCTGGCTCGTCTGGGCGTGTGCCAGTTTCTCTCGTCCGATGACGAAGCCGTGGCCCTGATCGATCAGGCACGGGAGGAGCGCACATCCGGGGATTTGGTCCGGCTCGCGGAGCACACCGGCCGCGAAGAATGGGAACGGCTGCTGATTGGGGAGAGCCACGAAATGCGCCAGGTCTGCCATATTATTCGAGTGGTGGGCGGACGGCGCTCCACCGTGCTCATCACCGGCGAAACCGGCACCGGCAAGGAACTGGCGGCGCGTTCCTTGCACCTGGCGAGCCCCCGGAAGCGGGCCCCCTGGGTCGCCGTCAACTGTAGCGCCCTGCCCGAGAATCTCCTTGAGGCGGAGTTGTTCGGACACGTCAAAGGAGCCTTCACTGGGGCCATTCAAAACCGCATCGGCCGCTTCGAAGAGGCCCAGGGCGGTACCTTGTTCCTGGACGAAATCGGAGATCTGGCCCTGGGCCTGCAAGCCAAACTGCTGCGGGTTGTGCAGGAGCGGGAGTTGCAAAGGCTGGGCAGCTCTGAGACCGTCCGCCTGGATCTCCGCATCGTGGCTGCTACCAACTGCGATCTGGCGCAACGCGTCGACCAGGGCCGGTTCCGCGAAGACCTATACTATCGGCTGAACGTGGTGCCGATTCATATGCCGCCCCTGCGCCAGAGGCGCATGGACATCCCCGGACTGGCGGCGCATTTTGTGCAAAAGATCTGCCGCCTGGAGGCTATCCCGTGCAAAACCTTGGCGCCGGAAGCGACGGAACGGCTATGCCAGCACGCTTGGCCGGGAAACGTGCGGCAGTTGGAGAATGCCGTGGAAATGGCGGTGGCGCTCAGCGGCGAACGGGAACTGCTGGATGCACGGGACTTTCCGCTTCCCGCGGCAATCCGAGCTCCCATGCCCCTGTCCGATGCGGGTCCGATCGTCTCCGTGCCCGATCAGGGCATGGACTACGAGCAGACCCTGGCCGTGATCGAGCGCAGCATCCTGGAGCAGGCGCTCAAAAAAACCGGCGGGAACAAGAAAGCCGCTGCCGATATGCTGCGTCTCAAGCGCACCACGCTTTCGGCCAAAGTCCGCAGCCTGGTGTCGGTCGCGGTCTGCGACTGACAGCCGGTTGGCGCTCTCACCACAAGTAATCTTTGGCGATCCCGCGCCTGTCGTACCCGTCCAAGACGTGGACGACGCGGATTTTCTTGAGCGAGACCGGCGACAGTTGCCCGATCGGAATATAGATAATGGTGCGGTCCACGCGGGAGGCGATGGTCTTGAAGATGGTCCGCGGCGGCTTGGCGGCAACGTAGACCACATAGTGGTGGATGGAGTAATCGAGGGCCGCCAGCAGCAACCGCTCCGCCTTCGACTCGGCGAATTCGTAGTCGGCATCCTGCCAGACATCGTACATGCGGCGCGGCGGCAGGCTCATCAGAAAGCCTCCGTATTCGGCCCGTCCGATTCCCGGCCCCACCAGATTGTCGAACGGGAAGGTGGAGTAAAACGCCATGTCCGACTCGTTCTGGTTTTCCCCCAGCCACGTGGTGGTATAAGGGTAGCGGTTGTCGCGGTCCTCGTCGAAAATCACCGCGATCGATCCCACCTCGCCGTGGATCTTCTGAAACTGGCGCACGTAAATGCGGCCTTCGTACCACTTGCGGATGGTCTCGCGCATGTCGATCCCATCCAGGATCGACGTGCTGAACGGTTCCACACGCACCCGCTCTTCGGAAAGAATGCTCTTGCCCTTGTGCTTCAGGAAGCGGCCGTAGTTCTCGATGACGAGGTCTTCCGGGGGATAGGAACAAATGCTGGCGCCGTCCAACTGGCTGGCCCATTCGCCGGGAATTTTTTCCTTCTTGCGCGGTTTCAAGCCGTAGGGCCGCAACCGCCGCTTGGTGCTGGGCAGCCGCCGGCGGATCCGTATGCGCCTCGTGTCCATCCAGACTTCGTCGCCCGAAATTCGAACCGTTAGCAGGTTGGAGGCCGTCTGTTGCGGCGGATAGCGGCCGGCCGCCTCCCATACCTCCCAGGCGTAGTTGTCGTCGGCCACGCCGCGGGCCGCCACCGCCAGGTCGAACAGGCCCGCGCTGAGTTCGTTACCGGCCAGCGCCAGATTGCGGGAATAGCGCGCCAGCAGCCGCCGCTGCCAGTGGGCGATGCGTTCGCCGGTATTGGCCTCGTACTCCTTTTCGGCCGTGCGAAAGACCGCCAATTGCGCATGCCGCCGGTCGATGAGGTTGGGGTCGGTCATCGGTTGCCGGTAGTTTTCGTAGCGCCATTGCAACTGTGGGTATTCGGCGCAGATTTCGCCCAAAGATTCGGGGTGGGGATTGAGCAGTTCCACCCCTTCGCGGCGCGGGTTCCCGAGCGGTTGCGCTTGCGGTTCTTCCATGGCGTCGAGCAGCGGGTCGAGCAGATTCAGCGAAACCACCACCAGAACGCTGGCCGAGGGGTCGGTGCCTTGCAGTTTCCAGGCAATTCCAGCGGCGTGCCGGGAGATTTCCTCCGAGCGGGGCTGGGGGTAGACACGGTAGGCTTCGACGTAACGCTCCAGCCCGATATAGCGGAGGGCATAGGAGTCCGGGTAGGTATCTTTCAGGTGGGGGCGCGTGCCCGCGTCGGGGTCGGCAAAAACCACGTCCGCGTCCGTCTCGACGGCCGTGCGAATGGCCTCCGTAAACGGGTCGGCCGGTTCGACCGGCACATACACCGCCTGGTCGCCGCCGGCGGCTTCGTCAGGATAGAAAATCAGCGACATCTCGGGCAGCCGTTCGACCGCTTGCATCCACGCGCCTTGTAGGGTGGCCGGCAATTCCAGGGCGACTACTTGCGGCCGGTCGCGCAGAATCGTCCGGCGCACCTCGAGGGCGAACTCCAGACGGCCCGGCGCAACCGGAAAGTAGCGGAAGCGTCCCCGCTTCAGGCTGCCGGGATCAGGTAGCGGAAGGTCGATTGCTTCGCACATAGCGTAGGGCTTCTTCTCCCAGCACTTGCGTGACGGAGATTTCCAGCGCTTCCGTCTCGTGGGTCCGCTGGGTGGCCAGGCTTTTCAGCTTGATGGCGAAACGCGCCACGTTGATCCCGTCGCGCACCGTATAACGTTCGTCGGCGGCATGCGCCAGTTGCAGAAAATCCGTTACGTATTGGAGGATGCGCTCTTCGGCGAACGGAAGATTCTCGCGGAGAATCTGATACTCCTCGTCTCGTTCCGGAAAATCGATAAAGATCTGGGGCTGCAGACGGGAGTGGATGTATTCGGGCAATTCGAAAGTCGACGCGTCGTCGTTCATGGTGGCCACCAGCCGGAAATGCGGATGGGCCTTGATCTTGATTCCGGCCACGATGGACTCCACATAGCGCCGGTTGTCCAGCAGGGGAGCCAGGCTGGCCCAGCTCTTCTCGCTCATGCGGTTGCCCTCGTCGACGATGGCGATGCCGCCGCGAATCATGGCTGTCACCAGCGGCGAAGCCACGTACCGCAGGCTGCCTTCCCCGGCGATGACCGGAGTAATCAACAAATCTTCGGGCCGCGTGTCCATGGTGGCCTGCAAGATATAGACGTCGCGTCCCATCCGCTTGCCCGCGGCATACGCCAGGGTAGTCTTCCCGACGCCCGGTTTGCCCAGGAGCCGTGGATTCATGGGCAGATCCTGTTCGTTCACCACCATCCAGGCGGCCAGCAACTGCCGCATCAGTTCATCCTGCCCCACCCACTGGACCGCCAGCTCATCGGGATGCGCCAGGTGCAGGGTAACCCCCTCGATATCGATCGTCATACGCTATCCCCCATTATATCGGGCACTCCGGCTTGCCATGCCCGTCAAGGATAGCGCGATAAGAGGCCGGCCGTACAGCCGGGACTTCCGCTCAAAGGTTGCCGATCACGATGCGGTGGACTTTAATCAGGAGATCGATCTCTGGCTGGGGAACTGCCAATGCCGCGGCAATCCGATCCGGAGGGTCGCCCTTGCGATGCATGCGTAATACCTGCGACCGCTTGCAGAGATTCAGTCCCAATCTGGAAGCGCCGGGAAGGGCCCCGGCCGACGGTTGGTGTTCGAGCTCGCGCAGTTGCGCCGCCAGTCCGTCCACGGTCTTTCTCAGAGCTTCCACGGTGGTTTCGTAGCGTTCCAGGCCGGTGCGTGCGCGCTCGTCGGCCAGCACAATCAGCACCTGGGAGCGCCACACCGCGAACAGGCTTACGCCGATTGCCGCCACCGCCAGGATCGCGGACACCGCCAGCAGGAACACCGGCGGGCCGCTGGACGGCGCCGCCTGCAGGACGGCCGGGAGCCACGGGATCATCGCAGGCTCCGTAAACGATCCTGCCGGCTGGCGATTTCCTGAATTCTCACGCCATAATTGCCTTCCACTACCACCACCTCCCCCCGCGCGATCAGACAATGGTTGACCATCACCTCAACCGGTTCGTTCAATCCGCGGTTCAATTCCACAATCGATCCGGTGGTCAGTTTGAGGACGTCTTTCATGGGCAGCAGCGCCTTTCCGAACGAAATGCTGACCGGCAAATCGACGTCCAGCAGGAGATCCATGGTGCGCGAATAGACCGCGGGCCGGATTTCGCCGGCGGAATCGGCTTTCGGAACGGACGCGCCCGCGGGTGCTTCCGCCTCGGCCGGCGGAGTGGCGATCAGCGCCAGCAGTGCGGGACTGAACGCCAGCAGAAGCGGAGGCGCCACCGGAGGGGCCTCGGGCGGAGCGAAGGTCAGGGCGACGGACGCCCACTCGGTCAGGTTCTTGCCGGCGGCCCGCTCCCCCCCATTTTCGGTGGCGACTTCGCGGTGCAGCAGCGTACCGATCGACCGCGCCATAACGGCCAGCGATTGGCCCAGAATCTCGAACCAGGTGTTCTTCGCCTCGGCGGTTTCGACCGTCTCCAGACCGGCCGCTTTGAGAGTCAGCGTGCCGGCATACTCCCACGTGGTTTGCGGCGCGGCAATCCAGACCGCCGCTTGCGGATCGATCTGGAACGGCTGTTCCCACCACAAAAAATCCTGGCCGCCTCCCACTTCGGACAAAAGTCCGCTCACGGCTTCCCAACGCACCTCGGGCCGCTGGTCGGTCATCGACTCGAGCACCTGCGCCAGACTCTCCGCCCACCGGTCCAGCAGGAAGCGCGCGTTCTCGACGCCGTCCAACCGCGGTTGCCCGCCGTTCTCGCCCGCGCTCATGCCGTCACCATGCCCCGCGTAACCGGCCATTGCACGGCCATGTGGCTGCGCAATCGGAGGATCGCCTGCGATTTCAGTTGTGAGATGCGCGATTCATGCAGGTTCACCACTTGCGCGATCTCCCGGAGCGTCAGTTCTTCGTGATAGTAAAGACCCAGGACCGTGCGTTCCATCGCCGGGATGCCGTCGATCCCTTGCGCCAGAAGCCGCTCCAGTTCGGATTTCTCCAGCAGTGTGGAGGGCAGATTGTCGTCACCGTCCGGCAGGTAGTGCAGCAGGTCTTTCCCCTGGTCGCCCGACGTGTATTCCAGGCTGCCGATGTTCAACCCGCGAATTTCCACCAGCCATTCATGGTATTCCTCAAGTGAGATCTCCAGTTGCACGGCGATCTCGTCTTCGGTGGGCGCCCGCTTGAGACGCTGTTCGGCGGCGGAAATCGCCGCTTCGATGCGTTTGGCCTGACGGCGTTTTTGCCGTGGCGCCCAATCGAGCCCCCGCAGACTGTCTAGAATGGCCCCGCGGATTTTGTATTCCGCGTAGGTCTTCAGCTTGACATTGTGGCTCGGATCGAAGTTGTCGATGGCCGCGATGAGCCCAATCACGCCCGTCGATACCAGGTCTTCCAGGCTGATGTTTTCGGGCAGACGCTCCTGAATCCGCCGCGCAATCAAGCGCACTTGCGGTAGATGCTGCAGAATGAGCTGCTCCCGTTCGTCGTCACTGGTCATGTCGGATACCACATACGAGCGCGCAAAATTTCGCACTTCACCACTCTTTTTCTAAGCCGCGGACAGTGCCACACCGCTGGTCCCGCCCAGAATCAACTCCGCCACCCGGTTCTTGGTGGCGGCTTCCAGATCCTCCGGAATCCGCTGCCCTGTCGTGAAAAAGGACAGCGGTTTGCCGGTCCGCACGGCTTCGTTCAGGATCGGACCGAAAGAGCCGGTCTCGTCCAGTTTGGTGAAAATCAGCCGTTGGGGCCGGAATGCTTCGAAACCATCCACTACACGAGATAGATCGGCGGATTTCATCGAAGAGGACACGACCATGTGCGTGTCAATGTCCTCCCTGGTGGAAAGAAATTGCGCCAGGCTGGAATAGTTTGCCGTCTCGGCCAGCCCCAAACCGGGGGTATCCAGGAGAATCAACTCTTTGCCGCGGTTCTCCTCGATCGCCTGGGCCAAAGCCGCCACGGTTTCCACCAATTGGAAGCCCACCCCGAGGATGGCGGAATACGACCGCAACTGTTCCGCCGCCGCCACGCGATACGTGTCGATGGACAGCAGCAGGACCGGCCGGCGCGCAGCCAGCCCGTAATTCACCGCCAGCTTCACCAGAGTGGTAGTCTTCCCGCAGCCGGGAGGCCCCACCAGCGCCACGATGCGGGGCCGCGCCTCTCCCCGGCCGAGCACCGGCTGCACCCTGAAACGCGATTCCAGTTCCTCCACCAGTGCGTAGCGGAATGCCTTCCCGTCGGTCTGCCTGGCGGCCCCGGCCTTCGCCGGCAGAGGTTTCGAGATTCGCGACTCGGCGGCGTGAATCATCTCGCGGGCCAACTCCGGGGACACTTCGCTGGCCGTGAGGGCTCCGTAAGCGTCCGTCCCGTCCTGGGTGGCGTCCTGCCAGTCCGCCGGAGGCAACGCCGAGCGCGTGATGGTTCGCCGCATGCCCTCCAGCTCCTTCTTCAGTTCCGCCAGTTGCTGCGCCAGACGGTCGCCGGAAGCCTGCTTCACCCCTGGCGCGGCGGCGGGTGGCTCGCCGGTCTCCGCATCGGGCATTTCGGTGACGAAGACCACCTCGTAAGCGCCCAAGTGACGAGCTTCCAGGAACGACTTGCGGCTGTTGACCAGCATGGCATCCGGTCCCAACTCCTGGCGCGCCATGGCCATGGCGTCTTCCACACTGTTCGCGAAATAAGACTTGAGTTTCATTGCCGTCCCGCTACGTTGCATCTATCGTCGGGAGCCTGTTTTTTCTGTAGGGTCTTCTCATCCGATCGTTCCCAGAGATTGCACGCGCATTCCGGGCGGCACCTCGTTGTGCGCCAGGAAAAAGAGGTTGGGAGCCGACGCTTCGGTGAGCTGGCGCAGAAAGTAGCGCGCGCCGGTGGTGGTGATCGCCACCACGGGTGCCTCGGGCGAGGCCACCCGGCTCAAAATTCGGTTGACGATGTCGCGGCCGGTTTGCGGCGCGAGCGCGATGTGGCTGTTCTGTTCGCCGTGCTCCACCGCCGCTTCCACGGCCTGCTCGATGGCCGGATCGACGAACCAGGCCGGGAGTTCGCCCAGGCGGTTTACGTACGGCTTGACCACCGTCCGCCGCAGCGCCTGGCGCGCGTACTCCGTCAGCAGCACCGGGTTTCGCGTGGAGGCCGCCGCTTCGCCCAGAGCTTCCAGAAGGGAAACCGAATCGCGGATGGAAACCCGCTCGCGCAACAGGTTCTGCAGTACTCTTTGCACCGCCGCCAGCGGCAGAAGCTTGGGAACCAGATCTTCCACCACCTTGGGGTGCTCCACCGCCACGCGGTCCAGCAGCCGTTTGGTGTCCTGCCGCGAGAGCAGTTCGTGCGCGTGGCGGCGGATCAGCTCGGACAGATGCGTGCCCAGCACGCTCACCGGGTCGACCACCGTGTAGCCGCTGTGGCGCGCCCGCTCGGCACGTTCGTTGGGGATCCACACCGCACTCATCCCAAACGCCGGCTCGCGCGTCGCCTGGCCTTCCAGCGGGGTTTGCCCTTGGCCCGTGGCAATCGCCAACTCGCAACCTTGCGGCAGCTCGTAGCGCGAGATCTCCACCCCCTTGAGCGAAATCAGGTATTCCCGGCTGCGTAGCGAGAGGTTGTCGGTAACCCTCACGGGCGGAAGCAGATAGCCCAGTTCGCTCGCCAGTTGTTTGCGAATCGTGGAAATCCGCCGCAACAGCGCGGAATCCTGCGCTCCTTCCACCAGTCCCACCAACCCCAGTCCCACTTCGATCGCCAGCGGCTCCACGCGCATCAGGGCTTCCAGATTGTCTTTGGCGGCCGCCGGCTTTTGCTCCGCCGGCGCCGTCACCGCCTTGGTCTCTCTTTGCCGTATTTTCCAGCCCGCGGCCCCGGCTCCGCCTGCCATCAGAAGAAACGGCAGCTTGGGCATCCCCGGCATCGCCGCCATCGCGCACAGCACCCCCGCCGCCAGCAGCAGCGGCCGGGAATTGCCGAAGATCTGCTTGTGGAATTCGGCGCCCAGCCGGGCGTCCGAGCTGGCGCGCGTGACGATCAGGCCGCCCGAAATGGAGATCATCAGCGCCGGAATCACGGTTACCAGTCCGTCCCCGATGGTCAGGACCGTATAGGTTTCGAGCGCCTTGCGAAACTCCATGCCGTGCTGCAGCACGCCGATCAGGAAACCGGCCACGATGTTGATGCCGGTGATCAGGATGCTCGCTACCGCGTCCCGCTGCGTGAAGCGCGAGGCGCCGTCCATGGCCCCGTAGAATTCGGCCTCGGTAGCCAGTTGCTTGCGCCGCCGTTTGGCTTCGACCTCGTCGATCAGCCCGGCATTCAGATCCGAATCGATGGCCATCTGCTTGCCGGGCAAAGCGTCCAGAGTGAAGCGGGCCGTGACTTCCGAGATGCGCACCGCGCCGTGGTTGATGACCACGTACTGGATGGCGATCAGCACCAGGAAAATCACCGCTCCGATGATGTAGTTCCCGCCCACCACGAAGCTGCCGAAGGCGCCAATCACTTCACCCGCGGCCGAAGTGCCGGTATTTCCGTTGAGCAGGATCAGCCGCGAGGAGGAGATATTCAGCGCCAGCCGGAACAGCGTCAACAACAGCAGCGTGGTGGGAAACGAAGTGAATTCCACCGGCCGCACGAGGTAGAGAGAGACCATCAGCACGGTCACCGACATCAGGATGTCGGTGACAATCAAGAGATCCAGGACGAAGCCGGGCAGCGGCGTGATCAGCGCGATCACGATGCCCAGCACGGCCATCGGGACGGCCAACTGGCCGAGTTCTTCGAGCGGCAGCGCCCGCATCCAGTTGGGCAGGGCGCCTGGCGCCGCAATGGTTTTGGATGGTGTCATCTGTTTAACCCAGGTCTAGCCCGGCAATCTCCCGTGCATCAGTTTGAAAATGTACGCCAGGATTTCCGCCACCGCCCGGTAAAGGTGCGGCGGGATCTCCTGCCCCACTTCCACCGACTTGTACAACGCCTGCGCCAGGGGTGGATTTTCGATGATAGGGACCTGGTTCTCGATGGCTTTCTGCCGGATGCGCAGTGCCAGATAGTTCTTGCCCTTGGCGATTACCAGCGGCGCGGCCATGCTCTCCACCTGGTAGCGGATCGCCACCGCGTAGTGCGTGGGGTTGACAATCACCGCGGTCGCCTTGGGCACGTCCTTCATCATGTTGCGGCGCATGCGGTCGCGCTGCAAACGGCGAATCTTCGCCTTCATCTGCGGGTTGCCTTCGATGTCCTTGGCTTCTTCTTTGATGTCCTGCTTGCTCATCCGCAGGTCCTGCTTGTAGCGATGCAACTGGCGAGCCAGGTCCACACAGCCGAAGACCAGGAATACCCCGGAGGCCTTCCAGAACAGCTCCATCAGCGATCCGCCGAGGAACCCCCAGCCGGTGGCCACGCTCTCGAGCGGCAATGCTAAGAAACCGTCCAGCTTGTCGCGCGCGATGGCATACACCGCCCATAGAAAAATCGGCAGCATGACGACGGCCTGCAAGAGGTTGGGCAGGTTCTGCTTCGGCAGTTCCTTCAGCTTGGCGAGCGGATTCAGACGCGCCAGGTCGGGGGCCAGCTTGTTGAAGCTGAAGCCGAAGCTCGTGGTGATCAAGCGGAACGACAGTGTTGCCAGGGCTACGATCAGCCCCCCCAGAGCCAGCGGGAAAACGTGCTTCCAGGCAAGCTGCCAAGCGATCAGCGTCAAGTCTTCGACGCGCAGTTCGCTGGTAAATGCCAGTTTGAAGAGCGACCGCGTGGTCTGGCAGAACTGCGCAAACCAAGCGGCTCCGCCGGCGCCCAACAGCGCCAGAAATACCATGAACTGCAAGGCGCTCACGAACTCCCGCGCGGCGGGAAACTGGCCTTCGTCCCTGGCCTTTTCCATGCGTCGCTGTGTGGCCGGCTCGCTCTTGCTGGAATCCGCCATGGCGCGTCATGTCCCCAACATCCGTCGCGCGGCCGTCCAGGCCTGTCCGCCGAACTGCAACAGGATGCGCGGGAACAGCACCGCGATCCAGCTCAGCACCAGCAGCGCCGTGAGCATTTTGGCCGGGAAGGCCAGGTGGAGCAGTTGCAGTTGTTGGTTCAGCCGGCCCATCAACGCCAGCGCGACGTCGACCATCACCAGCAGCGCCACCACCGGCAGCGCCAACCGTACTCCCACCGAAAAAAGACTGGCCCCCAGGCGAATCAGCATCTCGGCCGTCGAGGGTCCGAATACATACGTGCCCGCCGGTACCAGATCGAGACTCTGGGCGAACAGGCGCAGGACTTCGCGGTCGAGCCCCAGCGAAAAGAAAAGCATGCCGGCAACCAGTTGCGCGAAGACCAGCAGGATTCCGGAATCGGCTTCGGTATTCGGGTCGATGGTGGAGGCGTACGCGTAGCCCGCCTGCAACCCCAGCACCTGCGCCGCCAGCGTGAAGGCTTCGAGCACGATCGCTACGCAAATCCCGATGGCGATTCCCACCGCCGCTTCGGCGGCAGCCCATCCAGCAAGGCGCATCGCCGTGACAACCTCGGCGTTCACCGCCGGCCAGCGCGCCGAGAGCGCCAGCGTGAATCCCAAGGCCAGCGCGGCACGTGCCGGCTGAGGCACGCCCTTGATCCCCGGCAGGGGCACGAAAACCAAGGCGCCTCCCACCCGTGCCAGCACCAGCAGAAAGGCATAAAGGGCGCCAACCGAGAGGGTTACGTTAGCGGGCATAGCGCCCCAGGTCGCCCAGAATGGTGGTTGTAAAAGACATCGTCCGCTGTACCATCCACGGCAGCAAAAGCAGGATTCCGGTCAGAAAGGCGATCAACCGCGGTACCGTGCTGAAGGCGGTGTCCTGCATGGATGTCGCAATCTGCACCAGGCTCACGGCGATGCCGACAATGAACCCGATCGCCAGCATCGGCGCCGCCACCCAGAAGGCCAGCATCAAGGTCTCGCGGACCAGTTGCACTACCGAATCGGGCGTCATTGGTAAAAGCTCTTCATCAGAGAACCGACCACCAGATTCCACCCGTCGACCAAAACGAACAGCATGATCTTGAAGGGCGCCGAGATCATCACCGGAGGCAACTGCATCATGCCCACCGAGAGGGTCACCGACGCGACCACCATGTCGATGACCAGGAAAGGCAGGAATAGCACGGCGCCGATTTGAAACCCGGTCTTCAACTCGGAAATGATATAGGCCGGAATCAGCACCTGCAGATCCAGGTCCGCCGGTGTGCGCGGCGCCGGCTTATGCGCAATTTCGAGGAACAGCCGCACGTCCTTTTCGCGCGCGAAGCGCACCATGAAGGCGCGCAGCGGCACGGCGGCCTGGTCCATGGCCTGCTGTGCGGTCAGTTGCCCGGCTTCCATCGGCTCCCAGCCCTGGTGATACATATCCGCCGCTACCGGCTGCATGATCACGATGGTCAGGAAGAGCGCCAGGCCCAACAATACCTGGTTGGAGGGCACGGTTTGCGTGCCCAGCGCTTGCCGTAGAAAATGCAGCACCACGGTGATGCGCAGAAACGGCGTCATCGCCATGACCGCTCCCGGGAGCAGCGTGAGCAGGGTCAGCGAAATCAGAACCTGCATCGGCATGCTCAGTCCGGAAGCCCCTTTTCCGGCCGATATGCCGAGAAGAGAGAGAGGTTCGGTGGTGGCCGCGGCTGCCGGAAAGGCCAGGGTAATCGCCAGCAGACGAAGCGCCCTCACTGGATTCGCTCCCGCCGGCTGTCGATCTCGCTCGACGGAAAGCTCCGTACCAGCGCGCACCCGCCCGGCGACGAGGCCACCAGCAGCGCCGTCTCGCCCAAACGCACCAGATGCAGCGTGTGGTGCGGCCCTAACGGCAACCGCTCCAGGCACTCCAGCCTGCGTCCCGCGGGCCTTCTGGCCGGCAGAACCCCGGCGATGCCGCGCCGCCGCAGCCACCACAATGTTCCCGCCAACAGGGTCAGCACTCCCGCCACCGCCGCCACTTGCCCGATTGCATCCATTCGAAACCGTCCTCAGTCGTCCCGGAAGTCGGTGATGCGCACACCCAGGGTGTTCTCGATCACCACGATTTCACCGGAGCCGCATAGCACGCCGCCGATGTAAATGTCGATGTTCTCGCCGGCGGACCGCCCGGTTTCGATCACGCTGCCTTCATCCAGGCGCAGCACTTCGCGGGTCGTCATCACCCGCCGGTCGAGCTCGACTTCGATTTCCACTGGGACGTCGCCCAGTGGCGCTATTTCTTCCTGAGGAGTCATCGGCAGATTTCCGGATTAAGTTGATACTAGGAGATCAAGTTGATCGTGTCCTGGCTCATTTGGTTGGCCGTGGTCACGACTTTGCCGCTCGCTTCGTAGGCGCGCTGGTACACGATCATGTTGGTGAACTCCGTGGCGATGTCCACGTTGGAAGCTTCGAGCGAGCCGCCCTGTATGCTTCCGCGTCCACCGGTTCCCGGCAGGCCGATGTTCGGCGTCGCGCTCATCTCGCTGAGCATGTAATTGTTGTTGCCGTTGGCAACCAGGGTATCGGGATTGCGAATCGACGCCAACGCGATCTGGCCCACGGTCTGTTGGCTTCCATCCGAGTACTGCGCCAGAATGGTGCCGCCGTTGCCCAGGCCCACGTTCACCAGTTGCGCCGATGGCGATCCGTCCTGGGAACTCGCCGAGGAGGCCGACGCCTCGCCGTACTGCGTGATCATGCCGCTCCCGTCGGCATTCTGCATATTCCAGGTGACGGTGTTGCCCGAATTTGCTCCGTCGGCCAATGCCGGCATGGTGAAGGTGACCGGGTTGGTGGTGTTTGTAAAGTCCATCGCTCCGTCGGGAAGGAACGCCAGAGTGCCGGTTGCCACTTGGGCGGTGGTCGGGTCGACGAGATCGTTGGGCGGCAGGCTGGCGGTGTAACTCCATGCGTTGGGGCCGGTCTTCGTAAAGCTCAGGGTCAACACATGCGAACTCCCGAGGCTGTCATAGATGGTGATCGGCGCCGTAAAAGTGGAGGTGGCGTCGGCGTTCGCCGCCGAGTTCAGGTTCAAGGAGTCGGTGATGTTGGCGGTGGGAACCGGCGCTTTGAGGCTCCCCACCGGAACGATGATGTTCCCCACGGGACCGTTGGTATCGATCTGGCCGGTGGTCGGATCGAGAGTGGTCCAACCCTGCACATAGTCGCCGGTGGCGGTCTCCAGGTTGCCGCTGGCGTCGGTCTGAAAATTGCCGGCCCGGGTGTACTCCGTGTTCCCGGAGATAGGGTCCTGCACTACGAAGAAGCCTTCGCCCGAGATGGCGCCATTGAGCAGCCCGCCGCTCGTCTGGATGGCGCCTTGCGAGAAGTCCCGGACCGTCAGCGGCGTAGCGGTGCCGAATCCCACTTGCGTGCTGCCCAGCCCCGCACCCAGGGACTGCGTCACCAGGTCGCTAAAGCTCACGTCGCTGGTCTTGAAGCCGGTCGAGTCCATGTTGGCCAGGTTGTTGCCCACCACGTCGATGGCGGTGGAAGTTGCGTCTAATGCCGAAAGTGCTGTCGAAAATGATGTAAACATAAGATTTCTCCGTTTAGGTACTCGGTGTCGCGGTGCTGCCGGTGGCCCCGGCGGTGCTGGCGGTGGGTAGGGCCGCCACGATTTGGTTCAGATCCGATAGGATCGAAGAGATGTCCGTCCCCTGGTTCATGGACTGCTCCATGGTTTGGAACTGTGCGAGCTGGGTCACGAACTGCGTGCTGTCGGCAGGGTTGGTCGGATCCTGATTTTGCAGTTGGGCGACCAGAAGCTGCAGAAACATGTTCTCGGTCACTGGGGCCGTCGCGCCAGTGGCGGCGCTGCTCGAACTGGTGGTTCCCGCGGCGGCCGAACCGGATGTGCCGGTAACGCTGGGGCTCATAGATTGTTTCCTCCCGTTGCCGGCACGGCGGCGCGGCCTATCGAAGCGATGACAAAAGCCATGCGAAGTCCTTTCCTGGTTCCTTTGGTTGGGAAGGATTGTCCGGATTTTCCGGGTCCTTCGGGTTCTGTTCTTGCGGATCGCGTGGCTGTTCGCGGCCGTTCTGCCCCGACTGGCCTTGCGCATCCTGCGCCGTTGCCCCCGCCCGCGGATCGGCGAAGTGTTGTCCGCCGGCGGCCGCCGGCCGCCAGGTTTCCGCATGGAAACCGGACTGCTCCAGCCTGCTCGCCAGAGCCGGCAAGTCCTCGCGCAGTTCCCCGGCCAGGCGAGTGTCGGGGGTCCGCACGGCCACATGCACATCGCCGCCCCGCTCCGTCACTCGCACCTCCACCCGGCTGTCTCCCGCTCCGCCGACCTGCAGCGTAATGTCATGCGTAGCCGCGGGCCTCGCCGGATCGGTGGCGGGTTCGGTTGGCGGCCCGGCTACCGGGATTGGCGTTTCCGCGGCCGCCGGACGCTCGGTGGGATTGGCGTTGCCGGCCGGCTGCGCGTCCGGCGTGCCCAGCGTATGCGCCGGCAGTGGGCCGGCCGAGGCGGCCGCCGGTTCGGTCGCCAGGTTGTCCGGTGATTTCCGCCAGCGCTCCGGTTCATCCTCCGGCTGCGTCCCGCCGGCTGCCGGCATGGGCCGCGAACTGCTTTCCGCGGCAGGCGAGGTGTTGTCGTCTGCCGGCGGAGCCGCGCCGGGTGCGGCCGCGGGGGGCTCCGGTTCCGCGGCGCGCGGCCGGCTCACGGGCGCGTTGCGCGGCGACGCCGGCGGCTCGATCTGGGCCGCCGCTGCCTGGTCTTCGAGTGCTGCATCCAAGGGTTTGAGAGTTGCCGTGAAAGCAACTTCTAACGCTTGTCCGGGTTCGCCGCCATCGCCGGAATCGACCGACTGCGCCGTCTCCGTTTCCCGTTCCGCCGAGGCGGCCGTAGCTGCCGCGGCAGGTTGCGGTGCCGTGCGCGCCGGGATGCCGGATAGTGCTGGAGTACGCACGCCAAGTGGCTGCGCAGCGGGGGACTCCGCGGCCCCGTCTGGCAGCGACACAAGCGCCGGCTGGGCCGGAGGGGCCACGTTGCCGGTCACCACGGCCGGAGCAATGTCGGCGGGCGTCGCGATACCCTGCGGAGTTTCGTCGTCCCGTCCCACCGGCTCCGCGGCGCACTGGTTTCGCGCTCCCGGCTTCTGTGAAATCTTCGCGCGCGACGTCCCCGCTTTGTCCGCCGACTGCCCGAGCGGTGTTTCCGATTGGATGGTTCCGTTCTCCGCCGGGGCCAAGCGAGCCGTGGCCGCTAGTTGGATCGGATTGGGGGCGGCCGGCGCGGCCTCCATCGCCGGGGACCGCATGGAGAAGCCGGCGGCCTTTCCCGCTGGAGGAGACGCCATACTTGCCCCGGCCACCACGGGGTGCGCCTGCGGAGTGTCATCCGCCCAAAACATGGCGCCGGGGAGCCTCTGGGCACTTTCCGTAACGGGCGGGGATCCTTCGCGCAACCGTGTCCGGGGAATGCCGCTGGCAGCCGGCGCGGGTGCTGCCGTGCTGTCCGCGGGAAGCGTCGCAGCACCTGGAAATTTAGCCGGGGCCGCGGCCGATTCCGTTACGGCTCGGTACCACTCGCGCCGCGCCGGTGTCGGAGTAATGCCGCTCGCGGGGGCTGCGGATGCCGCCGTGCTTACCGCCGGAGGTGCCGCACTAGTAAGGAACGCAGTCGGGGCCGGTGCCGGTTCAGGCGCGGCTGGGGACCATTCGCTCCGCAGCGGTCTCTGGGGAATGCCGCTCGTAGCGGGTGCCGGCGCTGCCGTGCTTGCCGCCGGAGCTGTGGCACCGGCAAGGAACGCAGCCTGGGCCGGTGCCGATTCAGGCGCGGCTGGGGACCATTCGCTCCGCGGCGGTCTCTGGGGAATGCCGCTCGTA
>Ga0182018_10001195_pt1 | contig 30303 bp, 24 predicted proteins | sample 812P2MmetaG_FD_120490 | JGI IMG/M metagenome (GOLD analysis project Ga0182018, IMG submission 120490) | Permafrost microbial communities from Stordalen Mire, Sweden - 812P2M metaG | ecosystem: Environmental > Terrestrial > Soil > Wetlands > Permafrost | place: Sweden: Stordalen | collected...
GAGACCCTCGACGGGCAGACGCTGCTGCGCGAGCGGATCATGCTGGGGCTGCGGGTCGGCGAAGGGGTAGACCTCGCCGACGCAGCGCGCGATCTCGGCCTGGAGCAAGAGGGCTGGACGCCTGCACGCGAACGCGCCTGCGCGTGGCTCGTCGCGCACGGGCGAGTCGTCCGGGAAGGCGCGCGAGTGCGCTCGTCTCCGGCCGCATGGCTGTGGGTGGACGACACGGCAGCACGATTGTTCTGAGCGGAGCGGGGCGGCCGAGGAGGTGACCCTGCTCCTCCCTCCTCTGCCCTTGGGCTATTCTAGGGCCGTGACCAAGTCCCGGCGTCCTCCCCGTGCGAGCAAGGCTCCGAAGCGGGGCGACGCGCTCCTGCCGGCGGGGCCAAACACGATCCCAGTGCAGGCCGAGTGGCTGGAGGGCGACGACCCTCCCCGGCCGAGCTCGCGGCCACGGCTGCGCCAGAAGCCTCCGCCTCTGCCGTCCCTCGTCACGGACTACTTCGACGATGCCCAACGTGCGCTCCAGCGCTTGCAGGCGCTGCACCCGGCTCGCGACAACGAAAGGCTCCGCGACGAGCTCGAGAAGAAGCTGAAGAAGGCGATGGACGCCGGTCAGGCAACGGTGACGACGCGCCACGGGCATGTGGTGCTCAAGATCGCCATCGAGGCCCTCTTCGCGTCGGGCGAGGCGAACGTCAAGCCCGCCGGCGCGAAAGCGCTGACCGAGATCGCGGGCGTGCTGTCGGCGACGGCCGGCGAGCGATTCCAGGTCGAGGGCCACTCTCCAGGAGCGAGTTCGGCGGAATGGACGCTTTGCGCGTCGCGAGCCATGTCGGTTGCCCGGCGACTTGCCGCGAGCGGCATCGCGGCGCGCACCATCTCCGTTGCAGCTTTTGCGGCCCTCGAGGTCGAGCCGCAGGCCAAGAGTCACGGAATCGCCATCGCAGTCCTGCGCGGAGAAGCGCCTCCGGTACTTGTGGACAACCGCTGAACAACGGCCTTCTGTTCAGGGGAGGGATTGTGGATCCCCTGGGGTGAACAGGTGCCCCGTCCTCTCTTCTACTTCCCGAACTCTCGAGTCGCGTCACGGGATTCCGACTCTGGGTCGAGTCAGTCCCTGGGACGCCACTTTTGCCGACGTCTTGCTGGCGACATCCGGGCGACAACATGAGTAGATGTCACCACAAGATTTCGTGGCTTTTTGCTGGACAGGCCCAAGATGTTGTGGTTATTACCCTGAGCTCGGGCGTCGTTCCCCACTCGCCGGAAGTTGCACTCCGGTTCGTGGCCAAGGGCGGCTCCCAACGAGGGCCGAGCGGGCGTGCAGCCGAGGATGACTGCGCGCGTGGCAGTCGGCTTGGTTGGGCTTGGCTGAACGTGCGGGCAGTCTTACGGAAGAGATCGAGAACGCGCGGCAGTTCAGTCTGAACGGGCGCGCGAAGACGTGGTCTTGGCCGAGCCGACGGGGTTCGACCTTTCGACGGGTTGTGCCTGACGCGTTTTCCCGATGGGCCGGGTAACGCGAGAGGGCGACGTGTGGCCTTGCTCGACCGGCGAAGGCGCACGTGGGGTGGTGGCGACGGGCGAGCGAAGGAGAGCGAACATGGCACACTCGATGGACCTCGGAATGATGATGCGCAACGGTCATACGAAGGCGATGCCTGCAGCGGAAAAGGAGAAGGTATCGGCGAAGTCGCGCCGGCGGTCTGGCCCGGAGGCGTCGCCTAAAAAGGGCCGTGCGCCGAAACAGCGTGCGTCACGCGGCGTGCGCGTCGAGCGCCGCTTCACGGCGGCCGGCATCGATCCCCTGGACGCCGTCGTCTACGAGCGTCGCACGAGCACCATCACGAATCCCGATGGAAGCCTCGTCTTCAAGATGGAGGGCGCCGAGGTCCCGACAGGCTGGAGCCAGCTCGCGACCGACATCCTCATCTCGAAATACTTCCGCAAGGCGGGCCTGAACGGCGACAAGGACAAGGGCGAGTCCAGCGTCCGCCAGGTCGTCCGACGCCTGGCGCACACGATCCGCGTCGTGGGCCACGATTACTTTGCGACCAAGGCCGACGCCGAGACGTTCGAGGCCGAGCTCTCGCATCTCCTGGTGAATCAGTACGGCGCCTTCAACTCGCCGGTCTGGTTCAACCTCGGGCTCTGGCACGAATACGGGATCACGGGGTCTGGCGGCAACTGGGCGTGGGGCACGGACGACGTCGCGGAGACGAAGTCGGCGTACGAGCGGCCGCAGTGCTCGGCGTGCTTCATCCAGGCCGTTAAGGACGACTTGATGTCGATCTACGACCTCGTGAAGGCCGAGGCGCGTCTCTTCAAGTACGGCTCGGGCACCGGCTCGAACTTCAGCACGATCCGCGGCAAGCAGGAGAAGCTCTCGGGCGGCGGAACGTCGTCGGGGCTGATGTCGTTCCTCGAGGTGTTCGACCGCGCGGCGGGAGCCACCAAGAGCGGAGGGACGACGCGGCGGGCCGCCAAGATGGTGTGCCTCGACATGGACCACCCCGAGATCGCCGACTTCATCGGGTGGAAGGCGCGGGAGGAGAAGAAGGCTCACGCGCTCATCGCGGGAGGCTATAGCTCGGACTTCAACGGCGAGGCCTACCACACGATCAGCGGGCAAAACTCGAACAACAGCGTCCGCGTGACCGACGACTTCATGCGTACCGTCGAGGCGGGCGGCAAGTGGCAGACGCGTTATCGCATGTCGGGAGAGGCCTGCGAGACGTTCGAAGCCAAGGCGCTCTGGCGCCAGCTTGCCGAAGCGGCATGGGCGTGCGCGGATCCGGGAGTCCAGTACGACTCGACCATCAATCGCTGGCACACATGCCCGAACTCCGGCCGCATCAACGCGTCGAACCCGTGCTCGGAGTACATGTTTCTCGACGATACGGCGTGCAACCTTGCCAGCGTCAACCTCACCAAGTTTCTCCGCGATGACGGCTCGTTCGACATCCAGGGCTACCGCCATGCGTGCCGCGTCTTTTTCATGGCACAGGAGATCCTCGTCGACCTCTCGAGCTACCCGACGGCAGGCATAGCGAGGAACAGCCACGACTACCGGCCGCTGGGACTCGGGTACGCAAACCTCGGCAGTCTGCTCATGTCGCTCGGCGTGCCATACGACTGCCGCGAGGGTCGCGCGATCGCCGCGGCGCTGACGGGCATCATGTGCGGGCATGCGTACGCGACGAGCGCCGAGATGGCCTCGGCCAAGGGGCCGTTCGCGGGCTACGCGAAGAATCGCGAGCCCATGCTGCGCGTGATGCGTATGCACCGAGATGCCGCGTACGACATCGATCGCGAAGCATGCCGTCTTCCCGGTGAGTCCCGGACGGTGCCCGGTGACCTGTACCGGGCTGCGTGCGATGACTGGGACGAGGCTGTACGGCTCGGCGAGGCTCATGGCTACCGGAACGCCCAGGCCACCGTTCTTGCGCCGACGGGAACGATCGGTCTGCTCATGGACTGCGATACGACCGGCATCGAACCGGACTTTGCCCTCGTGAAGTTCAAGAAGCTGGCAGGGGGCGGATACTTCAAGATCGTCAACCAGACGGTGCCGCGCGCGCTGCATCGACTCGGGTACGGCGAGCGCGAGGTGCACGAGATCGTCGCGTACATCTCGGGGACGAACACGCTCCTGGTCGCGCCCCACGTCAACCGGCGCACGCTGAAGGAGAAAGGCCTCAACGACGCGGAGCTCGCCAAGGTCGAGGCCGCTATTCCCGGCGTATTCGATCTCGACAGCGCCTTCGCCGCGTGGATCGTCGGCGAGGACACGTACGAGCGCCTCGGTGCGACCAAGGACCGGCGCGCGGCGGGCGGCTCTCGCTTTTCACTCCTTGAGCATCTGGGCTTCTCCCGCGCGCAGATCGACGAAGCGCAGGACATCGTGATCGGCCGCATGACGATCGAGGGGGCGCCGTACCTGAAGGACGAGCACTACGCCGTATTCGACTGCGCGAACCGCTGCGGGAAGACTGGCACTCGTTTTCTCGCGCCTTTGTCGCATGTGCGGATGATGGCGGCGGTGCAGCCGTTTCTCAGCGGCGCGATCTCGAAGACGGTCAACCTCCCGAACGAGGCGACCGTGGACGAAGTGGAGTCGATATACGAAGAGGGCTGGCGCCTTGGATTGAAGGCGGTCGCCCTTTACCGCGACGGCTGCAAGGCGAGCCAGCCGCTGTCGACGGGCTCCGAGAACAAGAACAAGAAGGACGCAGCCGCTCACGCGACCGTCTTGCTGCCCGATCCGCTCCTCTCGCCGGTGCCCCAGGGCGTCCCCGAGGCTCACCAGCAACTCACGTTGCCGATGGCGCCGAACACGCGAATCTACGGCGAGCGCGCACGCCTGCCGAAGAAGCGCCACGGGTTCACTCAGGAGGCACGTGTCGGCGGGCACAAGCTCTTCGTGCGCACCGGAGAGTACGACGACGGGACTCTGGGCGAGATCTTCATCGACATGCACAAGGAGGGGGCGGCGTTTCGTAGCCTGATGAACTGCTTCGCGATGAGCGTCAGCATCGGCTTGCAGTACGGCGTTCCGCTACAGACGTACGTCGACCAATTCACGTTCACGCGCTTCGAACCTCAGGGGCCGGTCGAGGGGCACCCGTACGTGAAGTTCGCGACGTCGATCGTCGATTTCATCTTCCGCGCCCTCGGCGTCGAGTATCTGCACCGCTACGATCTCGCGCACATCAAGCCCGAGATCGATGCGTCGCCCCTCGATGCCGCGCGCAACCTGGGGACGCCACCCGAGCCGCCGAGCATGAGGGTTCTACCGGAGGCTCCGGCGCGGGACGTGACACCGCTTCCGCACACGCGCGAGGCAACTGCGCGGAGCGCGGCGATGAGCGAGACTCTCGGCGAATCGGCAGGGTCTCCTCTCGACGCCCAGCTCGACAAGATGATGGGCGACGCGCCCGTGTGCGACGTCTGCGGGCACATCACCGTTCGTAACGGCGCTTGTTATAAGTGCCTGAACTGCGGGAATTCGATGGGGTGCTCGTGATCGATCGCCGTCCCTTACGTCGGGCGGTTCTGTCGGTTGCAGTGGCCGTGGGCGCGCCGGCTCTCCTGCTCGGATGTCCCAAGAAAGCGCCGCCGGCGGTCGAAGACGCCGGCGCGGCGACACCCCCACCGGCGAGCACTCCGGACGTCACCGAACTGACGGCGCTGACGGACGACGGCGGCGCGGACGCCGACGCGGCAGGCGCCCCCAAGAAGTGGACCGGAGGGGGTGGCGCGAGCAACGCCAATCAGCTCAAGGTCAAGGCGTGCTGCAACTCCATGCGCGCGCAGGCCAAGCAGATCGGCAACTCGCCCGAGGCATTCCAGATTGCGGCGCTCGCGGCGCAGTGCGACGCCCTGGCCGTGCAGATCGGTTCGCAAGGCAATGCGCCGGAGTTCAACCAGATCCGTCAGATGCTCAAGAGCATCAAGCTGCCCGCAGCGTGCCAGTTCTGAAGACAGCACCGCCTATACAGAGTCGTGGGGGTCAGGCTAGCGTCGGGCTAGGATGCCGGCGCGTTTGCAGATGCCGCGCGGGGCGGGCGCGGGACGGCTCTTCCTAGGGACTACTATCGCCCTTGCGGCAGTCCTCGCCCTCGGCGCCGAATCCTTGCGGGCCTACGTATCGGCAACGCGCTGGGTCGACCATTCGCTCGAGGTTCGGAAGGACGTTTACGAGTGGCTCGAGTCTGTGATCGACGCCGAAACCGGTGCGCGCGGCTACATCGCCACCGAACGACCGGTCTTCCTCGAGCCATACCGCTCGGGGGTCAGCCGCGAGAGGACAGCGGCGGCGGGACTCCGAAGTCTACTCGCCGACAATCCGGTCCAGGTGCGAGGCATGGAAAACGCCGAGCGCGACGCCCGGGTCATGCTGGACGATCTGAACACGCTAGTAGCCCTCGTGACCGCGGGCCACGCAGACGAAGCGCGCGCACGGCTCGGCCAGAGCAAGCAGCGTATGGACCAGTTCCGCGCCGACAATGCCGCCATCCGCGCCGAAGAGCAGCGAATGCTCGTGGAGCGTCGCACGGAGGCCACGTCCCGGGGCCTCGTCGCTTTGCTCGCGGCGCTCCTGCTCGGAATCTCTTCTTGCGCCCTCCTGGCGTTCGCGTGGAGGCGCGAAGGGGCACATTACCGCCTCGCAGTCGAGCTCGCGGCCGAGGCACGCGCGAGACTCAAAGCGCTCTCCGAGCTTGCCGCGGCCCTCTCCGAGACGCGTTCGCGAGCTCACGTCGCGCAGGTTGTCGTCGATCACGGGCTTCGCGCGGCCGGTGCCGACACGTGCACGCTCTACGAGCTCGACGCCACTGGCAAGGTCCTGGACCTCATCGGCGACCGCGGAGTCGCCGCCGACGTGCTGGAGAAGATCCGGCGAATCACTGAGACCTCAGGCAATCCGGGGACGTTCGCGACGATGAAGCTCGGCGAGGCGACGTGGGCCGAGAACGACGCCGACTACGCCAAGATCTATCCGTCGCTCGCGACGATGAAAACGCCCGGCCGCAGAGCAAGGGCATTCTGGAGCATGCCGCTCGTCGCCGAAGGCCGGCCTCTCGGCCTGCTGGGCGTGGGCTTCTACGAGCCCCGAAAGTTTTCTGAGGACGACAGGGCCCTCGTCGAGACGCTGGCAAAGCACTGCGCCCAGGCCCTCTTGCGGGCCGCGCGACTAGAGGGAGAGGACGAGGCCCGACGGTGGTTCACCACGACCTTGCGCAGCATCGGCGACGCCGTCATCGCGACCGACGGCGGGGGTCGCGTGACCTTCATGAACCCCGTCGCGGAGTCGCTCACGGGATGGACGGAGGGGGATGCACGCGGCCGACCGCTCGACGAGGTGTTCAGTATCTTCAGCGAGCAGACGCGCGCCGTCGTCGAGAGCCCGGTGTCGAGGGTGCTCCGCGAGGGGGGCGTCGTAGGACTGGCCAACCACACACTGTTGCGATCGAAGAGGGGGGTCGAGATCCCGATCGACGACAGCGGCGCTCCAATTCGCAACGAGAGCGGGCGCATCCTCGGAGTGGTTCTGGTCTTCCGCGACGTGACGCAGGACAAGCGCGATCGGGCTCGAAGCGAGTTCCTGGCGAAGGCCGGCGAGGCGCTCGTCGCGTCCATCGACTATCAATCCACCCTCGCGACCATCGCACGCTTCGCGGTCCCTACCCTCGCGGACTGGTGCGCCGTCAACCTACTGGAGCCCGGAACGACCGTTCCGAAACAGGTCGCCGTCGCCCACGTGGACGAGTCCAAAGTGAGGCTCGCGCGCGAGCTCGGAGAAAGATATCCCCCTGATCCCAACCTGCCGGGGGGGTCCCCGAGGTCATCCGTACCGGGAAATCCCAGCTCCACACCGACATCCCTCAAGCTCTCCTGGAAGCCTCCGCGCAGGACGACGAGCATCTTCGGCTCATCCGCAGCCTTCAGCTCAAGAGTGCGGTGGCGGTTCCCCTGCGCGCCCGCGACCGCACGCTCGGCGCGATCACGTTCGTCTATGCAGAGTCCGGCCGCCGCTACACGGAAGACGACCTCGTCTTCGCAGAGGACTTCGCGCGGCGCGCGGCGATGGCGATAGAGAATGCCCTGTTTCTCAAGGAGGCGCAGGACGCGCGGGCCCAGGAGCGAATCCTTCGCAGCGAGGCCGAGCTCGCGAGCCGAGCGAAGGATCAGTTCCTGGCGACGGTGTCGCACGAGCTGCGTACGCCGCTGAACGCGATACTCGGCTGGACGGTGACCCTTCGCCAGCGAAAGCCTGCCGAGGAGGTGGATCGCGCGCTGGCGATCGTCGAGAGGAACGCACGCTTGCAGACGAAGCTCATCGAAGACGTGCTCGACATATCGCGCATCATCAGCGGAAAACTCGAACTCAACCTCGGCCCCACGAACGTCGCGGAAGCAGTCTCGGCGGCGATCGAGACCGTCACTCCGGCCGCCCAGGCCAAAGGCATCGAGACCTCGATCGACGTGCCGGACGGGTCCCTTACGTTCACGGCGGATGCCGATAGGTTGCAGCAGGTCGTTTGGAACCTGCTCTCGAATGCGGTGAAGTTCACTCCCAAAGGGGGCCACGTCACAGTCGGCGCGTACCGAGATGGTTCGGAGGTCTGCATCTTCGTGAGCGACACGGGGGAAGGCATCCGCAGCGAGGTGCTGCCTATTGTGTTCGACCCGTTCCGCCAGGCCGACGCCTCTACTACGCGCCGTCACGGGGGCCTCGGTCTGGGGCTGTCGATAGTGAAGCAGCTCGTGTCGGCTCACGGGGGCACCGTGCTCGCCGAGAGCGAAGGAGAGGGCAAGGGTGCGAAGTTGACGGTGCGATTGCCAGCCCGATCGGCCGTCCCGGCCATCAGAAGATCCGCCCCCGCCAACGGCATGCTGCCGGCACCTGCGGCCCCGACGCGTCCTGCCCCCCGGCTCGACGGCCTGCGGCTCCTGGTGGTCGATGACGAGGAAGACGCGCTCGGGCTAGTCAGCGAGGTTCTCCGCGCACAGGGAGCGGAGGTTCACGTGGCCGCCTCCGCGGGCGAAGCGCTGGAGAAGTTCAAGAGCGTACGACCCGACGTCATCGTCAGCGACATCGGGATGCCCGACGCCGACGGGCTCTCTTTGATAAGGCAGATACGGGCTCTGACGCCACAGCAGGGGGGCCGCACGCCTGCCGTCGCGCTGACCGCGTACGCTCGCGCAGAGGAAGCCGAGCGCGCTTTTGTGGCCGGGTATCAGATGCACGTGGCGAAGCCGGTCGAGCCCCTGCACCTCGCGACCGTCGTCGCGAACCTCGGCGGACGTAGCCTGGATGGCGCCTGAAGGGCGCCCAGTGCATGAAGGCCGAGCCGGCTCGCGCTAACGCTCGAAGTGATCGAACCCCCGAGGTTCTATCGCCCGCTCGCCGTGCGCTCCCCGCAAAGAGAGGCCTCGCCCTTCGACGAGCTGGCCGATAGGGCGGAAACCGTGGATGGGCTGCGGACTCGCCACGACCAGCGCATAGTCTTCGCCGCCATGCAGGGCCAGGACCAACGGGTCCTCGCCGAGCGCTGCCGCAGCCTGGATGAGCGAGTCGTCCGCACGAAGAGCGTCCTCCTCGAAGACCACGCGCACCCCCCCGGCCTCGCCGAGGTGTCCGGCGTCGCGCGCCAGCCCGTCGGACACGTCGATGGCGGCGTGGGCAACGGGAGACATGGCCAAGCCTTCGGCGACCAGGGCCTCCGGCGTCCGCCAGGCGGCCACTGCCTCTAGCAGCCGGGGGTCATCTCCCCTGCCCAGGTCGAGAGCGCGTAGACCAGCCGCGGCTAGTCCGACCCGCCCGGCCATCCACAGCGTGTCGCCGGCGCGAGCCCCGCTTCTGAGTACGGCCCGGTCGCACGTTCCGAGGAGCGTCGTCGCTATCGACAGCGACCGCCCGCGCGCGAGATTGCCTCCAACGACCGCTGCACCAGCTCGCGCGGCGGCCTCGCTCTGGCCCCGAGCGATCTCCTCCAGCTCCGCGTCGCCCACGTCGTCCGGGAGGACCAGGGCGCACAGGGCGCACCACGGCTCTGCCCCCATTGCCGCCACGTCGCTTGCCGCCGCCATGAAGCTCCGCCACCCGATGCTTCTCCAAGAGACGAAGTCGCGGCGAAAGTGCGCGCCATCGACCTGCTCGTCGATCGTCCACACTATGTGCGACCGCTCGCGCGACCCGTCGAGCACGGCAGCGTCATCTCCGATTCCGACCTTCACACCCGCCACGCGCGAGGTGAAAGCACGGGCCAGCATCGCGATGCGAGCCCTCTCGTCCATCGTCCGAGCGCAGTCTACGACGACGCCGACGGCTCCGCGGTGCCAGGCTCGCCTTGAGGGAGCGAGACGACGAACGCTGTGCCGGTGGGCTCGTTGTCTTCGATGTCGATCGACCCGCCGTGCGCCTCGACGAGCCTCTTGACGATGGACAGGCCGAGCCCGGTGCCCCCGTACTCCCGGGTGCTCGAGGAGTCGACCTGATAGAAGGGGTCGAACACCTTGTCCCGCTCGCGAGAGGGGATGCCGATCCCCGTGTCGACGACTCGGACCTGGAGGCGGGCCCGCGTGGGAGCGAGAAGCGCGAGCCCGTCCTCGTCGTCGCCGGAGACGTATTGCTCTCTCATCGTCCGAGCACGAAGCGTGATGGATCCCGCAGCCGGCGTGAACTTGATGGCGTTCTCCGTGAGGTTCAAGAATACCTGGCGAAGGCGCTCGGGGTCGCCTCGCATCTGGCCCACGTCCGGTGCCACGTCGAGCTCGAGCCTGACTCCCTTCTTGCGTGCGGTCGGAGTGAGCGTCGCCACGACGTCCTCGAGGACCGGCACGATGCTCATCGGGCGCATCTTCAAGCGCATCGTGCCGCTCTCGAGCTTGGAGAGATCCAGCAGCCCCATGATGAGCGCGAGCAGATGCTGGCCGTTCTGGTGGATCGTCTTCACGAAATCGGCCTGCTCGGGCTTCATTTCGCCCGCGAGGCCTTCCGACAGCATTTCGCTGTACCCGATGATCGAGGTGAGCGGAGTACGAAGCTCGTGGCTGACGGTCGCGAGGAAGTTCGACTTGAGCCGATCGAGCTCCTTGAGCCTGTCGAACGCCTCCTGAAGTCGCGACGTCTTGTCCTCGAGCTGACGGTAGCTCTCCGTCACGCTCGCGAGGTGCATCTTGCTCGTGACGAGGGCCTTGTGGCCGCTGAAGAGGATGAGGTCCAGGGACGCTTTCAGGTGGCCGGCGATCCGCGTAACCGTCTCCGCCTTGGCGCGCGGCATCCGCTCGAGCAGCTTCTGGGCGCGATCTTTCGCGATCCCCGGGTCGATCCCGAGGAGCGAGGCCGGCGCCTCCGCGACGTTGGCGGGAAGGAACGGACCGACGATGAGTCGTCCGATCCGCCTCCCGTCGTATTCGAGCGCGAGAATCCGGTAAGCAGCGCCCGTGAAACATGGATGCAGGACGTCGCCGGCTTCGCCGGGTTCGCGGACCTTCACGCCTCCGACCGTCGTCGCACATGCGTTGCGGCCACCGGGGGTCGTATTGACGTAGGCGCACAGCTCCTGCTCGCCGGCTGCGTCCGCGAGCAGAGCACCGTCGCTCGAGTAGATGCGAACGGGGATGCCGAACAGGGCGAGGAAGCTTTTGCAGAGTTCGTCCAGCCCCTCGCGATCGACGAGATCTTCGAGGCGGATTCGCCCATCGAGGACCAGATCCTCCGCGCTGACGCTGGGGATATCGAGGCTCACTTCGGATCCTCCGGCTTGCGATTGAGGCGGCCGCCGACGCAGGCGGCGAGGAGCGTCGTCACGTCGCCGGTGAGGCCCATCTGGCGCGCAGCCATCGGAAGGAGCGCCGTCGAGTCGAGGCCCATCATCTTGGCCAGCTGGTGCTCCCCGTCGAGCTTGGCCCAAGTAAGGTGTAGGAGACCGAAGAACGTCTCGAGCACGCCGTGCCCGGAGACGGCACTTGCCTTGAACACCGGCTCGCGCCCCTTGCCGGCCAGCGCGGAGATCTCCTCGTCCGATCGGACTCGATCGAGGTCTCGCTTGTTGAACTGGATGACGAGGGGAAGCTCACGCGGGTTGAGGCCCAGGTCCTTGAGGTTCTGACGCAAATCGAGAAACGACGCCGCGTTGTGCTCAGTCTCGCTGATCTGGGAATCGGCGATGAAGGCGACGCCGTCGGCCCCCTGGAGCACGAGCCGTCGCGTCGTCGCATGGAGCACCTGGCCGGGAACGGTGAAGATCTTGATACGCAGAGTCATGCCGGGCGACGAGCCCCGATCCGCCTCCGCGCGCAGCATGAGCGGCAGCATGTCGAAGAAGAGCGTGCGGTCGTCCTTTGTCTCGAGCGTCATGAGCCGACCACGGGACGCCTCCGACGTGAGCTGGTGGAGCGATCGCAGGTTCGTCGTCTTCCCGCTGAGGGCCGGCCCGTAATAGACGAGCTTGAGAGCGACCTCCCGGCCGCCGAAGTTGATTTGCACGGCGCCTCAGTCAGCCATGTTACCAGAGGACGCCCGTAGTCTAGAATTCACCGCCATGAGTCCCAAGCCAGCCGCGTCATCCCCCACCCTTGCCCCCAAGTTCGTCCTCGAGAGCGACCAGGGAAAGCGCGTCTCCCTCGATGATTTCGCGGGGAAGTGGCTCATCGTCTACTTTTACCCACGGGACAACACTCCGGGGTGCACCCGCGAGGCGGCCGACTTCACGAAGGCCGCTCCGGCGCTGAAGAAGCTGGGGGCGGAGGTCGTGGGCATCTCCAAAGACTCGGTGAAGAGTCACTGCGGCTTCCGAGACAAGATGGGAATCTCCTTCCGCCTCCTCAGCGATCCTGACCTCGCCGCGCACAAGGCGTACGGCGCATGGGGAACGAAGAACATGTACGGCAAGAAGGTAGAAGGAACGATCCGCTCCACGTTCCTCGTTTCGCCCGAGGGAAAAATCGCTCGAACCTGGAAGAGCGTGAAGGTCGACGGACACGCCGAGAGAGTCATCGAGGCGCTCCGCGAGGCCAAAGGCTGACACAAAGGTTCGGCTGCAATGGACGGGGCCGCGACGCTGGTCTGGATCGCGCCGGATGCACCGGATGCGCAGCAGTCGCGTGCGATGTCGAGCTGGGCCTTGGTCCGATCGCTACAGCTCGTACTGCCGCCCGACCAGCGTCCGACGCCGATCGCATCGGGAGACGAAGGGCACATCGCTGACGACGTCGAGGCGCTCATCGACCGCGCACGCGACGCGATCGTCGCCCGCGATGCCGACGGCGCGGACCGCGCCCTCTCCTCGGCAGAGAACGTCTTGCTGGCTCATGCGGAACTCCCGCAGGCGGCGTGGCTGATGGCGGAGTTAGAGCGATGCCGATCAGCCCGCTGGAGCCGCGTGCCGCCCAGAGACGCGGAGGCCGCCGATCGCGCATGGAAGCGTGCCGAGGCGCTGGATGGCGGGCGAACTCCAGGCATCGTCGAGAAGCCGTCGGCGTCGCGGCCCCGTGCGGCCACACTACGTATTGGGCTCACGGGCGCCGACGACGTGCAGACCTGGCTGGACGGCAAACCCGTGACGGCAACGGTCGAGACACTTGCCGGACCCCATGCGTTGGTCGTGACGTGGTCGGGCGCACCCGTTTGGGCGCAATGGATCGACGCGCCGGCAGGCAGCTCGAGCATTGCGGCGGATGCCCCTTCCGCCCCGCCCTGTTCTCGGGCGGACGTCGCACAGGCGCGGATCGTCGAGGGCGACGTCCGTGCTCGGAATGTGCGCTGCCCGCATTGGGTCGCCGCATCGCCGGGCGAGCAGCCCGGGGAGGTTCGACTGGCGACCTGCGACGGCGAGGGCTGCGAGCCAATGCTCCGCTGGCGTGCGCCCGAGCCCTGGACATGGACTCCGCCGACGGGGCCGAAGGGAACCGCCGAGCGCGACCGTGGCCCCGGCGGGGGATGGCCGGCCTGGGCGACGTGGGGCGCGATTGGCGCGGGTGCCGCGGTCGTGGCCGGGGCGGCGGTGATTCTCGTCGACGCGCTGCGGCCCGCGCAAACCGAGACGCGCTTCGTCAACCAGGGTCTCGAGAAAGAGTGAGCGACCTGGCGAATTGCGGATAACGGGGAGGGTGCTTAGGCTCGTCCCAGGAGCAAACATGGCCGAGGCACCCCCGCTCGATTTCGAAGCCTTCGTCGCGAAGAAGAAGTCCGCTCGCACGAGCGACGGCGCAGAGGCGACCGGACACGAGTACACGTACACGTTCGACCGGCAGTCACGGATCGCCTTCGAGAACACGAAGCCGGTCGCCCTCGCGGTCGAGGCAAGCGTTCGGCTCTTCAAGCAGATGGGCCAGCATCAGCTACTCGGCAACGCGGTCAAGGTGAGCGATCGGCAGTTCCCGCGTATCTTCGGCATCACGAAGACGGCTTGCGAGACGCTGCAGATCGGGATGCCACAGGTATTCATCGTCAACAGCCCCACATTCAACGCGGCCACGCTCGGCACCAACGCAGACTCGTTCATCATGGTGCATTCTGCACTCGTCGATCACTATTCCGACGAGGAACTCCTCACCGTCATTGGTCACGAGTGCGGCCACATCCACAACTCGCACGTCGCGTACCTGACCGCGCTTCACTATCTGACGTACATGGCCGGCATGTTCCTCCCGTGGGTCTTGCAGCCCGCGCTGGTCGCCCTGAGAACATGGTCCAGGCGCGCCGAGATCACCTGTGACCGCGCGGGAATGCTCGTCGCCAAGGATCAGCGCGCATCCGAGCGCGCCATCACGAAGCTCGCGGTGGGTTCCCGCAAGCTCCACGAAGAGTTCAACGTCGACGCGTTCCTCGAGCAGCACGAGGAGGGCAACCAGGGCATTGGCAAGTACCTCGAGGTCTTCGCCACGCATCCGTGGCTGCCGAAGCGTGTCCTGGCGATGCGCGTCTTCGGCGAGAGTCGGCTCTACCATGCCGCGTCGGGCGGGCCTCAAGTGGGGCTCGCAATGACGGAGGTCGACGCGCAGGTCTCCGCGCTGCTCAAAGGGGATGCCTGATGACCGCGAATGGAGAGCACGAGGCGAAGCCGGCACTCGACGCATTCTTTCAGAAGCGGGACGAGGTGGTGGGCGCCCTCCGAGGCCTGGGCGACGTCGCGGTCGGGCTCGGGACCAAAAGCCTCCGCGACCGTGTAGACCGCGAGTTCGTGCGAAAACTCGAGGAGGATCGCTTTCATCTCGTCGTCGTCGGGGAGTTCAACCACGGCAAGACGACGTTCGTCAACGCGCTGCTCGGCGAGCACGTTCTGCCGGTGGGCGTGACCCCGACCACGACGACGATCCACCACATCCGCTGGGCCGAGACGTCGCAGGCGTTCGTCGTCACGACGAACGGCGAGCGGCGCTCAATCCCCTTCGCCGAGGCGAAGCGCTTTGCCGTCGGAGGCGGGGCTCCGACCGAGGACGTGGACTACCTTGAAATCGGCTATCCCGCCGCGCTCCTGCGCGAACGTATCCTTCTCGTCGATACGCCGGGCGTGAACGACCTCGCACTGCAGCGCGCAGACATTACGTACAGCTACATCCCGCGGGCCGACGCCGTTCTCTTCCTGCTCGACGCCGGGCAGATCCTGAAGGAGAGCGAGCGGGTATTCCTCAACGACAAGCTCCTCAAGGCGTCTCGCGACAAGATCGTCTTCGTCATCACCAAGTGGGACCTCCTGTCTCCCGAGGAGCAGCGCGAGGCGCTCGCGTATGCAAATAAGCACCTCTCCACTCTGGTGAAGGAACCAGCCGTCTTTCCCGTGAGCTCGGAAGCGGCTCTGGCCGGCGACTATGCCCGGAGTGGGCTGCCGGAGCTCGTCTCGTTCCTGACGCGGTTCCTGGCGGACGAACGCGGACGGATCTTGCTCGACAACGCCCTCGGTGAGGGTTTGACGATGGCCGAGCTGCTCTCGAGGGGGATCGACGCGCGGCGCCGCAGCATCCAGATGAAGACGGACGAGATCGACCGACGGATAGCCGCCATCGAGAAAGACATGGCGGGACAGGCCGGGACGATCGAAGAGCGGCGCTCGCAGATCCGAGAGGAAGTCGCCGGCATCAAGACGGGCGCTCGAAAAGACCTCGATCGCTTCGTTGACGATGTGTGCCGTCAGCTGCCGAACGTCATCGATTCGGCAAAGCCGCAAGATTTGAAGCAGTTTCTTCCGGCGTTCCTGGAGGATGCGTTCAGACAATGGGCCGAGGACGAGACACGAGAGATCGCCACACGGCTCGAGCAACTCGCGGAGAAGACGATTGCGCTCGTTCGCGAAGACGCTCGCGACAGCGCCCGTCGTGTGGTCGCGGCTCTGGGGAGCGATTCGCGACGCCTCGACGTCCAGGTGGACACGATCAAGTACGACATCGGCGTCGTCGCGCTGATGTTCGGCGGGGTGGCAATCATGGCCATCAACTTGATGGTCGGAGGCCTCTTGGCGATCGCCGGTCCTGCGATCTTCGCCATGTTCGCTCGCGGCAAGATCCACGAGGAATTCAAGAAGCGGGCGAAGGAGCTCGGCCCCGAGGTGATGCGCGAGACCGCCAAGAAGGTGGGGCCCAAGCTCGAGTCCCTGATCGACGAGTTCGTGAAGAAGCTCGACGCTTGGGTCGTCAGCGCGGGCCTAGAGGTACACCGTGAGGTCGTCGAGGTCTTGCAGGCGACCAAGGACTCTCGCGGGGCTGGCCAGGAGGACGAGGCCAAGGCGAGCGCCGAGGTCGACCTTCAGGCCGCGGCTCTCGCCAGCGTTACCGAACGTATCGAGACCCTGCGAGCGCAGATAGGGCTGCATCGCGACCGGGTGCGGGTGGGAGGAGCGATCCTTTAGCGCCCGTGGCACTTCTTGTACTTCTTGCCGCTCCCGCACGGACACGGGTCGTTGCGGCCCGGCTGTTCTTCGCGTCGGACGGTCTTCGCGACCCCGAAGAGGGTGCGGCGCATCTCGACCAAGGACGCTCCGATCTGCTCGAGGTCCGGGGGACCTAGGGCATGCAGCGCAGCCGCCGGGAAGTAGAAGTCCTCCGCCTTCGCATGGGCAACCGCAGCGATCGCGATCAGCATCAGATCTCCGCCGCGCTCGCCGTTGTTGACGTCGTACGTCCCGTCGAGAAGCGCCGGCAGGACGAGATTGTCGGGCACCTGCGCCCGCTCGGTAAACCTGAACCGCGATGACGCAGGCAGATCGCACGTGCGTGCGATTGCGAAGTCGCGTCCCAGGTTCAACGCCTCGCTTACCAGATCCTTCTCCTTGGCTTGGACAATTGCCACTGCCTCCCTGAAAATCACCTGCGACTTCTCGACCCACGGCTCGGCGCCGGGTTGGGGGGGCGGGGGGGACTGAAGGGCCTTGAGAGCTTCGGTGCGCAGTGACGAATGCCTAAGTGCCATGCAAAGTAAGCCCCACCCGGCCTCGCGCACGGTGACCGGGTTCGCCGCTTCGGCGAATCTCGCCTTGTAAGACGCAAGCATCGGCTTTCCAAGGCGTCCCGCAAGCCACGCCGCCCGGACGACGAACCCGAAGGCGCTCCTTATCGTGAGATGTTCCCACGGAGATCCGCTGGAGTGCGCCGGAAGACTCGCCCATTCGCGCACCCACTCACGTTCTGCTGAATCGACGAGAATGGTCGCAGAGTGCGCCATGGCCCACGCGCCGCGCGCGAGATCTCGTTCGGCCCGTCGCCGCGCAAAAGCATCCAGGCGACGGCCGGTCTGGAGGATCGGAAAAATCTCGTCGAGCGTCTTCGCCCAGGACGCATATACGCCCGCCAACAGCGGTACCGCCGGCCCGAACATCGCCGAGGCGGCTACGAAGTCCTCACGGGCCACGGCCGGCCCGGCCGACTCGATGCGCTCCAGAAGCCGCGTCTGGTCGAAGCCCCGCTTCTTCGCGAGCGCCATCCCCTCGCGCACACGCTGCACCTTCGAGGCGAGCCCATCGAGGTGGGCGCGCGAAACGACTGGCAACGCCCCCGTACTCATCCCCGGTCCAAGACAAGTCACGAAGCCCCCGTCCCGCGCCACGACTACGTACGGTCCCTCGCCGCCATCCGCGAGGGCGACCGCGACGCGCTCCGCAGCGTCCGGGAGGCGAACATGCGTCAGGATGTATCGGACGAGCTCGTGGTCGCGATAGAGGCCGAGCGCAAGGGCCATATGGTCGCTCGCCACCCGATCAAGACGCTCGAGGAAGTGCTCGTCGTGGCCCATCGTGGCTGCGCGTTCCCCGTAACCCTCAGGCCCCGATCCGCTCGCGGAAGCCGTCGGCGCCAAGCGTCCGGAGCTTCTCGAAGCGCATCATGAAACGTCGCCAGTCCTTGACCACCCGTGGCCCCTCCGCCTCGGTGCGCATCGCGTAGTCGGTGATGCGTGTGATAGTGAAGCGCAACGCGCCGAAGGAAGCCTCGGCCCAGAGACCGCGGCGCTCCTGCTCGGAAAGAGGACGCACCCGGTCGTAGCCAGCCGTCATCGCCCGGCCCAGGTGGCCATCGAAGTCGTCGCCGACGCACCAGGCCAGAACGGTAACCATCAGATCGTAGGCGTAGGTCCCGTCGCATGCGCTTTCGAAGTCGAGGAGCGCCGCCACTTGGCCGTCCGTCTTCCAGAGGACGTTGTCGCGAAAGAGGTCGCCATGCGTCAGCCCTCGCGGAAGCCGTGGATCGCGGGCGGCGTCGGCGAGACGGAGCGCTTCTCGGAGAGACGGAACGATGGGCGTGAACACGCCGTCGCCGCTGGCCTCGATGCGATTGAGCCGCAAGACGAGGTCCGCGAGCCGGAACCGGCCCTTATCGCGCCTTTCCGATGCGCCGGCGAGATGCACTCGGGCGAGCGCCTCCCCGACGCGGAGCGCATCGTCGGACGTCACCCCCGCCTGACATCGCATCGCGCCCTCGCGCCAGGGGAAGAGCGCCGCCGGCTTGCCGCGGAGCGTCGAGACGTGAGTGCCATCGGCTCGGCGAAGCGGCGGCGGGGTGGGCACTCCGGCCGTCGCCAGTCGTTCGAGCATGGCCGTTTCCCCCTCGGCACCGGTTCGGTCTTGCTCTTCGTAGATGCGCAAGAAGATGCGCCGAGGGCCCGCTTCCAACGCAAAGTTCGAGTTGACGCTGCCGGCAGGGATACCCTCGATCCCGCGGAAATCAGCCACTCCGTACTGCTCGAGGAGCACTCTCGCGTCGTTGGCCGTGATCGCTGTGAGCACCGCCATGGCGTTGCCGATGCTACCCCGAACGCCCGCATGCTTGCGGGCCTGACGCATTTCCCGTGTAGACGCGCGCCTCTCGACTCTGGTAATTGGCCCTTGGCAGGTCGCCCGGCAATCCCCCGGGGACATTCGAGCGCGGCCGAGGGGCAACTGGCGGGAAGCCGAACGATTTCCAGGGCTTTGCCCGAACTGAGAGCGATATGGCGAAGACGAAAAAGGCTGCGGCGACGAAGGCTTCGACAAAGCCGCAGGCACCCGCGAAAGCGACGCCCGCCAAGGCCGGCGCAGGCAAAGAAGACTCAGGTCCGCTCAAGCGCAAGCTCGGGTTGCGCGGGGCGGCCCCTTGGGCGGCCCGGCACGCGGCAAAGCACGCGGCCGAGGCTCGCGCGCGGGCGGCCGAGCCGCCTTTGCCGGGTAGCGCTCGGGCGACGATACGAACCCCCATCGACGCCGAGGACATCAAGCAGAAGGTGCGGGAGCTTCACGCGGCTCTGTCGCAGATCAAGGCGCTGCGCAAGAACCTTCCGAAGACCTTCTACGACATCGGCGTGGTCTTGAAGAACATCCAGGCGCGACGGCTCTACGAAGCCAAGCGCTTCCCGTCCTTCGAAGCCTTCGTCGAGCGCGAGATTGACCTCGGCAAGACGACGTCGATGCGGCTCGTGCGCGTCGCGGCGCTGTTCCAAAAGGAAGGGGCCCTCGAGGTGGGCATGGATCGCCTGTTCTCGGCCGTCGCCGCCATCGACTCGACCGGCGAACCCGAGGGGGCCAGGATCCCAACGCCGCCCGTATCGGCGCCCACGCTCCCGCTCCGCCCACCCGGAAGGTGAGGTTGGTCATCGGCCGCGTGGGAGCAGGACGGCGACACGCGTCCCAACGTTGCGCTCGCTCTCGATCCGCACCTCTCCGTGGTGCAGATCCACGATCTTGCGCACGATAGAGAGGCCCAGCCCCGTTCCTCCCTCCTTGGTTGTGAAGAAGGGGTCGAACACCTGGGCGAGCAGGGCCGGGTCGATGCCGAAACCGGTGTCCCTGACGACGAGACTGACCTGATCGGCCACGAACGCCACTTCGACGCTCAACGTACCCCCGTCTTTCATGGCCTCGAGGGCGTTCATCACCAGGTTGATGACGACCTGCTTGAGCTTCTCCGTGTCCCCCAGGAGCACGCACTCTCCTGCCAGCCGGCGTTCGACGCGCACGCCGCGTGCGACGGCGGAGTCCTGTTCGAGGTCGAGCACGTCGTCCACCAGCTTCCCGAAATGAACGAGCTGCCGGACGGCTCCACGAGGCCGGGCAAGCTCGAGGAACTCGGTCAGGAGTCGACTGAGTCGACCGATCTCGTCGCCGACGATCTGTGCCTTGTGGTGAAGCGCGTCGCGGGTGGGCTGGTCAATCGCGAGCTTGTCGAGATGGCGGCCGAGGAGGTGTAGCTGAAGGATCGCTGCGTTGAGGGGATTTCTGATTTCGTGCGCCAGATTGAGGGCGAGCGTGCCCATCGCCGAGAGGGCCTCGGCGTCCGCCGCGCGCTTCTCGAGCGCCCGCCGCTCGGTGACGTCGATGCCGAAGCCGTAGACGAGAGCCGCGCCATCGGTCCCGCCGCGGGCCATCGAGAGGTGCCAGCGAACGCGTCGCCGTGCGGGGGCCTCGCGCAGATCGCGAGACGACACCCGCGGCGCGTCCCGGGACGTTCCGACCGCGGCTGGGTCCACGAAGGCCGTCTCGACCTCCTGCGTCCGTCCGCCACGAGCGAGGCCGATGGCCTCCCTCATGCGGACTCCGTCCTCCTCCGGTATCCAGCTCTCGATGAACGGGCGTCCCACCGCCTCGCCCGGCTCGACGCCCGCGTACGCAGACGCCTTCCGGTTGAGAAGGGCAACGTTGTCCTCCGCATCCAGGCCGACGACGAGAACGTCCGTGAGCTCGACCAGCGCTCGGTAGCGTCGCTCGAACTCCTCTCTCTCCCGCGCGAGCCGCACCTTCGCCAAAGCCTGTTCCACCGTCGAGATGAGCTCCTCGGGTCGGAAGGACTTGGGCACGAACGCGTACGCTCCGGACCTCAGCGCGCCAATCGCTGCATCCATCGTGGCAAAGCCGGTCATGAGAACCACTTCGCCGAACGGGGACGCTTCCCGCAGCCGGGGGATTAGGTCGACGCCGCTCGTGTCAGGCAGTTTCACGTCCACGATGGCCACGTCGAAGCCTCGGGCACGAGCCATCGCAAGGCCGTCGTCGCCGCGTGAAGCCGTCGACACCTCGATCGTGTTCGACGCTGCCCGCCCGTCCGACAGCTCGGCGCTCATCAGCACGGCGTGCAGCGATCCCACGAGCTCTACGTTGTCGTCGATGATGAGCACCCTGGCCCGGGCCGATGCGACTGCCGGCGGACGCGGGAGCGACGCGAGGCGCAAGTGCTCACCCTAGGCCGAGGAGCTTCTTGATGACGTCGTTCACCAGCTGGGGATTTGCTGCCCCCTTCGTCTCTTTCATCACCTGGCCGACGAAGAAGCCCATGATCGCCGTCTTGCCGCTCCGAAGCTGATCGGCCTGCTTGGGGTTTTGCTCGATGATCCGGCTGCAGATGGCCTCGATGGCGCCCGCGTCACTCACCTGGCGCATACCGAGCTCGTGGACGACCTCCTCCGGCGAGCGATCCGATCCGGCTATCCTCGCGTAGACCTCTTTTGCCTGTTTTCCGCTGATGGCTCCGTCGTCCACGAGCCGAAGAAGCGAAGCAACTTGTTTCGTCGTAACCGGGAAGCTCGCCCGCAACCCTTGGACTTCCACGTCACCCAGCACCTCGCTCTGCACGAAGTTGGCGACTTTCGTGGCGTTGCCGTGGAGCGTCGCGGCCTCCTCGAAAAACGAGGCGACGACGGGGTGCCCGGTCAGCACCCTGGCCGCATAGTCGCTCACTCCCATCTGATCGACGAAGCGTCGCCGCTTGTCCCGAGGGAGCTCCGGCATCGACGCCCGCACGTTCGCGACGAACGCCTCCGAGAGGACGAGAGGTGGAAGGTCCGGATCGGGGAAATACCGGTAGTCTTGCGCCTCTTCCTTGCTACGAAGGCCGTAGGTCGAGCTGGTGTCCTCGCTCCATCCACGCGTCTCCTGAACGATGCGCCCGCCCGCGTCGATTACCGCTCCTTGCCGCTGAATCTCGTGCGAAATGGCGCGCTCGACGAAGCGAAACGAATTGATGTTCTTCAGCTCGACACGGGTCCCGAGCTTCGCCTCGCCCAGCGGACGAATGCTCACGTTGGCGTCGCAGCGGAAGCTACCCTCCTCGAGGTTCCCGTCGTTTACGCCGATGAAGATGAGAACGTCGCGGAGCACACGCAGATACTCGGACGCTTCGGCCGGCCCGCGCAGGTCCGGCTCGCTCACGATCTCCACGAGCGGAGTGCCGGCGCGGTTCAAGTCGACGACCGAGGACTGGCCCATATGGACACTCTTGCCCGCGTCTTCCTCCATGTGTGCGCGCGTGATGCGGACGACCTTTCGGCCACCCTCGACCTCGATTTCGAGCCACCCGCCCTCGCTGAACGGCTCGTCGTACTGACTTATCTGGTACCCCTTCGGAAGGTCCGGATAGAAATAGTTCTTTCGTGCGAAGCGGCTCGAGGCCCTGATGGTGCACGAGAGCGCCAGGGCTGCCCGGACGGCGAGACGGACCGCCTCTCCATTGAGCACCGGAAGAGCGCCCGGCAACCCGAGGCATACGGGGCACACGTGGGTGTTGGGCGGCGCACCGTAGGTCGTCGAGCATGCGCAGAACGCCTTGGTCTGCGTCAGAAGCTGCGCATGGACCTCCAGCCCAATGACGGCCTCGTAACGCATCGCGGCTCGGCTTAGCACGAGCCGGCCGCCACCTCATCTACCGAACTGAAAAACCACCTCGCTCTTGCGAACCATTCCAAGCTCGCCTCTCGCGATGCGCTCGACCGCCCCCGGATCGTCCCGGAGCTCGCGGACCTCGACCCGAAGGCGTTGAACCTCGCGACGCAGGTCGTCGGTCTCGACGGTCACGTCGTCGAGCTCCCTCTGCAGCCCCCGCAGGCGCGGCAGGCCTTCCGGCTCCAGGACGAGGACCGGCACGGCGACCAGCGCGAGGGACAGCATCGCGATGGGAAGCGTCCTCTCGAGCAGAGCCGTCGGGTGATTCACTGGAATTCGCACCATCGCACGGACCCCGAAGAGGGGCCCAGTTCTCGAGTTGAATGCTACGCTCATCGCGTGACGTTCGCGCTGGCGCGCTCGCTGCTCATCGCCGATGCCGTGACACCCGAGGCCCTCGGGCACGCCTTGCTCCTTTCTGCGACGCGCGGAGCGTCCCTGGTGCGGGCGCTACTTGCGACCCGCGCCATCGACATGCCCCGCCTGGAACAGCACCTCGAGCGAGGCGAAGCGCCATCGATGCGCCACATCGCTCCGGTTGGCTCACTTCTTCAAAACCTGCCGCCGGGGCTCTGCGAGCGTCTGCTTGCCCTTCCGGTGCGTCGTGATCCGCGCACGGGCACAGTGGATGTAGCGGTGGTCGACGCACGCGATTCGCACGCGGCCGACGAGATTTCGTACTGGCTGAAGGCGCCAGTTCGCGTGGTCCGCACGTCGCTGGCCGCGATGGATGCTGCGCTTGGCCGGCTCGATTCGCTGCTCGACCTCGGCATGCGCCCGCTCGCCGCGCCGATGGGCGCACCCGTCATCGCGGATCCGGGCGCCGGCTCGAGCGAAGAGCCGGGTACCGGCCCCAACATCCCCATTGCACTAACGCGCAGGAGCCTTCTGCCACCGAGCGTGAGCCTCGTCGTCGGACCGCCGGCCATCGAGCGCGATGGGCCCCGGGGCGGGCCCAGGGAGAGAGAGCACGTGCTGGACCTCAAGCGCCGAAAGCCGAGCGGTCCCGCTTCGGAGGCATTCGCGCGCGAAGCACCCCCCACACAACGTGGACCCTTCGCCCCGACCTCACCCACTCCGGCATCGGAGCCGACGGCGGCGATCGTCGAGCAGATGCACAGCGCGCAGGACCGGGACCGTATCCTCGCGCTTCTCATCTCTGGCGTGTTGGCGGTGGCCCGTAGCGTCGTCGTGCTCGCTGTCAGGCGCGACGCAATCGCCGGTTGGGCTGGGTCCCCGGGAATCCGGGACCGGGCGGCGCTGCGTGACCTCCGGATGCCCGTTTCCTCCCGAACGGCAATGAACGAAGGTCTCGACCACGAAGGCATCCGCCTCGTGTGCCTCCCCGATGACCCCGTGCATTCCCCGCTGGCGTCGCTCCTCGGTATACCTCCGGGGAGCGCCGTTGCGATCGGGGCGGTGCGCGTCGAGGGCAAGCCCGCTGCACTCGTCGTCGCAGCGGAGCTGGTCGACAACATCCGAGCGATGAGCCACATGGCCGATCTGACGCCGGCCGCCGGGGAGTCGCTTGCGCGATTGCTGCGCGAACGACGCAAGTAAGCTATCTCGTGCCCTCATGTCCGACTACGGCAAGCTCCGCCGCGATTGGGTGGAGAAGACTCTCGCGACGAACGAGGCGAAGGACCCTCCCCGCAGGCGCGTCACCAACCTCGCCGGTCACGCCGACGCCCAGCCTCTCTACGGTCCGGACGACCTGGAGACGATGGAGTTCGACCCCGCGCGCGACCTCGGAGTGCCCGGGCGGCCGCCGTTCACTCGCGGCGTGCAACCAAACATGCACCGCGGACGCCTCTGGACGATGCGGCAGTACGCCGGGTTCGGCACCGCGAAGGAGTCGAACGAGCGTTACAAGTACCTGCTGGCGCAAGGACAGACAGGACTGAGCGTAGCGTTCGACCTGCCCACGCAGATGGGACGCGACTCGGACGATGTTCGCGCGCGCGGGGAGGTCGGCCGGGTAGGCGTCGCCATCGATTCCATCGAAGACATGCGCGTCCTCCTGAAAGGCCTGCCGCTCGGGACGGTTTCGACGTCCATGACGATCAACGCAACCGCGGCCGTTCTTTTGTGCCTCTACGTAGCGGTCGCCGAGGAGCAAGGCATCGCGCGAGCCTCGCTGCGCGGAACGGTGCAGAACGACATCCTCAAGGAGTACTTTGCACGAGGAACCTACATTTACCCTCCACGGCCGTCGTTGCGCCTCATCACGGACATGTTCGAATGGTGCGCTCGTGAGGTGCCGAAGTGGAACACGATCTCGATCAGCGGCTACCACATTCGCGAGGCAGGAGCCGACGCGGCCCAGGAGCTCGCGTTCACGCTCGCTGACGGAATCGCGTACGTCCAGGCGGCGGTCGACGCCGGGCTCGACGTAGATTCGTTCGGAGCGCAGTTGTCTTTCTTCTTCAACGTACACAATGGCCTCATCGAGGAGGTCGCGAAGTTTCGCGCGGCGAGGCGGATGTGGAGTGCGATCATGAAGGACCGCTTCGGCGCGAAGACGGACAGAGCGCGCGCGCTGCGGTTTCATTGTCAGACGGCGGGAATGACGCTCACGGCGCAACAACCGCTCGTGAACGTGGCACGCGTGACGGTGCAGACGCTCGCCGCCGTCCTCGGTGGCTGTCAGTCGCTGCACACCAATTCCTACGACGAAGCGCTCGGCCTGCCCACCAGCGAGGCGGCCACCATCGCTCTTCGCACCCAGCAAGTCGTCGCGTACGAGAGCGGCGTGGCGGACTTCGTCGACGCCCTGGCCGGGAGCTATGCCGTCGAATCGCAAACGTCGCGTCTCGAAAAGCTCGGGCTCGAGTACATCAGCCGTATCGACGGGATGGGCGGAATGGTCGCGGCCATCGAGCAGGGATACCCGCAGCGCGAAATTCAGCGTACCGCTTACGAATACCAGCTGGAGCTCGAGAGCAAAGAGCGCATCCTCGTAGGCGTCAACGCGTTCACTCAAGACGCCCCGCCCGTGCCCGTGACCGCGGTGGATCCTCGGATCGAGCGGGAGCAGGTGGAAAGGCTTCGAGCCGTGCGAGCGCGGCGGGACGCCCGAGCACACGCGACGGCATTGGAGAAGGTGGAACTAGCCGCACGCGGAAGGGGCAACGTGTTGCCGCCCTTGCTCGAAGCGGTGAAGGCATACGCGACCGTGGGAGAAATCTCCAATGTGCTGCGTGGGGCCTGGGGAGAGCACGTCGAGACGCTGGTAGTCTAGATGGGACGAACGGCGCCCTCGGTCACCCATCGCGTCTCCATTCCGGATCCGAAGACGCACCTCGTGCACGTGGAGACGACGGTCCATGCGGGAGGTCCGCTGCCGGAATCCATCGTTCTCTTCATGGCCGTCTGGACCCCGGGCTCGTACCTGGTCAGGGAGTACGCCCGTCACGTCGAGGGCCTCTTTGCGGACCAGCCTGCGCGGGCGACCAAGATCCGCAAGAACGCCTGGCGCGTCGACACCGGCAGCGCGTCAGATGTGGTCGTTCGCTACCGCGTATACGCCGGCGATCTCACCGTGCGCACCAGTCATGTCGACGAGACACACGCGTTTCTGGTGGGAGCCACCCTGTTTTTAGGACTCGAAGGCGGAGAGGATCTGGGGGCACACGTAGAAATCTCGGGGCCGACGGACTGGCGTCCGTCGACCTCGCTGCTCGCGGCTCCGGGAGGGGCACGCGCCGGCGTCCATCACTTCGATGCCCCGAGCTTCGACGCGCTCCTCGACTCGCCGATCGAGCTCGGGACGCACCGAGTGGAGCGCTTCGAGGTGTTGGGGAAACCGCATCGGTACTCGATCTGGCCCGCCAATTCGATCTCAGAGCCCGACGTTCGACGGCTCGTCGACGCCACGAAGACGATCGTCGAGACGGAAGCGGCTCTCTTCGGAGGAGCGCTCCCCTACGATGCGTACGAGCTCTTGCTCCACTTCTCGCCACGGGGGCGAGGCGGCCTCGAGCACCGCTCCAGCGCGGCTCTCATTATTTCGCCCGGAACGTTCGCCGCTCGGGATTCGTACCTTGACGCCTTGTCGCTCGTCGCTCACGAGGTCTTCCACGTCTGGAACGTCAAGCGCATCCGGCCGGCCGGCCTCACACCCTATCGCTACGGGGAGGAGTGCTACACGCGACTTCTGTGGTGGTTCGAGGGGGCGACGAGCTACTACGACTGGCGAGTGCTCAGGCTCGCGCACCTGTGCACGGTCGAGGAGTACCTCGATCACCTCGGCGGCGAGCTCGCTTACCTCGATCAGACTCCAGGGCGCCTCGTACATCCTCTGGAAGAGGCAAGCTTCGACGCGTGGATCAAGCTTTATCGTCCCGACGAACACTCGGCAAACAGCAGCGTGAGCTACTATCGCAAGGGCGAGGTTGTCTGCGCGCTGCTCGACATCGAGCTACGCGTCAAAACGGGAGGTCGGGCATCCCTCGACAAGATCTTGATGCACCTCTGGGAGGTGTACGGAGTCGAAGAGCGCCCCGTGCCGGAGGAGGCGATGCAGAGCGTTTTCGAGCGGGTCGCGGGCCTGCCCCTGGGAGATCTGTTCGACTCGTGGATTCGATCGGCGAAGGAAATCGACTATGCCAGCACCCTTGCACACGTGGGGCTGACGATCGAAAGGTCTGCCCGATCGGACGGCCCCGCGACGTCCCTCGGGCTGCGCGTTCGCTCGGACGGGGGTCGCGCCCTGGTCGCGTCAGTGTCTCGCGACGCGGCCGCTTGGCGTGCAGGCATCGACCCGGGCGACGAGCTTATCGCGATCGGTGGAACGCGTATCGAAGGCACGACCCTCGATGCAACGTTGCGTACACGGGCACCGGGCGACGAGGTCGACGTCACGATTGCACGTGATGGCCTCCTAATGACGAGGCGGGCCACGCTCGATGCCCCGAGGAAGGACCGGGTCAAAGTCGTCGTCGATCGCGATGCGTCCCCGACAGCACGCCACGCGTTCGCTGCGTGGCTCGGTGAGCCTCACCCCGCATGGATGCGGGCGTCCATATGACTCCGCTCGCGCCGAAGTCCCGCGCCGCGTCGATCACGGACATGACCGAGTACGTACTCCCGCAACACGCCAACGTCTTCGGGACCGTCTTCGGCGGTCAGATCATGGCCTGGGTAGACCTTTGCGCTGCCATCTGCGCGCAGCGTCATGCTGGGCGTCCTTGCGTGACGGCGTTCGTTGACGACCTTCTCTTCAAGCGCCCGGTGCGCGTCGGTCAGGTGGTCCGCCTTCGTGCACAAGTCAGAGCCACGTTTCGCACCTCGATGGAGATCGAAGTAAGCGTGTCCGGGGAGGACACGATGACGGGAGAGCAATGGCCCACCGTTGAGTGCTTGGCGACATTCGTCGCTATGAGCGAGGACCTTCAGCCCACCCCGGTGCCACCTCTTGTCCTCGAATCTGAAGCGGACCGGGCTGCCCAGACGGCCGCCGAGGAGAGGAGAGTCGCCCGTCTCGCAAAGAGATGACTCCTACCAGGCCAGGGCATCGCGGATGAGCACCCCGAACATCCCGGCTAGCCCGCGACCAACGACGTCGCCCAGCTTGAGCCAGTCGTAAGGCTGCCAAGCAAAGTGCTGACATCCCACGAAGAGCGCGTCATCCGACGCGGTGATGAAGCGCTCGACGTCGGGTCGTGCCGAACCGTAGAAGAGCCTCATCAGCCTCAGCCGAATGCGAAGGTCGCGCGCGAGGCGCGACCGAGCAAACTCTTCTTGCCAGTCGTCGAGGGCGAAGCCTCGCCCTACGGAGCCCCCGAACTTTCTTGCGAGGAAGCGACCAGCCAGTAAACCGTACTCGATGGCCTGTGCGATTCCCTCGCCGGTCACGGGGTCGATGCCAGCGGCCTCCCCGGCCAGCATCCGGTGCCCCTCTGCTAGCCGCGTCGCAGGTTCGAACCCGCGCTCGGCGTACCGTTTGGTAGCGCGGCAACGGGCAGGGTCGATGCCGACGCGACGAAGGCGCTCGTCGAGAAGAGCACCTACCTCGAGCGCCTCTCCCCCCACCTTCAGTTGGTAGACACCACGACACATGAGCTCGCGCCCCTCAACCACGGTGGGGAAATCCCATGCGTAGCCGCTCAGCGTTCGGTCGCTCGCATCGAAGTGGAGGAGTGTCCTCGTCCGATCCTCGGCGGTGGGATCGGTGTCGACCTCGACAACCTGAGCGCGCAGGCGGCCAGTACCGAGCCCCAGCGATCGGCGCACGATGCTCCCGATGCCGTCGCATCCCACAACCACGCGCGCCCGCAGATCCCCGTAGTTCGTGCGGACCATCACGCCGTCGTCCTCATCGAGCAGGGCGTCCACGCACGCGCCCTCGCGGACCTGGATGCCGGACGCGGCGGCGGCTCGGGCGAGTGCGTGGTCGAACTCTGTCCTTCGAACGACCCGTCCGATGGCGCCGGGGGCGGCCGAGGCCTCGGCGGCGGCTCCGCGGAAAGAGATTCCGTCGATACGAACGCTCGGGACGTCCACCACGACGCCGATCTCCCCAAGAAGAGCGTCACCACGAGCCCCAAGCGCACCGGCGCACGGCTTGTCGCGCGGGTAAAAGGCCCTCTCGAGCAGCAACGACCGTCTGGCCAGATCGGGAGCCGACCGAGCCATCGCGAGAGCGGTCGTCGCTCCGGCCGGGCCTCCCCCTACGATGATGACGTCAGCATCGAACGCCACGGGAGACGTTTTCTGCCCCGAGGGCGACGACGCGGTCCCCGACCACGACGCCGACCGCCGCGAGGACTGCCACGGGCAATACGTGTCCGACCACGATGTGCACCGGCGACGTGTACCCGCAGACGAGCGCGTGCGCCACCGCCCCCCAGGCGCCGGCTGCCGCGCCCAGCGCCGCCCCGCTCAGCCGCGGGTTCACGGGATCGCTCGCCCGTCGCAATCTGGCGAAGGCAACGAGCGGCCCGGCGGCAAACACGCAGGTCATCACCACACAAACGATGTGCGCACGCGGCCCGGAGCCATCGTGCAGCGTCCTTGGCCATGCGATGGCAATCGGGACCCAGGCGAGCAACAGCGCAACCGGAGTCAGTGTTGCCACAACGAACTTCCACGACGTCGGCCGCCCCAGCATGGAACGGCCCCGAGAGACGCCCGCCCACGTTGCCAGGACCGCTAGCGCCAGCCAAAGGCCGTCGAGCTCCATCACATAGCCGAGTGGGCGCCCACGCGCTTCAGGCCCATGGATCATGACGGCGACCCACACGAGCGACGCGACCGCGATTCCGCGCGCAACGACCAACAGCCGCCGCCTGGCGCCTACCGTATTTGCCGGAGCGGGCTCCCGCGCAATGGCATCGAGCACGCGGGAACGCAGGTCGGCGGGAGGCGTACTCATTACTTGTTTCCCTGGCCTTCCAGCATTGCATCGCCGAGCGCAGCGCGAAGCGCGTCGTACGCGCGATGCGCTCGAAGTTTGACGGCGGCCACCGTCGTACCTAGCACTTCCGCAGCCTCGACCACGCTGAGGCCCTCTTGTTTGATGAGCCGGAACGCCGCGCGCTGCGACTCGGGGAGTTTTGCTAGAGCGCATCCGACAACCTCGTCTCAATGATCTTCGGGCGCGACGAGGCTCGCTGTCGTGGTCGAGCAGTGCGGGCGAGGATCACGATGCAGGCGAGCTTGGTGAATGCGTAGAAGTTGC
>Ga0182018_10001196_pt1 | contig 30301 bp, 26 predicted proteins | sample 812P2MmetaG_FD_120490 | JGI IMG/M metagenome (GOLD analysis project Ga0182018, IMG submission 120490) | Permafrost microbial communities from Stordalen Mire, Sweden - 812P2M metaG | ecosystem: Environmental > Terrestrial > Soil > Wetlands > Permafrost | place: Sweden: Stordalen | collected...
CCGCTACGTCGACCCGGCGTTCGCGGACCTGGAGTTGCAGCGGCTGTGGCCACGTGTGTGGCAGCTGGCGTGTTCGACCGACCACGTTGCCAAACCGGGCGACGCCTACGAGTACCGCTGCGGTCCCTACTCAATTGTCATCGTGAGGGACGACGGCGGTGTGTTGCGGGCGTTCCAGAATGTCTGTCGGCATCGGGGCAGCGCCATCTGCGAAGGGGCGACCTCCGGGTTGACCGAGTTGCGCTGTCCCTTCCACCGCTGGTCGTGGGACCTGTCCGGCCGGCTTCGAGAAGTGCCTTCGCGACGGGGCTTCGGGTCCCTACCGGCAGAGCAATACGGGCTGTTCTCGGTGGCGGTGGAGACATGGGGTCCGATGGTCTTCGTCGACCCGTCGAGCGCCGCCGGACCACTCGCACCCTTCTTGGAGGGCGTGCCGGAGGACATCGCGTGGGTCGGTCTCGACGAGTACCACTGCGACTATCTCGTGACGGTGCCGCTGCCCGGCAACTGGAAGGTCATCAGCGACGGGTTCAGCGAGACCTACCACGTGCAGGGGCTGCATCGGGAATTGCTCCCGAGCGTCGACGACGTCAACGGGCCCCAGCGTCTCTGGCACCACCACGGGAAGTTGGAACAGCGCTACGGGTTGCCGTCGCCCCGCTTCAGGGAGCCGCCGGGGATTGACGCCGTGTGGAGTTCCTTTGTCGAGATCATGGGCGCCCGGATCGGCGTCAGCGATGTGTCGACGCCCGCGCCGTCGGTACCGCCCGACCAGACGCTGCGCGACGTACTGGCCGGCATGCTCCGCGACGTAGGCAGGTCTGAAGGCGTGTCCTACGACCGCTTTACCAATGATCAGCTGATGACGATGCAGCAGTACAACCTGTTTCCCAACGTCAGCCTCGTGATCTTCCCCGATCTGATGACCGTGCTGCGGTCGCGGCCGGGGACGACTCCTGACGACGGTTATCTCGACGTGATCAACTACCGCCGGACGTCCCCGGGCACACCGGTGGCACGACCCACCGACGTGCTGCTGCCCGCAGGTTCGGATCCCGGCCTCGGCCTCATCCTCAACCAAGATGCGGGAAATATCGCCCGGGCCCAGCGAGGACTCCACCAGCCCGGATTCACTCGGATGACACTATCCCGGGAGGAGTGCCGCATCCTCAATATGCACCGGAACCTCGAACACTGGCTGGGCATCACAACGACGGAGATCACGGGCGTCTGATCCCGTTCCTGGCCACGGTGAGGATCAGACCCACCGCGGGCTGCCGCGCGCGTAGCTAGCATCGCCGCCCATGGCGCCGCTGAAAGTTGATGTGATGCTGTCTAATTCGGTCATCGAATGCCGCCCGGCGCGCGCAGGAATTGGAACGCACCGGCGTAGACGGCATCTTCAGTTTCGAGAACGCGCACGACCTGTTCTTCCCCCTGGTGGCCGCAGCCCCGGTGTGTTCCCTGGACCTGATGACAAACGTGGCCATTGCGTTCCCCCGCAGCCCTCTTCATCTTGCCCATGCCGCCTACGACCTGCACCTGCTGTCCGAAGGGAGGTTCCGACTCGGGCTCGGTTCTCAGGTGAGAGCGCACGTCGAGCGGCGCTTCGGCGCTCGCTGGCACAAGCCCGTCCCCCAGATGCGAGAGTGGGTTCTGGCAACGAAGGCGATCCTCGACAGTTGGCAGGGCGGCACGCAGGTCGATTTCAGGGGTGAGTACACGACCCATACGCTGATGACGCCGGCGTTCGACCCTGGGCCGAACCCCTTCGGTGTCCCCAGAATTCTGGTGGGTGCGCTCGGACCGAGGATGAACGAAATGGCGGCCGAGGTGGCCGACGGCATCCTCGTCATGCCCTTCAACAGCGGGCGGCACATGAGAGAGCGCACAATGCCGGCCATTGCGCGGGGTCTAGCGACAGCCGGCCGCACGCTGGCCGACCTCGAGATCACGGTGGAGGTCATTGTCGGTGTGGGACGCAACGACGAAGAGCTCGCCGCCGCCATGGGTATGCGCCACCTCTTGGCTTTCTACGGCTCGACGCCTGCCTATCGACCCGTCCTCGACGTCGAAGGCTGGGGCGATCTGCAGCCCGAGATGAACATGCTTTCGAAGCGGGGTGAGTGGCAGCAGATGGCCGGACTGATCACCGACGACATGGTCTCGACCATCGGCGTGCATGGCACGCCCGCGCAGTGCGCCGACGAGATCGTGGCGCGTTACGGGGACTGGGCGGACCGGGTCTGCGCGTACTTTCCCTACTACACGGCTGGCGACGATCTGATCGGGGAGTTCACGGCCGCCCTAAAGAAGGCGTCCGCGCGAGCAGTTCGATCCTGTTCGACATCGCCGACGGGATAGTCACCATCACCTCCAACCGGCCCGAGGTCCGCACCTATGGCCAGGGCATGATCGCAGAGCTGTCCGAGGCCTACCGACGCTGCGACTTTGATGACGGCGTCCCGGCCGTAGTGCTCACCGGCACGCCACCTGCGTTCTGTGCCGGTGTTCGTCCTAACGATTTTCAACACTTCACGGCCACTCAATTTACCGGCGCGGATGTGTGCGAACAGTGGCGAAGTCTTCGTCATGGTGACCCGTCCGTGACTCAGGCACCGAAGAGTCAGTCATGAGACAGCGAGACCACCAACGTGAAGCCGATGCGGACCACGTGTTCCTAGGCCACGACTCCTGAATCTCGTAGGTCTGCGATGCGATCATTCATGCCGAGTTCAGTGAGAATCTCGTCGGTGTGCTCGCCCAACGCGGGGGACGCGTCCGTGGCTCGGACGGGTGTGCCACGGAACTGGGTTGGATGACGGGGGAAGCGGATGCGGCCGACGACGTGATGGACGCGCTCCTCAAAAAGTCCGACGGCGATGGCGTGCGGATCGCGAGTCAGCTCATCGGCCGACAGAACCATGCCGAACGGCACGCGTTGCGCTTCGAACCGCGACGTGGCTTCGGCCATCGTCATGTTCGCAGCTCGGGCGTAGCACATGTCGACTAGCGCCGCGGAGACGTCGCGGTTGTTGTTGCGGTCCTCGAGAGTCGCCATCCGCGGATCGTCCCAGCCCTCGACGCCGAGCGCCTTGCACATGCCGGTGAAGTCGGAAACGGACGTGGGCGTGACGATTCCCCAGCCGTCGCTGAAACGTATGGGTCTGAAGCCGGCCACGAAACTCGAGTTCTGCGAGTGATCGGACTCGAGGAGAACTTCGTTGCCGGCCGCGTCGGCCCAGAGGAAGGAGGCGACAGCGTCCATCATCGCCAGCTCGACGTGCTGACCCCCCTTTCCCACGACCCGGGCGAACAGCGCTGCGGTGATGGCCTGCGATGCGTAGAGGGCCGTGATCTTGTCGGCCGCCGTCTGGCGCAGGAACACTGGGATCCCATCCGCTGGATCGGCCTGGTTCATGGCCAGCCCGGCGTACGCCTGAATAACCGTGTCGTAGGCGCTGCGGTCACGGTACGGGCCATCCGATCCAAATCCCGTCAGCGAGGCGTAGACCACTTCGGGATTGACCTCGCGGACGGCCTCGTATCCGAGGCCGAGCCTGTCCATAACGCCGGGCCGGTAATTCTCGAGAATCACGTCCGTTCGCGCCGCCAACTCCTTCACGATCGCACTTCCTTCAGGCGACCGGATGTCGATGGCGATCGACCGCTTCCCCCGATTACACATCACGTACAAAGCGCTCATTCCGCTCACCGACACGCCGATCCATCGTGCGATATCGCCGATGCCTGGTCGCTCAACTTTGATGACCTCGGCGCCCTGGTCCGCCAACAGCGTCGCTGCGTACGGACCGGTAAGTGCGATCGACAGGTCCAGGATGCGAATCCCTTCGAGCGGCTTCGTCATTCTACGAATTCCCTGTTGGCTCGGTCTCTGCTCTGCGGCCCGCTGTAGGCCAGACCCCACGAAGGCCGCACCGCGAACTCCGGCACGATGACCTGCGAGCGGGCCGTTTTCCAGGATTCGATTAGCGCGTCCTCGGCGGTGTAATCGAACGGATCGGTGAGCACTCGCTCCTCTATGCCATCGTGCGCCGGTGGGTGCTCCGCCAACCAGCGAGCGGTTCGCGCAACTGCCTCGCGGGCTGGTACTACATCACGATGGCCGAGCCGGTGGTGGAGTCTCGCCAAGTCGAGCACCCGGTGGGTGGGGAATGGCTGGGCGAGCAGCGGCCACGCCGGCACCGCCAGGTCGTAGGGCAAAGACACGACTTCAAGATCAGCACCGAGTTCCCGTGCGCACAGCTCGACCATCTGGCGTACGGTGAGCACCTCCTCGTCGCCCACATTGAACACCATGCCCGAGGATCGTTCGGGCTGCTCGACGCCACGCACCACCGCCGCTGCGCAGTTTTCGGTGTAGCAGTGGTGGTGAAGGGTAAGGCCCTCATCGGCCACGATGATCCGTCGCCTCCCGTCGAGGATCCGCCGAACGACTAACCATTCCCGAGGAGCCGGCTGGTATGGCCCATAGAGGTACGGGTAGCGGAAATGTGCGGCCCCTGGATGGGCTTTGAAAACCGCCTCCTCAGTCCGCACGATCCGGTAACCCTTCTCGTCGATCGCCGGGTCGTCGACGAGATCGGCGTCTTCTCGAACTGGAACCGGCATACCGGGCGGGTCGTGCTGCCATGCGTCAGTCCAACCCCGATAGGCCGGTACGCCACCGACGGAGACGAAGTGATTGCACAACCCGTTCGTGAGTTGGGCGATCATACGCAACCGGCCATACATGGCGACGATCACATCCCACGAGGTGCCGATCAGCGCCTCGCCGATCGACACCTTGTCGTAAGGATCGGCGTGGATGTGGGCTACGTCAGGCGGTGTATCCGGCCGCTCGTGATTACCGCGATGGAGGATAGTGACGTCGTGACCATTGGCCACGAGCCGGAGCACAATCGGGATACCGCTCGGTCCAGTGCCACCGATCATCAGTATCCTCACGGCGTGGCACCCATCCCGATCTGATTGACCTACCGATCCGACCCTTGGTTCGTAATGTTGCCTCTGTTTGAACAGTAAAGCAATCGAAAACCTCACTACTCAGGCGGCGGCAACGCTCCCTTGGCGCCCTTAAGGCCGAGTTGCCGAAGTTCGGGGGCGCCAGACCTCAGGTCGGCGACTCGGAACGGTCTCGCAACACTTCGCCGTAAGGACGATCGCGATCGGGCGCCGGCTCTCGTGGCAACCCGAGCGTGCGCTCGGCCACGATGTTGCGTTGGATTTCGTCGGTGCCTCCATAGATGGAAGACGCTGGGGAGAACACCATCGCTTGCGTGATCAGACCTCCATCGACGCCAGCCTCGTCGGCAAGACTGCCCTGCATGCCGGCAATTTCGACGGCGAGGTTGGCGGCAAGCTTGACGATCCTGGTCTGACTGAGCTTGCCAATGCTGGCCACGGCCTTGCCGCCGCCTCTCTGGGACTCCGCCTTGCCGCGTCGCGCGTTCCAAAGCCCGGTCTCGCTGTATGAGTAGAGCCGGGCCAGTTCCTGGCGAATCATTGGGTCCGAGGTCCGGGCACGCTTCTGGGCCAGTTCGACCACATCGGCGTAACCGAGTGTCAGCTTGGCATTGGGGGCCTCGTCCAGCGCGGCATCGCCGGCGCGCCGTCCGAGCATGCCTCCCCGGCGCCCGGGCTCGGGGAAGCCGGCGTGCGAACCGCCGGCACCGATTCCGGTGCGCTCGAAGTGCAAAGTGGTCTGGGTCACGCTCCAGCCGTTGCCCTCGCCGCCGATGAGGTCTGCGGCCTCACACACGGCTTCATCGAGGAAGACCTCATTGAACACGGCGTTACCGGTCATTTCGCGCAACGGTCGGATGGTCACTCCGGGCTGGTCGAGCCGAAAGGCGAACCACGAGATGCCACCGTGCTTCGGCACGTCGAAGTTGGTCCGAGCGAGAAGCATGCCGTAGTCGGCGTCGGCGGCCTGGCTCGACCACACCTTTTGGCCATTGATAATCCACTTGTCATCACTTCTGGTGGCCCGAGTCCTAACACCGGCCAGGTCGGACCCCGCTCCGGGTTCGCTGAAGAGCTGGCACCACGCGGCCTGGCCCTCGAGGATCGGTGGGACGAGCCGGTCGATCTGCTCGACCGTGCCATGCGTGAGAATGGTTGGTGCGGCCATGAGGAGCCCCAAGCCGCCGGGAGGTTGCAGAGCCCCGAAGGACTTGAAGCACGAGCGGGCAACGGTCGACGCCCGCCGCTCCAGCCCACGCCCGCCCTGCTCGGGCGAGAACTGCGGTGCGGCCCAGCCTGCCGCGGCGACCATCCTCCACCAGTTGTCGACCGAGAGGTCAGGATCCCAGTTGGCCGTCAGCCATCCCTCGACCTCGGCCCATAGCGACGCGTGCGGGCGCTCCTCCGGATTCGACCCGGAGGCGTCAGTCACGACGAGAAGCCCCGAGCATTTCTAAGGCGTTGTCGTGCATGATCCGCTGCACGGCGGACTCATCGAACCCAGCGAGCTCCCTCTTGAAGTCCAATGGGTGGGCCACGCCTTCCCCGTGCGGCCAGTCGGACCCGAACAGGATGCGCTCGACGCCGATGAGGTCCGCCAAGGCTTCGAGGTCCTCCTCGAGATACGGCGTGGTCCAGACATGGCGCCGCAACGTATCGAGGGGGTCCTCCTGGAAGGCCCAGGGCGTCTGATTGCGCTGCTTGCGCAGCCGCTTCGCCAGCAAGTGCAACCAGTCGGAGCCGTTCTCAATGCTGGCTACCCGGAGGGCGGGGTGCCGCTTGAAGACCCCATGGACGATCAGGGAGGCGATGGTGTCGTGGATGGCCCGGTCCGCGACGAGGATCCGGCTCAGCACGTCGGTATTGCCGAAGCCCTCGAACTTCGCGCTCGCCCCCCAGGCACCGGCGAACCGGTTGTACCCGCTGTCGCCCAGGTGGAAGGCCACCGGGATCGACGCCTCGGCCAGCCGGGCCCACACAGGATCGTGGGTCTTGTCGCCGAGCGATCGGCCGGTGCCGTTGGGCCCAGGCACCGGGGCCGGGCGCACGTGTACGACCCGGGCACCTCGCCCGATGAGAGAGTCGACTTCGGCCGCGGCTGCCGCCGGGTCCGCGAACGAGAGCATCGGTGCCGTGATAATGCGCTGCCGATAGTCGAACCCCCAGTCTTCTTCGAGCCAGCGGTTGAAAGCCGACAAGGAGGCCATGGTGGCGTCCACATCATCGCGAAGAGCCTCTTCCACGCCGCAGCCCAAGGTAGGGAACAGCAGTGCTGCGCCCAGCCCCTGCTCGTCCATCACGTCGAGCCGGCGATCTCGGTCCTGATACTCAGATCGCATCGGTTCGACCTGTATGAGGCTGCGCGGGTCCACCCCTTCGGGGATCTTGCCGCGGAAGAGGGAGTCGACACACCCCGGAACGATGATCGGGTCAAAGGTCGGGTTCGGTACGAAGCGATTGACCGTGCCGCCGATGAGAAGTTCAACCCGCTTCCCTGACTGCACGGGCTTGATGCCGCGATCGCGATACTTCTTGTCCAGATGCCGGGTGAAGGCGTCGAGCGTCTCGTAGTAGTGGTTGTCAGCGTCAATGGGACTCAGCTTGTCTTCCATCGAAGGCCCCTCGCATTGCCTCGGTGCAGCGGTTTCTTTGCCGGCTGCGCGGTTTAAAGATGTAGATGTATAGTACTTGCTGGCCGGGGTTTTCCCAAGCGGAATCAGGAGGGGAGGGCGATGGCCGGGGGGGTCAGTGTCGACGTCCTTTACGAGCGCGGCGGGCGGCCCTCGTCCTGGAGGAGGCACTGGAGCGCTGTCTTGTCCACCTTGCCGGACGCCAGCAGGGGGACCACTTCGGACTCGTCGGTGACGAGCCACCGAGTCGGCACCTTGAAGGCGCTGAGCCGGTCGCGCACGGCCCCGTGAATCGCCTCCACGGAGGCGTTGCTTACCACCAGGGCGCCGACCTCGCGGGGGCCGACCGCTGCGGCTATGTCGGTGACGTAGGCCTGTCGCACCGCGTCGAGGGAGAGCAGGGCGGCCTCGACCTCCGAGGGATAGACGGTCGCTCCCTTCACCTTCACCATGTCGTCCATCCGGCCGATGTACCAGAGGTACCCGTCCTCGTCCAGACGTCCGAGGTCGCCGGTCCGATACGAGCCGTCCGCAGTGAAAACCGAGGAGCGCACCCGACCGCAAATGCCACGGAGGAGATTGGGTCCCCGCAGCCAGATTTCACCCTGCCGCCCGGCCGGTAGCTCGGTGCCGGTTTCGGGCTCGACGATCCGTACGTCGATGTCAGCGAACGGTCGGCCGCAACTCCCGAACTTGGCGGCGGGTAGGTCGGTGTCGAGCCGGTCGCCGCAGTATGGGCCGAAGGTCTCCGTCATGCCGAAGAGATTCGGGCGGGCCTCGGGGGCGGGCCGCCTTTCGGGTGGAAGGAGGGCGCCAAGACTGCCGTCGCGGAGCGAGGAGAGGTCGGCTTCGGCAAAGGCCGGGTGGGCGGCGAGCCGTCTGGCCTGGTCGGGCCAGCCGCGAAAAAGGGTGACGTGCTCTCGTTGGAGGAGCTCCAGGGTGCCCGACGGCTCGGGTTCCGCTTCGGTCAGCAGGGTGGCGCCGGCGACCAGCGCGGTCAAGAGCCCGCCGGCGAGCCCACCGGTCCAGAACAACGGCATGGGGATGTACAACCGCTCGTCCCGACCGACACATCTGGCCTCGAGGCCGGCAGCGACGGCTCGCAGGGCGGCGCCGTGAGTGTGGATGACTCCCTTCGGCGCGCCGCGGCTTCCAGATGTGAAGAGGACGGTGAGGTCATCGGCTGGACGCACCCGCGCCTCGAGAGCGTGCACCATTGCTTCGGGTGCCGATCGAAGGGGTAGAGCATCGATCGGCCACAACCGACGGAGGGATGGCGCCGACGGATGGCGCCGACGCGACCGCATGGCGGATGCCAGGCCCGGCACCGCATGTTCCAGGTCCTTGTCGTACTGGCGATTCCGAAATTCCGGGATGATGAGCAGGGTCGATACGGACGCCGATGTGATCTGGGCCAGCAACTCGGGCGGGCGCAGCAAGGTGCTCAGGGGCACAAGTACCGCACCAATCCGCAGGACGGCGTAGGCGATAATTGCCCACTCGACGCCGTTGGGCGCGAGCAGAGCGACGCGGTCACCCTTGACCACGCCGTCCGCCACCAGCCGGGACGCGACGCCGGTGCTGACCCGGTTGAGCTCTGCATATGTCACGCTGTCGTTGGCGGTGACGACGGCCCGAGCGTCTCCTTCGACGTCGCCTCGCAGGGAGAGAAGGGCCGGGATCGTCTCTGCTTCGGGCCTCATCGGGTGCCGTCGTCAGTGCTGAGAAGCTTCTTGAGAGCGCGGAGGTCGAGCTTGCCGCTCGACATCATCGGCACCTCGTCCTCGGGCACCACCACAATCCGCCGGGGCACCTTGTAGGTGGAGAGTCGCTGCCGGAGGCGGACACCAAGGTCGTCGAGGTCGACCACGGCGTCGGCCGGGGCGCACACCAGGGCGGCAACCAGCTGACCGCGATGATGGTCCTCGACGCCCACCACGTGCGCCACCAGTCCGCTGACTTCGAGAATCGCCGCCTCGACCTCACTCGGCGATACGTTGGCGCCGGCGGTCTTGATCATGTCGTTGGCCCGGCCCCGGAAGTAGAAGAAGCCATCGTCGTCGACCGTGACGAGGTCGCCGGTGCGAAACCAGCCGAAGCGATCGAAGACTTCATGGTGCTCTCGACCGTCGTAGCCCTCCATGAGGAAGGGGGAACGGAACCACAGCTCACCGACTTCGCCGGACCCGCACTCGCCTCCGTCGTCGGTGTGGCGCACGCTGGCCTCGAATCCGGGAACAGGCCTTCCGAACGACCCGCGACGGGACTCGGGTTGTTCGGACTCGTCGTCGCTGGCCAAGCAGACGCTTCCCGCTTCGGTCATGCCCAGCATGGCGTGGCGGAGCTCGGGATCGGCGGGACGGACATCGGCGGGCATGATCGGGTAGAGATTGCCGCGACGGATGGAAGAAAGGTCCCGGGAACTGAAGGTCGGGTCCTGGCTCACGTGGGCGACCGAGGCGGCGAACCCGTTGACCATGGTCGGGCGGCGGCGCTCGAGCACGGCGAGGACGCCTGCCGCTGACGCGGCGTTGGAGCACACCAGCGTGGCACCGGCGACGAGCGTTCCCAGCAGGGCGTAGGCCAAGCCGCCGATCCAAAAGAACGGTGAATTGGAGAACAGGATCTCGCCCGGACGATACCGGCGCAGTTGGTTCAGGTTGTCCAGGTGCCGGATAAGGGCTCCGTGGGTGTGGATCACTCCCTTGGGTTGGCTGCTCGAGCCGGAGGTATGGACCACGACCATCCGGTCTGCGGGCGTCACAGCCGACTCGGCGGCACCCACTACGTCGCCGCCAATGGCCGAGGCGAGAGCGAGAAGCCCCGAGACCGTCCAGCCGGCATGGAGCGAGTGGTCGGACCCCTCGAGGTCGAATCTCACCCGGCGCAGCGACGGCACCCGCTCGGAGAACAACGGGGGCGGCGCGGTCATATCGAGGTCTGCGATTCCGGCTTTGAGGCTGGCGACGTAGTCCTGCGAGCGGTAGCCACTGGCGGCCAGGAGGACAGCGACGTCTGCGCCACGCAGTAATTCCACGAGCTCGGTGCTGGTCGAGAACGTGCTCAGCGGGACGCTGACCGCCCCGAGCCGGGAGACGGCCAGCCAGGCTGTGACGAACTCCGGACCGTTGGGGTGGAGGAGGGCGATCCGTGTCCCGGCACTGGCACCATCGACGAGGAGGGCCCGGGCCAGTTCGGCGGAGCAGCGGTCGGCCTCCGCGTAGGTCAGGGTAGTGTCGTCCACGGCGAGGAACACCTGGTCGGGGCGCAAGGCGACCCGCGCCGCGAGGAGGGCCGGCACGGTGAGGGGAAGGTCGTCGCCTGCCTCGATCACGGGGGAGGTCATGGGATCTCCCGTCGCGACACCTCGGGCAGGGCCGCCCTGTCCGCTGCGATGGCGTCGACCTCGGCATTGCAGAGGATCCGCTCGTCAAGAAAGAGCGTCCCGACGGATCGGATCCGACCCTCCGAGACCGTCCGACCGATTGTGAACGCCAGTGGGGTCAGCAAGGGGGTCGGTTTCCGGTAGCGAACCGACAGTGAAGTCGTCCTTCCCGCCACACCCACATCGCAGTTGTGATGCTGGACGGCACAGTCGAAGAAGACGGCGAGGAAGCCGCCGTGGACGATCCCTGGTGGTCCCTCATAGGGAAGAGGGAACGTGACCGAACCGTGGGCCCGATCCCCGTCGACCACAATGTCGTACTCGGGGAAGCTCGGGTTGTAGGCGCCGATGTGGCGAGCGTGGTCGAGGTACACGCGGCCATCACCGGGCGCGGCGGCACCGACGCGCGGTGTCGGATCCGGCGGGATTCGCGAGCCCAAGGACCCCTCCACCGCCTGCAGCTCGAGGATCAGCCGGTCCATTTCGGGCTGTTCGCCTTCAAGAGCGAGGATCAGCCCGGTGAGGCGCCGCAGCAGCGCGGCGGCCTGCACGGCCTGTGGCAGTGGTTCGACACCGAAGGTCCAGCGATCCACTGCTATCGTTCCGGTGTTGGTTGGGCCTCGAGGAGGGCGGCCAAGGCCACCTGGTCGATCTTGCCCGACTCCGTCCGGGGAATGTCGTCGACGACGTGGAGCGCGGCGGGCAGCTCGTAGCGGGCCAGCACCGTCGAGGCGTAGGCGAGCAACTCAGCGGACGTCAGCGGGGCAACGCCGCGGCGCAGCTCGACGACGGCGACGGGCACCGCGCCCAGTCGACGATCGTGGCGGCTCGCCACGGCGGCACCCCGGACGGCGGGATGCCGTTCGAGCGCGGTCCTGATGTCGTCGGGGCGCACCTTGAAGCCGCCGCGGATGATGGCTTGGTCGGCCCGGCCGAGGATCCATAGGAAGCCATCGGCGTCGAGGCGAGCGAGGTCGGTCGTGCGCACCCAGCTGTCTCCCTCGAGTTGCCGCGCCTTGACCTCCAGGAGTCCCTCGACACCGGCGCCAACGGGCTGGCCGGAGCCCGGGTCGACGACGCGCAGCTGGCAACCGGCGTGGGCCCGTCCGACACTTCCGCGTTTTGCCTGCCAGAAGGCGTGGTGGTCCTCGAGATTCCACCCGGCGACGCTCCCGCCGAATTCGGTCGCGGCGTACGTGATGAGGACGGGAATGCCGTATTTGGCGGTGAACGCGTCGGCGTCCTCTGGGTCGAGCGGGGCGGTGCCCGAGACCACTGAGCGAAGGCTGGCGAGGTCGGCCGGATCGACATCGGCTTCGAGGACCATTCGCAGCGCCGTGGGCACGAGACTGGCTGTGGCGGGACGGTGACGGCGCACGGCGTCGACCCAGTCCTCCACGCTGAACTTCTCGAGCAGGCAGAACGATCGGCCGTCGCTGACGCACTGCAGTACCCGGAACAGCCCCCCGAGGTGCACGAGGGGTGAGTTGACCACGGCGACGCCCCGGCGCAGGCGGACGGAGTCGTCCCGGTTGGACTCGTAGTGCTTGGCGCCGGCGAGGACTCGTTCCAACGTGCGGTAGGTGAGGTCGACCCGCTTGGGTGGACCCGTGGTGCCGCTCGTGAGCATTCGCACCGCCGTGCCCCGCCCCTGCGCCCTGGCGGCTCTTCCAGAGGCGTTTCCCGGGCCGGGTGCGATGGCGAACGTCGCACCGAGCTCCGTCACTCCGGCAGTAGTGGCGTTCGCGCCGTCGGGGACAAGGTCGGCCAGGTCCATCGGATCGCCGGCCAGGACGGGCAGGTCGAGGGCGGCGATGTCCTCCCGGGTGCGGTCCCGGCCTCGGGCCGGGTTGATGGTCACCACGCACCCTCCGGCACGCAGAACCCCGAGTAGCAGCCCCACGGACACCGGGTGATTGCGGAGCAGGAGGCCCACCTCATCACCCGGCCGCTCGACCAGCGCCGCCGACTGCGCCACGGTGTCTGCAAGTTGTCCCCAGGTGCGCCACGACCGACGAAATTCGATCGCATCTGCATCCCCATCCACCGCCACGACGTCGCGGATCCGGCCCGGGAGCCCTGTCGCCGGCAGATTCACCGGAGCTTTGGCTCCGAGTGGTCCCGGGGACCCAGCTGGCCCTCGGACCGCACGCGCATCTCGGCCATGCCGAGGGGATTGCCGAGCCGGGTGTAGATGAGTCCCTGCTCCATGGCGGCTCGGTAGGGACGGTCCAGGGACTCCCATATGGCCTTGACGGTTCCTTCCGTCGCTGCGCTCGGCCAGGTGGCGATGCCGGCGGCGATCTCGTGGGCACGATCCCAGAGCACCGAACGGTCGACCACCTCGGTGACCAGGCTGATGCGGAGCGCGGTCTGGGCCGTCACGCGCTCGTCATTGCCGACGAGGGCCATCCGCAAGGTCTCGGCCAACCCGATTCGCCGCATGAGGCCAACCGGCTCGAGGGCCGAGACCATGCCGAAGCTGACATGCGAGTCGAAGAACGTCGCCTCTGGCGAGCAGATCACGACGTCGGCCTCGTTCAAGAGGTAGAACGCTCCGGCCGAGCACATCCCCTGCACGGCGCAGACCACCGGTTTCCATACCTTCTGCCATTTCGGGCTGAGCAATTCCCCCGGGTCCTCATGGTTCCAGACGTCGTCCGGTTGCCCATAGGGCTTTTTGGTATCGAGGCCGGCGCAGAAGGCTCGGTCGCCTTCGGCACGCACCACCGCGGCGTGCACATCGGGATCGTCCTTCACCAGGTGCCAGGCCACCCGAATCTCCTCGCACATCTGCCGGTCGAAGGCGTTGAGCACGTCCGGACGGTTGAGGGTGATGGTGGCAACGTGGTCGTCGGAGGTCTCGTAGCGAATGGCGGAGAATCCGGCTGCAGGCGCCGGGGAGGGGCTCACGTTCCGCTCCAGTTCGGCGCCCGCTTTTCGACGAAGGCGCGCTTCCCTTCCTTGGCGTCGTCGGTTCGAACCACCCGTTCCCGGAAGGTCTCGGCCAGGATCTCGGCCTCGTGCAGGGGAAGGTCGATGCCCTTGCGGATGGCGAGCCGCGTGCCCCGCACGGCCAGCGGGGCGTTGCTGTTGACGATGGCGGCCACCTCGTTGGCCCGCTCCATCAACCGATCGTGTTCGACGAGCTCCGACACCATGCCCAATTCGTAGGCCCGCCGAGCGCTCAGCCGTTCATGACGACCCATCAGGGCGACCCGCATGGCGATGTTGAGCGGCAGAACCCGGGCCAGTCGCGCCATCTCGCGACCCGAGACCAGCCCGATACTGACATGCGGGTCGAAGAACTCGGCTCGGTCCGACGCGATCGTGATGTCGCCGCACGTGACGAGGTCGAGTCCGGCCCCGCAGCAGAGTCCATTGACGGCGGTGATGACGGGCTTGGTCATCGTCCGGAACGGGGGCGTCGCTTCCTGCGGAGCCTCCCACTGCGCGTACGTGGTGAGGTACGGCTCCTCATAGACCACCCGGCCGTCCTCGGGTATGTCGGTTACGTCGGCGCCGGCACAGAACGCACGACCGGCGCCGGTCACCAGAATCGTCCAGACGGACGAGTCGGACTCCGCGGCGGCGTAGGCCCGGCGGAGCTCCCCGACCATGGTGGGGTTGACGGCATTGAGCTGTTCGGGGCGATTGAAGGTGATGGTGGCGACACGTTCGTCGACGTCGTAGAGGATGGTCTCGAACTCCATGGATGTCCTCCTAGCGGCCCTCGAAGCGGGCGTCTCGGTGCTCCTTGAAGGCAAGGAGACCCTCCCGGAAATCAGCGGTGCGCGACGACAGCTCCAGCGCCAAGGACTCGTCGGCCATGGCGTCGGCGACGCTCCCGTCGAGGGCTCCCTGCAGGCATCGCTTCGTCAGGCCCACGGCCACGGTGGCGCTGGCACGCAGCTCGGCGATGAGCGCGTCCACCGCGCCGTCGAGCTCGCTGGCGGACACGGACCGGTAGATCATCCCCCAGGCGGCGGCGTCGTGCCCGGTTACCGGCCGTCCGAGCAGCAGCAGTTCCTTGGCGCGCGCCACCCCGACGAGTCGGGGCACGAGCCAGCTGGCGCCACTGTCGGGGGTGAAGCCCCGCTTGACGAACGGGAACCAAAAGCGGCTGTCCTCGGTGGCGATGGTGAAGTCCGCCGCGAGCGCGAGTTGGCAGCCCAGGCCGGCGGCCCAGCCGCGCACGGCACAGACGACGGGGAGCTGGACCTCGAGGAGTAGCGCAATGAGGCGGTGCGCCTGCAACGGTGTCCGGCGTTGCACGCTGCCGGGTCGGGGTTTCTGGTCGATCGTGTTGGAGGTCACCCAGTCGGAGCCGGAGCAGAAGTCTGCTCCCGAGCTGGTGAGCAGGATCACCCTGAGCGCGTCGTCCGTCGATGCCGCCTCGAGGATCTCGACCATGCGGCGGACCCCCACTACATCGAGAGAACCCTTGCGGTCCCGTCGATTGATGACGATGCGCAGCAGGCCGTCATGAGCCTCGACGGCGACGGGCTCTTCGGGGTGCTCGGTCACTGGGCCTCCGTCCACTCGGATGTCGCGAGAATCCCGGTGGGGGCCGCGCTGCACTGCCGGTGGGCGCGGGCGTTGGTCACGGTTGTATCGGGCCGGAGTGGGCCGTCATCGAAGCCGAACTCCATCACTCCTCCCCAATTCGACCAACTGGAAATATCTATATATTAGAGCGTACGATGGGAACCGCCCGGTATGCCAAGATGCAGCCCAGGAGGCCATTTCCGTGAGCGACCGTCGAGTCCTTATGCAGCGTGACAACGAGTCTGGCATCGCCCGAGTCACGCTGGCCAACCCCGAGCGACGGAACGCGTACGACCCTGAGATGCGCCGACAGCTGGGCGCCTACCTGGAGGAGCTGGCCTACGACGACGCCATCAAGGTCGTCCTGCTGCGGGGTGAAGGCGGGGTATTCAGCGCCGGGGCCGACATGAACAACGCCTACTCGTGGTACGGCGACGGTACCGAGGCCAAGGAGAGCGGCGAGACGGGAGCACCAACACGCCGTCCCAGCCAGCGACGGCGACTTCTGGTTGATCGGCAGACCTTCGACTTCTACCACTTCTTCATGGGCTACCCGAAGGCCACGATCGCCGAAGTGTCGGGGTTTGCCCTCGGCGGCGGATTCGAGTTGGCGTTGATGGCCGACATCGCCGTGGTGGCGAGCGACACGCTGATCGGGATGCCGGCGACCCGTTTTCTGGGACCGGCGCTCGGTTCGCTGCACCTGTTCTTCAACCGGTTGGGCCCGGTGCTTGCTCGGCGACTCTTGCTGACGGGTGACGCCATCGAGGCCAGTGAGGTGGCGCACCTCGGCGTCTTCACCGAGGTGGTCGACCCCGCTACCGTCGAGTCACGGGCGGCATGGTGGGCCCAGAAGGTCTCACGGATGCCGGCCGATGGGATCGTGATGGCGAAAGAGGCGTTCCGTCTCGTCGAGCAACTCCAGGACTACCAAGGGGAGGAGGTGCTGAGCTACCTGTTCCACGCCTATGGCACCAACCTCCGCTTCGAGGAGGGTGAGTTCAACTTCGTCAAGGCTCGCGCCGAGTACGGCGCCAAGAAAGCCTTCGAGCTGCGGGACGCGCACTTCGACGTTCCCGAGTCCGACATCTAGCGGCCGCCCAACCCGGGCCGGGAGAGTCAGAAGTCGGTGCCGCCGTCGACGTTGACGGTGGCACCCGTGAGGTAGCTGGCGCGCTCCGAGAGCAAGAAAGCGATCACGTCGCCGAGCTCCTCGGGTCTGCCGGCCCGTCCGAGCGCGACCTGCATTCCCCACTCCTCGACCATGATCTGCTCGAGCGCGCTCTCGACAGGCCAGCCTCGTGACTTGGCCACGCTCCGGCGCATGGCAGCCAGGATCTCGGTCTCGGTGGCGCCGGGACAGACGCAGTTGGCTCGGATGCCCAGGTGTCCAAAGGATTTGGCCAGGTTTTTGGTGAGCGTCACCACCCCGGCCTTCAAGGAGGCATAGGGCACTTGATGAGCCTTGGGTGCCCGCACGGAATAGGCGGCAGTGGTGACGATCGAGCCGCCGCCCCCCTCACTCAGCAAGGGTACGACCGCCCGGCAGGCGCGGACTGTCCCCAGGAGCACGTCATCGAAGGTGGACGTCCAGTCCTCGTCGGTCCCCGAGAGAAGGTCACGATGTCCTCGCGGGCCGAGTCCCGTCGTCACGGCCAAGCCGCGCAATCCACCCAACTCCTCGACAGCCTGGGCGACCACCTCTTCGGCGGCGCCCGCTCGGATGAGGTCGGTCGTCAGGGCGACCACCGGCATCGCGGTCGCCGCCGTGATCTCGGTCCCGGCGGCCTCGGCCCGGTCGCGACTTCGCCCGGCTATCGCCACGCGGGCGCCGTCGGCGGCGAGGGCCAGTGCCGCCATCTTGCCGATGCCGGCCGAGCCTCCGATGACGAGGTAGCCCTGGTCGCGGACGCCGAGGTCCATCAGTGATCACCCCCCGCCACCAACTGCGCCGTGGCGGCGACGGTCTCGGCCCACCGGTAGTCGGGCTTGCCGTTGGCATGGCGCTGGACCGTCTGGCATACGGCGACGGCCCGGGGCGCTTTGAATCGAGCAATCTCGCCGGCGACGTACCGCCGAATTACATCGGGGTCGAGGGTCGCTCCTTTCCGGGGGGCGACCACGGCCACCACCTCCTGGCCAAACCGGTCGGATGGACGCCCGACGACAAGGGCATCGGCAATATCGGGGTGGCGCCGCAAGACCTCTTCCACCTCCTCAACGAACACCTTCTCCCCGCCGGTGTTGACGACCAAGGAGTCGCGACCGAGCATCAGGATACGGCCGTCGGCGGACAGCTGAGCCCGGTCGCCAGGGATGGCAACCCGGTGACCGTCGATGACGGGGAACGTCGCCTCCGTCCGCCCCCGGTCGCCCAGGTATCCCAGCGGGACGCGGCCTCGTCGAGCCGTCCAGCCGATCTCCGCTTCGCCCGGCTCGACGAACCGGGAGCGATCGGCCGATATCACGGTGGCTCCGGCGCTGGGCGCGAGCCCCGTCCGAAAGCTGTTCTTGGTCCGGGCGCCGTAAGCCATCCCGCCGGTCTCAGACGCCCCGTAGCCATCCCTGATCACCAGGTTCGGCAAGTGGTCCAGGAGCGCCTTTATGTGCTGTTCACCGGTGGCGGCGCCGCCGGTGCCGATGGTGACGAGGGAGGAAAGGTCGTAGGGCCGTCGTGCCAACTCCGCGACCAGGGGCCCGGCATAGGCGTCCCCCACGATCGACATCAGGACCACGCGTTCGCGTTCGGCGAGCGTCAGGACCGTCTCGGCGTCGAATGGGCCCGAATCGTCGTGCAGCACGACCGTCGCCCCCTGATGCAATCCGGAGTAGGCCGTCCACTGTGCGGCGGCGTGCATGAGCGGGGGGACCGGGTACCACGGTCCGCTCGCTCCGGCCCCCGCGTTGGCGGCGTGGATGATCGACTCTTCGGTCGTGTCGTCGGTGCCGGCCATGCCGGACACATAAATGTCGGCTTGGCGCCACAGGACGGCTTTGGGACGGCCGGTCGTCCCACCCGTGCACACCATGTAGAGGTCGTCGGGCGACGGCACCGGAAGCGGCCCCTCGACCGGGGTGCGAACCACATCCTCGAAGCTCGTACTACCGGAGAGGGGAGGCACGCCGGATCCGTCGTCGACGTCGACGAGCACCACGTCGAGCCGTTCGCTTACCGCCTGCACCAGCGGACCGTAGCGGCGGTGGTAGATCACGGCACGGACCCCGACGTCATTGAACAGGGCGCGCATCTCCGCCGGTCGGTAGTGCTGGTTGACGTTGAAGGGCACGGCCCGGGCCCGGTAGGCGCCCAGCATCGCCTCGATGTACTCGACGCTGTTGTGCATCACCAGGGCGATCGGGTCCTGCCCACACTCCCAGGGCTCGAGCTCAGACCGCTCTCGCCGAAGGCCGAGACCCCGGGCACCGAGAAAGGCGGCGATCGACTTCGTCCGTCGGGCTACCTCGCCGAAGGTCCGGCGGGTGTCACCGCACACCACCATGTCGCGGTCGGGCACTTCGGCGGCCACGACATCGTGGACCCCAACCAAGGACCACTCCCTCGGAGGCATGCCAAAAAGTCTAGAGCTTTTGCGCCGGTGTCGCCCATCCGTCGGGCCTCGGCGCAACAGCCATCAGAAGTGGTCGAGGAGATCCACCACGGTCTGGGCCCGCTGTCCGAGCATCACGCGCCCGACCACGCCCATGTGCGTGCGCCAATGAGATTCGGCGGCGTCGGCATCACCGCTCTCAATGAGATCGGCCAGCCGTTCTTGTGATCGGATGCCCCGACGCCTCGTGGCGGCCGACTCGCCGCCCAAGTCGGTCTGGCTGACGATGGTGACGGCCCGGGCGACGACTTCGTTCAGCATTTCGGTCACGATGGTCAGGGTCTGGTTGCCCGCCATCTCGACCAGTTCCTCATGGAAGTGCGCGTTGGCCTCGCCGAAGGTCTCGGGGTCGTCGATGGCTGCCGCTTCCTCGGAAATAAGGGTCCGAAGCCTTTTTGCACAGGCGCGTCGGTTGCGGCCCAACGACAGCAGCCGAACCGCGGCGGGCTCAATGATCGTCCGAGCCTCGAATACGTCGGCCAACGGCACGTTGCGGGACTGGAGTACGAGCGCGGCGGTCCGAGCGGTCTGGCGCTGATCGGGCCGGTGCACGACGACACCGCCCCGCACCCCGCGGATCACGGAGATGAGGCCCTCGGCCTCGAGGATGCGGAGGGCCTCGCGGAGCGAGGGTCGAGACACGCCGAAGCGTTCGATGAGATCCGGCTCGTGACCGAGAGAGTCGCCTTCGTCCAGCTCTCCACGAATGATGAGCCGGCGCAACTCGTCGGCGATCTGTTGTGGCTTCTCGCGCGGCTTTGTCGCTGGTCGGTGTGTCGTCGTCCCGCGCGGAGTCGTCCCCTTCGCCATCTATTTTGCCTGTGACGGTGTGACGAGTATCTTGCCGTTGATCGAGTTGGCGGCCAGCGCGGCGAAGGCCTCATTCAGTTCGGTCAACTCCGTTTCCCGTCCCACCAGCGGCCGGGGATTGATGGACTGGCTGGCGAACGCGTCGATCACGGTGTGGAACTCGGCGGGGGAGTAGTACACGGCGAACCTGATGACGGCCTCCTTCATGAGTGCGGCAATCGACCAGAACGAGTCTGGCTCGGCACACGTGCCCGCAACCACGATTCGACCCTTGGGCCGGATGGCGGCGACACATCGGTTGAGGAGGCCAGGCTTGCCGACACATTCGACGACGACGTCGTAGGCGTTCGGGGTGGCGTGCTCGGGATCCTCCAGGGTATCGGTGGCTCCGAATGCCGCGCCGCTCACGCGACGCTCTGCGACCGGATCTACCACGGTGATCCGCCCGGCTCCTCGCTGACGGGCCCAGGCGATGGTCGTGAGCCCCACCGTTCCGGCGCCGATCACGAGCACGTCGTCACCGGCGACGAGCTGGCTGGCCTGCACACAGTGCAGTCCCACGGCATAGGGCTCAACCAAGGCGGCGTGGACCGGATCGACTGCATCGGGGACGGCGAACGAAGAAGTGGCGGGGACGACTGTGAACTCTGCGAATCCGCCCGGACGACCACCGAGGCCCATGAGTTGCACGGAGCTGCAATGGACCACGTCCCCTGCGCGGCACCAGGCGCAGGTGCCGCAGGACGCCACGGGGAGGACGGCAACCTGCACGCCTTCGACCCAGCCCGAGGTGTCGGCTCCGATTCCGATGACCTGCCCGCCGAACTCGTGGCCCATGATCGACCCCGCCGGCATGACGCCGCGTGCCTTGAGGTCCGACCCGCACAACCCGCAGCTGGTGACTCGAAGAAGCAGTTCGCCTGCCTGCGGCACCGGATCGGCCACTGTGACCAGGTCGAACGCCCCTCCTTCAGCGACGAGCGCTGCTCGCATGACTCAATCCGTCGCGTCGCACCCGAGCATCCTACCTCTAGAGGTTTGCGACACATGTTTGCTAACTTCACCTTTCCATGACGAACGGACGGCTCTCTGGAAAGGTCGCCGTCGTCACAGGCGGTGCCTCGGGGATCGGCCTGGCCACGGTGCGGCGGTTCATCGCCCACGGCGCGCAGGTGATGATCGGCGACATTGAAGGTGACCGGGCCGCTGAGGTGGCGACCGAGCTCGGCCAGGCGGTAGGCAGCCGCCGATGCGATGTCAGCGCCGAATCCGATGTCGAGGCTCTGTTCGAGGAGACACAGAACCGATTCGGCGGCGTGCACATCGCCTTTGCCAACGCCGGGATCGGGTCGTTCGCGCCCGTCGTCGACGCCGAGGTCCCGGACTGGATGCGTGTTCTGGAGGTCAATCTCGTGGGCCCCCTCCTCACGATCAAGCATGCGGCGCGCCGGATGGACAAGGGCGGGTCGATCGTCCTCACGGCAAGTCTCAACGCGGTGCAGCCAGCGATCGGCATGAGCGCCTACTGCTGTTCAAAGGCCGGGTTGGCCATGCTGGCGCAAGTGGCGGCGCTCGAACTGGGTCCAAAAGGTATACGCGTCAATGCAATCGGACCAGGGCTCGTCCGCACCGGCCTGACCGACGGCATGTGGTTGATGCCTCAGATCGTCGAGGAATTCGATGAGAACGCGCCACTAAAGACCAGCACGTCGACGGAGGATGTGGCCAACCTGGTGGCGTTCCTCGCTTCCGAGGAGTCCTCATCGATATCGGGGACGCTGCAGCTGATTGATCGGGCCGCCCACACGATGCGGTATCCGAATCTGCTTGCTCGCTTCACTGATGCAACCGGCACAGGTAGCCAGAGTTCCTGATCGGCCGTAAAACCAGCTGACCAGAGGCACGGGTCATCGTCGCCGCCCCGTCGGCCTGCCGTCGTGGGACCGGAGGTCGCCTGGGCACCTCTAAATATCTAGATGTAAAGTGGCGTCTCTTCCTCGCTCGGTCGGCAAGGGCGCCGCGGTGAGGCAGAACTTCAGGCCCATCTTCTTCGTAAACGTGGAGGCACCATGACAAGTGACAAGACGATCGTCGAGCGCCATGACGGCCTTGTTGTCGTGACGCTGAACCGACCCCACAAGAAGAACGCGCTCAATGCGAAGAATTGGAACGACCTCGAAGAGGTGTTGGCCCAGATGGAGGTGACTCCTTCCGATCGAGCGTTGGTGCTGACAGGAGCGGGTGGGAACTTCTCTTCCGGAGCGGATCTCTCTGGGGGCTTGTCCGCCGGCCCGCCCAGCGACGGCGCAAAGCCTGAGGGCGACGGCGGACGCTCTGCCGGTGGCCTCACCGGTCACGGCGTACAGCTCATCGTGCACGAGATGCGGATAGTCGGCCAGATCATCGCTCGGCTTCAACGATTGCCCAAACCAACGATCGCCGCTGTGGATGGGCATGCTGTCGGCGTGGGTCTCGGACTCGTTTTGGCGTGCGATCTCGTCATCGCCAGCGATCGTGCCCGTTTCACCGAGGTGTTCGTGAAGCGTGGACTGGCTATGGACGGCGGCGCCTCGTGGACACTTCCTCGCCAGATAGGACTCAGGCGGGCCAAGCAGATGGCCTTTTTTGGCGACGCGCTCGATGCGGCGAGAGCCTATGAATGGGGGCTGGTGAACGAGGTCGTCCCTCCGGAGCAGCTGCTGGACACGGCAATGGCTTGGGGACACCGATTGGCCGGCGGCCCGACGACCGCTCTGAGTCTCATCAAGAGTCTCCTCAACTCGAGCTACGGATCGAGCTTCGAAGAAGCGATTGAGAACGAGGCGCGAGTGCAGCACATCGCCCACACGACGGCTGACATGAACGAAGGGATCATGGCCTACTTGGAGCGACGGGAACCCAACTTCACGGGTCGCTAGGCGCTACGTGGCACCCCGAAGAAGAATGCCTGCGCGTTGGCGTAGAGCCACCCGTCCCGCACCTCATCTGAGAGGTCGATCGCCGCAGCTTCCGCCAGGCACCGTTCCATCGACAGGACGGGGTAGTCGGTGGCGAAGAGGATGCGGTCCTGGCCCCGGGTGCGCATGTAGTGCAGCAGCTCCTCGGGAAGACGCTTAGGCGACCACGCTGATGTCATGAGTCGCAGGTTCTTGTACTTGATCATGAGGCGGATGGCGATATCCCACCACGGATCAGCGCCGTGGATCATGCACAGGCGAAGCTCGGGGAACCGGACGCAAACGCGATCGAGGTGGATCGGGTTCTGGACCTCGCCTGGGATGGGTGGGCCAGGTATGCCCGTGTTGACGCACAGCGGCAGGTCGAGCTCGCAGCACTTCGTATAGAGCGGGTAGTACACGGCATCGCTGGGCGGGTAGAGACCATCGCCCCAGAAGCTCGGGCCAATGACGGTGAAGGCGACGGGGTGATCACGTACGAAGGATGCGATGGCGTGCAGTGCTTTCATCGGCCTCAGCAGGTTGAACCCGCCTAGCGCGAGGGAGAATCGCTCTGGCGCTGCCTCGGCGAAGCGGACCGCTCGATGTTCGCTCGTGGCGGTGACCTTCGTCACGAGGATCGCCTTTTCAACGCCGTTGGCATCCATTTCCTCGAGTAGCTCGCCAAGCTCGGGGCTCTTGAAGAACGACTCCCCGCCCTTGAAGTAGTCCTCCTTGACGCGGACCATCCAATCGGGCTGTTTTTGATCAGCGAAGTCCACGTTGACGAGGCCGTCGATCACTCTGGTCATGTGTGAGATCCTAGCGCTCCGGGGGTTTAAATCTTTATACATATATCCGCCGGCGCTCGACAGTGCCAGTGCCGGGCCCTCACCACCGGGAGACGGTGATCGTTGTGATCCCCCCCGGACCAGGGTCTGGAAAACATCTAGATGTATCAGCTATCCTCCGGCCCGGGCCAAAGCAAATGGAGGCGTCACATGCGCAATACGTTCCGAAGGGGAGCGATGGCGACCCTGTCGGCCGCGTTGATGGCGGCATCGGCCGTGCTCTCTGCGAGCCCTTCGTCTGCGGCGTCCTCGAAGAGTCCGATCACAATCGCGCTGATCACTTCTGAAACCGGGCTGGCGGCGTCCGAATACAGCGACTCGCCCCAAGGATTCCTCGCCCGCGTCGCCCTGCAGAATGCCGAGGGAGGGGTCAACGGCCACCGGATCGTGCCACTCGTCATTGATGACCAGTCGAGCCCAACGTCGGTGGTGACGGCGGTGCAGGACGCAATCTCCAAGCATGCGATCGGGATCGTCTCCGAAAGCGCGTTGTTCTTCCTGGCGGCAAAATATCCTCAACAAGCTGGTATTCCGGTGACCGGGGGTTCTTTCGACGGGCCGGAGTGGGGTGAGCAGCCCTATACGAACATGTTTGCCGCTGACTCGGGCAGCGTTAATCCCAAATTCCCGGTCAACACCGTCTTCTCCTCCTTTCTCAGGGCACACGGTGGAACCGTTATCGGCTCCTATGCCTACGCGATCTCCTCGACGTCTATCCGCGGCGCCACCAGCGCGGCAGATGCCTTCAAGAGCGAGGGTGGCACGACAGGAGTGCTGGCCACATCCATACCTTTTGGCAGTGTCACCTTCGGCCCGGAAGCGCTTCTGGCCAAGCAGCACGGTGTGAACGCCGTCTTCGCCGCCATGGACGGTGACTCCAACGTCGCCCTCGCCACGGCGCTTCAGCAAGCCGGCGTAAGGCCGAAGGCGGTGGTCTTCCCGACCGGGTACGAGCCCAGCCTCGTGCACTCACCGGCCTGGCCGGCGGTTCAAGGGGACTACTTCGTCTCGGAGCTCCGGCCCGCTGACCTTCCCGACGCCGGGACGAAGCAACTCACCGCCGCACTCTTGAAGTATGAGCACCGACCGCCCAGCCAATTCTACGACTACGCCATCGCCGAGTCCTGGCTGGGCACGGACTTGATGCTCAAGGGAATTGAGCTCGCTGGACCGAACCCGACGTCGGCGTCGGTCATCCACAGCCTGCGCAACCTGAAGTCCTACAACGGTGCTGGACTCCTGGCCCACAACCTCGACTTCTCGACCGCCTTCGGGCACGACCAGTCGCCCGGCTGCCTGTGGTATCTGCAAGCTCAGAAGAATGGCTTCGTCCCGGTATCGTCCAAACCGTGGTGTGGGCATGACCTCCCGGGTACGTCCGTAGCCAGTTAGAGAGCCGGATTCTGGTGTAGACCTCGGGGCGGTCACGCATCGAGAGGTACCGGGTGGTGGATCACGCGAAGGAGGTCGAGTGAGATGGCCCGAGCACGAGAGGCACGTGAGTGGGCGGCCAGTGGAGGGTTGCGCGGCATCGGCGACTCTCTCTACACGCCGTTCTGCGGCCACGACGGCGAAAGCATCGACTGGGATGCGTACCGGACCCTGGTCCGCTACTGCGTGGGGGACCTCCGTCACGACATGCTGTGGCTCACGAGCGGCGTGGGTGAGTGGTGGTCACTCACGATGGACGAGCGCAAGCGCTTGCTGGAAGTGGCTGTGGAGGAGGCACGGGCAATAGCTCCCGACACCGTGGTCGAGGCCTGCACCAGCGCGGCATCGGTGAAGGAATGCGTGGAGCTGACGCTCCATGCCCAGGAGCACGGCGCAGACGTGTGCTTCTTGCAGACGCCCCCGATGGAGGTACACGCCGGGGAAGGCGTCCTGCGGTTTTTTGAGTACGTCGCCGATAGGACGGATATTGCACTTGGGATGTTCAACTCGCCGTCATCGGGTTGGGTGCTCAGCGCTGAGGAGATGGCAGCGATCCACCACCAGATCCCGGCTGTCGTCGCGGTGAAAGAGGGCGTGCAGGACAGTGTTTCGCGAACCATGGCCCTTCACGCTCTGGCTCCGGACCTGGTGATCTGGGAGTGCGACCTGATCGTCTACAGCGCGGGGTGGCTGCAGCAGGGAATCGTCGGGCCGGCCCAGCTTGGCACGTCGGCCTATCTGTTCGAGACGCCAGACGATCTCATCTACCGGCAGTATTGGGAGCTGGTCTGGAACGGGAAGCTGGCCGACGCGTCCGCTTTCGCGAAGGAGTCAGGACTGGACGCCCGTAGTGCTGGCATAGGCTCATGGATGGTGCAGTACCCCGGTAGGCCCGACTACTTCACCCACTGGGGCGAGGCGTTCAAGTACGCCGCGTCCGTAATCGGTCTGCCGGTCGGTGACTACCCACACTCGCGCCCGCCGCAGGGCTTTCTGCCGGAGGCGGCGAAGGTTCAGATACGCGCGGCACTTGTGAACGCGGGGATGGAGGGGAAGGCGAAGTTGGCTGTTAACGGCGCCTTTGCACGACCGGGGTGAGCGTTGCCAGTGTCAGCGCAACCGATAACTGATTGGGATGCTCTTTGGGCCCTGCACGAAGTTGGCGTGGGTCCACGTCGGCTCGCCGGCCAGTTCGATGTACTCGAGACGGCCGAACAGCTCCGTGAAGAGGGCCCGGATTTCCAGGCGGGCCAGGTGTGCGCCCAGGCAGAAGTGCCGACCGAATCCGAAGGCGAGGTGGCCAGCGGCGTTCTCCCGTTGGACGTCGAGATGAAACGGGTCGGCGAAGATCTCGTCGTCCCGGTTACCTGATGCATAGGACAGGAGGACGAGCTCGCCGGGCTGGAACGTGATACCCCTGAGGGTGAAGGGCTGCTGGCATGTACGCATGAAGTGCTTCACCGGCGAAACGAACCGGATGAGCTCGTCGACGGCGGAGTGAACCAGGGCGGGATTTGCTTGCAGGAGCTCTAGCTGGGGACGATTTTCGAGAAGAGCGAGAAGTCCACCAGCGATGACGCTCGAGGTGGTGTCATGTCCCGCCGTAGCGATGATCACGTAGTGGCCGAGAGTGTCCATATCGGGCAGAGCCTCGCCGCCGAGCTCAGCGTTAGCGATGACAGAAGCGAGGTCTCCGGTGGGATGAGCTCGCCGATCTAGTGTCAAATTCGTGAAATAGGCGACGAGGTCAAGCAACACTGCGACGGCGGCCTCGTCCCTCCCCTTTCGGGCAATGTCGGGGTCCTCGGCGCCGAAAAGCTCCTGCGTCAGTTTGAGCATTCGGGGATAGTCGTCCTCGGGTAGTCCCAGGATCGCCAGGATCACCTGAAGGGGAAAGTGCACGGCGACATCGTTGGCGAAGTCGCAGTAGCCGCCGAGGTCGGCCATCACATCGACGTATCGTCTGGCTAACTCGTCGATCCGCTCCTGCAAGTTCCTGACGTTTCCCGGCTTGAACCAGTCGTTGACTATGTTCCGATGCGCCTTGTGCTCGTCACCGTCCATCTGGATGAGGGTTTTGACCGGCGCGTCGATCATGTCCCTCATGTTTGCCTTGGGTGTGAGGGTCGGAACTGGAGCGTTCGTGAAGATCTCGGGATTTCGCTCGATTTCCATGATGTCGGCGTGTTTGGTGACGGCCCAAAATTCGGGATACTTCTCGACGTCGACCTTCAAGATCGGTGACTCTTCGCGGATCCGCCTCGCCTTCGCATGCCACTCGAAGGGGTCGGCGTACGCCGCCGGCTTCACAAAGATGGAACCGAGGTTCTCAACGGCAGCCCTGGCCATACGATCATCATATACAACGAAATAGCTAGAGGTTTCGACCGTTGAGAAAGCCAGCGAACCGTTGGCCGCTTGGCATCCTACGGGCTAGTAGGAGGGACCATGAGGATGTGGCCTATGGGTTAGGACAACGCTGCACTCATCACTGAACTGAAAACCTTTGTCGCCGGGTATCGTGGCGCACGGGACCTCGCAGACGGCGGGTCGACCTTCTGTACAGATACGACTAGCGAGCTCAGTCCTCCTCCTGGGGTACAAGTGCGATGGCATCGTCGGGGGTGAATTCGCGTAAGGACGTTGGCTGATAGTCCATCCTTTGATGTCCATCTGTTCACGGATCGAGGGCGATGGCTCCGATGAGCTCCAGAATTCGGCACGGCGGGAGGTGCTGCTCCGTGACCCGGACGCCCATGGGCGAGAGGGCGTCCTCAATGGCGTTGCACAGGGTGGGCGGGGCGATGATCATTCCTCCTTCGCCCACCCCCCGGAAGTTGACGTCTGCGTCGAGCGGGACGGTTTCGAGATGTTCGATCTCAATTCGGGGGATCTCGCACGCCGTGGGTATGAGGTAATCCATGAACGTGCTCGAGAGGTACTGGCCGCTGTCAGGATCGTACGCCGAGCGTTCGAGGAGGACTGCACCGATACCCTGAGCGACGCCACCTCTCACCTGGCCTTCTACGATCGCCGGGTTGATGAGCACGCCGCAGTCCTCCGCCACCAGATAGCGCTCGATCCGCACCTGCCCAGTCTCCACATCCACCTCGACGATGGCGGCGTGGGTGCCGCCGGCCCAGCCGCCTTCGCCGCCGTCGTATTCGGCGGTGACTTCGAGGTCGCCCTCGAGATCACGAGGCACACGCCCCGGCTCGTGAGCGGCCCGGGCGATCTCCCCCAGGGGGACAGCCCGGGCCGGCACCCCCCTGACCGACACGGCACCGGCAGCAAGATCCATGTCTTCGGGGCTGGCCTCAAAGAGGTGGGCGGCCACCTCGAACACCTTCGCCCGCAACGCGCGGGCGCCGTGCAGCGAGACCCCGCCGGCCATCGTCGCCGACCGGCTGCCACCCGTCCCGAACCCCATCGGCACGACGTCGGTGTCGCCGACGACAACTCGAACCTGATCGAACGGCACCCCGAACTCGTCAGCGGCAATCTGGGCCAGAGTGGTCTGATGGCTCTGGCCGTGCGGCATTTGTGAGGTGAAGACGGTCACGGTGCCGTCCTCCTCGAGCCGGAGTCGCATCTGCTCCGGGCCCATGATCCCGCCCCCGCCCCCAGGAGTCCGAGGGCCGGGGGCCGCTTCGATGTAGGTAGCCAGGCCCAGCCCGAGGTACCGTCCCTGAGCTCGGGCTTCGGCTTGCCGGCGGCGGAACGCCTCGACATCGACAAGCGCGGCGATACGGTCGAGCGATTCGCGAGACGTGACCCCGACCAGGCTGCGCCCGGTCAGCATCTGGAGGGGAGGCTCGCCGCGCGTGACCACGTTGCGGAGGCGCACCTCGAGGGGCTCCATCGCGAGTTCCTTGGCGATCAGGTCAATCATCCGCTCCCGCACCCACGTCTCCGAGGCCCACGGGCCGCGGTACGCGACGTAGCTGGCCTTGTTGGTGATCACCGCGGTGGACTCGAACGACAGCGCGCCGATCTTGTACGGGCCGGGGATCATCCCCTTCACCGCCTCAGGCAGCATTCCCCCTAGGCCGGGGTAGGCTCCGGTGTCGATAATCATCTTCACCCGAAGGCCGAGGATGTGACCTTCATTGGAGATCGCCGCTTCAACTTCGAAGCTCTCGTCTCGGGCCTGACCGGACGCGGTCAAATTCTCGCTTCGGTCCTCGATCCACCGGATCGGACGGCCGAGCCGGCGGGAGGCGGCGGCGCAGGCGATGTCCTCTCGTGCGGCGCCCAGCTTGAGTCCGAACGATCCGCCGATGTCCCCGGCCAGCACCCTCACCTTCTCCAGCGGCATATCGAGCTGTGTCGCGAATCCCGTGCGGGCGATGTGGACTCCCTGGGTGGCGGAGTAGACGGTGAGCTCTCCCGATCCGAGGTCGAAGCTACACACGACGCCCCGACATTCCATCGGCACGTTCTGGTGCCGGTGCTGGCGCAGCTCGGCCCGCACGACCCGGTCGGCCCGGGCAAAGGCGCCCTCCACGTCGCCGAAGGTGGCCACTGGTGAGCGGACTAGCACGTTGCTACCCAAGTCCTCGAAGATGGGCGGGCCGGCGGGGTCAAGGGCTTGCTCCTGGGTGATCACCGCCGGCAGTTCCTCGTAGTCCACTACCACTAGCTCGCAGGCGTCCTCTGCGAGGTAGCGGCTCTCGGCCACGACCAGCACGACGGGGTCTCCGACCAGGCGGACCTTGTCGGTCGCCAAGACGCTGAACGACGGCATCGGCAAGCCAGCAGAGAACATTCCGGCGGCGCCCGGCCCCCGGACAGTCAGCGCATCCAGCTCCTCCCCGGTCAGCACCGCTATAACCCCAGGCAACTTGCGGGCTTCGGTGACGTCCACGCCCGTGATGCGGGCGTGAGCAGACGGGCTGCGTACGAAGGCGGCGTGGAGCATGCCCGGAAGGCGGACGTCGTCAACGTAGCAACCCGTCCCGGTCAGGATACGGGGATCTTCCGAGCGCTTGACGCTCGCTCCTGTGTACCGCTCGGCGATGTTCTGCACGTTGTCGCTCCTGCTCACTAGTGCCGCGGCTCGGGCGGCGAGCCATCGTGGCCGGCTGCTCGCAGGACCCCGTTGACGATGCTCTCG
>Ga0182018_10001197_pt1 | contig 30270 bp, 28 predicted proteins | sample 812P2MmetaG_FD_120490 | JGI IMG/M metagenome (GOLD analysis project Ga0182018, IMG submission 120490) | Permafrost microbial communities from Stordalen Mire, Sweden - 812P2M metaG | ecosystem: Environmental > Terrestrial > Soil > Wetlands > Permafrost | place: Sweden: Stordalen | collected...
CCCTGCGCCTCCAGAATCGGAATCCGAAACGCCTCCAGCGCCCGCCGTACATACGGCAATTGCTGCGCCAGATCCGGCGGCATCGCCTCGCGCTTCGCCTTATAACCGCCCGTCTCCACCGCCTCAAACTTCTGCGTTTCCGTGCTGAATTTGTTCACCGTCATCCCGCGCGCGCGCTCGTCGCGAAACACCGGCCCGCTCACATCGAACACCGCGGCAAAATACTCCGGCGAAAAGTCGCGCCGCAGCTTATTGATCATGTTCACGAAGACATACGTCGCCGCCGTCGGCACCCCGGTTCGTGTCGACATCGGCCTCGACCGCTGCATCGCGTGGTACGCGCGAAAAATAAACGACATTGCGTCGAGCAGAAAAACAGGAGGTTTCGTCGATTCAGCAGCCACGAAGTCGAGTGTACCGCTTCGCCCCCAACCCCTTCGCGGACGCAGCCGCCGCAAAGATGGGCCCTCGCTGCGCTACCGCTATAATTCCCCAACGGAGTCCACCTCATGATGCAACGCTTTCTGCCCCTGGCCCTCGCAGCAGTGTCCATACCCGCGTGTTTCGCGCAGTCGGCGCCCGCTTCAGCAGACCAGCCGCTGACCGGCATCCCCTACTCGCCCAGCCTCGACCCTGCCGATATGGACCGCACCGCCGATCCCTGCGTCGACTTCTACCAATACGTCTGCGGCGGCTGGATAAAGAACAATCCCATCCCTCCCGACCAGGCCGGATGGAGCGTTTACGCGAAACTCGGCGAGAACAACCGCCAGTTCCTGTGGGGCATTCTCGAAGAAGATGCGAAGCTTACCCACCGCACGCCCGCACAGCAAAAGATCGGCGACTACTATGCCGCCTGCATGAACACCGACGCCATCAACGCTCGTGGCCTCGCGCCCCTCAAGCCTGAGCTGGACCGCATCGCCGCTCTTCAGGATCGCAAACAGATCGCCGCCTTCCTGCGCGAAGGAGCCGACCAGCGCGGTCTTTACTTCCTCAACGCAGGCTCCGAACCCGATCCGAAGAATGCCGGCATGATGATCGTCGGCATCGAAGCCGGCGGCCTTGGCCTGCCCGACCGCGATTACTACACCAAGACCGACGCCAAAAGCCAGGACATCCGCCAGCACTTCGTCGCTTACATGGCGCATCTGCTCGTGCTCGCCGGTGAGCCGCAGGAGCAGGCCGATCAGGATGCGGCCGCCGTCATGAAGATCGAAACCGCACTCGCCAGCGCCTCACTCACCCGCGTCGAGCGCCGCGATCCCTACAACACGTATCACCCGATGAAGATTGACGCCGTCGACTCGCTCATCCCAGCGCTCGAACTCAGCGCCTACCTCAGCCAGCAGCACGTTCCTGATACCGTCCTCTCCAACGTCGATGTCGCGCAGCCGAAATTCCTCGCAGCGCTCCAGACCGAACTCGCCACGGAGCCGCTCGACAGCATCAAGGCCTGGCTCCGAGTCCACGCACTCAATAACGCAGCAACCAGTCTCTCCAGCAATTTCGAAGATGCGCGCTTCGAGTTCTACTCGAAGTATCTGCGCGGTATTCCGCAAATGCCCGCCCGCTGGAAGCTCTGTGAAGGACAGGTCGATCGCTCTCTCGGAGAAGCCCTCGGCCAGGAATTCGTCGCCCGTACCTTCGCGCCTCAAACCAAACAAAAAGTCGTCGTCATGACCACGCAAATCGAGCAGGCCATGCAGCAGGAAATCGAAAACCTCGACTGGATGAGCCCCGGCACCAAACAGGCCGCTATCGCCAAGCTGCATCTCGTCGACAACAAAATCGGCTACCCCAATAAGTGGCGCGACTACTCATCGCTCGCTCTCGAGCCCAACGACTACTTCGGCAATGTCGTGCGCGCACGCATCTTCGCTGAGAAGCGCGACTGGGCCAAGGTCGGCAAGCCCGTCGACAAGAATGAGTGGTTCATGTCACCACCGACCGTCAACGCCTACTATGACCCGCAGATGAACGACATCAACTTTCCCGCCGGCGTACTCCAGCCGCCGCTTTACGATTCCAAAGAAGACGATGCTCCCAACTACGGCGATACCGGCGGCACCATCGGCCACGAACTCACTCACGGCTTCGACGACGAGGGCCGCCAGTTCGACGGCCAGGGCAATCTTAAGGATTGGTGGACCGCCGCCGACGCCAAGGGCTTCGAAGATCACATCAACTGCCTGCGCGATCAGTTCGCCGGCTACGTCATCGTCGACGACATCCACATCAACTCAAAGCTGACCAGCGGAGAAGACACAGCCGACCTCGGCGGCACCCTCCTCGCGTATCTCGCCTGGAAGAAGCAAACAGTCTCCATGCATCTCGAATCGAAGGACGGTTTCACGCCCGACCAGCGCTTCTTCATTGGCTACGCGCAGTGGGCCTGCGAAAACGAGCGCCCGCAGAACCTGCGCGTCAGCGCCATCACCAACCCGCACTCCCCAGGCAAATATCGCGTCAACGGCATCGTCGCCGACCTGCCGCAATTCGCCCAGTCCTTTGGCTGCAAAGCCGGCCAACCGATGGTCAGCGCGAAAGTCTGCAAAATCTGGTGATGCGGCGAAAACCTGGATGCCCCGGGTCTCGCATCTGAGACCCGGGATTGCACGTCACTCGATGAACATGCAGTCTCCATAGGAAAAAAAACGATATCGCGCCTCGACCGCATGTCGATACGCCGCCAGCACCCGCTCCCTCCCCGCAAATGCGCTCACCAGCATCAGTAACGACGACTGTGGCAAATGGAAATTCGTCAAGAGCGCCCCCACCACCCGAAATTCAAATCCCGGCGCGATGAAAATGCTCGTCGACCCCGAGTGCGCCACAAACTCCGCACCCTCCCGCGCGCAATGTTCCAAAGTCCGAACCGTCGTCGTCCCCGCCGCGACTACCCGCCGCCCCTCGCGCCGCGCCGCATTCAGCTCCGCGGCAGTCTCCGCGGAAATCGTGTACCGCTCCGCATGCAGCCGCACATCTTCCACTCGCTCCACCCGTACCGGCTGAAACGTCCCCAGCCCAACATGCAAGGTCACGGACGTAATCTTGACGCCCCGCTCTCGAATCGCGTCTAGGACCTCCGGCGTGAAATGCAGCCCCGCCGTTGGCGCAGCCACCGATCCCCGCTCCCGCGCGTACACCGTCTGGTACCGCTCCCGATCGCCCGCCCGATCCTCACGGTGAATGTAAGGAGGCAGTGGCATATGCCCCAGCCGATCCACCGTCCCAAAAAAATCAGGCACGGGCGCGAACCGCAACGTCCGCTCCCCAAATTCCCCATGCGCGATGACGGAGGCTCGCAGCTCACCATCCCCAAACACTAGCTTCTCGCCCGTAAGCACCTTCCGCCCAGGCCGCACCAGCGCCTTCCACTCCCACTCTGAAAGCTGCTCCGCCAGCAACACCTGCACCCGCCCGGTGGTTTTGTGACTCGCCTGCGTGTGCAATCCCCCGCGATGCGCAAACAGCCGCGCGGGAATTACACGGCTATCGTTCAGCACCAGCAAATCGCCCGCGCGCAGCATCGACGGCAAATCACGAAACGCCCGATCCTGAAACGACTCTTGCCACGCCCCCCGACCCGAGCCTGTCCCGCGATTCAGCATGAGCATCCGCGACCCCGCGCGATCCGCCGACGGCTCCTGCGCAATCAGCTCTTCGGGAAGATCAAAATCGAAATCCGAAACCAGCATCTACTTCCCGCCTCGCCGTCCCGCGGAATCCGCCCTCGCGAAATGCGCCTCAGCCCGCATCCGCGCCCGCTCCAGCGCATCGTTCAGCTCCATGCGCTTGGCCTCCAGCGTCGCACCATCCGCATCCGCAGCAGGCGGCAAAACCGCCCGCGCCCAACTCACAACCACGCGCGAAAACGGCAGCGGCACCAGGAACCGATCCCACGACCGCATCGCCCAGGCATGTTCCGGCAACAGATAGAAGCTGCCGATCGCCTCGCCCGTCATCGCCGCCAGCTTCACCGGCCCAACTTTGGTCTGATAAATCGGCCCCCGCGGCCCATCCGCCGTAAACACCACAGGCTCACCCGCCGCCAATACGTCCCGCAGCGCCATCAGCCCCGCCGCGCCGCCGCGTGAGCTCGACCCGCGCACACTGTTGTAACCCAGCAGCCCCAGCGTTCGCGCGATTAGCTCCCCATCGAAGCTCCGGCTGATCAGGATCGAGCAGCGAAAGTTCCTGAAATACCACCCCGCCGGCAGCGTACATCGATGCCAGAAACAGAAAATCCCACGGGCGGGCGGCGTCGCAGGAACCACGCCCTCTTCGGCGATCACTTCAAACCGCAGCGTCGCCCCGACCATCGCCAGCAGCATCGCCGTCACCTTCGGAACGATCCAGAGCGCCACGCGCTGGCCCAGGGTAAAGCCCTCCTTGACGCTGTCGCTCACGCTTCCGATTGTAGCCACGCATTCTCGATACGCCGCGATCGCAGCGCCGGAATCCCCGCGGTCACTCCGGTAAGAGCACCAATGTCCGCCGCGTTGCCCCAATCGTGTTACAGCGTAGCCCGCGCTCGCGACCGAAAATTAATCGGAATGTTCAGGACGATATGAAACGCATCGTGATCTTCCTGTTGCTGCTCGCGTGCGCACTCTGCGCCGCTGCGCAGACTCAGGCCCAGACCCCGGTCAAGCTAACTTCTGACCGCGTCTGATCACTGCCCCCGTCCCGCCCCTCACTGCCCCGAGGTACTCACCGGCACAGGCGCACTCTTCGGCGTAGCGATGTATCCCTTGATCTGATTCTTATCGACGCTATTCACCACCAACTCATACAGCAGGTGATCCTTGCCCGTGTAGAACTGGATCGGCTCATCCAGGTTGCGGTCCTTCTTCTGGATTTCCTTGTCGTCCGAATAAACCACCAGCGTAAATTTGCTGTGCTTCGGATCGGCCTTCTTCAGCTCCAGCGCTACCGTCGCCACCGCCTTTTTCTGATTCTTGCCCAGCGTGAACTCGTAGTAGTTCCGGTCGCCCATGTGCTTCAGGACTTCCAGTTCCTTCCCATTGGTCGCAATCAGACCGCTCTGCAGCCCCAGATCGCCCTTCATCGCCTGCATCGACGCTTCGTCGGTCTGCAGTTGCGTCTTCGTCGCGGAGAGGTCCGTCTTTACCCCGCCCACGTCCGTCTTCACCCCGGAAACATCGCTCGAAACCGCGCTGATCTGCTTCTGCGCCGCCGCCAGCCGCTGCGCATCAGCCTGCTGTCGCGCCAGCAGGTCCTGCGCCTTCGCCTCCAGTTGCTTCTGCGTCATGCCCAGTGACTGGCCCAGCGTCTCGGTCGTCACCTTCAGTCGCGCGTTCGTCTGGTCCAGCGCCGCCGCCAGCTGTTTATTCTGCTGCTGCGCCGTAGCCACCTGCGCCTCGGCGTTGGTCAGCCGTCCGGCCAGCTTATAGCTCCACACCAGGCCCGCCAGCGCGCATATCACCGCCAGCGCCAGCACGCCGATCAATAAATTCGAATAGCTCCTCTTCTCCGGCACTTCCGTTGTATCGTCCATAGCAGCTTCTTTATTCCTTTCCCGCGCCAACTGCCGATGGACGCAATGTATCCCAGGCGCGCTGCCCCCCGCAATGCCAAACTGCACGCCCGCCACTGGTTATGCATCCTGTCGCAACGGCGGATAATCTATGAACTATGCCCCGCTATCAATACCGCGAGATTGAGCCTACCCGCGAAGCCAAAGAAGTTTTCACCCGCTGGATCGAGTCCATGGATGACGAGTTCTCTCGTCACTCCAACATCGCACTCCGCGGCGAAATTGTCCGCGACAATCTTCATCAGCTCATGCTCGGCCGCCCCCACGGCGGACGCCTCAATTTCACCCTCACCACCGAGCTGCCCTTCAATGTCCTCCAGCTCTCGCTCGATCCCGCCAACGTCACCCTCGAGCCCGAATACTACGGCGACATCGATGCCGAGCGTTACGCCCTCATCAAGCCGCTGGTCTGGTTCTGGCGCATGTTCGACCGCTCCCCCGTTGCCCTCAACCACTGGCTCGGCTTCCGCCTCCGCGCCATGCTCGGCAAGCACATCTTCAAAAGCATCGGCACCAACGTGAAGATTTACCACGGCGTCGAGTTCACCTTCGGCTACAACCTCACCCTCGAAGACGATGTCATCATCCACAACCACGTCCTCCTCGACGATCGAGGAGAGCTCATCATTCGCAAAGGCACCTCCATCTCTGAACACGCCGCCGTCTTCTCCCACGCCCACGATCCAGTCGAAGCCTGCATCATCGAGCATCGCCGCACCGAAGTCGGCCCCTCCGCCCGCGTCACTTATCGCTCCCTCGTCATGCCCGGCGTTCGCATTGCCAAAGGAGCGATGCTCGGCGCCCAGGGCGTAGCCACGCACGACATCGGCGAGAACACCATCGCCGGAGGCGTGCCCGCACGCAAAATCAAAACCACCACCGAAGCTCATCGTTTCGAAGACCGCACCGGCGAAGGCCCCTGCGTCGAGTTACCGCCTAACGACTGAGGAAGCGGTCAGCGAAGAACCGGTCAGCGAAGAACCGGTCAGCGAAGAACTGGTCAGCGAAGAACTGGTCAGCGAAGAACTGGTCAGTTAGAAATTCTCTGCTGACCGGTTCTTGGCTGTCCGCTTCATCGCTGACCGGCTACCGGCTACAGGCTTGTTTCCCTGATACCATCGAATCGACTTCCGATGGATTCCAACCGCCTCATCATTGCGATCTTCGAGTTCGCGGTGCTCCTCTTTTCGCTCAGCCTGCACGAAGCCGCTCATGCCTGGATGGCCAACCGCCTCGGCGATCCCACCGCCCGCATGCTGGGCCGTGTCACCCTGAACCCACTCCGGCATATCGATCCGCTCGGCACCGTCATCCTGCCGCTGATCATGCTTTTCGTAAGCCCAGGCTTCCTCTTTGGATGGGCGAAGCCCACTCCCGTCACCCCGGCCAATTTCAAAAACGTCACCCGCGACGACATCCTTACCACTGTCGCCGGTCCGTTCAGCAACATCCTCGCAGCCATCGGCGCTACCCTCGTCCTGCTCATCCTTTCGCGCACCAGCGCCAATGGCGCCGACATCGTGCATCAGATCGCCGCCACCGGCAGCCTCGAAGGCTCCCTCATGTCTGCCAGCCCTACTCTGGTCCCGCTGGTTCTCCTCCTTTATCTGGCGATGATCCTCAACCTCTTCCTCGCCGCCTTCAACCTGCTCCCGCTGCCCCCGCTCGACGGCTCCCATGTCTTCCGCCACCTGCTTCCTTACCGGGCCCTGCGCGTCTACGACTCACTCGGCATGATCAGCATCTTCATCATCTTTCTGCTGGGCGGCCGCGTCGTCGGCTTCATCGTCGGCCCGCCGATTGCCTTCCTTCGCTCGATTCTTCTCTCCTTTTAAGGAGACACCCGGCACAACGCGTCAATTTCGAACGGCCACGGCTCCTCTTGCGACTTTTTCCGCAGCCACTTTAGTAGTACAACGAAGAACGAACCGCAACCGAGCGTGGCAGCAAGTCATGAAAAGTTCCGCAAGCCGTCTCCTCTTTCCCGTCCTCATTGCCAGTGCGCTGCTCGCCTTCATCACCCTCCGTCCAGCGTCCTCCGAGCATCACTCCTTCCGCGCCGCCGACGGCCAATTCCTCCTCGATGGCAAACCCTTCCGCATCATCTCCGGCGAAATGCACTACGCCCGTATCCCACGTGAATACTGGCGCGATCGCCTGCGCATGGCCAAAGCCATGGGCCTCAATGCCGTCACCACCTACGTCTTCTGGAACGCTCATGAGCCCCGCCCCGGCGTCTACGATTTCTCCGGCAACCTCGATGTCGCCGAGTTCGTCCGCCAAGCCCAGCAGGAAGGCCTCTACGTCATCCTCCGCCCCGGCCCCTACGCCTGCGCCGAATGGGAATTCGGCGGCTTTCCATCGTGGCTCCTCAAAGACCCGAACATGGTCGTCCGCTCCCGCGATCCAAAATTCATCGCCGCTGCCCGCAGCTGGCTCCTCCGCCTCGGCCAGGAAGTAGCCCCCCTCCAAATCGGCAACGGCGGCCCCATCATCGCCGTGCAGGTTGAGAACGAATACGGCAGCTACAGCGACGACCACGTGTACATGGAAGACATCCATCACATCCTCATCGACGCCGGATTCACCCAGGCCCAGCTCTACACTGCCGACGGCGCCGACCAGGTTCCGCGCGGCAGCCTGCCCGAACTCCCCGCCGTCATCAACTTTGGTCCCGGCGAAGCGCAGAAGTCCTTCGCCAAATTAAAAACGCAGCGCCCTACCGGCCCCTACATGAACGGCGAATACTGGGACGGCTGGTTCGATCACTGGGGCGCGCCTCACGCGCAAACCAACGCGAAGCAGCAAGCAGCTGACCTCGACTGGATCCTCCGCCAGGGCTACTCCATCAGCATTTACATGTTCCACGGCGGCACCAGCTTCGGCTGGATGAACGGCGCCAACTCCAACGGCAGAAATTACGAGCCCGACGTCACCAGCTACGACTACGACTCCGCCCTCGACGAAAGCGGCCATCCCACCCCGAAGTATCTCCTTTTCCGCGATATTATCGAGCGCAACACCGGCGTCCCGCCCCCGCCCGTCCCGACCGCGCCATCGGCATCTACCATCCCCGCCTTCACCCTCGACCGCGCCGCCTCGCTCTGGGACAACCTGCCCGCACCCATTCACTCCGACCAGCCCTTAACCATGGAAGCGATGGATCAGTCCTACGGCTACGTCCTCTACCGCACCACCATCGACGGCCCCGTCACGGGCGACCTCTCCGTTGGCGCTGTCCACGACTACGCCCAGGTCTATGTCAATGGCAAACTCGCCGGCATCATCGACCGCCGTCTCAACCAGCACGCTTTGCCGCTTGCCATCGATTCGCCCCACGCGCACCTCGACATTCTCCTCGAGAACACCGGCCGCGTGAACTTCGGTCCCTCGATCCCCACCGAGCGCGTCGGCCTCCTCGGCGGCGTCCAGCTCGCAGGCCACCCGCTCACCGGCTGGGACAACTACTCGCTCCCCATGCTCTACCCCGGCTCCCTCACCTACTCCAGCAAACCCTGCGACGGTCCCTGCTTCTACCAGGCGTCCTTCAACATCGACCACCCACACGACACATTCCTCGACGCCAGCGCCCTCGGCAAAGGCGAAGTCTGGATCAACGACCAGCCGCTCGGCCGCTTCTGGCACATCGGCCCCCAGAAAGCGCTCTGTGTCCCCGCGCCATTCCTCAAGCCCGGCACAAATCACGTCGTCGTCTTCGATCTCGAAGGCGAGTCAGGCCGCAAATTACAAGGCCTCGATCACCCCGTTCTCAATGCGCTCACCGCAAAGGCCCCGTAGACGCTGCGCACCGCCCGTCCCGCATAGCGAACCATTCATGAATCCCCCTCCGCCCGTCCTGCATATTTAACCTGAGGAGAAACACCGAATGACCCAGTCCCACGGCTACGCCGCCCAAGACGCCACTACTCCGCTGGCGCCCTTCAAATTTTCCCGCCGCGAACTCCACGACCACGACGTCCACGTCGACATCCAGTGGTGCGGTGTCTGCCACTCCGACATCCACTCCGTCCGCAATGAATGGGGCAATGCCGTCTACCCCATGGTGCCCGGCCACGAGATCGTTGGCACCGTCAAAGCCGTTGGCTCCGCCGTCCAAAAATTCAAAGTGGGAGACCTCGTCGGTGTCGGCGTCATCGTCGACTCCGACCGCACCTGTCCCAGCTGCAAGGCTGGTGAAGAGCAGTATTGCGAAGGCGGCTTCACCCTCACCTACGGTCAAAAGGACAAGTACGGCGACCTAACCCAGGGCGGCTACGCCAACAACATCATTACCGACGAGCACTTCGTCCACACTGTCTCGCCCAAACTCAACCCCGCCGGAGTCGCCCCACTCCTCTGCGCAGGCATCACGACGTACTCGCCGCTCCGCCACTGGAAAGCCGGTCCCAACAAGAAAGTCGGCGTCGTCGGACTCGGCGGACTCGGCCACATGGCCCTCAAATTTGCCCATGCCTTCGGCGCTCACGTCGTCCAGTTCACCACATCGGAGTCGAAGATCGCCGACGCCAAACGCCTCGGCGCCGACGACGTCGTTATCTCCAAAGACGCTGACGCAATGAAGAAGGAGGCCAATTCCTTCGACTTCATCATCGACACCGTCTCCGCCCCCCACGACATCAACCCCTACCTCGAAGCCCTCAAGCGCGACGCCACCTACGCCCAGGTCGGCCTCCCCGACAAGCCGCCCATCATCAACCCCGGCAACCTTCTGTTCAAGCGCCGCAGCTGGTCCGGGTCCATCATCGGAGGCATGGCCGAAACCCAGGAGATGCTCGATTTCTGCGCCGAGAAGGGAATTACCGCCGACGTCGAGGTGATCAAAATCCAGCAGATCAACGAAGCCTTCGACCGCGTCGTCCGCGCCGACGTGAAATACCGCTTCACCATCGACATGTCCTCCCTCGGCGCATAAAGCAAAACGGGAGGAGCCTCATCTCCTCCCATCCCAACCTGTCATCCTGAGCGAAGTTTGACTCGCATCGCGAGGCGAACGCAGTCGAAGAGCCTGGCCTGAGCAAGCCGCCGTAAGGCAGCGCGCCGAACGGCACCTCCCGAGCGTCAGCAATCCCGGCGAGCTTGCTCGTCGGGATTCGTGAGGGCAGCGGCTGCTGGCTCTTAAACTGGGTTAGGCTTAATCCCCATCGCGAGGCGAACGCAGTCGAAGGACCTCCCGAGCGTCATTCGCGAGGGCAGCTACCCTCTACCAGCTACTGGCTCCCGCCTACCTCCCGAACTGCCGCCCCATCCGGTAAACCACCCCCACCGAAATCGCAACCTGCTCCGCAAACCCGTTGTGGCCGAAATCCGTCATCGTCGCATCCGACGCGATCCGCACCACCAGCCTCGGCGACCGGTTCAGATCGATCGACCCGCCAAATGCCCCCGCCACCGTGAACTGATTCGAAAACAGCCCCAGCGATGCCGGATTCACGCCGTTCAGCGCGCTCGTGAAATCCCCATACGCCCCACCCGCAAACGCATGCAACAGCAACGCCGCGTGTTCATTGGCCTTCAGGCGATATTCCGGACCTGCTAAAAACATGTGCTCGCTCACAAACGGTCCCGTGATCGGCCCGGCATTCGGCCCCGTCCCCGTGCAGCTTCCGCAGTTGGGAGAGACGCCCGTCGTCCCGTAATACCCGCGCACGTTCGCGCCCACGCCCCACCGCGTCCCAAACTCCCGCACCGCCCGCGCATCGAAGCCGCCCAGGTTCGCGCCCTGCAGCAAATGCGGTCCCGCGTTGAAGTGCGAATACGCCGGGCCGCCGTAAATCTCCCATGGATAGTCGTAGCGAACCCCCGCCAGCGGCGCCGGTGCCGGCAGTTGCGGATTCGGCGGCGGGCTCTGCACTTGCCCCTCAGCTATCACGCAGGAAAACAATCCGGCAGCCATCGCCGCCACAACCAGACAAACACCCCACCTGCTCGTCAACAGAAAAATCCTCCAGCTTGCTTCAGGCCAGCCTGCCTCAGTAAAGGTCGAAAATCTCCAATTGGCTCAGCAAACTTCAAAGATACATGGCCGAGCCGCATTCTGTCCCGCACTCGAACTGGTCTCATAAACCTCATACCAACGAAATGCAGCGTGTGAGACCCGCCATCGAAGCGGGGCTCATGGAGCCCGCCAAAGCCGTTGCACTATATATGAGACAGTTCTCGGCTGCCCCACATCTGCCCGTTGTTGGCAGATCTGGATTCGCGCCCGCCTGTAATACTCGGCCGCCCCACATCTGTCCGCCGTTCGCAGATCTGTGATTCGCGCCCTCCTGTAATCTGAGGCAAGCATGACCCGCCCACCCCCTCCCACGGGCAAGGAATTCGACTCCCTCGACGCCATGATGCGCGCCTACGCGGAAGAAGCCGTGCGTCTCGCTGCAGAAGACCACGGCATGACCCTCGACTACTCGCCCGAGTCGATCTCACCCCTCGAAACCGTACTCTCCGCGCGCACCCCCATCCCCGAGTCCGAGCATGAAGAAGCCACTCGCCTCTGGGGCGCCTATTACGGCGAAATCTTCCGCCGCCGCTATCCCGCCGACTGGATCATGGCCATCTATCCCCAAATCCAAAGCGCCGCCCCGCAAAGCGCTGTCACCGAAGTGGCCATGCCCGCCCTCGACATCGCCGGCTCCCACGTTTACCCGCTCCTCAAAATCTTCCGCCGCCTCACCATCGGGCCCACCGAAGATCTCGCTGCCTTCTACGCCAAAGTCGCCGCCGCCATCGAAGCGCGAAGAAAAAGCACAGGACAGGGAAGGGAATAGCGCCCCAAAAACTCTGAAGCCGACCTCTCGGCCGGCTTCGCACCCAGTCCTCCAAGGGAAAGGGGTAGTCGCATAGATCGATCCTAATCTTACATCGCGCCCTACTTAACCTGGCACTCCGTGCACCCGCAATGCCGCCGCAAATAATCCCAGGAATAAATCCCGGTCGAGTGCCCGTCATTCCACTTGAAGCTGATTGCGTAGTTGCCCACCGGGCTCGCCGACTCCGGCCGTGCCGGAGCTACGTACATCGGCAGCAGACCCGCCGCCTTTGCCTTAGCCTCGCCAGCCGCGCGTCCCGCAGCCTCGCGCTCCTCATGGCAAGTCGCGCATGGACACGCATTCCGCAGCCAGACAAAACCCCAACGGCTGCGATGCCCATCCTTCCAGTCGATTTCCAGCCCCTCGCCGGAAGTTTGCTGCACCCGCACCTTCGCCGGCGTCACCGCATCGCGCGGCAGCTCCGGCGCATCCGCGCGCCGAGCCTCTTCCTCGCTGACCAGACGAATCCCCTCGTGACTCATAACCTCATAATCGCGGCGACGAGCTTGTGGCTAACAGTACGTCGCTAACCGGTTCTCGCTAACGGCTTTTCGCTAACCGCTTCTTAGCTGACCGCGTTTTAGCCGACCGCGCTTAGCCGCCTCATGCGCTTTCGCTACCGGCTACTGGCTACCGGCTGCTCCTGTCACGCCGACTGCAAAAACGCCACCGACTGCAGGCTCGTCACCTCAAACCGCTTCCGGCACCGGATATTCGTGCACGCCACCAGATCGTCCTGCCGCACCATGTACGATTGCGCCTTCGCAAACCGTGCCCGGTCCCGCTCGTCCGCATTCCGCGGCAGCACCGCTTTCCTTCTGCGCACCAGCCAGCGCACCTGGTACTCGCCCTGCTGTCCACAGTGCGGGCAGCTCAGTGTGTGTGTCCTCTGCTCCGGCTTTTCATCGAAAAATTCGCGTTCTTCCATTGGCCCAAACTCCGGTAAAAAGATTTCAATGAAAGTATTTCACATCGACGCCGCCAGGGATGCTACTTTGTAGGACAATCGCCGCTCCCCGCTGGCCTCCCAATCGGCGGCAAACGCAGTCTATTTGTAGCCGTCCAACGCACAAATCCAGGGAACCCCGCGCAGGGGCGATAAAAATGCCGAAGAAACGCGCCAAAAAGAAGACCTTTTCCACCGTGAAGGCCGTCAAAGCCAACGCCCGCGAACGCGTCGGCCAGCCCAAACCCGAGCGCGTCATTCCCGACACTTCCCGCGAAGAAAAGCGCGGCCAGAAGCACCCCAAAACCCTTGCCAAATTGCTCTCAGAGGAGCACTAAAATTCCTCGGCCCTTTTCTAACAGATGCGCCGCCACGTCATGCTGAGCGAAGTTCGCTTTGCGCAGCAAGGCGAACACAGTCGAAGGACCTCCCGAGCGTCAGCAATCCCGACGAGTTCGCTCGTCGGGATTCGCGAGGGCAGCTAACGCCGAATTCTATTCCCCGTTCCCACCCACATCCAGGCCAACAGCCTTCATCAACTTCAGCGCATTGCTGGTCCGCACAACGCCCGCCTTCAGCCGATAATCGAACCTCAGCTGCCCATCCTCGATCGAGTCCTCGAAGTGGCAATTCTGCCCCGCCCCATCCATCGCCTCCGGAATCGCCGTCAGCGCCAGGTCGTGCGTCGTCACCAACCCAATCGCTCCCTGTCGCACCAGCTCCCGCACCACAAACCGCGTACCCTCCAGCCGGTCGTGCGAATTCGTCCCCGACAGCAACTCATCCAGCAGAAAAAGCAGCGGAGCCGGCCCGCTGGCCAAATCCGACAGCACCTTCAGCCGCTGAATCTCCGCATAAAATCGCGAAACCCCGCCCGCCAGCGAATCCAGCACGCAGATCGATGCGCCCACCGCCAGCGGCGAGAGCTTCATCCGCCGCGCCCTCACCGGCGCCCCGCACTGCGCCAGCACCGCGTTCAGTCCCACACCGCGCAGAAACGTGCTCTTGCCCGCCATATTCGGCCCGCTGATTACGATCAGCTGCGGCGCCCGTCCCAGCATCAAATCGTTCCCCACCGCCTTGCCCGCAGGCAACAACGGATGCGCCAGCCCCTCCGCCTCAAACAGGGCAACCACTCGCGTGTCCTCGCCGCGTTCGGCCACCAACTCCGGCATCACATCCGCCGGATGCTCCCACGCATACCCCGCCATCGCCGCCAACGCCTCAAACTCCCCCACCGCCGCAAACCAGCCGCGAATCGCAGGCCCAAACTGCGCCCGCCAGCGCTCCGCCGCCATCGTCAGCTGCGGCGTGTAGAACACAAATGCATTGAACACCGTGACAAATCCATTGCGCCGGTCCTCCAGCCAGTCATAAACCCGCTCCAGCTTCTTCACCGCCTCAGAAGGCGCAACCTGCCCCCGGTCGAGCGAAGCCCGCAGCACCCGCAGCCGCTCCACTGTGAACGGCTCCTGTTCGAGCACCTCCAGAACCTCAGCCAGCACCTTCAAATCCTGCGCAGCTTTCTCAACGCCATCAGCCGACGCGCTCACGCGCCTGTACAGCCTGAAGCTCACCGCGTAGTTAATCAGTGACATCAGCAGCGCTGGATCAAAATTCCGCGTCACAGCCCAGAGCACAAGCGACGCCACCCACATCGCCGCCAGAACCGCCAGTACCCACGGCAGAGCTCTGGACTGCAGTTGCGCCTTGCCCTCGCCCCACGCTGCCAGGGCCTCCGGATGCACTCCCGCCCGAACGTCCTCGCCCGCCGTAAACAGCCGCTCCCGCAAGTTCACCCGCTCCCGCATCTCGCTAACCGCCGCCTGCCGTGCCCGCACTTCCTCCGGATCCGCCGCCGCCAGCAGCCATCGCGCCAGCGTCTCCTCGCCCGCGCGCGTCCGCGCCGTGCACAGCAGCTCGAACAGCGATCCCTTCCCAAACAAATCCAGGTCCCGCGCATACGGATGCGCCGCATCGAAAAATCGATCGCCAGTTTCGCCCGTCCCCATCCACTGGTTTTCAAGGCGCGCCATGCCGCGCGAATAAAACTCAGTCACACGCACAAATTTCCCCAGCCGCCGGATGACGCGGTCGTGCACCACCACCAGCACCACGAAAAGCGCAACAGGGATCAGCAGCAGCCAGAGAAGCCCGCCGCTGCGCAGCAGCCCAAAGGCCGCAATTACTCCCGCAAGGAAGTCCGCAACTTTGGCGTACCCCAGCCAGATATGCCGCTTGCGCTCGCGCTCCACGCGAGCCTCGTTCTCCACCAGCAAACGCCGATAAACCGCCTCAGCCGACTCCACCCCTCAAGAATCGCACGTCGCAACGTGCGCTGCTCAGAGCTGAATGACCTGCAAGCCAGGGATCATACGGAAATGACGAGAATTGACTGTGAGGATCGAGAAACCCAGAGATAATGCCGTAGCTCCGATAAGCAAGTCGCCGAATGGGATTGTCACTCCCCGCACCTGCTGTTCGCCTTCAAGTCTACCGGCCAACATCGCTGTATCTTTCGTGTAAGGGTAAACCGTCAGATCATGCAGAAGTTCACCAATGAACGACTCGCGCTGCCGCCGCATTCCAGGGTTCTGAGCGCGGTAGATTCCGTGGACCAGTTCAGTCAGTCCTACCGAGGACAGCGCGGCGTCCTGGTCGCCCGAAACCACGAAAACCCGTTCCAGCAGTTTCTCGACTGAATCCTCTCGGCGCTCGGCCGTGATGATGACACTTGAATCGAGAATTAATCCCATGGGTTCTTGAGCGGCTCGGAATGGCTCTCGATGATCGCTTCGAGATCCCGCCCAAACTCACCATCTAACGTGACTGTAGACCCGCGTTCCCTCGCCATCCTCAGTGACTCCGACAGTTTCCGCACATGCGGCCCATCCGCCGGTTTCAGCACCGCCACCGGAGCAGCCTCGGGTCCGATCATCACCTCTTCGCCAGCGCGGACGCGAGCCATCAACGCGCCAAAATCGCGCGCGGCGTCAGCCTCCGAGATGTGAATCACCGCCATACCCCGATAACCCCCGAACGCCAGCCTTCAGAAATCGCGCATCGCACCACGCTTAGACTGAGTCGACCTGGCCAGGCTACTCGTTGATCGCTTCCAGCCGCGCTTCGACGCGAGCCATTCACTCAGACAGCGGCCCGATCTGGCGCGCCACTTCGAACTGATTCGCGGAGCGCACGGAACTCAGCTCCGATCGCATCTCCGCCCGAAAGGCGTCGATCGCATTCATGACTGCGTTGAATTGCAGATCTAATTGCCTGGCGAGGAGGCCAGTACTGGTATCCACCTGCTTGGCTAGGGCATCGACCTTCGCCTGCAGCGCCTTCACATTTGGCGCAACCAGGTCCTGGAAAACCTGCCGTACTCCAGTGGCGACATCCGCTGCCATGACCCTATTCTACGCCCGCCCGGATGCTCACCAGATCACGGCTCCTTCCTCGGCTCCCCCGCCGCCTTATCGCTCTTCACCTCCGGCGGGTTCCCACCCTGCAGATACTGCCTGTATTGCGTATCGATAATCCCCAGGTTCCGCGCCAGCCCCAGCCGCGCCTCGTTCAGCTGATACACGCTGCTCACATACTGCGTCTGTGCCTGCGCCAGCGTCGACTGCGCCTCCGCCACCGGCAGGTTGTCGCTGATGCCTGCCTTGAATCGGTCCTGCGTCTGATCCAGCGCCGTCGTTGCCAGATCCACATTGCTCTTCGCTACCCTCACCGTCTCCGTCGCCGTCTCCAGATCCAGCAGGCTGTCCCGCAATTGCTGATCGATCTTCTGCGTCAAATCCGCGAGCCGCGAACGAATCTCATCCAGTTGCGCCTCCGCCACATCCCGATCTCCGCGAAACTGCGCCTCTTTGAAAAGCGGCACGCTCAGCGTTCCCATCGCAGTGAACGTCTCGTGATACACCCCGCCCGAAATCCCCGTCACGCCCCAGTTCCCGCCAAATGTCAGCGTCGGATAACGCTCATGCGTCGTCGCCTTCCGTTCCCGCTCCGCAACGATCAGCTCCTGCTTCAGCGCCTGAAAATCCTGCCGGTTCGCGTACGCCTCGATCCGCGCATCCGCCAGATCCATAGGGTGCAGCTCCGCATATGGAGACGAGTCCGTCAGCGTGATCGCCTGTTCCGGCGCCAGCCCAATCTCCCGATTCAGCGCAATCTTCGCCTTCTCGAAATCGTTCTCCGTGGCAATCACCGCCTGCTGCTGGCTCTGGTACTGCACCCGCGCGCGCAACTCATCGAGGTTCGCCGCCGTGCCTGCAAGATGCTCCTCGTGCGCCTGGTACAGAACCGTCTCGTCGGTCTTCTCGAGCGCCCGCGCGTAGTCCGCTTGCGCCTTGGCAGCCAGCGCCTGCAAATACGTGTTCCCAACATTCAGCACCACCAGCCCACGCGACGACTGCGCGTTGTAATACGCAGCCTTCTGGAACGCCTGCGCCGCCCGCCACACGTCATACCCCGCCCAGTTGAACAGCGCCTGCGAAAAGTTCACCTGCCCGATCGTCGTGTCCACTTTCGTGATCAGATGAAACGACGAAAGACTCGTCCCCGGCGGAAACAACTTCGCAAACAGCGGCTCAATCGACGGGTGAAATCCCTCCGCCTCCAGGTCGTACTGGTGCACCCCGGTCTCGCCGTGCAGCGTCAGATCCGGCAGCAGCACATTCACCAGCTGCAGCTTTTCCGCATCCGCCGTCTTCTGCTGCTCGCGTGCGATCGTCAGCGCCAGATTGTACTTAATCCCCAGCGCGATCGCGTCGTCCATCGAGAGCGCCTTCGGCTCCGCCGTATACGCCACCGCCTGCACGCTGCCCACATACGGATTGGCCGCCGAATTGGCAGGATTGCTCTGCGCCGCCGCCCCTGCTGCGGTTACAGCCCCCAGCAGCACCGCGCCCAGCCCCACCGCAAGCTTCCTCATTGTCCCTGAACCCATCGTATGTCTTCTGTTTAGATCAGAATACCTTCTCCGCGTTGCCAAATTGTTCGCTGCCAAAAATTCCGCCTGACATCCAAACGGCCCCCGACCCGCTCCACTCCCCTGTCCAATCCCCCCCCGAAATCCAGTTTCCAGCCCGCACCTTGCCCGAAAAAGCAACGCCCCCGCAAATCGTTACATCCCACTTTTCGAGAACGGACTGCGAGCTCCGTGTGCACGAACTTCCGCCGCCAATTTCCGAGGATTGACTGGCCGGCCGTAAGCAACGGAAGCTGAAAGAATCGGGAGGCTCGTATGGCAACGCTGGAAGCTGAGATGCTTCCAGTACGAAGCGCGAAGAATTGGCTGGAGCCACTGCTGGCATCCAGTCAAACAGGGCTTTGCCAACATGAGCGGGTCATCCATCCCGAGCGTGCTGATGCTGCGGTGTTCCGCACTGTCGCACCACGCCGTGCGCGCGGCCGCCCGTCACACTGGCCTGTCCCTCGCCGTTGAATTTGCCGAAAATCGCCGCGAATTTCTCGACGAGCTGCGCCGTGGCGCTACCGACCTCCTCATCGCTGGTCCCGAAGGCCTTCCCGACATCGAAATCCGCGAAGTCATCGAGCGCGCTCGCTCTGCCCAGCCGCCCATCCCCGTGGTCCTCGCCGGCGGCCGCGTTGCCGAAAGCGAGGCCATCCGCATCCTCCGTGAAGGCGCCACCGAGGTGATTCGTTCCGGCGAAATGGAGCGCCTGCCCTCTGCCATTGCCCGCGCCCTCAAAGTCCGCCAGTCCGGCGTCCTGCAAACCCAGGCCCAGCAGGAACTCGATCGTACCGCGGTCATGCTGCGCGACAATCAGAAGCTCATCACCATCGGCCGTCTCGCCGCCTCCATCGCCCACGAGATCAACAACCCCCTGGAGTCGATCACCAATCTCCTCTATCTGCTCGGCAAGGAAGAAGACCTGTCCCCGGCGGTCAGGAACTATCTCGCCCTCGCCCAGCGCGAACTGGAGCGCGTCGCCCAGATCAGCCGTCAGACCCTCAACTTCTCCCGCGAAACCACCGGCCCCATCCGCGCCCACATCGACAATCTGCTCGAGGAAGTGCTCTCCCTCTACAGCCGCCGCATCATGGAAAAGAATCTACGCATCGAGCGCCAGTACGATTGCCCCGTCGAAGCCGTCGTCTATCCCGGCGAGATGCGCCAGGTCCTCTCTAACCTCGTGACGAATGCCGTTGAGGCTTCCTTGCCCCACGGCCGCCTCCGCCTTCGCATCCGTTTCGCCCGCAGCTGGTCCGATCCTGGCGTCCGCGGCATTCGCGTCTCCGTAGGCGACAACGGCAGCGGCATCCCTGCGGAGGTCCAGCGCCGTCTCGGTGAGCCCTTCTTCACCACTAAAGGCCAGCGCGGCACCGGCCTCGGCCTCTGGGTCGCCCGCTCCATCGTCCAGCGCTACGGCGGTGAAATCCAGCTCCGCTCCTCCGTCAAGCCGGAACGCCATGGGACTGTCTTCAGCATCTTCCTGCCCACCAACCTCCGCCCGCAGAAGGTCACTCCTGCGCACAACGTATCGGACGGCGGTGACGGTGAAACTGAACCTATGATCTTCCCCACTACGACCGCCTCGGACTCCGCAGTCAACCTCTCCTCCGCGGAGAGCGACTCCCGCCACAAGATGGGCGCCTGACAGCCGCGTCCGCTCCTGCCGCCGCTTCGTCCCGCAAGGCACCGCCGACCCCGTCCCCTGACTTTACAGCTATCCACCCGCTCAGGCCGACCCCTGCTACCGCTGCGGTTCTCTATTGCCTGTTGCCTATTCCCTGTCGTTCAGCTGTACCGTAACCACCGAATCATCTCCGGCAACGTAGCCCGCTTTCCGTACATCAGCACCCCCACGCGGTAAATCCGCGCCGCCAGCCACACCATCCCCCATACCGACCCAAACAGCAGCACAATTGAAAGCGCCACCTGCCACGCCGGCGGCATCTGCGCGCAAATCCGCATATACATAATGATGGGCGTAAAAGGCGGCAGCAGCGACAACACCACCGCCGTCGTCGAATTCGGATTCCCCAGCACAAACGGCAGCAGCACCACGCTCACCACCAGCGGAGAAATCAGGATGAAGCTGAACTGCTGCACCTCCTGCTCTCCGCTCACACTCGACCCCAGCGCCGCCGCCAGCCCGCTGTACAGGAAAAAACCTCCCAGAAAGAAAATCGCGAAGAACCCCAGCTCCGCCTTCGTGATTCCCAGCGATCCCAGCCCGTGAATCCCCTGGCTCGCCGCCATCGCCGACCCCGTATAGAACACCAGCAGCGCCCCCCAGATTGCCATCTGCGTCAGCCCCGTCGCGCCCACGCCCAGCAGCTTGCCCAGCATCAGCGAATCCGACGACGCCGTCGACAGCAGCACCTCGAAAATCCGCGACGTCTTCTCCTCCACCACCGACCGCGCAATGTTGATCCCGTAAATCAGCACCGACGCGTACAGCACGATGATCAATATGTACGCACCCAGGAAGCTCCGCTCCGAGTTCGACGTCACCACCGCGCCGTTCTTCACCTGCATCGTGTTCAGCGTCGTCTCCCTCATCAGCGCGTGCACCTGCGCGTCCGATACCCCACGCGCCGCCAGTTGCTCCCGGATCAGGGCCGACCGCACCGCCGTCTCCATCTGCGCCTTGCCCACCAGGTTGATCGCGCTGCCCGAAATCCAGGTCGACTTCGGCTCCGCCTCCCCGGGAACCGGCTCCAGCGTCAGGTACCCACCAATCTGGTGCGCCGACACCTCGGCGTTCAGCCGTGCCAGATCCGCGTCTGTCGCCGGCGCAACCACTTCCACAGTCTGCGGCGGGAACGACCCATCTCTCAGCGCCGCCTTCACCGCCCCCGCCAATGCAGGATTGCTCGATACGATCGCCAGATTCTGCACGCCCTCCATCTTCCGCCCGCTGAACTGACCCAGCACCGCCAGCCCGCCCATCCCCACCGGCACCAGCAGCGTCGTGATCCTGAAAACCTTGCTCCGCACCCGCTCCACATACTCGCGCTTCGCAATCAGCAGCGTATTTCTCAACAACCCATCAAGCATCGGCGCGCCCTCCCACCGTCTCGATAAAAATTTCCTCGAGAGACGGCTCCACCAGCTCAAATTTTGTAATCGTTGCCGTCGCCACCGCCGCCTTCAGCAGCTCCTGCGCATTCGCATGCGGCTTCAGTTTGATCTCCGCGTGACCCGCATAGCTCTTGTACTCTTCGATCGCCGGGTGCTGTAGAAACCCGTCCCCGCCCTCATATTGCACGATCACCCGGTTGCGCTCGTACCGCGACTTCACCTCGCGCATCCCGCCCGCCAGTACCGCCTCTCCGTGGTTAATCAGGCAGATCGTGTCGCACAGTTTCTCCACCTGGTCCATCCGGTGCGTCGAAAACAGTACCGCGTTCCCGTTCTTCTTCAGCTCCAGCAGCGTGTCCTGCAGCAGCAACGCGTTCACCGGATCGAGCCCCGAAAACGGCTCATCCATAATGATCAGCTCCGGATCGTGCAGCAGCGTCGCAATGAACTGAATCTTCTGCTGCATCCCCTTCGACAGCTCTTCCGTTTTCTTGTCGATCGAGTCCGCGATCTGCAGCCGTTCCGCCCACGCCTTCGCCCGCCGCGTCGACTCCAGCGCCCCCAGTCCCCGCAGCTCGCCCAAAAACACCAGCTGGTCGATCACCTTCATCCGCTTGTAAAGCCCGCGCTCTTCCGGCAGATACCCCACCCGCTTCAGCGCCGCCGGCCCAAACGGCTTCCCAAACAGCGAAACCTTCCCGGCATCCGGCAGCGTGATCCCGATCATCATCCGGATCGTCGAAGTCTTCCCCGCGCCATTCGGCCCCAGCAGCCCAAACATGCTGCCCGCCTCGATCTTCAAACTCAGATCGCGAACCGCCGCCTTCTCTTCATAGGACTTCGAAACGTGATCCAGATCCACCAAAGCTTCCATGCGGCCAGGGCTCTCCCGAAACGAGAAAAGACAGAAATGCAAAGAACCCAGCCAGCATATCAGCTACCTTTCTCAGCCGCCCCCGAGAACCCCCGCCTCACTCGCAGCGAATCGCAGCCATCGGATCGATCCGCGCCGCCCGCAGCGCCGGCAGCAGCGATGCCGCGCTCGCGATCAACGCCAGCGCCGTCACCGACCCCGCCAGCACCCACGGATCCCGCACCGACGTTCCATATAGAAAACTAGCCAGCGCCTTCGACGCCAGCACTGCCGCAACCAGCCCGGCCATCGTACCCGCCAGCGCCACCAGCGCGTTCTGCCCGCACACCAGCCCCACCACCTGCGCCCGCCGCGCCCCCAACGCCATGCGAATCCCGATCTCGCTTGTCCGCCGCGCTGTCGCGTACGCCAGAGTCCCATACAGCCCAATCGCCGTCACCAGCAGCGCGCACCCCGCAAAAAATACCGAGAGCAGCGCCATCATCCGCTCCGCGCTCAGCGAGTCGTCCACCGTCGTCATCGCCGGCGCAGGAATCCCCGGCGCCATCCGCCGCGCCAGCATCCGCGCCGCGCTCGCCACCGATCCCGCATCTCCATCCGTCCGCACCACCGCGTAGTACGAAGGCGAGTGCCGCCCTTCCTGCATCATCGCCGCATACGCCGTGGCCGGTGCCGGTTCCCGCATGTTCTCGTATTTCGCATCCCCCACCACCCCGATCACCTCATACGGAATCGAAGGCGCGATGGGGCCGTCGCTCTTTTTCACAATCCGCCCCAGCGGGTCCTCATGCGGGAACAGCTCCTTTGCCGCCCTCTCGTTCAGGATGATCTTCAGCCCTGTATCCTTCGTATCGTTCCACCGGAAATCGCGCCCCTCCAGCATCGGAATGCGCATCGTCTGAAAATAGTCCGGGCCCACCGCGTTCAGATTGGTGTCATGGCCTGCATCAGAGCCGGCGGCAAAGTCCTCGTCCCACGTTTCTTCCCTGAGCGGCACAATCAGTGCGAAGCTGACATTCCGTACTCCGGGCAAATGGCTCAACCCTTCGCCCATGTCATGATAGAAATCCATCACCGCCGCGTGGTCCATCCCGCTCTTGTCCATGCTGAACGCCACATTCTCCACGCCCCGTGGATCGAACCCCTCCCCCGACCGGTACAGCCGCACCAAACTCGAAGCCAGCAGTCCTGCCCCCACCACCAGCACCAATGCGAGCGCCACTTCCACTGACATCAGCACCCGCGGCAGCCAGCGGCTGCGCTCGTGCGCCTGCGTCGTGTGCTGTCCGGTCTTGATCTGCTCCTGCAGTTCGCTCGATGTCGCCCGCAGCGCCGGTACCAGCCCAATCACCAGCGTCGTCAGCACCGCCGCCAGCGCCGCAAAGCCGAACACCCGGATATCGAGTGAAGTATCCAGATGCGCTTCGGGCGTTCCGCTCAGCAGCAGCGCACCCAGCGCCCGCCCCACCAGCGGTGCCACTGCCAGCCCGATCGCCGTGCCCACCACGCCGATCAGAAGGCTCTCGGTCAGCAATTGCTGCGTCAGCCGCCTTCGCGTAGCCCCCATGGCCAGTCGCGTCGCCAGCTCGCGCTCCCGTGCTGCCCCGCGCGCCATCAGCAGGCTGGTCAGGTTTAGGCACGCCAGCAGCAGAATTCCCCCGCACATTGCGAACACCGCCACCAGCGGTTTGCGAAACTCCTCCCGCAAATACGTGAATCCCGCCGACCCCGATTCGGCCCTGAACTGAAAATGCCGCTTCAGCTGTTGATTCACCCATCCTTCGTCGTTAGCATTCTCATGCAGCACCGCGCTGGTCGCCGCCTCCACCTGCGCATTTGCGTCGCCTATCGTCACCCCAGGCTTCAGCCGGCCCATCGCCGTCAGCCACCAGCCGTGGATGCCGTCCTTCGTCAGGTTCTGCTCGCCGTTCAGCACCGGCTCCGTCGCCAGCGGCACAAAAACATCCGGCCGCTCCAGCGGGTTCGCTCCTATAAATCGCTTAGGCATCACCCCCACCACGGTGAACACCGTGTTGTCGATGGTCAGCTTCCGCCCTACCACATCCCCTGCGCCGTCGAACCAGCTTTTCCAGAAATGCTCGCTGATCACCACACCGAATCCCGCCGGATCCCCGCCCTTCCGGTCGTCCTCCGCTGTCAGGGTCCTTCCCAGCAGGGGAGCTGTCTCCAGCGCCGGAAAATATCCGCCGCTCACGTAATCCCCCACCACATTCTCGTTCCCCTCGCGCCCCCGCACCTGCAGCTTGTCGCCGTTGAACGCAAATACCGTCGCAAAGGTTTCATGCCGCGCCTCCAGTCCTCGAAACAGCGGCTCCGGAAAGCTGTAACCCAACGTCTTCCCATCCCGCGCCATCCCCAGCACCGCCAACTGATCGCTGTGCGGCACCGCCAGCGGCCGCAACAGCAGCCCGTCGATGATCGAAAATACCGTCGTGTTTGCTCCCACACCCAGCGCCAGCGTCAGCAGCGCCACCACCGTAAATCCCGGCGACTTCCGCAGTAACCGTGCCGCAAAACTCACATCCCGCCCAAAATTCTCCACGCCGCGAAGCTGCCACAGCTCCCGCAGCCGCTCCTGCCATCGCCCTGCGTTCCCGAATCGCCGCCGTGTCGCCATCTCCACCTCCGCCTCCGTCACTCCTTCGCGCAACAACTTCGCCCGCAACAACTCCTGGTGAAACTCCAGTTCCTCCGCCATCTCGCGGTTCATCCGCCCCCGCCGAAACAGCCCCTTCACCCGCAGCAAAAATTCGTGCAGATTTTCGCCCATCCCCTCACCCCGCCTGCATCACAAACGCCACCGCCGCCGCCAGCCGCGCCCACCGCTGCGACTCCGCATCGAGCCGCTTTCGCCCCTCCGCCGTCAGCCGGTAAAACTTCGCCCGCCGATTGTTCTCCGAAGCCCCCCACTCCGCCTTCAACAGCCCGCGCAGCTCCAGCCGGTGCAGCGCCGGATACAGCGCCCCCTCCTCCACCTTCAGCACCTGCTGCGATGTCTGCTCAATCCACTCCGCCACCCCATACCCATGCAGCGGCCCGCGCAGGAGCGCCTTCAAAACCAGCATCTCCAGCGTCCCCTGAATTAACTCGCCTGTGTCGTCTGTCTTTCCCATAAATCATTTAGGGGAAGACAATACCCCACCCGCGCCTCGCTGTCAATATCCGAAACCAGCGCATTCTCCGTCATCCGCAGCGGCGGTGCAGAGAACCCAGCCAACCGGTCAGCTACCCCTCCTCAACCAACCCGTGTTATTTTGGTCCGATCCGGCCTACGGATACACGCCATGCGCCTCTCCCCCCCTCTCACCCTCATCTTCGCTGCGCTGCTTGCGCCTAACTCTTCGCCCTCTCAGAAACAACCAGCCGCCGGCCCGCCCGCCGCCAAAGTTGAATCGGTCTCCACTAACTACTTCGGCGTTACGGTCGCCGATCCCTACCGCTGGATGGAAGCGGGCACCGCCGATCCTCAGTTCCTCGCCTTCCTCCACGCGCAAAACGACTAAACGCGCCAGGTCCTCGCCTCCCTCAAAGGCCGCGACGCTCTGCTCGCTCGCATTCACGATCTCAACAATGCTGTTCCCTCCATTAGTTCCTGGCAACGCGCAGGCGACAGCATCTTCTATCTCGAGACCAGCCCCGGCGCGACCACCGCGTCCCTGCGTGTGCGCGACGCCAGCGGCAAGACCCGAACCCTCCTCGATCCGGTGTCCTTCGATCAAAATCAGTCTCACGCTGCCATCAATTACTTTGCCCCTTCTCCCGAAGGCCGCTACGTCGCGGTAGGCGTCTCACTCGGCGGTTCCGAAGATGCAACCCTCCACATCATCGACACCGCCGCAGCAAAGCTTCTGCCCGATGCCATCACTCGGACCCAATACGCCGGTCCCTCCTGGACGCCGGATTCGAAGGCCCCCTACTACGCCCGCCTGCAAAAGCTCCCACCCGGAGCTCCCCCACCGCCATCTACGAAAACGAGCGGACCTTCCCGCACACCCTTGGCGCCGATCCCGAAACCGACCCCGCCGTCTTCGGCCACGATGTCGCTTCGTCCCCCGACATGTACCGCCCCCGAAGCCGGCGGACCCTTTCGGGAAAGCGACTTCTCCGCAAGCTGCCTCGGTCATGCCCCAAAAAGCCCGCCCTGCCCGGCCCCGTGAATTTCTGAACGCGGAACGTCGAACGCTGAACGCTCCTCTGTAACCCGCACCCTACCTCGTCACAATCACCTCATACAAATTGTCCTTAGCCAGAAAAAACTTGATCCCCGACCACCCCTTGAAATACTGCTCGATCTTCCGATTCGTGTACACCCGCAGCACCTGAAACGGCTCCGACTCCTGCATCTCGATATCCGAAATCCCCGTCAGGTGATAACGGCAGTACGCCGTATAAGGTCCCGTCGGCTTCGTGTGAAAAATCGCCAGCACCTTCCCGTCCTTCAGCGTCGCATCTTTCAGCCGCGACACCAGCGGCGCAATCAGCCCCTCCGGAATGTAATCGAGCGTCGCCCACAGCAGCACCACATCGAACTGCCGCCCGTGAAAATTCAAATTCTGTTCGAAAAATCCGGCCTCATCGAACCGCACCGGCTCGCCCTCTTCCAGCGGCGGCAGCTGCCACTCCTTCCGCAGCGCCTCCTGCACCACGTCCGCCATGTACACGCTGTGCCCCATTTCCGTCAGGAAATTGATGTTCTGCGGCGACGTCGGCCCAATGTCCAGCACCCGCAACCCGTTCTCCGCCCGCAGATGCTTCAAGAGCGCCTCCCACCCACTCGAGTGCCGCGGAATCCTCGGCCCCGTCAGCAGCGTTGGCCGCCCTCGCCCCTCGCCGTCCCGTTTCCTCCCGAAAAAACTCACCATTCCAGCCTGTCCCTCGTCTCTGGATTGTAATTGCACCCCGCGTGCAGCGCGCGCCCCGACCCCCATTCCTCTGGACCTCAGGCCCGCCACCATATGACTACGGGGTCGCGCGGGGCCTTCCGGCTTTCCATTCGATTTGAAGATCATTCCCAACATAAACAGCAGCATGGCAACGTCGACGACGAGATCAACGGCTGTTACAAATTCCTCACCGAGCACCCGCCCCCCCGCTCCCCGCCAGGGATACCTCGCGACCGCTCCCCGCTGCCACTCCGGTTGCCGCCACAGGAACCGTCTCATAAACTCAAAAGCTCATGACGCCACAGATGAGACCCGCCGCCCGGGGTCCCCACGCGCCTGCTTTTGGCGCGATGGGGTGGTCCGAAGCGGGCTCACGCTGGTGATCGAACCCGTCAACCTATAGGTGAGACCAGTAGGTGAGACCAGCCCCAGCGCCCAGCCACTAAATAATTCTCGCGAGCCCCGTGTCTCTCCGCAAAGACCGCTTACTCCAGCGCCGGCCGCGCCGTCGCCTTAGGAAAATTCAGTCGGTACTCCGTGATGATCTTCTGCATCGCCGCCCCCAGCACCGACAACGGATCGGTCCCCGCCCGCAGCTTCCCCTCCGGCGCAACCGCCATCCTTACGCTGTCGCTGGTCGTCAGATAGAAATTCACATCCCCCAGCGACGGCAGCGGTGTCGATTCTGTCCGCTCGAAATGGAACCTCATGCCGGTAGCCACCTTCACCGCATAGAGCGCCGCCCCGCGAATCGAGGGAAACCTCTCGCTGCCCCCAATGAAACCGCCCCCGCTGCTCAGATACAGACTCGCCGTGCCATCCGCCGCGGCCATCGCCGTCACCGTGCCGTTATCCACGTGCCAGTCCATCAGCACCATGTGTATCGCATCGTGCTCCAGCTTCGGCAGCCGTATCTCAAACGCATGGCGCCGCATCTGCGAATAGATAGCCGGATCCGCCTTGCGCGCCTTCTCCATATATCTCGCCAGACTACTCCAATCTGTATCTCCCCCTGATAACCCAGGTCACGCCACATAGTCTCCAGCTCGATTTTGGCCCAAACAAGCCCGCGCCTGTCCTGAGAAAATCCCGAGCCACGCGAGTCGAATGAACCTCGATTGTGAAACCCGGGATAACACCTGAAACTGGGACCGAGAGTCCATGCGAAAAATTGCCCTGAACCCTCCCCCGATCGCCCCAACCTCCTCCAGAAAATACACAGGCCCACGGCTCAAGTACCTCCGCTGTTCACAAATCTGTTCTAAACTCAGCTTGCCGTCGCCGTTTGTGATTCGGACGGCCCACCCCCGGCCACTGAACGATCTCCCCGGCCCGCCAATTTCGCAGGTATATCCACCCACCCCAGGAGGAAAGGAAACTATGTCGACCACACAAGAACTCATCGAACGCCAGAAGTCGCCGCTGCACACCCCATCGGACATCGATCCTCAGGCCGTTACAGAATTAACCGGCGCGCTCAACGCCCTGCTCGCCGACGTTTTCGCCCTGTATCTCAAAACCAAAAACTTCCACTGGCATATGAGCGGCCCGCACTTCCGCGATTATCATCTCCTCCTCGACGACCACGGAGACCAGCTCTTCGCCATGACCGACGACATCGCCGAACGCGTCCGCAAAATCGGCGGCACCACCATCCGTTCCATCGGACACATCGCCCGCCTCCAGCGCATCCCCGACAACGACGCCGACTTCGTCGACGCTCCCGACATGCTCGCCGAACTCCGCGAGGACGAAAAAGCTCTGGTCCTGCGCATGCGTGCCGTCCACAGCCTCTGCGATGACTCCGGAGACGTAGCCACCGCCAGTCTTCTCGAAAATTGGATCGATCAGACCCAGCGGCGCATCTGGTTCCTGTTCGAAACTTCCCGAAGATAGGACACAACCCATCCAGGCCCGTCAACGGAAGGAACGCGAAGGGCGATTGACCCGGTTCCTTCCATCCCGTCCATTTCTGCGCGATCACGCTCCGCAGAAAGCCAATAGAGGAGAATTCACATGAGCACCATCACCACCAAAGACGGCGTCCAGATTTTCTACAAAGACTGGGGCACAGGTCAGCCCATCGTTTTCAGCCACGGTTGGCCCCTCAGCGCTGACGACTGGGACGCCCAGATGCTCTTCTTCGGCCAGCGCGGCTTCCGCGTCATTGCTCTCGACCGCAGGGGCCACGGCCGTTCCACCCAAACCTGGGATGGCAACGACATGGATACCTACGCCGACGATCTCGCCGCCCTCACCGAAAAACTCGACCTCAAAAATGCAATCCACGTCGGCCACTCCACCGGCGGCGGAGAAGTTGCCCGCTACATTGGCCGCCACGGAACCAAGCGTGTTGCCACGGCCGTGCTCATCAGCTCTGTGCCGCCCCTGATGCTGAAGACGGATAAGAACCCCGCCGGTTTGCCCCTCTCGGTCTTCGACGGACTCCGCGCCGCACTCGTCGCCAATCGCGCCCAGTTCTACAAAGACATCACCCTCCCTTTCTATGGATACAACCGCCCCGGCGCCACCATTTCAGAAGGCATCCGCGAGCACTGGTGGTACCAGGGAATGATGGGCGGCGTGAAACCCCACTACGACTCCATCAAGGCCTTCTCCGAGACCGACTTTACCGAAGATCTGAAGAAGTTCGACATCCCCACCCTCATCCTCCACGGCGACGACGATCAGATCGTGCCCATCGCCGCCTCAGGTCTCCTGTCGGCAAAGATCGTGAAGAACGCCACTCTCAAGGTCTATCCTGGATACCCCCACGGAGCCTTCACCATCCACGCCGAAGAATTCAACAACGACATGCTCACCTTCTTCAAAAAGGCAGAGCGACTCGCCGCTTAACGGTCCGAGTTAGCTTGCTGGAGTGGAAAAAAGCTCGAGAGTACCGGTCCGCGTGCCCATTCAAGCTTGGTTTGGCTTGAGTGGGCACGCGCGGAATACAAATCGGGACACGTGATCTGCCACTAGTACTGCGACCGCGTGAAGCGGTTCCTTTTGTATCGGAACTTCTGGCGGGCCTTTGCACGTGTGAAGCGCCAGTCGATCAGGACCCGATGGCGGTTCATCCTTTCATTCCAGGCGG
>Ga0182018_10001198_pt1 | contig 30261 bp, 25 predicted proteins | sample 812P2MmetaG_FD_120490 | JGI IMG/M metagenome (GOLD analysis project Ga0182018, IMG submission 120490) | Permafrost microbial communities from Stordalen Mire, Sweden - 812P2M metaG | ecosystem: Environmental > Terrestrial > Soil > Wetlands > Permafrost | place: Sweden: Stordalen | collected...
AGGGGCAGCATGAAGTTCTCGCTGAAGGCGTAGACGCTCCGGAACGTGAGCTCTCCGTGATGATGGCGCCGATGCACCGGATCACGCGAGAAGTAGACCAACGTGTCGTGCATCCAGCCCATGTCCCACTTGAGGCCGAAGCCGATGCCCGCGTCGTGGACGGGACGCGAGACGCCCGGGAACGCGGTGGACTCCTCGGCGATGACCTGCACGTCGGGATGGTCGGCGTAGATCCCCGTGTTGAGCATGCGCAGGAACTCGATCGCCTCGGTGTTCTCGCGCCCTCCCGCTGCGTTGGGTATCCACTCCCCCGGTCGTCGGGAGTAGTCGAGGTAGAGCATGGAGGCCACCGCGTCGACTCGCAGCCCGTCGGCGTGGTAGCACGACAACCAATGCTCGGCTGAGGAGGCCAGAAAGCTCCGCACCTCGTGGCGGCCGTAGTTGAAGATCAGGCTCTTCCAATCCGGGTGGAAGCCGAGACGCGGATCGGCATGCTCGAAGAGATGGGTGCCGTCGAATTGGGCCAGCGCGAAGGCGTCTGCGGGAAAGTGCGAAGGCACCCAGTCCAAGAGCACCCCGATCCCGGCCTGGTGGAGCCGGTCGATCAGGTACATGAGCTCCTGGGGCGTCCCGTAGCGCCGGGTGGGGGCGAAGAAGCCGGTGGTCTGGTAGCCCCACGAGCCGTAGAACGGGTGCTCCATGAGGGGCAGGAACTCCACATGGGTGAACCCGGCGTTGTGCACGTGGTCGATCAAGGGCTGCGCCACCTCGGCGTAGCCGAGCAGCCGCCCCGAGTCGGCCGGATCGCGCCGCCAGCTGCCGAGATGGACCTCGTAGACCGAGAACGGCGCGTCGAGGCCCGCCCGGGCGCCGCGCCCGCGCATCCACTGCTCGTCACCCCATTCATAGGCCAGGTCCCACACGACCGACCCCGTCGCGGGCGGGTTCTCGGTGCAACGGGCGAACGGGTCCGCCTTGGTCAGGACCTCGCCCGACCGGGTGGTGAGGGAGAACTTGTAGATGTCACCCGGCGCGGCCGCGGCCACGGCCGCTTCCCATATGCCCGAGGTACCGCGGGCTCGAAGCGGATCGGCCCGCGGGTCCCACCCGTTGAAGTCCCCGACGACCGACACCTTCTCCGCGTTGGGCGCCCACACGCCGAAGGCCACGCCCCCGTCCGGTCGCGGGTGCGCGCCGAGCTTCTCGCCCAGGCGCCGGTGCGTGCCCTCGTTGAACCAGTGGAGGTCCTCTTCGGAAAGGAGGCTGGCCGGCGACGCCGCCACCTGATCGCCCGCCCGTCGTGCCGCGCTCACCGGCTCGCGGCCACCGGGCGCGGGCGCCCGCCCTCCGCGCGCAACCCTTGGAGGCGGCGCAGGAACTCGGTGTCGGCGCTGTCGCGGCGCGCTTCTTCCAGCGTGTACGCGGCGCGGCGGCGCCAGTTCATGCCCCCGGTCCCGGTCCCGGGGTGGTTCTGGGGTTGGCGCTCGCCCCACAGCTCCTCCAGGTCGACGAGGACCAGGGCGGCATCGCTGCGCGCCAGGTGGTCGAGACACGCCCGCAAGGCGCGCCCGGGGGCGTCAGGGGTCTCGGCCCCCACGCCCGTCGCCTGCAACAGGCTGTGCCGCCAGCGCGCCCGGTCCGCCCGCGCCGCCGTCGCCGCTGCCGGCGGGATCCGCCCCGCGGCCTCCTCCTCGTCGATGTCGTCCCCGAAGAAGAAGGCGGTGAAGCGCGGCAGGTCGTGCGTCCCCCACGAGGCGAGCACCGCCTCGGGTGGGGCGGGCAGGGGATCCTCCGGTGTCGACTCGAATTGCAGCACCCAGGAGCGCAACATGGCGTCCCGGGCCATCCGCTCCCGGACCGAGTCGGGCACCGTACCCAGGTCCTCGCCCACGACGACCACGCCGGCCCGGTGTGCCTCCAGGGCCACAATGGCATGGAGCTCCTCCGCCCGGTACGACACGTACGCGCCGTGGCGGGCGTCGTAGCCCTCGGGGATCCAGTACAGGCGCTGCAGTCCCATGACGTGGTCGATCCGCACGTAGGCGGCGTGGCGAAAGGCGCGCCGCAGCGTGCCGATGAAGTAGTCGTAGCCCTCGTCCCGCATGCCGTCGGGGTGCAGGGGTGGGAACGCCCAGTCCTGACCGCCGGCAAAGAAGAGATCGGGCGGCGCGCCGCCGTGCGCCCGGGTGGCGAAGGACCCCGGCGCCCAGAACGGGTCGAACCCGTCGGGATGCACGCCGATGGGCAGATCGGCGTAGAGCGGTGCCGCCTCGGCCGCCGACGCCAGTTGCTGCGCGGCAGCCCACTGCGCGTAGAGGTGGTACGCCAGAGTCGGCGTCTCGGCCGGCGCGCCCGCCGGCGCATCGTGGCGATGGGGCGCCGCCTCGCCGCGGCACCGGGCGCGCTCGCCCCCAGCGCGGAATTGGGCGTACGCCCGCAGTTCGGGATGCGCGTCGAAGAAGGCGCAGAAGGCGTTGCGGCGCGACCCGCCGGTGGCGAGGAGCGCCTCCGCCATCGGGAGCAGCACCTGCCGGCGCAAGCGGGCGACCTCCTCGTAGTCGACCACGGGGGCGTCGTGCTCCCGTGCCAGGCGGCCGGCGAACTCCGCATCGGCCAGAAGGCCGGGCGCGGCGGGCGCGGCGGCGAATTCGGGCAGGGCGGTGGGATCGACGAAGAGCTCGTTGTAGGCGAGGCGGCTCACCGGGAGATACGGGCTGGGATCCGCCGGCGGGTCGAGGAACGCCGGGTACAGCGGCAGGGCACCCACCATGGAGCCGCCGAGACCGCAGACCCACCTCCCGAGATCGGCCAGGTCGCTGTAGCTGCCCACCCCCCAGTCGCGCTCGGTCCGCACCGCGTGCAGGGGGAGGAAGGCGCCCCAACCCCGGGAAGGAGCGGGGCACCGGGGAGCGCAGATCAATAACGCGTCGGCGCGGGAGGACGGCCATTCCACGACGAACCGGTGGTAGCCCGGCCTCAGCGGTGCGGAGCCGCCGGGCTCGAGCCCGAACCGGTACCGGTGCGCGGGCCGGCCGCGCGGATCGACGCCGGCGACCATGCCCACGATGGACGACGTCAGGCGGCGACGCACGACACCGCCTTCTTCGAGCTCGATGGTGCACCACACGTCGCGCGGGTGCACCTCGGCCGGCAACGTCACCGTGGCCGAACCGGCCATCCCCATACCCATCCCCACTCTCGTGACCAGCACCGGTTCGAGCGGGCGGTCCGCCCGGGCGCGCTGCAGCTCGGCGAGCGCGTCGGAGGCCTCTGCCGCGGAGCCGATCGGCGTCCCGAGCGCGCGCAGCACGGCGAGCACGACATCCTCGTCGGCCCGGTGCTCCCGCCCGTCGGTCCCCCGGAACGATGCCTGCACGCCCCGCAGTGCGGCGAGTTGGGCGAGATCGGCGAGCGCAGTCATCGGGGTCCCGCGTGGCGTCACGAACTGATGTCCAGTACGTCCAGGATGCCCCGGGCCGGGATGTCGACCCACTCCGGCCGGCTGTTCGTCTCGTACCCGAGCTCGTAGATGGCCTTCTCGAGCACGAAGAAGTCGAAGAGCTGCGCCAGCTGCGTGACGTCGGGCGGCAGGTAGGCGGCGTCGTCGGCGACCTCGAGGTACGAGGCGAGGAACGTGCCGGAGATCCAACGGTGCCAGAACGTGAGCCAATTGTCGATGGTCGGCCGGTCGAACGAAGCGGTCGAGGTACCCAGATCACGCGTCAAGCGGATCGCCGCCGTGCGGCCGGCGTAGTGAAAGGAGCGCACCATGCCCGCCAGGTCCACCACGGCGGGGCGCTTCAGCCTGCGCCGGCCCAGCGAGCGACTGGGCTCGCCCTCGAAGTCGATGATGACGAAGTCCTTGCCGGTCCACAGGACCTGCCCCAGGTGGTAGTCACCATGGCAGCGGATGCGGTCCGCCGTGATCGGCAGCATGCTCATCTTTCGCATGCGGTCGACGATCTCGTTCTCCCGCTGCAGCACCTGATCGAGATGCACCGACCGGGCCGGCAGTGACCGCGCCTCGTTGAAGACCTTGCGGGTGAGGCTGCGCGCGCCGTGGTAGAGCGCCTGGCGGTCCAGCGCGGTCATGGGCTCGGGGGCGAAGTCGGGATCGCGGTGATCCGAGGTCAGGGCGCGGTGCAGTTCGGCCGTCCGCCGGCCCAGCAGGGAGGCCCACTCGAGGTGCGCGCCGACCAGCAGGTGGCCCGGCTCGAGCTCGCCCCTGTCGAGTGCGAACAGATTGCGCGGCGGGGCCAGGCGGAGCTCGGCGTCCTGGCGATGGGCCAGCGCCTCTTCCAACCCGTGGACGAGCGCGTCCACGACGTAGGTCCACCCGTCGCCCTCGTTCGAGATGAACTCCTCCAGCACGGCCACCGTGGTGGGGGCCGCTCCCGGCGCGTCGGGCCGGTACTCGACGCTGCCCCCGCTTCTCGGTGCGTGCGGGAAGCGGGCGCGTTCGCTCAGGAAGCGGCCGACCTCGACTCCGGGATTGATGCCCTCTTCGAAGCGCCGGATGAACTTCATGATGGCCTGGTCCCCGAGCTGGACCGAGCTGTTGGACTGCTCGGCGGAGAGGGGCACAGGCACGTAGTCGTCGGTCACGAACCCGTCGAATTGGCGCAGGATCGGCGACGGCAGGCCGACCAGCTTGCCGCCACTTCCTCCGAGCGAGCGCCGCCGGGCGAGCAGCTCGACCATCAGCGTGACGAACGAAGGCTCGAAGACGGCGTCGAAGACCACACCGGGGATCCCGTCCGCCCTCAGATCGGCCACCACGGCGTCGCCGTGCCACTTCTTCAACTCGTCCGCCCTGGTCCCCGTGGCGAAGGCGAGCGGGAGCGAGTAGCGCTCGGGACTGCCGTGGTCCAACTCGACGTTGACGATGAGCAGGTGCGCCACCGGCGCCGACCGGCGGCCGTTGGCCAGCAGAGGCACGGAGTCCACCACGGTCGCCCGGGTGATGGTCCGCGCCTTTTGCGCGAACCACCGGCGCGTGGCCAGGTAGACGGGGAGAAACTCTTCGAAGGCGCGCTGCGCCCGCCCGTTGAGCCCGTTGAAGAGGTCGTCCCATTCACCGGGCACGACGAACGAGGGTCGCAGCGGAATGGCCTCGGGGGGCTCGCACTCGAGGGAGAACCAGTAGAAGCCGTGCGGGCCGAGCGTGATGAAGTAGGGCAGGTCGCCCACCGAGGGGAACTCCGAGTCCCCGAACAGCTCCACCGGCGTGGCACCGCAGAACTCCGAGAGGTCGAGCTCGACGCACTGCACGTTGCGGGACAGGTTGACCACCACCAGGATCCGCTCGTTCTGGTAGCGCCGGATGAAGGCGAACCCCTTGCGGTTGTCCGGGCGTAGGACCTCGAGCGTGCCGCGCCCGAAGGCCTTGTAGCGCTGGCGCAGCGCGATGAGCCGTTTCATCCACCACAGCAAGGAGTTGGGGTTCTCCTGCTGTGCCTCCACGTTCACGGCCTGGGAGTGGTACTCGGGGTCGATGATGACGGGCAGGAACAGGCGCTGGGGGTTGGCCGCCGAGAACCCTGCGTTGCGGTCGCTGTTCCACTGCATCGGCGTGCGCACCGCGTTGCGGTCCCCCAGGTAGATGTTGTCGCCCATCCCGATCTCGTCGCCGTAGTAGATGATCGGGGTGCCCGGCATGGAGAACAGGAGGCCGTTCATCATCTCGATCAGCTTGCGATCGTTGCCGAGCAGGGGTGCGAGCCGCCGGCGTATCCCCACGTTGATCCGCGCCTGGGGGTCCTGCGCGTAAGCCCGGTACATGTAGTCCCGCTCCTCGTCGGTGACCATCTCGAGGGTCAGCTCGTCGTGGTTGCGCAGGAACAACGCCCACTGGCACTCCGGTGGCGTGGCCGGCGTCTCGGCCAGGATGTCCACCATCGGGAACCGGTCCTCCTGGCGGGCCGCCATGAACATCCGGGGCATGAGCGGGAAATGGAAGGCCATGTGGCAGGTATCGCCGTTGCCCATGTACGCCACGGCATCCTCGGGCCATTGGTTGGCCTCGGCCAGCAACATGCGGTCCTCGAACCTCTCGTCGACATGGGCCCGGAGCTGGCGCAGGAAGGCGAAGGTCTCCGGAAGGTTCTCGCACGTCGTGCCCTCCCGCGCGTAGAGGTAGGGCACCGCATCGAGGCGCAGGCCGTCCACACCCATGGAGAGCCAGAAGTCGACCACGTCGAGCATGGCCTGTCGCACCGTCGGGTTGTCGTAGTTGAGGCTCGGCTGATGCGAGTAGAAGCGGTGCCAGAAGTAAGCCTGAGCGACCGGATCGAATGACCAGTTCGACGCTTCGAAATCCTGAAAGATGACGCGGGCGCCGGAGAAGCGGTCGGGCGTGTCACTCCAGAGGTAGAAGTCCCGGTGCACCGACCCCGGCTTGGCCAGCCGGGCCCGCTGGAACCACGGGTGCTCGTCCGAGGTGTGTGCCAGCACCAGCTCGGTGATGACCCGCATGCCGCGCCGGTGGGCCTCGCGTAGGAACAGGCGGAAATCCCGCAGCGAGCCGTAGGAAGGGTGTACCTGGCGGTAATCGGAGATGTCATAGCCGTCGTCGCGGAGCGGGGACGGGTAGAAGGGAAGGAGCCAGAGAGCGGTGACGCCCAGCTCCTGGAGGTAGTCAAGCTTCTCTATGAGCCCCCGGAAGTCACCGACTCCGTCGCCGTTGCCGTCATGGAAGGCGCGCACGTGGACCTCGTAGATGACAGCGTCCTTGTACCAGAGGCTCGACGATGGTGTGACGAGCATGCTCTCCAGCGGTTCGGCCTCCGCTCGCAGGTCATCGAGCGCGGTCACGCCGCCGCACCCGCCAACGCGGCCTCGCCCTGTTCGAGCGAGAACAGATGGGCGGCCAAACCCGACGGCTGGAGCATGACGAAATTGTGACGGCCCTGCCACTGGTAGCGGGCGCCCGTGAGAAGGTCGTGCATCACATAGGGCCGCTCCGCGTCGACGCCCAGGAGGTCGAGGTCGAGGTCGACCCAGCCCGACTGCGCCTGCGCGAGGTCGAGGCTGACGATCACGACGATCACGTCACGCCCGGCGCCGGCGTCACCCGGCCCCTGGCGGGATTTCGAGTAGGCCATGATCTGGTCGTTGTCGACGTGGTGAAACCGCAGGGCGTCGTTGAACTGCAGCGCCGCGTGGTCCTGGCGGATCCTGTTCAACCGGGCGATGAATTCGGACAAGCTGTCGAGGCGCGTGAGATCCCAGGAACGGACTTCGTACTTCTCGGAGTGGAGATACTCCTCGGAGCCCGAGAGCCGGGGCTGGTGCTCTTGCAATTCGAAGGCCGGACCGTAAATTCCGTAGCTGGCGCTGAGCGTGGCGGCCAGGACCAGCCGGCACAAGAATGCCGCCCGCCCGCCGGTCTGGAGCGTCTCCGTCAAGATGTCAGGCGTGTTCGGCCAGAAATTCGGGCGGAAGTACTCGGCCATGTCGGTCTGCGTCAGCTCGGTCATGTACGTCTCGAGCTCCCACTTCGAGACGCGCCAGGCGAAGTAGGTGTAGGACTGGGTGAACCCGACCTTGGCCAGCTGCTGCATGACCTTGGGACGCGTGAAGGCCTCGGACAGGAAGATCACCTCGGGGTTCTCCGCCCGCACCTGCCGGATCATCCACTCCCAGAATGCAAGGGGCTTGGTGTGCGGGTTGTCCACCCGGAAGACCTTCACGCCCTGGTTCACCCAGAAGCGGACCACTTCGAGCAGTTCGGCCCACAGGGACTGCCAGTCCGGTGTGTCGAAGTCCAACGGGTAGATGTCCTCGTAGCGCTTGGGGGGATTCTCGGCGTACCGGATGCTCCCGTCGGGTCGATGGCGGAACCATTCGGGGTGCTGCGTCACCCAGGGGTGGTCGGGCGAAGCCTGAAAGGCCAGATCGATCGCCACGTCGATGCCCCGCGCCGCGGCCGCGGTGACGAGCTCTTTGAAGTCCTCGAGCGAGCCCAGCTCGGGATGGATCGACCGGTGGCCGCCCTCGGAGGAGCCTATGGCCCACGGGCTGCCCGGATCCCCCTTGGCGGCGCGCGTCGCGCCATCGCACCCCTTTCGGCCCGTCCATCCGATGGGATGGATGGGCGGGAGGTACAGCACATCGAACCCCATGTGGGCCACGTAGGGCAGCCGGGCCCGCACGTCGGCGAACGTGCCGTGACGGGTCGGATCGGGGGAAGCCGACCGGGGGAACATTTCGTACCAGGTGCTGAAGCGGGCCTTCGCCCGGTCGGCCACCACGGTGAACACCTCCGACGTCATCGACTGGTCCGGATCGCAGCACCGATACATCAACCCGGCCAGGCGATCGGAGAAGATGAGCTCTCCCAGTGTGGCGACACCGGCCCACTCGGCGGCCTCGTCGGAGACCGTGCTCTCCAGCCCGCCCGATGCAGACCACAGATCCGCCGCCGCCAGCGTCAGCAAACGATGCTCGGTGCTCTGGGCCCGCCGGGAGCCCGCGTCGATCAGCTCGGCACCCACGCGGAGCTCGACGCCCACGTCCTGCCCGGCATCCACCCTGGCCCGCAAGTCACGGCGCCACGTCATGAAGCGATCGATCTTCGCCTGCACCACGAAGCGGTACTGGCCGATGGTCTCGACGGCGAACGCCGCCCGCCACCGATCGTTCTCCATCGGCTCCATCCGGGTCGCGGCCCAACGGTGCTCCCCGTCTTGGCGGTAGCGGAGATCGCACGTGATGAGGTCGTGCCCGTCGGTGAAGGCGTCCGCCTCGACCACCACGGTGTCGCCCACCGCCGCTTTGGCCGGCCGGCGACCGCAGTCCACCTGGGGACGCACACCGCTGATGACGGGTCGCACCCGGTTGACCGGCATCGGCAGGGACCGCGCCGCCCTAGAGTCCCTGGCTTCCTGGCCTGCTGGTTCTTCAACGGCACGGCGAGGAGCAGTGTGTCCTGTCGCCATACGTCGGATACCACCTCTCTCGTCAGCTTCTTACCCGGCCCTCTCTACGCACAAACGAACCGGGTTGCGGGCCGGCCTCCGTCGGCTCCCGCGCGGCAGCGCAGGCGGGTTTTCGATATCTCGAGGATGTGCGGCGCCTGCTCTCATGGTATCGGTGCCGCGGTGCTTCCTCCGACGCGCGCGGGCACGGCGCGCCGCGTAACTGGCAATTTGGTGACCGAAATCAGCGATCGCAACGCTGCTGCAACCTTGGACCAATCGGAGGGCCGGATTCCGCTCGGTCTCGGGGCCTGCTCCGGCGTGGCGCGGGTGTGGGCAACGACTGACCCGGGAAAGGTCAAGGGCAGGAGTGATCGACATGGGACGCAAAGATTCCCGAGCCCCCGGGTCCTCACGGGGGAACGGCAACGAGACGGCGAGGCTGGACGCGATGCTGCCGGGGCAACGCGCCCTCGGCGCCATGGCCGAGGCAGCCCGCCGGGCCCGGGAGGTGAGCACGCGGACCGAACCCGAAGGCTGCACGACGACGCCGGTGCCGGGAGCGCCGGTACCCGGGCCGATCCGAATCCCCCACGACGAGCCACCCGAGCACGCCGGGCGCGTGCGCCAGTTGGAAGTATCGATTCTGGTCCTCGCCATCTTGGTGCTGGTGTCCGCGATCGCACTCGGTGTGTCCCTCGGCGACCACGGAAGTCCCGCCGCACCGCCGCGCTCCAGCGGTTCCACAGCCCGGCCCCCGGCCCGGCACCAGGAGGGCGGACACCACTCCACGGCGGCGGCGGCGAGCCCGGCGCCCGGCGGCACCACCCCGGCTGCACCGGCCGCGTCGGTACCCCCAGTTGTGGGCAACGCGCCGCTGCTGTCCGCGCTGAGCCCGCACACGGGGGGCGCCGGTCAGGTGGTGGTGGTCTCGGGTGCCAACCTGATGAGCGCCGACGGAATGGTGCTGGCTCGGTTCGGCGGCCAGGAGGCGCCGACCAGCTGCCCCGTCCAGACGTCGTGCACGGTCACTGTGCCGGCCAACGTCGCCCAGGGGGGCGTGGTGCCGGTCACGATCACCACCGACGCCGGGACCTCCAACGCATTGACGTTCGACTACGACTGATCGGCAGCACCCGATTGCGCCGCACGGGCCAGAACCGGTGCCACTGGCGAGAACTAGTGTCACGGGGCCACGCCACTGTTCGGGTGGCCACTCGCCGGGGAAGGACCACATATGGGCATGCCAACGGATATCGGGATCATCGACACGATGCTGGGGTTCCCCCATCCCGACATGAAGGAGGTCTACCGGTTCATCACCCGCCAGACCCGGGACGCCCAGTCCAAAGAGGAGTTCGACTTCCCCGTCGAGTACATGTTCAAGGACGTGCCCGAGAAGGCGCTGGAAGGGTCCGACGATCCCATCGGCGTGACACTGCGGGAGATGGACCTCTGGGGGATCGAGCGAGGCATGATCGGCGTGGGCGGCACCGGCACGAAGGCGTTGCAGCTCCACCCGGACCGTTTCATCGCCTCGACATCAGCCGACCCCAACGAAGGCATGGCGGGCATCAGTCGGATCGTCCGCGAATACGAGACGTTCGGCGTGCGGGCCGTCGGCGTCTTCCCGGCCGGGACATTTCCCCAGGTCCCGATCAACGACAAGAAGATGTACCCGATTTACGCCAAGTGCGTGGAACTCGGCATCCCCCTCTTCTGCTGCGCCGGCATCCCGGGCCCGCGCCTCAAGGCCGCCTGTCAACACGTGGAGCTGATCGACGAAGTGATGTTCGATTTCCCCGAGCTCGTCTTCGTGACCCGTCATGGTTGCGAGCCGTGGACCGAGCTGGCCGTCAAGTTGATGCTCAAATGGCCCGGCCTGCACTACTCCACGAGTGCCTTCGCCCCCAAGTACTACCCGAAGGACGTGATCAACTATGCCAACACGCGGGGCGCCGACAAGATCATCTACGCCGGGTACTTCCCGATGGGTCTCTCGCTCGAGCGGATCATGACAGAGATGCCCAACGTCGGGCTCAAAGACGACGTGTGGCCGAAGTTCCTCCGCACCAACGCGCTGCGGGTGCTGGGCCTCGAATAGTCGCGCCGCCCCTCATGCGCCGGCCGCATCGGTGTGACGCCACAGCTCGGTGATCGAGAGCCCCAGCTCGTTGAGCATGCGGCGAAAGAGGGGCAGGGAGAGGCCCAGTACATTGGTTGGATCACCTTCGATACCCTCGACGAACGGGGCGGCCAGTCCGTCGATGCTGAACGCCCCGGCCAGCGCCAGCGGCTCGCCACTGGCCACGTAGGCATCCACCTCCGCCCGGCTCGGCTCGCCAAAACGCACCAAGGTGGTGGCCAGGCGGGAGAGGCGCACGCCGCTCCGCGTGTCGATAAGGCAGTGCCCGGTGTGCAACCGGGCATGGCTCCCCGAAAGCCGGCGCCACATGTCCACCGCCTCTTCTGCCGACGCGGGCTTGCCGAGCGCCACCCCGTCAAGATCGAGCATCGAATCGCACCCGAGCACCAAGCTCTCGGGGAACCCGGGCGCCACGGCGGAGGCCTTGCGCTCCGCGAGGACGACGACGGCGCGCGCCGTGGTCATGGTGCCCACGTCCTCGCGCACCCCGCTGACGGCCACCTGGGGGTCGAACCCGGCGGCGCGCAGGACGCGCCGGCGCGCCGTCGATGCCGAGGCCAAGACGAGTTGCGGAGCCATTGCCGCAGTACTACCACTGCGGTATCGGCCACCGCCCGGGTCTGGGAGAATGGGCGGGGAGGTGTTCGCCATCGGCGTCGCATCGGTAGCTGAAGCGCTTTCGATCTCGGTCCAGGCCGGGGTACCCGTCCTTCTGTGGGGCAGCCCGGGCACCGGCAAGACATCGGTCGTGCGCGCCCTCGGGGAGCGGCTGGGTTGGCCGACCGAGATCGTGATCGGCTCCATCCGCGAGCCGGCCGACTTCGCCGGCCTCCCGGTGGTCATCGACGGAGCGGTCCAGATGGCCCCCCCGCTGTGGGCACGACGGCTGGCGGCCGCCGGACACGGGCTTCTCTTCCTCGACGAGCTGACGACGGCCCCACCCGCGGTGCAGGCCGCCATGCTCCGCGTCGTGCTCGAGAGAGTTGTCGGCGACCTCACGCTCCCGGCCGCGGTCCGCGTGGTGGCCGCGGCCAACCCGCCCGAGGAGGCAGCGGACGGATGGCAGCTTTCGGCGCCGCTGGCCAACCGGCTGGTGCACCTGGACTGGCCGGTCGACGCCCAGTCCGTTTCCCAGGGGATCGCCATGGGCTTTCCCGCACCCCCTCGCTTCGATGACCGGGTACCCGACGCGGCGCAGACGCTCGCCGCGCGCGCCCTCGTCGGCGCGTTCTTAGAGGTGCGGCCCGCGCTGGTGCTCGCCGTCCCCACCGTGGCCGAACACGCGGGGCGCGCCTGGCCGAGCCCGCGCAGCTGGGAGTCGGTTGCCCGCCTCCTGGCCGCCTGCGACGCGACGGGAGCCTCGGACGATGCCCGGGCCCTCCTGGTGCTCGGGACAGTGGGCGAGGGCGCCGGGATCGAATTGCTCTCCTGGCTGGTGCACATGGACCTGCCCAATCCCGAAGAAGTGCTGGCCGACCCCGACGGCTTCGAACTGCCGGAGCGGAGCGACCGCGCCTTCGCCGTGCTCACCGCGGTGGCCTCGGTCGCCATCGCGCACGGAGATGCCGCATCGTGGTCCGCCGCCTGGCGCGTGGTCGCCCGGGTGGCCGATAAGGCTCCCGACGTCGCCGCACTGGCGGCCCGGAACCTCGCCGGCGCTCGCCCACCGGGTGCCGAATTGCCCGCCGGGCTGTTGCACATCGCCCCCGTGTTGCGCACGGCCGGGCTGATGGGCCGGGAGGGTCAAGGTGATCCTCCGCCCGCTTGAAGCGCTCGGGGCGGAGCCGCGGCGGAAGTGGGCGGCGGCGCGCGTCTGGGCCGCCCATCAGTCCCCCTACATGGCGAGCGCCCTCCTGGCTCTGGACCCGGTGGTGGTCGACCAGTCCGGGGACCCCGTGGCGGGCCGGCTGGACCTGCGCGCCTTTCCGGTTGATCCGGCGTGGCACGTCTACCTGGACCCCGAGGCGGTGGCGGCGACCGACGTCGCGCTGATCGGCTTCTGGCTCGTCCACCAGGTGAGCCATCTGCTGCGGCACCATGCCGACCGGTGTCCCCTGGGCGCGCCGGATGCGACCTCGACCGCGGGCCGCGCCCCGAGCGCGGAGGAACAGGTCTGGAACATGGCAGCCGATGCCGAGATCAACGATGACCTGGTCGCGGGCAGCGCGGTCGTCCCCGAGCATGCCGTGACCCCCGCCGCACTCGGGCTGGCCGACTCCCTGACGGCCGAGGACTATTGGGACGCCCTGGGGGGCAGGGAAAACGCGCCGACGCCCCCGCACCGGCCGGCCGCCGCGAGCGGGCACGACTGTGGCAGCGGCTGCGACGGCCGGCGGCGCTCGTGGGACAGCGGGAAGCCCGGCCTCGGCACGCTGGGCCACACCCTGATCGAGCGTGACGTCGCCCGGCGCATAGAGGAGCATCGGCGCCGGTACGGGAACGTCCCGGCCGGCTGGCAGCGCTGGGCGTCGGAGATACTCGAGCCGGTGATCAGCTGGCAGCGGCTGCTGGCTTCTGCCGTGCGCCGCGGGGTGGCCGATGTCGCCGGGCGGGTGGACTTCACCTACCGCAAGCCATCGCGGCGTTCCTCGGTCTCGGGCGGTGTCATCCTCCCCAGCCTGCGCCAGCCACTCCCCAAAGTGGCCATGGTGCTCGACACCTCGGGCAGTATGGACGACCACCTGCTGGAGCAATCGCTGGCCGAGGTGCAAGGGGTGCTCAAGAGCATGGGGGTCGGCCGTCGACATCTCCGGATCATCTGCTGCGACGCCAAGGCGTTCGACGCACAAAAGGTCATGGCGGCGAGCGACGTCACGCTCCTCGGTGGCGGGGGGACCGACATGGGCGCCGGTCTGTCCAAGGCGGCAGCGCTGCGCCCGCGGCCGGACCTCGTGATCGTGCTCACCGACGGTCACACCCCGTGGCCGGGCGCGGCGCCCCCGCGGATCCGGGTCATCGTGGGCCTGATGGATCCGAGCGGGTCGGTCCCCGCCTGGGCCCGGGCGATCGACATCCGTCCGGGGCGGGCGGCATGAGATCCTTGCGGATCGTGCCGACACGACGGAGGTCACCGGGACACTGATGCAGACCCGTATCGATGCGTCCGAACCCGATGACGGCGGGCCCGAAGATCTCGGTCATTGGCTGACGGCCGGCTTCGCGGCCGAAGAGGCCGAGATCTGGCGGCGCTGGCGGTTCTCCATCGCCCAAGCCCGGTCGTGGAAGTCGGCGGGCGTCGACGATGGTCTCCAGGCCGCCCAGTGGTCCACCGCCGCCGTGGCGCCGGACACGGTGACGGCCTGGCGGGCGGCGGGAATCGACGCGGTCGAGGCGGTCCGTTGGCACGAGTTCGGGTACGGGTTAGAGCTGGCCCGCTCCGAGAGGCAGCAAGGCCGCGGTCCCGACCAGACCTTCGCCCTCTCGCATCCGCAGACGGCGGTGACGAGAAACATCGGCAGGTCGTCGGGAGGGCTGGTGCTTGCCTCAGGCGGGCGGGCGACGGGCATGCGACGCTTCCTCGAGTCGGGCGTCGACCACATGATCATGCGCTCGTACCTCCAATGTCAGTGGACCGACGAGAGCGCACTGGCATGGGCCACCCATGGGATCGATGCCGGGGGTGCCTACACCTGGCACGAGCTCGGCCTGACACCGAGCGAGGCGGGACGCCTCGTCCTGCAGGGAAGGTCGGCCGGGGAAGTCGTCGGCGAGTGGTGGGGCGCCGGGATCCCTTTTGGCGAGTTCGCCGACTGGCTCGGCGCGGGCCTGAGCGCCGCCGAGGCGGCGGAGCAGAGAGCCCGGGGGATCACAGCCGAACATGCCGCCGCACTGCGGGCGTTGCGCCAGGAGGAGCCGGAGGCGGCTCGGCCGGGCCGGCAGCCGGCGGCGAGCCGTCGCCTGGGACCGCCGGTGACAGAACGCAGAGGCCCACCGCCGGCCGACGAACAGGGGGCACGGGCACAGATCTGCGCCGCCTTCAGCGCCATGCTGACACCTGACGAAGCGGGCGTCACCATCCCGAGCGTCGACGGCGGCGACAACCTCGGCGACTGCCTCGCGGAGGCGGCCCTACGGCACGGGGTGATGGCGGCCGGCACGTCGGCCACGGTGCACGCCGACCTGGTCCAGTTCATCAACGCGCGCGAGGCCTGGGTCACCTACTCGGTTACGATCGCCGGTCGGCATAGCATGCAGCTAGGAGATCGAGCCGGGCGGGCAGTCCTCGCCGGAGACGAGTGGAAGGTGACGAGGGACACATTCTGCCAGTTCATGCAGATCGCCGGCGTCCAGTGCCCACCCCGCAACGCGTGACGGTGTCGTGACGCCCCCTGAGAACGCGGACGACGCGGGGGCGACTTCCCAGCGGTTCGGGCGCCGGCAGCTGTTGGAAGCGGCAGCCCTCGGGGTGGGAGGCGTCGTCCTGGGATCGTCGGGAGCCGGAGCCTCGACGACGAAGGGATCCCGGCGAGTGGCCCGCATTCGGTACCCGACGTTGACCTCGGCCGCCGTGCGCCAGCCTGGTTCGCTCCCCGATCCCCGGCGACCGGCCGGTGCCGACCTGGTTCCCGAGATCGAGCAGATCGTCGTGGTGATGATGGAGAACCACTCCTTCGACAACATGCTCGGCATGCTGGGCCGGGGTGACGGCTTCCCCCTCGACGCCCAGGGCAGGCCCACGGCCGCCTGCCCGGACGGACATGGGCACCTGGTGCATGCCTTCCACATGCCGAGCGACTGCCAGACCGACGGTGTCGGGAACGACTGGAACACCGGCCATCGCTCCTATGACAACGGGACGAACCAGGGCTTCGTGGAAGCGTCGACCGGAGAGACCATGGGGTATTTCCTCGACTCCGACATGCCTTTCACCTGGGGCCTGGCCCGTACCTTCCCCATCGCAGACCGCTGGTTCTGCTCGCTGCTCGGCCAGACCGATCCCAACCGGCGCTACTTGTTCTCGGGCACGTCGCTCGGCTTGGTGAGCGACAACTTCCCTCTCGCCCTCCCTCCCAACGGCACCATCTTCGATACCTTCAACAAGTACGGCATCTCGTGGCGGGACTACTACTCGGACCTCCCGAGCCTGGGCGTGTACCTGCCCCTCCTCGGCGAGCGCGCGATCAACGAGAACATCGTGAAAATCGACCAGTTCTTCATCGACGCCGCCGCCGGCTCGCTCCCCCAGTTCACCCTGCTCGAGCCCAACTACTCCATCTCGTCAGAGGAGAATCCCCAGGACGTACAGTACGGGGACCAGTTCATGTCGGACGTGGTCAACGCCGTCATGCGGGGCCCCCAGTGGCCCAAGACGCTGATGATCTGGACCTATGACGAGTGGGGCGGCTGGTACGACCACGTGCCGCCCCCGGCGGCCGTGCCGCCCGACGATGTGCCACCGGACCTCCCGCCCGGCAGCCTCCCCGGCGCGTTCGACCGCTACGGGTTCCGCGTGCCGGCCGGGGTCATCTCGCCCTATGCCAAGACGGACTTCGTCTCCCACACCGTCTATGACCACACGTCCATATTGAAGACGGTGGAGACCAAGTGGAACCTGCCGGCACTCACCCGGCGTGACGCCAACGCCCAGCACGTGCTGGACATGGTCGACTTCACGGCGAAGCCGCACTTCCTGCACGCGCCGACGCTGCCCGATCCGGCCAACCCGGTCAGCTCGTACACGTGCCTGACCACCGGGCCGGGGCAGATCCCCCCGCCGAGTGCGGTGACGCCGGCGTGACGCCTCGCCGCACCCCACTGCGCGTGGTGGCCGGGGCGCCGCTGCTGGCCGCGGTGCTCGTGCTGGCCGTTGCTCCCCGCGCCGACGCGGTCGTCGCGGCCACCAAGGCCTCGCGCGCCGTGTCTGCCGTGGCGTGCAGTCCCTCGACGCTCTCGGCCACACTGGTGCTCTCGCCTGTGGGCAGCGCCTCCACCGCGGTGGCGGGGGCGGTCGTGTTTGCCAACGGATCGGGACGCGCCTGCACGCTCCGCGGGGTGCCCAAGGTCAGCGTGGTCAGCCCGAGCGGGCAGGCGCTCGGGGTCTATCAGGAATCGAGTGTGCCCCACACCGCGCGCCCGGTCACGTTGGCGCGCTCCTCTTCCACCGCGCCGCGGCCGGACGCCGCCGTGAGCATCACCTGGTCCGCCTGGTCGTGTGCCCGGGGATCATTCGCCCTCGACATCCACTTCGCAGGCTGGAGGGGTCCCATGACCGTGCCATGGGTACCCACCGCCGGCGCCGCGGCGCCGGCAACGTGCAGCGGCAGCCACGAGACGATCTTCGTGGGTCCGGTGGCCCGCTCCGCCCCACCCTCATAGGGGGTGCGTAGCATCGTCGCATGCGCCGTACGGCTGACCGGTGTATGGCGAAGCTCGCCCGCCTGCTGGTACGCATCTTCTTCCGGAGCGTGGAGCTCGAGGGCGGCGACAACCTGCCCGGTAAAGGTCCCCTCGTCGTGGCGGCCAACCACACGAACGAGCTGGTCGACGGGCTCCTCCTCATGGCTGCCCTCGGTCGCTATCCCCGATTTCTGGGCAAGTCGACGCTCTTTCGGATCCCGCCCCTGTGGCCCTTCTTGAAATTCGCCGGCGTCATCCCCGTCTTCCGGGCCAGTGACGGCGCCACCGGTGAGCGCAACGCGTCGGCCTTCGCCACCTGCCGGGAGATCCTCGCCCGCGGCGAGGTGGTGGCACTTTTCCCTGAAGGGATCAGCCACGACGAACTGTCACTGCAACCGCTCCGGACGGGTGCCGCCCGCATCGCGCTCGACGCCGCCTTCGAAGGTGACGTCGGGGACGTGCAGACGCTGCCCGTAGGCCTGACCTACGACGCCAAGGCCCGCTTCCGATCGCGGGCACTCGTGCACGTCGGGAAGCCTGCCGCCGTCGCCGTGTGGCGAGCGACCTATCAGTCTGACAGCCACAGGCCGTGCGCCAGTTCACCGTGGACCTCGCCGAACGCCTGTCCGCGGTGAGCCCCTCTTATGCATCGTGGCAGCAGGCCGAGCAGGTGTCCCGGGTAGCCGAAGTGGTGGTGCGCCCGGCACACGGAGCGGGGCCGCGAGAGACCACCCTGGCCGACCAGGTGGAAGTGGCCGGCCGACTCGCCCGTGTCGAGCAGGACGATCCGGGCGACACGCGCTTGCGCGACGTGCTCGCGGCGTATGCCGTCTACACGCGGGACCTCGACCTGTTGGGGCTGCGCGATGCGCAGGTGTCGGCCCGGTACTCCCGGGCCGGATTGCGCGGATCGTTGGCGTGGTCGATGGTCAAGGTGCTGGCGGCCCTTCCGTTCGCCGCCATCGGTGCCGCGGTGCACGTGATCCCGTTCGAGATCATCAAGCAACTGGCCAAGTTGCCCCGCAATGAAGGCATCAAGGCCACGGTCAAGCTCCTCGGTTGCTTCGCTTCGTTCACCGTCGTCTATGCAGCCCTGGGGTTCTTCGTCGGCCGCGCCTACGGTGCCCCGCCCGGTCTGGCCGCCTCCGTCGCGGCGCCGTGGTGCGGGTACGTGGCCGTACGGCTGGCCGAACGGGTCAAACGGATCGGCGGCGTGCTGGCCGGATATCGGATCGTCCGGGAGCAGCGAGGCGCCCTCGAGGCTGTGCTGGCACACCGGGCGGCGGTGGTCGACAGCGCCCGGGCCGCACTGGGCACAGCGTGAAGCGGGCAACGCTGCACTACGGCGCGCATCATGCGCAGGTCGCTGAGCTCTGGCGCCCCGAGGGCGTGCCGGGCCCCCTGCCGGTCGTCGTCGTCATCCATGGAGGCTTCTGGCGGCAGATCTATACGAAGCGCCTGATGCACCGGCTCTGCGGCGCCGTCGTGGCACACGGCTGGGTGGCCTACAACATCGAATACCGCAGGGTCGGAAACTTGGGCAGTGGCGGGTGGCCCGAGACGTTCGACGACGTTTCCGCTGCCATCGACGCCCTGGCCGGAGTGGAAGGCATCGACCGCCGGCGGGTGGTGACCTGCGGACACTCTGCCGGCGGCCACCTCGCGCTGTGGGCCGCGACGGCACGGGCGACCGGGCCGCCGGCCTCGGATGGCCGTGACCCGGTGCGGGTGTGTGCTGCCTTCTCCCTGGCCGGCGTGGTGGACCTCGTGGCGGCGGCCCAGCTCCATGTGGGCGCCGGTGCGGTGACGGCGCTCATGGGCGGCAGCCCGGAGGAATACCCCGCGCGCTACGCCATGGGCTCCCCGGCGTCGTTGTTGCCCATCGGCGTTCCCCAGTTCCTGGTGCACGGGCTCGACGACACGACGGTGCCGCCGTCGCTCAGCGCGGACTATGCCGCGCGGGCACACGCACGGGGGGACGCGGCCGAGTACGTGCCGTTGCCCGGTGCGGGGCACATGGACATGATCGATCCGCGCGGCGCCGCCTGGCGCGAGGTGCGGGCCCGCTTGGACCGCCTGTCGGCGCCTTCGTGCCCCTGAGCGGTTGGGCGCGGGCAAACGGGCTACGCGTGGGCGCGGCAGTCCCCCGCCCGGAACTCGCTCACGCGGCCGCCCACGATGGCCACCTCGCCGAGCGGGTGGTCATCGACACCCCACAGCGTGTAGACGCCCTCGGAGAGCTCGGGATAGACACCGGCGATGAATTCGCGATCGACCGCCCGCCGGCGCCGGATCATCGTGTGCATGTGGTGCGAGCGCGGGGCTCCGACCGGCGTCAGATCAATCTCGCACCCAAGGCACTCTTCTTCCGCATAGAGGATGAGGGCGCCGATGCTCCCGCCTATGTCGAGCACGAGCGCTTCCGCGGGGCCGACCGTCGGACCCTCGTCGACGAACGGCAGCTCGACGGGAGTACCACCGTGATGATGGGCGTGAGGATGCTGGTGGAGTTCCATGGCGCGACCGGTCGGATCAGAGCTCGGGATCGGGGTTGTACGACGGGGTGGCCGGAGGGTTCGAGAAGCCGCCGTGGGGATCGGCCAGATACGGGAAGCTCGCCTGGTAGGCGCGCGGGCTGGCCGTGACGCCCTGGCTGACGAGCGCCACGGCGGCGTCGGGGGTGAACGACGGGTCCGTCAAGGGGATGGTGGCCCCGGCCACGGCCTTCAGGGCGATGGTGACCACGTCGTCGGTGGGCCGCCGGCCGTTGGGGAAACCGGCCAGGTCGTCCCCGAGCAGGCCGAGGTTGCTCGTGCCCGCCTGCGTGCCGTCGCTCGAGGTGGGGGCGATGCCCATGTTGAGGCGCAGCATCTCGGCCACCACCTTGCCGCCCTGATAGGTCCCCACGCCGAAGGCGGGGCCGATGACGCTTCCGGGGATCCCGGTGGCGAAAATGGCCACCAGGTCCGCGCGCGCCTTGGAGTACGCCGCCAGGTTCGGAAAGGCACCCGGGTACAGGGCAGGCAGGAGCCCCTGCAGCTCCGGATGCTCCACCGCCCCCGCGAACTGGCTGTCGTTGACCGGCGCCTGGCTGTTGAAGTAGTCCTTGGAGGCCATGGGGACGACGACCTCGTTCACCAACGGGCTGCCCAGGCGCGAGACCTGATCGTAGGGACCCGTGGGGGTGGTGATCCCGGTCGTCGGGTCGAACATGCGCACCGTCTGGCGCCGGGCCGTGGTGAACACACCGATCACCGCATTCGGGTCATTGGCGCCCATGGTCAGAGCTGCCCCATCCGGCGTCAGCGAGCTGATGGGTATCTGCAGCGCGATGCAGTGCACGTTCTTGGCGGCCAGGGAGTTGATGCCGGGCGCGTTGGAGCCGGGGATCAGCTGGTCGCTCGAAATAGGCCGCAGGTCCGCGAGGTCGAAGATGGACCCGAGGTCCACGAAGAAGCCGTCCGCCCGCTGACCGGCGAAGACGATGAGACCATCGGACATCCGATAGATGGCCGGAGCGGACAGCCCAGCGTAGTTGGGCGTGGAACGGATCCCCACGTTGCAGGGAGGGCACGCGAAGGCGCCGCTGCTCCCGGCCGGGGGGCTGATGGGGGTCGACGTGCTCGCCCCCATCGTCGGATCGGTGTCGATCCTGGTGACCGTGTACGTCTGCCGGCGGTTCCAGGAAGAGCTGTAGCCGCCGCTGGACGAATAGGTGATCGGCCCGGTGTTGTAGAGAAACGTGTTCGCATCGAGGATCGTCGTGGTGAACTGGAATTGGTACGTGATCGAGGGGATTCCGGTCCCGGTGTTGTCGATGTTGATCTCGTAGAGCACGTCGTCGCCGACCGCGGCCGCCGAACCCACCACCGTCTTGGCGCCGAACTCGAAGAAGTTCGGACCACCGTCAGGATCTTGCAGCGGCACGTAGTTGGCCAAGATCGTCACCGTGTCGGGTGCGTCCGGGCTGACGAATGCGTAGAGATCCGTGCTGTCCGCAGCCGGGTCCTTGGCAATAGCGGGGGCTTCCTTGTGCGACGACATGATGCGTTCACCTCATGGAGAGTAGGGACAAGATGGTGGAGCGGACGGCGTCAGCGGGTTGCTTTGAGCAGCTCCTGGGCCAGGGACTGGTTGGTGTAGCTGACGTGCTTGGTGCCGACGTAGAGCGAGATCTGCCCTGACTTGGCGTCGACCACATGCGCCACGACGCCCGAGCCCTCGAGGAGGGGTGCGTCCGGGGTCGTCCCCGACGGCTTCACCGGCGTGTCCGCGCCGCTGGGGCCCGTCAGGAGTCCGAGGCCGCCTGCGGCGGCGACGCCGGTGGCGGCCGCCCCGATGGAGGCGTTCCGGAGAAAGATGCGCCGGCTGATGTTAGGCATGGTGTGCTCCTTGTCGTTGCGGTTGGAGGGAGTCGATCAGGATCATCGAGGTCATCAATAGAAGGCCAGACCCACGACCGGACTGTGGAGGCTGATACCCCCCGATGAGCCGCAGAACGAGGAATCCCCATAGGTGAAGATGCCGCCGTCCGCCGCGGCCAGCGTGTAGCCGTTGCCCGTGAAGGTCCCCGCCACTCCCACGACGGGGCGGTTGAGGTGCACGCCGCCCGCTGAGCCGTAGAAGGCGGAGGCGCCGAAGGTGAAGACGCCGCCGTCACTGGCGGCGAGCACGTAGCCGTTGCCGTTGCGTGCCGGCGCGATGCCGACGATGGGCGCGTTGAGCCTGGTGCCACCGAGGGAGCCGTAGAACGATGCGTCACCGAAGGCGAAGATGCCCCCGTCGGAAGCCACGAGCCAGTAGCCCCGGCCGTCCTTGGTGGCCGCGATGCCCACGATCGGCTTGTTGATCGGAGTGGCACCGAGCGATCCGTAGAAGGCGGCGTCGCCATAGCTGAAGACGCCGCCGTCGGCGGCGACCAACCAGTAGCCCTGCCCATCGGGCGTCGGCGCCATGCCCACGATCGGCGAGTGGAGGCGGATGGCGCCGGCAGAACCCTCGAACGGTGCATCGCCGAAGCTGAACACCCCGCCGTCGGAAGCGACGAGCCAGTAGCCCCGGCCGTCGACGCTGGGGGCCATGCCGACGATCGGCTGGTTCAGCTTCGTCCCACCGAGGGACCCGTAGAAGTTGGCGGCGCCATAGGTGAAGACGCCGCCGTCGGCGGCCACCTCCCAATAGCCCTCACCGTCCGCGCCGGCGCACCCGAGGCGCGCGTTGGCGTGCGATTTCGCGTTGGCCGACGACGCCCCCGTGCCCGGCGCCGAGAGCGCCTGCAGGCCGACCGTCCCCACGGACACCGCCATGGCCGCGGCGGCCAACGTTACCCCGTGCCGTGATCGCTTCGTCGCTCCAGACTTTCGCGCCTTCATTGGACTCCCTCGCCGGTAGCTTCAACGTGCGGATGACTCGGCTGGTATTCGGCGCGCGCCGGCGCGCGGATGAGGGAAATCCCAATTGTTGGATTGTTACGGAACCGCAATGGCCCCGCGCCGCGTTCTTTTCGGGCGGTGGACGCTCAGCGCCGGCGGCGGCGCCTCAGCAGGAGGACCACCACCAGTACGCCGGCGAGGGGTGCCAGACGCTTCAGCACTGACGGGCCGGCGGCGCCGAGCAGATCGACCGGCTCCGCGGGCGCCGAGTGGATCGGCCGCGCCCCCGAAGGCGCCGGACGCTCCTGCCCTTCGGATTCCCCGTCGTTCCCATCCGCCGACGAGGCGTGTGCCACGAGGTCCGCCTCGAGCCTCTCGGCGAACTCCCCGAGGAGCTTGGTGCTGATGTCGCCCATGATGCTGCGCCCGAACTGCGCCACCTTCCCGGTGATCGCCAGATCGGTGACGATGGTCACCGACGTGCCTCCATCATCGGGCGTGGCCGTGGCGGTGACCGTCGCCGACGCGTTGCCCTGGCCCCGGGTGTCCCGCCCTTCGGCCCGGAGCACGGCCCGGTGCGCGGCGTCATCCTTCTCCGCGAACCATGCGGCACCCTTGTACTGGGCGGTGATCGGGCCCACCTTCACCTTGACGACTCCCCGGTACTCCTGGCCGTCGATCTCTTCGAGCTCAGCGCCGGGCATGCACGGAGCCACCCGCTCGAGGTCGGTGAGCACCGCCCACGCCTCTCCGATCGGCACCGAGACCCGGAATTGGTTCTTCAGCTCCATGTGGTGAGATCCTCCTCGCTGTCGATGTCGGCCGGCTGCCCGACGCACGCTACTTCGCCGACCAGGTCCGGACGCCCGGCCATGAGGACGCGGGCGCCTTCATCGCCTTCTTCGGGGAGTAACGGCCACACGGCACGGGCAAGGCGCACCGGCGGGCGGCGCTGGCCCGCGAAAGTGGCAACCGCAATCGGGCTATCGGTGGCCGCCACGGCCGCCCAGGCCGAAGAGGGGACGAGGGGCTGATCGCCCAGCCCCACCACGACGGCGTCGTGCTGACGCCCGCGCGCCCAGGTGACCGCCGCCTGCAGCGAGGAGGCTTGTCCGCTGGCCCAGCGGTCGTTCGCGATCACGGTGACCGTGGGCGGGATCACGTCGCGCAAGTCGACCGAGCCGACGACGACCGCCACCTCGTCGAGACCGGCACCGGACGCGGCCGCCAGGGCCCACGCGACGAGCGGCCGACCGCGGAAAGGGGCGAGCAATTTGTGCCCGGGCCCCTCGAAGCGCGTCCCGCCCCCTGCGGCCAAGACCACGGCGCCCGTGCTCACCGGGTGGCGCAGGAGGAGTAGGGCCGTTGCGGTGCGGCTCGCCTCACAAGCCGAAAGGTACCCCGACCGGTCGACCCGAAGGGGCCCGGTGGATCGGTCCGGATGCATCGCGCAAGGGGAGCACGGTGGCCCTCCCGGAACGGACGGCGATGATCTCGGCGCAGATGGCCACCGCCGTCTGCTCGGGCGTGCGCGCCCCGATGTCCAATCCGATGGGAGCCATAAGGCGCGCCAACTCCCCTTCGGAAACGCCTGCCTCGCGCAGGCGTTGGGCCCTGTCCTCCTTCGTCCGTCGCGAACCCATCGCTCCGATGTAGCCGACCTGCGTGGCCAGAGCTCCGACTATCGCGGGCACGTCGAACTTGGCGTCATGGGTCAGCACACAGACGGCGTCGCCCGGGCCCAGGCGCGCGCCGGCGCGGGCCAGGTACCGATCCGGCCAGTCCACCACCACTTCGTCGGCGTCGGGAAAGCGCGCCCGGGTGGCGAACACGGGGCGGGCATCGCACACCGTCACCCGGTAGCCCAAGACCTTGGCCACCCGCACGAGGGCTTTGGTGAAATCGACCGCCCCGAAGATGACCATGCGCGGCGGCGGGTTGAAGGCCTCGATGAAGACCGTCACCGAGGTGCCGCGGGCCTGACCCTGCCACCCGTAGTGACGATCGGCCGTCACGCCCGACTCGAGAGCATCCCGCAAGTCGTCGATCACCGCCCGGTCGAGTTCGGGCCCTCCGAGAGTGCCGAGAGCGCCCTGCCCGTGACGCAGCAACACCTTTGCTCCCAGCGAAGGGACGGCTCCGGGGGGAGCGGCGTCCCCACCGGCATCGCCGGACACCTCGATCACCGTGGCCAGAGCGACCGGCTCGTCGGCCCTGAGGCAGTCGCGCAGGACGGCGAAGAGCTCGCTCACCAGTCCAGAGGCTCGACGAACACCTTGATGGTGCCACCGCAGGTCAGACCGACGGCGAAAGCTTCCTCGTCCGAGTAGCCAAAGGTGCAGAGCCGGGGCCTGCTCTCGGTGAGCACCTCGAGTGCCTCCGCCACCACTGCGCCCTCCACACATCCCCCGGAAACCGAGCCGGCAACTTCTCCTTCGTCGTTGACCGCCATGGTCGCCCCCGCTTCGCGCGGCCCGGACCCGATCACACCCACCACCCGGGCGAGCGCGACCCGATGGCCCGATTGCTGCCACCTGTCGATGTCGGCCAGGACGCCCCTCATGGAGTTCCCACCTCTGTGGTGTCGCTCATTCCCCGCATTGTACAGACGAGGTCAGGAACCCCCTCCCCTCATTGGGCGATGACGTGCACCAGCGCTTCGAGGGAGGCGGCGGAATGGCCTTCGACGAACTGGTCGACATGGGGAAGCGCGGCCGCCATGCCCCGCGCCAACGGTTGATACCCCTCGGACGCCTTGAGCGGGTTGACCCAGACCGTCCGATACGCCGCCCGGTGCAACCGGGCCATCTCCTCGGCCAGGCGCGCCGGATCGCCCCGGTCCCAGCCATCGGAGAGGACCACCACGACGGCACCACGGGCCATCCCCGGCATGCCGAAGCGATCGTTGAAGGTGCCGATGCCTTCACCCAGCCGGGTGCCGCCCGACCAGTCGAGCACCTCGGCCGCCGCACTGGCCAGGGCTGCGTCGGGATCGCGGGAGGACAGCTGGCGGGTGAGGCGGGTGAGCCGGGTCCCGACCGCGAACGCCTCGACGCGCCCGTGGCCCACCACGGCGACATGGAGAAAGCGCAAGAGCATGCGGCTATAGGGCTCCATGGAGCCGCTCACGTCGCACAAGAGCACGATCCTCCGGGGCCGAGACTTCGGTTCCCGGCGCACCAACCGGACGACCTCGCCACCGGTGCGCAGGGACCGACGCACGGTGGACCGGGCGTCATGACGTCCGTGATCCCTCGTCGAGCGACGCATGCGTCGCGACCGGCGCAGCGCGCGCAAACGAACGTCGCGCAGGAGGCGCGCGATCTCGTCGAGCTCCTGCGGCGTGCAGGAGGCGAAGTCCTTGTACCGCAGCCGCTCTTGGGCGCTGTAGCTCACCCGCGTGACCGGCGGGGCTGGCGCGTCCGTCGGCACCGCGGGGCCGACACCAAGGCCATCGAGCTCCTCGTTTCGCGACAACTCGGCCGTCTCGACGGGGAGCTCGGGCCACGGAGTCCGACCCCACCAGAAGGCGTCGAACGTACGGTCATAGATCCCGGCGTCCTCGTGCCGGTGGACCAGGACCGTCCTTCCGGCCCAGTACACGGGGTCCCGCCGGTCGATCCCGAGAGCCTCCACGGCACGGAGGTAGTGCACCACGCTGTCCACCGGGACGATCAGCCCGGCGCCGCGGAGTGCACGGGCGAAAGCCACCAGGAGTCGCGTGCTCGACTCCGCTCCTTCAGCCACGCAGACCGGCGTCCCCGACCAGCGCACCCAAGTCCGAGCCGAGCACGCGCTCGACGTCCTCGCGGTATTTGAGGACGCTGCCGAGGGTACGCGCGACGATCGTCTCGTCCAGGGTGCTGCTGCCGAGCGCGGCCAGGGCATGGGCCCAGTCGATGGTCTCCGCCACCCCAGGCGCCTTGTAGAGGCCCATACCCCTTATGGCCTGCACCGCAGCGGTGACCTGTCGGGCCAGCCGCTCCCCGACCTCGGGCGCCTTCAGGCGCACGATGGCCACCTCCCTCTCGAAATCCGGGTGTTCGACCCAGTGGTAGAGGCATCGCCGCTTGAGGGCGTCGTGCACGTCACGCGTGCGATTCGATGTCAGCACCACCAGCGGTGGCTCGGCGGCGCGGAAAGTCCCGAGTTCGGGCACCGTGACCGAGTAGTCCGCCAGGATCTCCAAGAGGAAGGCCTCGAACTCGTCGTCCGCCCGGTCCACCTCGTCAATGATCAGGACAGGAGGGGCGACGATCCCCGAGGAGTCGGCTATGGCGCGCAGGAGTGGCCGACGGACCAGGAACCTCTCCGAGAACAGCTCGTCCTCCGCGGCGCGCAGGCCGCCCGATCCGTCACGGCCCCCCTGGCCGAGCTCGGCCGCTCGTAGGTGCAGCAACTGGCGGGAGAAGTCCCACTCGTAGACGGCCTGGCTGACGTCGATTCCCTCATAGCACTGCAGCCGGACCAGCTCCCCGCCCGTCCATCGGGACAGCGCGTTGGCCACTTCGGTCTTGCCCCCGCCCGGCTCGCCCTCGAGAAAAAGCGGGCGCTGCAGCACCATGGCCAGGAACACCGCAGTGGCGAGGCCCTCGTCGGCCAGGTACCCGTGGGCCTCGAGCGCCCGACGCACATCTTCGGGAGCGGCCGGCTGCGCCTTCTGGGGATCAGAGGTTGACGCTTTCGGCCCCACGCTCGAGCTCCTCCTCCGACGCCCCTTCCTTGGGGAAGGCCGCCATCTCAGTCCGTGGCTCACGCCACGGATCGGGCAACGTGCCGATCCGCGCATCGGAAATGGCGCGCCAAACCCGCTCCGGAGTGCACGGCATGTCGATATGACGCACGCCGAGATGACTCAGTGCATCGACGACGGCATTTTGCACGGCAGGAGTCGAGCCCACCGTGGCGGACTCGCCGATTCCCTTGGCCCCGAGGTCGTTCACCGGCGACGGCGTCTCGGTGTGCGCGGTCGTGAAGGAGGGCAGCTCCGCTGCGCTGGGCATGGCGTACTCCGCCAGCGTGGATGTGATCGGGTTGCCGTCGGCATCGTAGAGGAACTGCTCCCACAGCGCCTGTGCGATGCCCGAAGCCAGCCCACCATGCACCTGGCCGTCAACGAGGAGCGGATTGACGATCACGCCGCAGTCGTCCACGGCAAAGTGCTGGACCGGCACCACCCGACCGGTCTCGCTGTCGACCTCGACGACCGCGACATGGGCGCCGAACGGGAACGTCGAGCCGGCCCGCTCCGTGTCGTGTTGCACCTGGAGCGGCGCTCCCCGCTCCGACGCGGTGCGCGCGACCTGCGCCCAGGTGATCGCCTTGCTCGGGACGCCGGCCACGCCCACGCTGCCGTCGCCGGTCACCACGATGTCCTCGGGGGCGGCCTCGAGAATGTCCGCCACGAGCTCCTTGGCCCGCTCGACCACCAGCTTGGAGGTCTGCAACACGGCGGTCCCCCCGAGTTGTACGGAGCGCGAGCCTCCCGTCCCGCCGCCCCGCGCCACGCGTGCGGTATCGGACTGCACATAGCGGATCTGCTCGATGGGCACCCCGAACTGATCGGCCGCGATCTGGGCGAACGCAGTCGCATGACCCTGGCCGTGCGCCGAAGTGCCCGCCTTGACCGTGATCATCCCGTCGTCGTGCACCTCGACTTCGGCGAACTCCTCGCCTCCGCCGGTGACCTCGACATAGCAGGCCAGGCCGATCCCGAGCAGCATGCGGTCACCACGCGCGCGTCGCTGGGCCTGCTCGTCGCGCAGCCCCTTGTAGTCGGAGATGCGCAAGGCCTCGTCGAGTGCAACCTCGTAGTCGCCACTGTCATATTCGGCGCCCATGACCGTGGTCAGCGGGAACTCCTCGGGTTGGATGAAGTTCTTGCGCCGCAGCTCGACGGGGTCCATGTCCAATTCGTCAGCGGCCATGTCTACGATGCGCTCGAGGAACGCGGCGGCCTCAGGACGCCCCGCACCGCGGTAGGCACCCATGGGTGTGGTGTTCGTGACCACGATCCCCACGTCGAATGCGATCTCGGGAATGTGATAAACGCCCTGCGCCATGATTTTGGTCTGGCCCAGGACGAGGATGCCGCCGAAGCCCGCGTACGCGCCCGCGTCGCCGACCATACGGCAGCGCAGGCCGACCATGGTGCCGTCGTGTTTGAGGCCCAGCTCCACGTACTGCACCTGACCCCGGCCGTGCGGAAGCGCCACCATGTTCTCCGAGCGCGTCTCCACCCACTTGACGGGTCGGCCGAGCTCGAGGGCCAGTTTGGCCGCCACCACACCCTCGGCCGAGAGGTGCTTCCCCCCGAAGGAACCACCGACGTGGGGCGCGATCACCCGCACCCGGTCCGGCTCGAGCTCGAGCAAGCCGGAAAGCACGCCGCGGATCATGTGTGGCATTTGGCAGGCCAGGTGCACCGTCAGGTCATAGTCGGCCCCGGTGGGATCGACCGCGATGGCGCTGCCCTCCATGGGGACCACGGCCACCCGCTGGTTTTCGAAGCGTCCGCGCACGACGACGTCGGCCCCGGCGAGCGGATCGTCGCTGCCGGAGCGCAACCCGATCATGACATTGCTGCCAATCGACTCGTACTGAACAGGCGAGTCAGGACTGAGGGCGTCCTCCATGTCCACCACGGCGCCGAGCGGCTCGTAGTCGATCTCCACCATTTCGGCCGCGTCCATCGCCAGCGCGCGCGACTCGGCCACGACGACGACGACGGGATCGCCGACGAAGTTGACGCGGTCCTCGGCCAATGCGGGGCGGACCGCCCCGGGGCGCAGGGTCATCAGAGCCGGCGCAGGGGGGAACGCCAGATCGGTGGCGCTGTACACACCCACCACGCCCGGCATGGCGCGCGCCGCGCTCGCGTCGATCGACCGGATGGTGGCGTGCGCGATCGGCGACCGGACGAAATGCAGCGTGAGCATACCCTCGATCTTCAGGTTGTCCACGTAGGTGCCTTCGCCCCGCAGGAGGGCGGGATCCTCGACTCGACGCACCGGCTTGCCCGAGAAGGCGCCAGCTCCCATGGTCATGACGTTGCCTCCTCGAGCGCTCGGCGCACCAGCACGGTGGCCAAATGGCGGCGGTACTCCGACGAGGCGTTGATGTCACTCGGTGGGTCGGCTCCCTCCGCCGCCAAAAGGGCCGCCTCGACGACCGATGCACCACCGCCCACCGCCGCCTCGACCGCCGTGGCGCGCAGGGGCGTGGACCCCATGTTCACGAGCGCGATCCCGGTCGTCCCGTTGACGACGGCCGCCACACCGACGATGGCCCAGTCCTGGGCCCGCCGATTGAACTTCTGGAACGACCACCCTGCCCCGGGCGCCTTCGGTACCCGGATTTCGACGAGCATTTCGTCGGGGGCGAGCGCAGTCTCGAGGAACCCTTTGAAGAAGTCGACCGCGGCGATCTCACGCCGGCCACCGGGCCCCTGGGCCACGAGGGTGCCACCCAGGGCAAGGATCGCCGCCGG